>Ga0307512_10003724_pt1 | contig 17291 bp, 16 predicted proteins | sample 14_EM_MG_FD_200267 | JGI IMG/M metagenome (GOLD analysis project Ga0307512, IMG submission 200267) | Populus trichocarpa ectomycorrhiza microbial communities from riparian zone in the Pacific Northwest, United States - 14_EM | ecosystem: Host-associated > Plants > Roots > Unclassified | place...
TCTGCATTTATATTGGTCCCGTTATCTTCCTGAGGTCAAGAGAAACATACCTCATCCTGAAGGGATTGAAAAGTATCTTCCGTTTCATAGACATCTTTTCCAGAAGGATCCTACGGTGTTGAAGGGAACATTTACTTATGACCAATGACGCGGTAATAAGAGACACACGATGTCCGGTAAGTTTGCGTACTTATTCGCACTCATTGATGATCCGGGTTGAAGAGGTAAAGGTACTGTATAACGCGAGATCCAAACAGAGTCGGCCACTGGATACGCGCGCGACTGACTGACTGGAAAAGGAATAAAAAAGTCGTCACCTGAGCGATTCGAACACTCGCGGGCAAAGCCCAACCGCTTAAACTGCAAATAGCAGGCGATCCCGTTAACCACTCCGGCAAAGTGACGTTACTCCGAAGTCCATTCCATATTATATGACACGTATCTGAGACGTAAGGAGTCCCTCTGCGATGTGGAGTATCTAACAAATCCCATGCGCACAGAACCAGACCAGACAGCAAGGTTTATTTCATGGGAAGGTACATATCGATGACTGGGGCTATTCTTAATTTAGCGCCCAGGTAAGCCACGCCTTCGCATATCCCAGAGGTGAGTGAATGGGGCCGTATCCCATCAAAGAGGACGGGAATCGTCCTCGTCCTCATCTTTCGACATCGAAATTCCTTTTTCGAACAAAAATGACACGGTGCCACCAGGGACGTCCTTTACCGTGACATCTGGCCTTTCCATGCGCGAAATATTGTCCAGGTCGACAGCATCGAGTAGTGATGACAAGCGGCTCTTTTGTGAGCCACCTACTTGACGGTCATGTGAGGATGATGGTTGGAATAATAATTTGCGGAGGATATCATCTTGCACACGTTCGGCAGCATCTTGTCGCAGGCAGTTGATGTGAGTCCACTCGACCAGTGCAGCAAGCTCCGCCTTTTTCTTTTTCAAGTACTTTTCAACACGAACTACGCTTCAGAATCGTGCTCTGGACGTCAAAAAATGTGCTTACCGCTCTATCTGTCTTCTGTGAGTCAACAACTTTGACTTGCGATGCAGTAATGAAGCCTGGTGCGGCAACCGCGTCGATTCTACTCTCGTCTTCTTGAACTGGGTCAGCTATTGACGTGGCATCGTCATCTTCTGACGTTTCAGTACGATCACAGGGGCAGTCCAAAAGGTCATGGCTGTGACAGGCCGTTCCCGGGTGTATAGTGAAAATATCACGAAGCTACTGCCAGTCAATATACGTCAGGCTGATAGTTTCAACCTCATGCCTCTTACCTCCTTGTGGGTGAACGAGTCAGACTTGGAATCAGACTTTCCCTACCATGGGGGAGGGGAGAAAATCAGAATGGAATGGGAAGAGAAGATGTTTCTAGAGTCCTCACATTGCCGATCAATGCTGTGGCCAAGAGAAATCAACCACATTTCACGTAGATAGAAAAAAACAAACACGCACTGCTGCTCAGCCCTAGCTTTGTGATTTGACGCTGGTAGATCTTCTCTGCGTCCAACACATTAGTACCAGGTATGATCGCGGAAAGCCGATAAAGCCTCACCATCGATTGTTCCTGCTGTCAGAAAGCGATATATGTAGACACTCCGCTTCTGTCCGTCACTACGAAAAAAATTAGTGCCGTGCGTAATAACGGGGGTTTATAACCAACCGATGTATACGTGCCATCGATTGTAGGTCATGGCTAAACGGAGAACGTGACTAATTTCATTACCACGTAAATGGACGACATACCTTGGATTCCAGTCGGAATCAATAAGGCAGAGTCTCGAGGCACCAATAAGGTTGAGTCCGACACCACCTGCTTTGGAGCTGAGGAGGAACAAAACTAATGGGGGTGAGGGAACTAATGACACCGGAGAGTGTTGGCTGACGTACAACAACGCCCTTGAGAAGACTTGTTGAACATGTTTACGTGGTCCGATCTTTTAGCTGCTGGCGTCGAACTAAACGTAACACATTATGAGTCCCATGGAGATAGAAGGTGACCATTGGGAGATTACCCGTCCAAACGAATGTAGCTGTATGATTTCTTCTTGCAGAAAGCTTCTACAATATTGAGGGTAGACGTGTAGTGAGAGACAATAATACATTTCTCATCCGTATGCTGCAGAGCTAATGGTCAATGTAGAGCAATTGCAAAAGCGAAAGGCTACCTTTTTAATCGCTCTGAGTAAATTCGCAAGAGTCGTCAATTTACCTGATTTGCAATCAGTCACGTCTATTATCGAATCAACTAAGGTGATCACCGCTTAACGATAAATCTTCCACCTGAGCGCGCTCGGGCAGAAGTTTTACAGCTTCTTCAACGATCGTTGTCCTCTCTCTGTTGTCTTCCCCCTGACTGATCTTCGCTTTTGCCTTATCTACAACGGCTTTGAGAAGGATTGGGCTGTTGCTTATCTTGGTAAGAATGTTTATCAAAGCAAGTGACTCAGCCGTGGAATATTCAGTGATGTTGTCCAAACGGTCGGGGTTGAGGATCTTGGAGAATATTGACAGCTGGAGCACAGTTGGAGTGACAAAAACGACATATTCGTCTTGAGTTGAGGTGAGTAAGGCACATTTGTAACTATCAGCATGCTTACATTTCGGTGGCAAAACGCTCTTTAGAATACTTGCATCCCGTCGAAGTACGAAGCTGCGCCATATGGCTTGTAACTAAAGGAGGGATGTCAACAACTGTCACATATGCAGCAGTTGAAGGATTACTTGTGCCGAGCGACTCTCGCCTAGCTCTGCTTCTTTGGGTGAACATCCTGGTTCACGACTGCGGAGAATAGGTGTCTCGTATACGCGACGGAAGGTGCCGTAGTCATCTATTGGAGGTCAGCAAGATGATCGAAGCGGTAAATAGGTCGGACCTAAAAGACCCGGATTGCAAAAGTCTGCCTAGACAACGATCAAAGGCAACGTCAAACAAGCTACTGCCAGAGGCGTTGTTCCTACCATTGCATGAAACTCGCTAAGATCATTCTGGATAGGTGTTCCCGAAAGGATGATCCTTCTCGGAGTCTTCAGGACCCCGAACATGGTGGAGGTCTTGTTGTTTGCCGATTTGAGCCGGTGGCCTATAATTCATTCAACACAAAGCCAGACAGCTCAGGCAACGAACTACGCGCCTTCGTCGGCGATGATGAGTCCGATGGGCGGGCTATGGGAGTGTCATGAAGAGGGACAGCCAGGTGAACGGCCGGGCTTACACGCAGTAAACCAAATCATCACTAGGAGGGACGACTTAGCGAATTTGGGAGACCAAGAACTCTTCAGGGACTTACACCACTGTGCGCAGTCGTTCGTAACCTATCAAGAGTACTTGATGGATTTTCCTATGGCGATGATCTAACAAACTGCAAGCAGGGCGAAATCGGTTAAACTAACGAGTTAGCGAACTGCCTGATGGCCGTCTTTCCCTTATCTCCGGTAAGCACCCCGACGCGATCACGTCCTAACCTACTAGCGATTTAGCGTAGGTTGCCGAAGATGGTGGTCATGGGACATACCACTTGTGGAACTCGCTTTTCCAATTCTAAGATGTTTACTCAGTCTAGAATAGCCATTTGAGTCATCACCCTATTACTCACGTTTATCAGGGTAACAGGGCAAACGATAAGCACCTTCCCGACAATCGGGCCCGCACCCGCGAACGGATTTTGTTCTGCTCAGTAGTCAGCATCAAAATCAAATAAAGAGGGTGTTACTTGCTTAGCAAAGTCCAAATGAGGGTAATCGTCTGAGAGAGAATGTTAATTGGCAAGGGTCCGCCAAGATCGCAGCGCTAACCTGAAGGGTTTTTCCCAATCCCCTTTTAATCCACAAACGCCGTCAGCATGGGCGCGCTATGAGAGTAGGAAACCGTACATTTCATCGGCAAGGATGCACCCTTGGCCCTCGTGCTTTCGGAGTCCCATGACACATTCATACATAAATTTGACACCTAAGATCGCTGCAGAATTGACCGTGCCCCCGATAGGAAACTGAGCTGACCTTCTACTTGGTGCGGTCTCAACCGGCGTACCAGAATCGGATCTATGACAACAGGAACAATGGGTGAAGACCTGGAAATTCCGGTGAGAAGACTACTCGAATGCGGCGCTCTGAGGAGTGGCGCACTTCTTATTGAAGCGAATTAAATGTTCCTCAGTAGGCGCCTTCATTACAACTGCACCTTCCGCTCTAGGGTCGTGCCTATAATAGATTACTGAGATCAAAGTTCATCTCCATTAGCTTAAGCCAGCGCTTACAAGGGAACACCCGATTTTGTCTTCGGAGTGGGCTTTGCGTAGAATGTTGTGGGAGGAATGAACCTCATTCCGGATGAACTGGAGTTCTTGATAGGTGAGCCGCTCCCCGTATCATCGGCGCGAGATCGGATAGCAGTAGTTTCCTCCAATTCTTGGATCTCGTTCTGGTCTTCTGTTCTGACTGCCGACCCAGTAACTTGAGGGAATTCTGCCCGAGTTACCCGAGAGTCCAGCTCTATCTCCAAACCGCCTACGAAGGTCTTTAGTCCAGAAGTAAGGTGTAAATTCTCGAACGACTTTCGCCCTAGACTGGAAAGTAGAGTTATTAATTTAGCCCGCAGGAGAACGAATGTAGGCTCCACATTTTACCCCGCTCGGAGACAAGGATCAGTGTCCCTTCCTGCACAGTCACATAGGCATCACCATCCCATGTCTTATGCTTCTTATGTTGTGGCTTTCTCCTGGTGAACGAACGAGGTCATTAACCTTTAAATATTGGGAGGGGGCGGATTACCAGTTGGCAGTCCAGTATGATTGGGTATCGTTACTGCTTTCCAACTGCGCTTTGGGTTGCACTACTTGCTGGGATAATAGACTGACGGTCTCTAGATCTATGACTTTTCTCCGGGAAACGGAAGCTTCAGGCTTGGGCGATGCTGGGGGACGGACAAAAGATGGGTTCAACGCTACTGGCTTCAATGGAATAAATTGCTTCGAAAGAGCGATAGAATTCGTCAAAGGGGGTAATGGAGTATCAACAATGCCGCCACGGCCAAAGCAAGCTCCAGAGAGATATTCCGAGGGTTGCATGGCACGGTCAATCTGGAGTTCCTTGTTGCCCACATGTAGTTGAGAGCCTTCTTCGAGAGCTTCGGAGCCAACGCCGCCAGTTGTAAGGCTATATCACTAATTTAATTTTCTGAGCACAAAATGAAAAGAAAACCAACGCATACACGCGGCCTTCCAGGTCCATGAGAACACCTTTCGGTTTGGTCACAACGAGGACACCATCACCCTCCCATGTCTTGTGTTTCTTCGACTGAGGTGCCCTCCTTGGAAATTGTCAAAGTCTATCGTTGCTAAGCAGGTCTCTGGAAATACGTACCACTGAACCATCCAATATTGGGTACCGCCTCCCGACACGCTGGGAAGAGTGCTGCCCGTGGCCTGCCTTTTGTTGCTAGAGACTTCGTGCTGCCCTAGCTCATGTGATTTTCGCTTTTCAGTACGAGGCCCATCTTGAGGAAGTGGGTCCTGAAACGATGGCATTCAGACGATAACTGAAGGCGGTCAAGTCAAAGAGACTCTGGTGTACCGCGACGCGACGCGCTGTTGGTTACGTAATCTCACTTCTGTCGTGTCTCTGTGCCTTATTCAATGATTGTTACTGTACGCCCTCACAAACTGTTTCACCCCGCGTCGGAATCCCTCAGGAACATAAATGGCCCTACAGTATAATATGAACGACGGCGTATCTCTGACTCGCCCAAACAGTAGGAGTAATGCCCTGACGGCGCCTATCGATAGAGGGATATCCGCCATCTGCCGTACTCGAAGAAATAGTGAACGGAGATCCTTCTGCAAACACTGTATTCCTATCCCAATTGGCTGTTTCAGGTGCCCATGCAGCCGCCACTCGCTCTCACGCACCTGTACGTCATGCGCGTCTGAGACACAAACCCACTTGCCATTTTGTGGGTACCAGTACCACACCTCCAAGGGTCATCGATCTCTATCTGGTAATTCTTTCGGACCATATATTTTTACGGTGAACGTGGTAGTCACTCGTCGATATGCGCCGGCCAAGGATGTGGCAACTACGGAACTCGATATAGGAGCCACTTGGACGATCGCCGCTGCCATCCTCTAGTCGGAGGAAGAGGGCGTGTTGTTGCCACTTGTTCCACGAGACCACAAGACCCATCCATATCATGGAACTTTGGAGCTAATGTCATCCTGTGCCCCATTGAACAAGTTCATTTATTCCTCTCTCAAGTGTGTCGTCTATGACTTGCCTATGCAAGGCGGCACCACTGAGAAGAGGATGGTTGTTACTGTGTTACATTGGCGTAACGGACAATGGCCTGCGAGGCAGGGAGGTTTGAGCGCCTCCAACAAATACAGCCTGATAACCTATAACGTGATTGAAGAACTCTTCAGCGCTTAGCTTGCAGATGTTAAGCGATAAGGTTACTCGTCCTAGGGATCACATACAGTACATGTGACATGTTTCAAGCTTAACAAAGTTACGCCTGTGAGTGCCGCCCTGACCGCGGTCCAGGAGTTGCAACACCGACGAAGCGCTCGGCGATTGTATCTCATATGTAGGGTCATTAGGGTCATTTATGAGTCATGTGTAAGGTGCAGTCGGAGCACGTTCGCCCACACGATCACGATCACAGTAATCATTTACCCTCATCAGCGATGGGTCTATTTGATTTCGAAGGTAATCTAAGAACCTCACCACATCAGGGGAGATCGTAGGATAGGACCCGACTATAGGGGTGCTCGCCTGTGTCCAATTCACAGAATTACATGACACTATTCCTTCCTAAAGGCATAGCTCGGCCGATGAATAGAACGCATAAGCCCTCTTCACCAATCGAACAGCTCCATTTGACGAATAAGTGAGCAAAAACGTCATTTTTTCATTACTAGATGTGTCCATACACTGGACGGCCATCGATTGCCGTGGCCAAAGCTCGAGTACTGAGGATCTCACTTTCTGGAATGGTCATGATGTCCTTTGATAGCACAACGAAGTCCGCGCGCTTCCCTGGGGTAATGGACCCCAAATTATTTTCGCTGAACGATGCCCACGCAGGGTCCAAAGTCATTCCTGACGCCGAAGTAGCGTGTTTCAGCTGCTAGTGCACTGCGTGTAAACCAGACAGACGTTGCAACACACCTTTCAGTGCCTCTTCGCGCGTGAGGCGCTGTTTGGGGAACCTACGACAAGATCAACGGATCATCAACAGGTCTGGCTCTCTGGCTCGACAAGAATCACATACCAACCCCCTGGCCCATGAGGAGAAGTGCCGTCGGGTGCAAGTCGGGTGATAGCGGCGAAGAATCCAGACAATGGATTCAAGTCTTCGACAGGCGCATCAGAGCCGAGGGTGAAGCGTGCACCGTGTTCGATAATGTCGCGGAAGGCGTAGAGTAACCTCACACGTTCTTGACCCTGTAGAGGATAAGCGGCGTCGGGCAACTTATGAGAGTCAAAGACAGACCAGGCGATCTTCGGCAAAGTACATGTCACTTATTCTAGTGGCGTGCAGCACGGTCAGTTATCCGTTGTATACGCCGCATAAAAGTTGCTCACGCGTGGGTTGGTTGGATACTGGCTATGACTGGATTATGGCCTCAAATCAATGCTAGGCCTGGGGGAGTGTTAGGAATCAACTACATACCACCGAGCTTGGCAAGGCGTGCCATATCCAAATGTGTTATGATTTGAGCATGCTCAAGGCGAGGTCGTAGGGCAGTCACGTTGATGCCTTCGAGCGCAGACTCGAATGCGTCGATGACAAGGGTATTAGCTCTATCACCAACTGCGTGGACATTCTAGAAACGGCACATGAATTTCGGGGAGGGGGAAGGATGTAACAACCCTTACAGTCTGCCAGCCATCTCTCAGGAATTTCTGGATATTAGTTGTCAAAACCTCCTGATCGATTCTCATGAAGCCTCTTGAGCTGGGATTGTCAGCGTAGGGCTCGTGTAGCTGATAACGGCCATCAGGCCAAAACTACATTCAGGCTTGATTGGACTTACAGCTGCCCCACCGGACCGCAGAGCGCCTAGAATGGTACTTTAGCGCAGATAGCTCATGTGACGAAGAACACTTGCCATCTCCGAATATCTTGACGCTTCGTGCTGTAAACCGACCATTGGCTGCCCCGATAATCGGTTTAATCTTATCACCCCAGTACTCGGAATTCTCATCGAAATGTGTCATGCCATAGATTCGAATCTATATTGTAGTCAGTGAAACAGCCGCGGAACATGTTCGCGGGCGCACGGGCAGCATCTCTTTTTCGGCCAATCTGACAGATTTTTATTGTAGGCACTCGGACTATTGAATGGAGGGTGCTCACGACTTAAAGAATTCCAGGGATCTCGGGTCGAAACCGGCATCATGAATGGATGTAAGCCCTTGCGAGATAGCATCGCCTACAACTAACTGGAAACGCTTTTCAAGATCCTTATACGTAGGTGGGGGGACCGTGACAAGGAACTGGGCATTGTCGAGAAGTACGCCTGAAATATACTTGAGTATGCGACGCAAATACAAAAGCAGATGCACATCACCTGTGGGTTTGCCAGATGCGTCACGTATTATGACACCTCCTTCAACGTGCTCTGGGAGAGGGGAGATGTCTTCAAGAACCTTAGAGTTTACCCATATCGCATGACCATCCTTAGCCTCCAACACAACCCGATGTTGGCGTACTACGGGGTCAGAGTCCAGGTCTGCCTGATTGAGGCAAAAAAAATAGGGGATGGGTCATGTGGCCGCACGGAAGGGGTATTGCCTTACTGCCGTTGGGAACCCCTTCTCTGTCCACTTTGTGTGATCCCAACCCCAACCCTCAACAAATTTCAGGGGATCTTGTTTGATATCTTCATCGGATAAAATGAACCGACGGACCAACTCCGTGGCGGCTTTTGTTGGTCAGATTTAAGCTTGACCAATCACACGGGACGAAGATCACCTTTTGCACTTCGAGCGCTCTCCAAGGGAATGAGCCGGCTCGCGCCGTACTCAAGCATGTGTGCATGCGAGTCTATATAAAATATTTCTGATTAGAGGTAATTACATAGCAGTTCCTCACATTAGGCGCCTACCACTCATGCCAGGAACAATAATTGATCCCGATTCGATAAATCTAGTTGCCAGACGGGGTTTCGGATGCGAGCGCTTAATTGCTGCTTCAATGTCAAGGACAGATAATTCCCATCGGCGGTGCACTTCATCTAATGTGGCTTTATGGTATGCAAGGGACGGCATCGTGCGGTTACATACCTATGGCACCGACATCTACAATATGAGAACCCTGAACAACCATGCACTGTACACGCGGGAAATCAGGGTCGACGGTGTAGATATGAGCGCCAGAGCGGGAGCAGAGAGCATATGCATCTGGGAGGGGTGTGCGTTCCCGTGTGCCGACGTAGGCGAGACATAACATGGATAAGATCACAGATGTGGCATAGAGCAGGCGCGTCAAGAGATGCGTTCTCGGTGCTGTTTTGGGTGCGACAGAATAACTGTCAAGAGCATTCTTCGCGACGGGTTTCGGGGATGAAGATTGAGAACGAAGGCGCAAATCTGCCATAAGCACCACACGAATGGACAAGGAATAAGGGGATGGGGAGGTGTAAGGAGGGGAGGGAGGCGAACCTGGTATTTATGCAAAAAAAAGAGGCTGGGAAATTGCTCCGTGAGGAAGGTTCGGATTGCATTTTTGAAGTAGGCTCACCGGGGGCCAATCCACGAGAGGCGCCCAAGAGGCGCTGGTGAGAGTGTGTTGATCCCTCAGACCTTCCAGCCTCCGATGAACCTATGCCGTGTCTCCAAGACGGGCGTCTGGGTTCAGCATATGATTCTGGGCGTGACCCAGGGGTAGGCCATGCTCCTTGCCGAGAAACGCCACACATCTTCTTGGTTCCAGGGAGCGATTCTCAACCGAGTAAAAATGAGCCGCCAACGACTGCCTCGACTCGCCTCCCAGAAGATCGTTGTCTCACGTCAAATTTTCGTGCAGGGTTACGTATTGGGCCAATAATGACCGTCCGTCCCACAGGTATTGCGATAACCTCGCCAGTCCCCTTTCTGCCTTGATCCGAGGACGAGGCTGAGTTCGGAGTGCACTTGAAATGGCAATTTTACTGGTCAGACTTTGGCCCATAGTTCTAGAACAGAACCTCAAGGGGGGGATACATCGAGGGAATTGAGAAAGGAAAATAAAAATCGAGAGCATGGCGTGGATGACGAACTTGCTGCCATGGGGATTCCAACCGACGGGCGGGGGATGAGGGCAAAGGAGTCGGAGGGCTTAATACCCGTTTGGGACCTCGCACGTGGTCACTCCCCGCTGCGCCACGTCGGCCGCTGCTGTTTCCCCGTGGACGCTGGCCATACCCCCGTATCCGTATCTGCATCCTAGCGCGGTGTCCCGCCTCCATAGAGTACAAGTTCTCTTCGTTTATCCGTCCTTATGGCCGACTCCTTTCGTCCAAGATTACAATCCCTCACCGGCTCAATTCTCTCCCATCGTGTCTTCCTATACTCCTTTGCTTCAACCCTTGCAGTATCCGCCACCGTCACCAATGCCCTCCAAAATCATAGCAACTTTTACTCCGTGGCTGTATACCTGTCAAAGAGCGGCGCGAGCGTTCTGGTCAGTTTCTCTTGCGTGCGCTTGGTCCACAGTCGATCTAACTCTCCTTTGTTACCCAGATCCTCGCCAATTTCAGCCTGCTCTTGGCTTTGATGTGTGGCCGTCTCGTTCAACAGCTGTTTTTCGGTTCTTTACGACCCGTAGAAGTCGAGGTAGTGCTATCATTCCGATGTCTTCCGTGCAGAATCTAACTCGCTTACAGAGACTCTACGACCGCATGTGGTTCTTTGTTACGGAGTCCCTTCTTGCATTTACCATTTTCAGAGACGAAATTGACATTCCCCTGGCCGTCATGTTCTGCTTTCTGTTGTTCGTCAAGTCCTTCCACTGGCTTTTGTCAGACCGGATCGAATGGGTATTTGCGCCCCCTATAACCACCATCTCTCGTTCTCACCTTCACCAGATGAATCAGATGCCGTATCCTGGTCCAACAACCTTGTTTCACATACGGATCAGCGGGCTTTTTTTCCTCCTGTGGGTCACGAACATTGTGATGTTAGCTTTTGCCGCAGAAAGTATTCTTACCAATGGAGTTGGAGTTATCATTCTCTTTGCAAGCGAGGTCAGTATAATCGAACATGTCTCTCCCTCCGCGACCAAATTCCTTCTAGTACTCGATCCTCATGGCCAGTCTGATCAATTCAAAAGCCAAATATATCCTTTCTACCATCGAATTCCACCGTGCTGCGTCCCGTGGAGGGGAGAATGCACCTCCATGGGAGGACAAAAGCATGTGGATTTTTTACGTCGATCTGATCACTGGTACGTCTCCATGCCCCTTCCAGGCGGACGCTACCTAACCCATACCGAAGATTTTCTCAAGCTGTCCACGTATCTTGGATTTTTCGCGGTCATCGTCACATTTTATGGCGTTCCTCTGAATGTGGTTCGCGACGTGTATGTGACTGCCCGGTCTTTTATCACGCGTCTGCGCGACCTCATGCGATACCGCACGGCAACCCGAAATATGGACGAGCGTTATCCGAATGCCACACAAGAGGAAATGTCCGCAATGAGCGATCATACTTGCATTATTTGTCGTGAAGAGATGGTGCTCCCAGACCCTGCCACCCGGGATCAGACTAATCCGCCGGGAACAACGGCGCCCGTGAGAGATGGGCCAAACATGACACCGAAGAAACTACCATGTGGACATATATTCCATTTCCACTGTCTCCGCTCGTGGCTTGAGCGGCAACAGAGTTGTCCTACCTGGTCAGTTCGATTGATAACGCTTCTTGTGTCACGAGTTGATGCGTTGGTATAGCCGCCGGCCTGTTCTGGACACCTCTACACCACCCATAGTTGGTAGGGTAGGGCAAGCAGATGGCCATCTTGGAGCAGCTGCTGTACCTCAGGGCGTAGCACCTCCTTTTGGACCCGCAGCCGATGCGCCGCAGCCCCCAGCCGGGCACTTGGGTAACCTCTTTCGCAACATGGTCCGTGGCCCACCGCCTGCGCCACCTCCGGTCCCGTATCCCCCAGTGCAACCCCAGCAGTTCGCAGCAGGTGGCCCTCCCCCGCCACACTATCAATGGGGCCCAGGCTTTGCCCACCAGCCAATGGGTCCGCCACACTACGTACCTCATCCTCCTCCACAACTACAGCCAGCGCCAGTATTCCAAGGTTTCTATGGCCCAGGTGGTGTATGGCAGCCTTGGGGAGACCGCCGTTTGGTAGAGGGAGCGCCACCGCAACAGCGACCAGCGCAACATCAGCTACAGCAAGATGCTCCCCATAGCCCTGCACGCGCTACTACAGCACCTGCTGGCTCCGAGGAAAGGGAACAGCCAGCCCCCCAACGTGTATCCTCTGAGGGTGAACCGCCCAGCTCGCAGGTCCCGGGTGCATCATCAATCCCTCGGGAAGCTGCCGCGCATGCAGCCCTGCGGAGATTGTCTCCCGGTACCCCAAGTACCCAGAACCAAGAATCTTCTAATAGCCTTCCACAACCCCACCAAGCATCGTCGGGATCGTCGACGGCTCCCGGGCCATCCTCTCCACCAACGCAAGCTACTGGACCTACACCGATTTCGTCGGATCCACCTCGTCCGACTCCTACAGCCCCACAGCCTACAACAGCCACTTCAACTCCGAACAGGAATTTGAATGTGCCCTCTCTGATCCCGATGTCCTTCAGTCCTGGAGGCACAGGTCCGCGCCATGCCAACGCACCCTTACCGAGTCCCCCCATTGTTTATCGCACAGCACCCTTGCGTCATGCGCCGCCTGCACGTCCACTGGCGACTCTACCCCCGACACTGACGGACGCCCAGCTAACTCACTTGGACGTGCTCACTCGTGAGGCAATTGACGAGCGACTGCGTGTGCTCGAGGCCATTTCGAGTACCATGTACCGCTGTGTCGAGGAACTCACACGCCTACGCAGCGTACTTCCGGTGTCCACCGGGCCGACCCCACTAACCACGCATGTTCGATCGCAGCCAGGGCAAGGGCAGCAAGGTTCAACCACACAGACGGCGGTGAATGAGAATGACAACGCGCCAGATCTCCGGCCCCACGATTCGGATGTGAAATTAGACGAGTCGTCTTCCAACACGAAGCGAGGTGCTGACGTTAACGGCGCTAGTAGCAGTTCGGTGGGGAGGTCAGATGAGGCAAATGGCGACACCACCGCACCTGCAAACTGAGGTGACCGCCCACCGGACTTCATCTATATATCGCATTCTGTATCGTAGGATTGCATTATTTGCATACGGTGTGTCCGTATTTTACCTACTCGAGACTCGAAGATCGGTTGTATTTTAAGCGAGGTGGTGGCGCGCGTAGGGGAGGGAACATTTTCATTTCCTGGGCCATCTTGCCATGAGCATTGAAACACGCGCCTGTCTATTCGGGGATTCGGAAAACGCGCACACAGCCATGGGCCATCATAGCGAAGGTGCACGAGGTTAATACAAAGGATTTCTTGTTAGCTGATCGTCCGAAACGCGTGCATCCCAACTTCCTGCTTAAGCGTAGAAGCGCTGTGAACAGTGAACACCCGGCAATGCGCGAATAGTCAGGAGCCTCTTGTCGGCCGCCGATTGTTCCGCTTTCTGTTACTCGACTCGAGGATGCTCTCTCAAGTACGGCAGGCTTCCGGCGCCACATATGGGAGAAGCGGACACGTAGGCTTCGTGTCGAGCAGCATCAAAAGGACCGCAATGGAATGTTCCGACGTTACGCGAAAAGGCGCGTTGTGCTCTGGTATGCAGGCTTGCCGATTTCACGCGCTCCGAGGGCCAGTGAGACCGAAGCCCCAACGTACCACATAAGCGTGGACGACCGAACAGTTTTGGGACAGATGAACTACTTAGCGTGACGTTGATCCGGGGGTGTTAAGGGAAGCTCTGCGACTTAATAAAAAAAAAAAGGCGGGCCAAATGCTCGGATTTTGTGAAATCCAAATTCAAACCGTGTTCCAATGGCCCACGTAACGCCGAAAACCGCCCTCGTTCGTGTGAAAACAGTGGGATTCGAATCAAGACCCATTTGCATGTATGACCAATGTGTTCAGCACGTGGAGATGTGAAGTGACCCCATCACCTGAGGATGGAAGGAAATTTTCACGGCAGGATGTGCGAAGGGGATGGGTAAAACGGAAACGACCTGTTCTAAATTCAGGAATTGGGGTAATAAGAAAAAATAGAATGTATGGCACAGCTGAGCTGAGTACTGAACCAAGGCGCAACGCCACGCGTCAAGCGGCGAGTATAGCTTCCGCTCTACGCTTGACAAGATCAGGGTCCACTGATGCCTTATCTACCCTAGAATAAAAGGCCTTGAAGACCTTCCCGATTGCCTTGCGGGGGTCGGTTTGAATCAGCGATATTTGCTCCGTGACTATCTCCTTGAGGATGCGGTCGATGTCTGCTTGAGGTAGAAGCGGGGGCAAAAATCTATCAAGGAAATCCGCTTCCTGTCGCTCTTTCCCTGCAAGATCTGGACGAGAAGCCTGATTGAATTGAGCGGCGGCGTCGAGCTGCGCCAGGACGTAAGTAGTGAGAGAATAACAACGTTGAAAACCGGGTGCGTACGCGGCGGGTACAGGCCTTGCGAACAAGGACCGCAATGGCCGAAGAGTCTATCTTTCTGCTATTTGAGACTTTATCCGCAGCATACACTTCCGATAGAACGGACTGGACATCAGAAAGTCGCATGTAGAAGGCTTCCTTTAGTTTACGAGTTAGAACTTAGCCAACAGACATACGCGAATCGTTGTAGACGCAAGAGTGTCCTTGGCCTGGCGATGAGTCAACTCAATAACGACATCTTCCTTTGACATACTGAAAAATTCCGAACCTTCAAGGAAATTTTTAGCTCCTCTAAGAGGCGAGTGCGCACGTCTGCAGCCAAGCGTACGCAAATCAGTCACTTTTGGAGGCGCTCTTGTCACGACCATAATCACCAAGTGAATTACTGGCCACGTAGAAACGCACTGTGCTTGAAAACAATGACCTTGCAGAAGCATTGGCGATACTGGTAGCGAAACGAAATGACATGGTCAATGAACTTTGGCGCCTTGGTTTGCCTTTTGCCAGTTAAGGCATTCGCGTAGCCTTAACCCTACGCCAAGGTCATATCGATTATTGCACGATAATCTTTCAACACGCTCGCTCCTTTCACTTTCACGCCCTCTCTGTGTGCCTTTTCTCTGAGAAAATTGGCGATTTGCGCCCGTACATTGTTGAGGTTCAACAGCATTTCCCCGCGGCTTGGGGCTCGGGCGCTTCCAAGGAATTCATTCTCTTATCACCCTCACATTTCTCACCGTTTTCCGGACTCTGACAATACGTAGCGGTAAACGCCAGCAGAACCCCCACTTTCTATTATCCCGAGATCAGATTTGGTCTCACGTCGCAAGGCTAACAGTTTCACCTCCGACAGTCAGTTGACAAATTCAGACGCGCTTTACGCTCGCAGGACTGTTCTCGACAGAAACCCTTCTCTATCGCGCACATCGCTCCAGGCCTCGTGCCGTCCATGGCTCTTCTCACTCCTCCATTCCCACCTTCAGGGCACTATATTGAATACATTCGCGAATCCTCACGAGCGCTGACCCAAGTGGAAGCCGTGACGGTGAGTGTCCGCACCAGCGCGACGGTTTCCAATTTCTGCCATTGTGTACTTCTGGGTACCACCGAAGTTTCGTGCACGTGTGATGCACGCAGCAGCCCCAGTTGCAAAACTTAATAATCTTATCTTTTGGTGGGATTCCTCCTATCCACACTTCTTTCCAGAATGACTAGACCTTCCCTCCTTTGCGCGATGAATGAGGACCTTTGGGTAATCATATCTTGCTTGGTTTCATATGGGCGTCAGGGTGAAGTCAACGGTGGAGTTTGTGACACGATGCGTCGCTTCTATCTTCTTAGGAATTTTTCGTGTTGCAGTCCGGCATCGGAGACCTAACTACGCGAAGTGCATTGTGCTTGGTGGCGTTCCCAGCGTCTATGCTTGCATCACCTACGTCCATCGGCCGTCTGTGCTGATACCCCATCGAAGTATACTGATGCCCACGTGTATTCTCTAGATCTCTGACGCAAATATCGAGCGTCTGCTACTATCCCCAGCGTTCACAGAGACCTATCATCGTATTACCACAACATCACACGGCCTTGCATTCCCACTCAAATTTCCTTCGCCGCTCTCCGAACTGAACCTCCTCTCTATCCTCGCGCTTCTAAATATCGCATCTGGTTATCGTGTCCCCCTTCATCGGGAGACAGGGAGAGGGGCATGGGATTCTATTCGCACGTTCGTCTTTGGACTCTATCTAAGTTCCGCAACGGACGGGGAGGGCGATCTCTTGAGCGCCAGGGGTATGCAAACTCTCGGTGAGGCAAAGATAGCGGAGCTCTTGGGTGTCAGCCTCCACACCGAGCGACAGCACGAGAGTATCCGAGGCGTGGTGGTTGGCCAAGTCGGTGGTCCTGGGTGGGAGCTCGTACAGCTATTGAAAACGCTCCTCGATGAGACCGGTAAAGTCCTCGTTGATGGAGGGTACCCAAACCTCGGAAGTTTCGTCGCGGAAGCTCTCAAAGAGGGCGCAAGAGCGCAGGGAGAAAAGGGCGACCCGGCCATCGCCTCGGACGTTGTCCTCGAGCGGGTGAGGTGGCGTCACTTCGACATTGGGGCGCCTATATGCTGATCATTTTTTTCAGCTTGTGTGCGCCATCCCCGGCTTCCGGGACATGAGCATTATCAACAATCAGCGTGTGTACCTTATCCGCACTTCTCCTGACGAACTTCCCTCCCTCGCTCACACGCGTGCGCGAACCAACCCCCCTTCGCAGCAATCTACTGCTTCAAAAAGGCGCTCTTCCTGATAAATGCAATTGCCATCCGATTCGGCGCGAGAGATCCTTCGCCTTTTCCCGTTCCGCAGACGTCTTACCTACCCGTGTTCGCCGACAACGTGTTGCCCTCGATCCTAATCCACCTGGGCATCATCGACCTCTCCACCGCCGCACCGGCACTTGCCAGCCTTTTTCAGGCGGCGAGCGGCAGAGGCAGCGGTGACGCCGCAGAAGCGGCAGCAGCTACTGATCCTGCTGCTGATCAGGATCCTCCGCACACGCCGGCGCTATTTCTTGCGGCAGCTCCCGAACC
>Ga0307512_10003725_pt1 | contig 17289 bp, 25 predicted proteins | sample 14_EM_MG_FD_200267 | JGI IMG/M metagenome (GOLD analysis project Ga0307512, IMG submission 200267) | Populus trichocarpa ectomycorrhiza microbial communities from riparian zone in the Pacific Northwest, United States - 14_EM | ecosystem: Host-associated > Plants > Roots > Unclassified | place...
TATCACGTGATCCCAAAGTTGTCGAGATGTCACGTGATTGAACACGTGACAGGTCAGGTGATAGTTTCCCAGGGTCACGTGGTCGAAGAGTAGATTCTACCATGTGACTATACTTTAGCTTAGGGGCGGCTTTGGAAGGACTTGGACTTGAGATTCTTTGAATGCATGATGTCACAGACTCCGTCCTTGACAGAAATCATCTTGTCCAATATCGGCAATGTAGAAGGCGTGGAGTGCTTGTTCTCCATTATTGTTAACTGTCAGGTCTACCGCTTCTAGGATTTGTCCAGCTTTGTTGTTAGTTCCATCCACATTTTGAACTTTTCATGCTTTAGGCAGTGTTTGTGTAATTAATTTGAGTTGTTTTACTGCATGAGGGTGGATGAAGCATTCTGTTGCACCACTGTCAAGAAGTGCTTTTCAATCAACTTGTTTTCTTCTGGTTTGTAGCTGAAAGGGGACTTGTATTGCATGTTTTCGAGCTATGTACATAGAACCAGAATTATTAAGAACTGCCCAAGCAAGAGCTGTAATACTCAGGCGGCCTGAAAATCCATATCTTCTCCAAGGAAACACATTTCATCCATAAAGGCGCAGCGGTCTTCTTCTGACAAATGTGCTACTTGTGCAGTGAGAGACGTGGATGGGGAGGGGGTTTCAGGAGTGACTGGTTTGTCGTCATCTTTGATTTGGACAGTGCAAGTTGCGCGAGCGCATGTCTTCCTATTAGGACAATCGCGAACTAGGTGGCCTTGCTTTCCACATTTGAAGCATCGACCTGTCTTTCGGTATTCCTCACGTTCTTTGTCGTTTGTAGCTTTGCGGATAACTGCAGAAGTGTCCATGGCATTGTCATCTTGAGGAGGAAGACGTGGTCAAGGTGGTGCGTGATTTCCTGGTCCGCGCCAGTTCTGATTGTTGGATCCGGGGTTGTTGCCTCCGGGGCGACGCCAGACCCATCCAGAAGTTTGTCTTTGTCCTTGTCCTTGAGTACAGTTGTTGAAGGTTCCATACTCTGAATGAAGCGACTTGGTTTTCAAGTAAATCTTTTGTTGGCGTTGAACTGTAGCCCTCCATTGCTCATAGGTTTTGGGATTTTCCATTTTGATGCAAGCATCAGCGAGTGATCGTGGGAGACCGAGGGCGAAGGTTCGAAGATTTGTGTGGTCATTCATGTCTATGTCAGCATGTAGTGCTTGGGTTTCAAAGGCGGCAAGATACTTGTCAAGATTGTCATTTTTCATCTTGAGTTTCTTTAGCTCATCTTGGGCTCTCTCTCGTTCTGCATAGTCAGAGAAAGCTTCTTTGAAGCGTTTTTCGAGTTCTTTCCAGGCGTTGGATCGGCAAGGAATCATACTAGGATCTTCTACAACGTGGTGAAGCCACCTGTCAGCTGCATCGACCCATCCTTCGCATTTTGGTCCTTCTAGGAGTGAGAGGAAATAGATGCTATGCATAATTGGGTCTTTTGCGATGTCAGCTCTGTAGTTCATGAGCATGAATCGATTGAAGGTAGCCAAGAACCTTGTGGTTTGAGAGCAATCTCCATTGAATTTGTCAGGGTGGATACCTTCAAGTCGACGTGCTTTATCTTTCTTATCATCTTGGGAAAGATTTTTGAGAGAAAAAGGGTCATCTCCAGTGCTGCGAGGTCGGCGAGGAGATTTGTTGCGAGCTGTTTGAGACAATCGCATTCCAAAAGATCCAAAGATGTCTTTGTACCTCAGTTTATTGTCCTCATCATCGTCTTCATCGCTGGAGGGGTCATCATAAGGGGTTGAGGGTCTCTCCTTTTGTTCCTTTTGTACCGCCTCTGTTGCGGCTATTATAGCTTCTGCAAATGGCATAGTCCATTTAGGTTTGGATGGTCCTTCAGCGTGAGATGGTGGTTGGGAAGGCTCTCCACTTTGTTCAAGTGAAATGAAGTTTATGCCTGGAAGTGGGTGGTTTTTAAGTCCAAGTTCATTTCGAGCTAGTCGAAAGCATTCAAATTTGTTTCCTTGGATGCGTACTTCAAACCATATGCCATAGACGTTGCTAACAGATACTAGTGCATTGTTGAGTCTGGCATAGTAGCCTGTATAGGGTGCTCCAGTTTCTTGACTGCTAAGCAAGTGTCGTACGTTTTCGGTGAATTCTGCAGGTATGCTGTCTCTGGGTTCAGGGATTGTGTCAAATGGGCATTTGAGATTACTCAAAGCTTCAGGAGAGATGTCATCGGTTTCGGGTAGATAGCGGATGCGCCAATCCTTGGATCGGCTTTTTCCTTTCATGTCTCTGGGAGTCGAAGTCATCTTTGGAAAGGGAAGCTCGTTCTAATGTCATGATCAGGTCACCGTGTCTTTCAGTCGTCTTGGTTCTGGAGTTTTCGGACAGGGGTATTTCCTAAATAGGAAGTCGACCTGACGTCTCAATTAGGAAGTCGTCCTAATGTGGTAATCGTGTCGGTGTTTCAAAGAGGAAAGGCAAGCGTTGGGAGTCGGGCATCAGGATCGATCACGTGAGACGTCACGTGATTATTCGAAAGGTTAAAGAAGATCACGTGATACGTCATGTGACTTATCTGGGAGCAAGTGAAGATTACACAAGTTGACGTGACTTGGAATCGAGCAAGATACAATATGTGATCTCGAAGATGTTTTAGAGATGAGAAGCAAATAACAACAGAGTTGATTATCGCAAAGGAGTTCTTTCTGAGGGAAGCTGCATGCATTCAAGGAAGTGACAATAACCTGTATTGCACGAATAGAATGAGCTTAAGGACTCGTTCTATGCTAAAGGGTACAGTATATATACATGGGGTCATGGAAGCTACTGGAACGTAGTGGAAAGTCATAGAAGGCGATAGAAGGAAATGGAACCTTATGGAACCTTATAGAAGTCTCTGGAAAATGCAAGATCATTCTATAGGTAAGTTAGGTAAGCGAAAGGAGAAGCGGCCTGGAGTCAGATACGAAAATGGAAGGAAAAGATTAGGTAAGTGGGGCAGTCTGTGACACGCAGTTTGTGTGGGTTGTGGAGAAGAACGGGAGGTACTAGTTCTTGTGGGTGGTGGGGCTGGTGCTTTTCCCTTTGATACAGGGGGTGTAGCAGTCTGACTGACTTTTGTGGTTGAAAGTTTGGACTTTCCAAGAAGCGGACTTGCTTTAGGCAGGGGCGAATCTGTCGGGTCTGGAGTTCCTGCTCAACTGGAGAATTTCTGGATTGTTGATGTAACAGTGGTTTCAGCTTGTCTAAGGAGATCTTTGACTTGAGCTGTATCTTTGTCTGGATCCGATTTTTTGGAACCTTTGTTGGAACTAGCTTCAGACGCTTCTTCTTCTGAGTTAAGTGTGGAGTTTGTTCCTTCAGTGGGGGTTTGGTTGAAATGTACTGTCCTATTGTTGCGATATTTCCAAGTTTGCATAGGTCAGTGCCAAGCAATGACTTTTTCGTTATAGAGTGCAAGTCTGTTATAGATATCAAGATCAGTAAGTTGATTGAAATAAGGGAGTGCCGCTTCAAGAGTTTCTTGTGGTACTTCTAGATTGGTTTGTAGGTAGATCCAAGGACCATCAGGGTTGATGTTCCAAACTGCTTCATCACCAAATTTGGCAAATCTGACTCTATCTCCTTTATTGTGGGTGAGAAACCACTCAGGGAAGATAACGGGTATGTTACGGGTGTCCTCTGTAGTTGGTGCAAGCTTTGTGGGGTATTGTTTATAAGTGATTTCCCAGTGACTCATGCAAGAGATACAGTGTAACTGTTATCATGCCAACCGTAGAATACGGTGTAAGCTCTGTTTAAGCGAGCAGTTTGTGGACGAGTTTCGGTTTGTTGGATAATCTGGTAATCTTCCAAAATACTGTTGTTATTTATGGAAGTAGGGTATTTCCACAAATATCCTGAGAAGATGATAGGATCTGGGCAAAGTTCAGTTAATTCCGATAATAAGTGTTTGATGTGACGTTCTTGTCGTCCTTGTAGTTGGTACCAACAGTGAGTACAGAATGCGTCTAATTCTTTCTTGCTTCGAGTCGGAACAGTATTGGCTAGGTACTTATGTCCTGGTAAAAAGGATTGGAAAGTTCTTCCAATTAGTTCTGATCCTCCTGAAACTACTGATTCTAATGGCGCGGGAGGTTCAAATGGGGTAGGAGGTAAGGAAGCCTCTTGGTAATTATCTAAAAGAGATGGGAGAACTGGAGGTGGAAGATATATGTGGTAACTGGGGGTAGGTTCTATGTGAGGTGGGGGAATTACAGTTGGGTACACAGGTGGAACGGGGTTAGGAGTAGCTGGTCAGGGAGTTTGTCTTCGTTCCGGAACTGGACGGGTAATAAAAGGAGTAACCCTTCTCAGTGGTCGTCCTCTTTCATTTGGATTTTCTCTTTGGGTAGTTCTCTTGTTAGAAGGTACAAACTGGGATGTATCTCAGGAAGAATTGGATCTCTGGCGGTCTTGAGCTGGAGCTGATCGTTGTCGAGGCGCCAGTTTTCAGGGTCCGATTGTAATGCAAGCCATTTATAGGTTGATTACTGTACTTTGGGTTCCAGAGAGAAATACCAGCAGGTGTCAGAGGTGTTCTGGGCTGTCAAGTATCACAATAACAAATGTCAGTGCCACAAGCACACAGACGGGCTGAGTTGGTGGATCCGGATTCCCGGGTTGGGGATGCAAATTGGAAATTGGTGGGAGTCCAGTAATCGGTATCTGAACTGGTACTTGGGGTGTTAACATGGGTGGGTCCGAGGGTATTGGCTGGGGTGGAGTCGACGCTATCCCAGTAGTGGTCCTGGATGTGGATGTTGTTGGGAAGGGCCTGAATCTGGTTAAGATGGGCCTGGTACTCAGTCTCTCTTCCAAGGGCGTTAGGTACCGTAATTGGGAGTGAAAAGGTAGGTGGGTTGATGAGAGGGAATGAAAGGATGGTGCGGATGGGTTGCCACCTAAGGTTGGCGAATTTGTACTGATAGGTGTTACTGTTGGTATAGATGAATTTGGAAAGTGTCGTTAAAGTTTGTCTGGAGTCAAATTTCATTGAACTCCACTTCAATTTCGGTTTGTGACAGGAGAAATTGGGATAGAAATCTAACTCTATGCCCTGATTGTAACTGCGAACGGATTTCTTCCTGGTACAATGGCGCGCTATAATGCCAAAGGAAGGTTTTGTCATAGAAAAGGCTTAGTTGGGTTACTGGAGTTCCGTCATATTGGGTGATCCCTGAGAGTCTCCAATAAAGTAAAGTTTGATTTGCTTTACTAATAAGTTTGTCAAGGGAGTAGTTGACGTAGGAATAAAAGCGGATGTCGCTTAAGATTTCTCTGAAGGGTAATAGTTCAAGGAGGCTTTGGGTAATGAAGTGTTGCTCACTCCAATACGTAAGTTGAATTTGGTTTCTTAAGTCAGTTAAGTTGAAACCAGCTTCTCTAAGGAATTCTTCATGGATTTCTTGGATTTCTAAGGCTTCTGCCACTAAAGGAAGTTCAATAACCCTTTATTTACACTGGTTCCTTTGCAAAACTTACTGGAACAAGTTTTTACAAAGGTGATTCTATGGGGAGAGGTGTAATAAGAGTGAAAGGGTTAGTGGGGAGACAGGGAGTGCAGACAAAAGCAGCAAGTCCGGGCTGTGTACGTAAGAGATCTTCTGTATGAGTGTTTCTATCGATTACAAAAATGCCGTCAGCAGTAAAGTGTAAGCGTCTGCAAAGGGTAGCAAGACGTCTGTCAAGAAAGTCATATGCTACTAAAGGTACAAGTATACCTTCAAAGTACTCGAGCCAGTCAGGGGGAAACTGTCCAAAAAGAAATTTGATAGAGTCAATAAATGAAGACTCTAAATAGCTGAAGGGGAAGGAAGCGGAATGGGGGTGCCAGCCGATTTTGGCGCAAAGATTAATATGAGGAAGAGGGCCGTTAGAATTGATCCAAATGTTATAGAAGACGTTGGCGCAGAATGGGGTAACAAAAGAGACTGGGTGAGTCTCAAGGTCAGGGATATGGGGGATGAGACGGAGGAAATCGCGTTTGATGAATTCTTCTTGGGGAACCCAAAACTTTTCTCCGCAGTTGTAAACAATGGTATACTGGTGGGGGTGTCGGTCGACGACAAAGGTGCAAGCAGGGGCGTGGAAGAGATTGGGGAAGAGGTCAGCTACAGGTACCTCTGAGAGAAGAGATACTCCAGGTGTGGGTTGACGCAGTTCAGGGGCGGGAGACGGGACAGTGGCAACAGGTGCTTCAATGATGGGCGATGGTAGGGGGGCGGCCGGGATGTCCTCAAGAACAACATGTTTTCTAAGATTGTGTCCAAGGTGCTAATGGATGAAGGAATCTTGGGTGGGCGTGGGGAGGAGGTTCTCTTTCTCATCTTCATGATACTCGGGTTCATAGAAGGCGACGTGGGTGAGAGTGTCGAGGCTGTTGATGGGGGCGGGGGAGACGGGGGCACTAGTGACAATATACTGTGGGCTGTCAGGGACATTGAGGAAGGGGAAGTCCTCGACGTTGTCAAGAGTGGGCCAGACAAGTTCAGGAGACTGAGGGGTGATGGGTTGGAAGATGCAAGCGGCGACGTCAAGAGGACTTGGGTAGTTCCAAGTGTTGTGAGGGCTCTGAAGGACCTTGAGAATGGTGGCAGTGGCGTCCGCAATGTTCTGCTGATAGACGTTGTCAAGGGCTGACCAGGACGCGACGGAAATGTGGGAAAGGGCGGGGGAGGCAACGATGGTGGGCTTGGAAGAGTGGAAAGATACTCAATACTCAATTAGCTCTACTATAGAGACTTTTCTAATGTTGAGACCTACTACTGTTTAAGGCAAGCAGTGGGCAACGACTTGATATTTGAGGTGGAGGTAATTGATCCAGAGGATGATCAGGGAGATATTCAAGAGGAGGATGGTGAGATAAAGACTTAAGTGCTCAATTGTGAGGGGTAGACAAGAGAACAGTCTGAGGACTGTTCGCTCAATTTTGCAGGTCTTATATACTAATACAGGGTGGTCTGTGCATACATGTTTAGGGTAGGCATACATACTCAAACGGGTGGTCCATACTTTAGGGCAGGTACAAATACAGGTAACGGGTGAGCGACTTTACTGCGCTCCCAGGTCTTGTGACTTGTTTGTTGATTTGTTGATTTGTTGATTGTTCCCACGGTCTTCCACATGCCGATCAATGGACTAGGCGCATGTCTAAAACACGCTTGATCAGGTGATCATGTAGCGACTTGTAATTGCATTAATGACCAATCCCTTGGTAGGTCATGTGATACTCTCCCAGGATCACGTGCTTGTATATCATGTGATCCCCAAGTTGTCGAGATGTCATGTGATCGAACACATGACAGGTCAGGTGACAGTTTCCCAGGGTCACGTGGTCGGAGAGTGGATCCTACCACATGACTATACTTTAGCTTAGGGGCGGCTTTGGGAGGACTTGGACTTGGGATTCTTTGAATGCGTGATGTCATGGACTCCATCCTCAACAGTTCTTTGGAATGTCCAATTCTCCCGCTAGCTTCTAGCGATTTGTCAACATACAAATAATGGAAGAATTCTGTTGAAAATTTGGAGAAACAGGCAGAAAATGCCTCAAGAACTATATGGATGACTTTGGGCTAGGAACATTCCTCAAGGATATCGACCTCCACATAGAAATGACCCACTTCCTCTTTGATCTGCTTACGAAACATGGACTCCACCTCAAACTATCCAAATCAATCTTCATGCAACTACAAATGGATTTCCTGGGTGTCAGAATATCTAAGGATGGCGTCACAGTCAACCCTGCCAAAATTGCTGGACTAGTGGAATACCCACAAAACATACTCAATCTTAGGCAAGCAAGGGGATTCCTAGGCGTCGCTGGCTACCACTGCATGTTTGTCAAAAACTTTTCAATAATCGTGGCACCCATCACACAGCTAACAGGGAAAGATGTCCCCTTTGAATGGGGACCAGAACAACTAGAGGCTCAAGAGAAGATCATCCACGCCATCACCCATGCACCAGTACTTGTCAAACCAGACCCTTCCAGACAGTTTGAACTTGAAGTTGATGTATCACAGATAGGGACAGGAGCCATCTTATACCAACAGGATCCTCCGACTACTCACACCAATGGCAAAGAAAAACTAGGACCACAATGACCAGTGGGATTCCATTCCCAAAAATTCACAACCACTGAGCAAAACTACCCCATATATGACTGTGAATTCCTAGCCATCATGAGAGGACTTTGCTGCTGGTCACACTTGCTCAAAGGCACTGAAATTCCTGTCCTGGTATTTACAGATCATGCCAACCTATGATACTACAGAGACCCAAGGAAGATTGGCCCCTGCATGGCAGGATACCTACCTGAACAAGAGCAGTATAATATTCTCTTGGAATACAAACCAGGAGCAACAAACCAAGCAGATGCTCTCTCTAGACAACCCGATTATGAAGGACCAAACCCAGATAATGAGGAAGTCCTTGTATGGCCAGAAGAATATTTCTGCAAGCACCACACATCAATCAGAGTCTTTGACATTGACAGTATCCATGACAATTGGGATAGCAAAGTCAAGCAAGCACAGTACCAACAGCAATCAGACCTCAAGAAATGGGCACCAACACATAATCTCACCCTATTGGATGGGACCCACTGGCATCACGGGACTGCCTTGGTTGTCATGGCAGACAACACACTTAGGAGGGGGGTAATTTCCCTTTTCCATGACCATACAACCGCTGGCCACCCTGGAATCACCAAGACACTTCAACTACTGTCACAATATTACTGGTGGCCAAACATGAAAACCTTTGTCACTGAATACATCAAAGGATGTGCAACTTGTCAAATGACCAAGGTCAACACTTGCCCCAATCACCCCCCATTATTCCCCATCCTTCCTACAGAAAATGCCCATCCTTTCGAGACAATTGCAATGGACTTTATCACGAAACTCCCACAGTCAGGAGGATATGACACCATTCTCACAATCACAGATACCAACTGCTCTAAAGCATCAATCTTTATCCCCTGTCACAAGGCCATTGACTCAGAAGGAGTCACCCTGCTTTATGTCAACCATGACATCCCTCACTATGGCATTCCCCAAAAGATCATTTCTGATTGAGACGTCTGCTTCATATTGAGATTCTCATCAGAACTCTGCTGTCTTCTCAATATCAGACAGAACATCAGCACAGCATATCACCCTCAGACCGATGGAGCAAGTGAGCACACCAACCAAACACTCGAACAATATTTGCATATCTTCTGTGGCAGTCAACAGAACAATTGGCATGCATGGCTTCCACTTGCTCAGTATACCAAAAACTCTTGGCCCTCTGCAACAACAAAGAAAATACCATTTGACTTACTCATAGGATATACCCCTCAAGTGCACCAACCAACAAGAAAGACAGACATTCCCTCCCTCTAGCAATGAATCACCAATATTGAAGAAGCCAGGAAAGCCACCCAAGAAGCGCAATGTAAAGTGCAAGAATCCTGGATCAAAGACCACCCACATTATGCCCCAATTACGATCGGATCAAAGGTCTGGTTAGAAGGAACTAACCTTAGACTCCCAGCCAATGCGACAACCAAGCTAACACCAAGGCGGTACAGACCATTTGTGGTAGCCACCCAAGTATCCAAAGTGGCCTATCAACTCTGTCTTCCTTCTACCTGGAAAATCCATGACATTTTCCATGTGTCCTTGCTGACACCATATAAAGAAACCGATCAGCACGGACCCAATTTTATTGAACCACCCCCAGATATCCTAGAAGGTGAAGAGGAGTGGGAAGTAGAGAAGATTCTAAAAGAACATTCCCATGGAAGATGGAAGAAGAAGCAATATCTCATAAGATGGAAGGGCTACTCACCAGCGCATAACTCATGGGTTAATGCCAAAGATCTCCATGCATCGGACCTACTAGCTGAGTTTCAAAGACATCCCCCCAGTATAAGAACCCTCTCACTCAACAAAACAAACCAATGCCAGACAACTACTCCCCAAATGTCTTCCCCACATCTTCCACAATCTACAACAAGCTATACCATGACTGCACTGTCATTACCCATACCCACCAGCATCGAGACACCATCAACTATCATTCAGTTATCTACCACCAAGGAGAACCTCAACCCACCTTCCTCAACACTCAGTGTACAGTTGGCTAAGACATGATCCATCTTAGGTCTGAGGTTGCCATGCTCCGGTATAGAAAACTTATCATCAACGTCACCATCCCTAACCCCTATTCCCCTACATACTCTATCACCACCTTTTCTGAGAGTCCCAATGCCAACCCCAAACCTGGCAAGCTCCCCCTGCAGCACAGTAGAAGAAGAGATTCTCTTGGAGCTCTGAGGAGCTGAAGATATTAGCCAATGCTCCCCTTCCCCTATATATTGCCCCACTTCCCCCCCTCCTAGGGATGGACACAGGTACTCCCACAGGGCCTCAGAGACCCACCCATACCCTCTCCTGCTTGGGATTAATCCCATTAGTAACAGGAAAAATCCCAACGGGTCTGCATATGGTTGTAACGGGGAAGGGTTCCCATGCAGGAATGTATATAATTTTCTATCACTAAGGGAGGACTCAGACATCTAGCAGATGTATACTAATTAGCTATTTGAATGTTACCCAACTTGTTTACCTCTTGCTGTGCATTGACGTCACCCAGTTTTACAACTGCCTCAATGTCCTCATCCCACACCAATCCTAAACAACTCTATGAACTGACACACAACAATGCACGTGTTGATAAAACAGAAAGCCAGCTGCAAGTATAAGAAAGAACAAGATGCCCATGGCTGAACAGGCACTCCACATCAACAGACATCGCTATGTGAAAGGATAGTAAGGGAATGTGAACACCTGATGGTAACAAGATACTCACCAGGAACCATGAGATAATCAAGTGCCATCTTGTGGAGACAAGGGTAGGTCTTACATTTCTTGTACCACCACTGTATGGGGTCAGCAACGTCCTCTGGTTCTGTGTTGAGGTACAGATTCATCTCATTGACAAGGGTTGTTGGGCATAATGGGGCAAGGATGGGTAGATTATCAAAAATGTTTTGGGAAGTCTAAATTGATGTGGCATTGAGATTTGGGATAGTCAAAGATTGAGAATGGTGACGCACTGATTTTTTGATGTTTGAAGTCAAGTCTGAAGTTACTCCTGACTCAGAATCTGAGTCCAACTCTCCATCTCCACCAGGGGTGACACAGGAGGCGTATTTCGTGGCAAACCATTCGGAAACAAGACCTCTAGCCATCTCAATCCATTCATTGGGCCATCCTGCAGCCTTGAAATAAGTGAGCTTGTGACAAGGGTGAAGAACTTGCAAAATATGTCAGAGTCACATAGGCCTGAGAAAAGTGTGATGATATTACCCATTGCAATCTGATACAGGTCTGAGGAATCAGTGAGGGAGTAGTACCTGTTCAGAGTTTTCTTTGCGGCAACAATGGTGGCTTGCATAGCCGGACTGAGATTGCTTGTTGGGCGGCAGGCATTTGTGAAGACCATGTTGATATAGTCCATTGCAGGGATAACTGTTGCAAGATTGGGGGTTCCTCACAAGAAAAACAAGGTTGCATCCTTCAAGATCTAGAATCGAGTGGGCTGCATCAACATGGTAACAGTGTGTCATGGGCATGTCATGCACTTCCAACATGTCTTTCAACTGTTGTGCAATGGACCATTTGTTCTCATTCAATTCAAACATGTGTAGGTCATTTTTACGGTCCGATGTCAAACTTTTGATGGGTTGATGATACTCAACAGCAAAGCACAACATATGATACGTTGAGTTCCACCATGTCAACACATCACAAGGGAAATCCTTGAGGCAAGCTCTGCATCTTCAAGGCATGCCTTCCATGCAGGCAACAGTTTCTTTGTCGAATGCATGATCTTGAAGGCAACTTTCCGTAGCTGGGGTGATCTGGTTAGCACAAGGTATGCAATGTTGCAATCCCCTCACCTTGACAAGTGTCTGCTTAACTGGCCAAATCGATTCCTCTAGTTTTGCGCACTCTTCAGGTGTCAACGCTTCCAGCTCATCCACCCAACCGTCAACTTCATCGTTTTTCGGAGCCCCACTATCTGCGTCATCCATTTCCTGTGCTGTCATGGATTCTTCGGTCTTGATTTCTTCAGCAAGTTTGAATAATGCTGCATCGTCATCACTAAGCTTGCCTGGATTACTTTTATTGGGTTTCACATCGAATTGCTTGAGTAGTGACTTGGCAATCAGATTTAGGACATGTGCAAAACACTGTGTGCAATGGGTGGTCAAAAATCCAACAACTAAGTCATCAAGCTCCGTTACCATCGTATCGTTGTTCGATGCGTTGTCACAAGTGACTGATAATATCTTGTGATCAACACTGAAGTCCTCAAGCACTGTCACCAACACAAGAGCCAAGGTCAAACCTGTATATGACTAGCAAGAAGGTGAGTACCAATGACCACTCAACGATTCCATGGCCTTACCTCAGGAACTTTGACAACATCAAGAACGATCACCATTGGCTCTCCTTGGATCTGGAAATGGGCCATTACAGCAACATATGCATAGTGATTGGGGGAGCTCCAGGAATCCATCACAAAGCTGATGTCCCCCTTGCATCCCTGTGAGTCTGTTAGCCACAACTTGATATCCTCAAAAACTAAACCTTGACCTGTAGTAATTTGGCAATCTGCACTTGTGATTTGGCAAAGACTAGTTTGACATCTCGTGCGACAGTCTGGGAAGATGGGATGTAGAATTCTGGATGTCCCATTCTTATCAAACATTGGAACCTGTGGTCTTCGATGATTTGGAATGGTTGCATGCTTTCCGATATCTAGCGAACGATCTTGACTCTACACAGTATTGAGATTTGGGCAACATGGATGTTAATCTTGACATACCTCACCTCCATCTTTGTAGGCAACTGATTTGCGTATGTCACCTTTCCTTTGCCGTTTTGCTTAAACATACTCATGATTGATCCGCTCTGTTTTGTGATGGTGTCCCGTGCATCTGCTGCGTTCCTGCAGTTATTCGCAGCAATCCAGGCTTCACTTCCCCAACAAGACTTTGCGTGCTTGATTAGACTGCCTGTTGAAGATCTGTCTTTGGTATCAAGGTAACGCCAGCTTTTGTAGGTGCATCCACATGCGGCACATATGAACTCATGGCATCATCAGCCCTTAATATTGACAACCTTGGGCAGTCGCTTATAGAATGCATAGACAGGTGATTTCCAATCTTTGCTGAGGTGCTCTATATATATGGTAAGTACAATCATTACAGGGAATATCATTCATATACTGAGCTTGTCATCAGGGTCATCTGACTCTGTATGTGGTCCATTATCCGAAAACTCAATGACAGCATCTGATCCCAAGTCTGAATAGGGACTTCCTGATATTTCGTTGTCTTCTTTGGGTAAGTGTCGTTGCTTCTTTTTCCTTTTGGGGCTGACAACTTGGGTAGCTTTTTGTTTGGTGATTTTTTTAACCATATCAGCTCTGAGTTGGTAGTCTGGAGGAAGCAACAGGCCATTGACACATCATGAGGATTGGTGTTGTTTGGCACACTTTTGCAGACTATCGCCACTGGTTGGAGGAATGTACTCAACATTTGGAGCTTGTTTAAGTGTAGTTTAGAGCTTGAAGATGTATTTTTTTATAGCCTACTGAAAAGATATGCGTGGGTTCTGAAAGGGTGACAGGATTTCTGGGTGTTGCCCCAGACCCAACCCCATGAGAACCCGTCCCACTGTCCCGACTGGGTCACCCAACCCTGTGTTGATGCCTACCCCCTCCTGACCATTACAGCACCCATGAGGCTGCTGAGGCCCTTGAGGCTGCCACTATCATGGAAGAAATGAGAACCTACAGACTTGTCGACACCAGCTTCACCCCTGAGCCATCTGAGGCCATCCACTTGGCTATCTCCCCTGTTCCCCCACCCACTTCTAACAGTGAGCACCATATCCCACCTAGTAAGGAAGAAGTATGCAATGTACAGAAGCTTGCAAGAGCTATCTTGCACTATAGACAAGCTCACCCCATCCTACTCGACATCGTCAAAGAATGGACTGACCACCTCATGACAGCCATCAGAGTCATAAGTCACAGTGGCAAGCCAACATACCCTGTCCCTATCACTGACGAAGCTTTCGACAACCTCTCCCACCTTCACTTCATCCCCATATTTACTGACCTTATCGACCCATACATGGAGGATAGTGATGGATCTGTTGACATACCCCCACCTACTCTCCTTCATTGCATTCCTACCCCAGCAGAGATGGCCCATGCCTCCACCCAGACCAAGGACATAGAAGAGGACACTGACCACCTAGGAGGCTAGTGGATGCACTTCAAACCTGGCAACACCAGTCATTACCCCCTTGTCTTCATTGGCACTGATGCCAGACCACAAGCAGCCAAATACATTCACTACCTCTTGGTCAACGATGGAGTCATTTATCAAGGGACAGAAGGCAAAGACAAAGCCATCTATGGCACCCCTCTTCATGCATATGTCTACCCCACCCCTAACTTCTATCGCCCAGGTGTCAAGGACACCAATCATACCATCTTCCACCCCAGCAGCACCACCTGCCCTGTCGTCGACAACTGTTACAATCCACCCCAATTTTCGCTCCCCTTCTCAATCCCCGCACCTCTACCTCCGTCACCTAGTGCCCCACCAACCGTTACCATTCAGGGACCCTTACTGGCTGATGGCCAGAAACCCCAAATCACGTCTTGGCTCTATTTCTTTTGCTTTCCTCGACGAGGACGGGTCTCATCTGAAGGACATGACCCACACCCCTCTGTTTATGTTTGGGCGTCAGACCCATATCCGTAAGTTCATGTCATGTCCCCTCATCCAACAATGCCAACATTGCTGGTCTCTCGACCACACAACACAGGGCTGCCGCAAAGACAAGAAAGCGGTAGTATGCCCAATCTGCAGGGGGCAACACACTCACAACCAACACCATAGTCGTTGCCCTAATACTGCCAATCACACCAACCTTCGATGCACCTGCCTCCCCGCATGCATCAATTGTCAACGTGCACAGAAGCCGGCTAAAGGCCACACAGCTCTGTCCATGTCATGCCCGCTCCGTAAGAACTACTGAACCCCTCGCGTCTCTACTGGAGACTTGTCAGATGAGGAACGCAAGGCTGGCGACGCCATGCTCACTGACAGTGAGCCGGCTCCCAAGCCCTCTGCCCCAGTGCGCCAGTCTGCACTCGACCTTTCTACCCCCCCCCCCCCGAATGTCACCCCCCCATACCCGTCCCTATGATTATTATGCCGATACATATTGTATCCATTAACATGAGAAGGATGAACTTCCTTCTCCCAGCGTTTCTCCAGTCCACCCCTGCTAACATCGTCCTTGTCCAAGAAGTCTGGTTCGGACGAATATCTACTCTCAGATCTGATACTGACCCGGAAGGGGTTGCCGTCTATGGCCCCCCCAAACACAATGACTGGGACTGCATCTTGCCCCAGTACTCTGGGACGGACAAGTGCAGAGTCGCCTGTTACATACGTAAATCATTCGCTATGTCTCCTGACGTCCAAATCTTTTCCAGGCTTGATCATCCCATCACCTCACATGACTCCCAAGTAATAGAAGTGATTGTCTCAGGTACAGTCTTTCACCTTATCAATATCTACCATTCCGTTCGCAACCACAAACCCTCCCTGTCGCATATTCTTCCCCACCCCCTTGATCCTGACACCCCCACACTTGTGGTTGGTAACTTCAACACGCATTCCTCCACCTGGTCTCTCCCTGGGGCGACAGTGTCAAGCTGGGCCGCTCCTCTTGAGAAGTGGTTTGAGGAGTCAGACCTCTTGCTGGCCAATCCCGCAGGAATGGCCATGAGGAAAGGTACCCACTCTGATAACAGAACAGAGCGTGATTCCGTTCTCGATTTATTCCTACTTAACAATTGTACTCTTGCTACCGGCCATTTCTCCCCAATGACTATTTCCTTTGACGATTCTTTAGGCTCTGATCATGCCACACTGTCTATCTTCTGGTCCCCCCCTTACGAACCCACTACCTACTCCCCTACTATACTACCTGGTTTCATTATCAACGATGCTCTCAAAGATTCATGGATTAAAGACTTTTCTCTCTTATCCACACCTACTATATCTTCTATTTCTTCTCTCTCAGCCGCAGCAGACGCGCTAGACATGGATATCTACATGGTCTCAGGCAAATACTTCAAACGCCGCCACATGCCAGACTTTAGGGGTCTACGGTGGTGGAACGTTCACTGTGAGGCCACCCTCACATGCGTTGCTGCAACCGTAGGCAAGTCTCGCTCAACGGCGATCAAAGACCTCTGTCGGACTATCTGCAAGGCAAAACATGCGTGGTCTTCAGATTTTCTGGACCACACCACCACAGAAAGGCTCTGGATGGCGACTAAGTGGCGTTATGGGCGACATATCAACAACATTCCCCCCCTCCTCAAACAAGATGGCGCCCTAGCTACCTCTACGGTTGACATCCATGCAGTCCTCTCGGACCGCTTCTTCCCCTCTGTTCCCCTCCCCATTTCCCCCATCCACCTAGATGACCCCCCAGTCCGCGACCCTCGACCTCTCTTGGAGGTCTCAGAAGAAGAAGTCGCGTTCAACCTGGCTTGGACTTCGAACTCGTCCACACCCAGACCCACAGGGATTGGCTACAAACTCCTCAAATGGTGCCATGCTGCTGCCCCATCCTGCCTTACTACCCTCTTTAATGCGGCACTTTCCCTGGGCCACCACCCCTGGTGCAACGTGAAAATCATCCCCATTCCAAAGCCAAACAAAACTGACTATAGGCTGGGCAAATCATATCGCCTGATCTCCCTATTGGAGTGCTGCGGTAAACTCCTGGAGAAAATCATCGCAAAACAAATCCTACTGGAAGCTAACCAGTTCCACCTGCTCCCTGCATCACAGTTTGGATCTTGGGATTTCCACTCAGTTGTCAACGCAGCCATGTGCCTCACCCACTCCATCCAGTCATGTGTAAAAACCGGCCATGTAGGCGCACTAATTCTCTTTGACATTCAAGGATTCTTCAACAACCTGCATGTCAATCGCCTCACACAACTTGTCACATCTCTTGGGTTTGCTCCCTCACTTTGCCACTGGGTCTGATCCTTCCTCACAGATTGACATGTCACCATGTCTATCAACAGAGAACCCTCCCCAGAGCTGGTCCTCAACCACAGCACCCCCCAGGGATCCCCTCTCTCCCCCCTCTT
>Ga0307512_10003726_pt1 | contig 17285 bp, 22 predicted proteins | sample 14_EM_MG_FD_200267 | JGI IMG/M metagenome (GOLD analysis project Ga0307512, IMG submission 200267) | Populus trichocarpa ectomycorrhiza microbial communities from riparian zone in the Pacific Northwest, United States - 14_EM | ecosystem: Host-associated > Plants > Roots > Unclassified | place...
GTGTTTCACCACTGGTGGGACAACGTCCACGGTGTCTCGCTGCTCTCTGTCGCGGTCATCCACGGCCGCCGCGAAATCGCGGAGGCGCTGCTTGAGGCCGGCGCGATAATATCGGAGCACGAGAGGCTCGAGTGGACGCCGCTCAGATGGGCTGTACCGGGCACGCTGCACGTCAAGTGGAACAGGGTGGATCCCTCGGAGGGCGGTGTTCTGAGGCTGTGGACCACGAGGGAGATAGAGATGGGACGGTTGCTAGTGAAGCACAATGCTATCGGCTGTTAGGAGCTGGCGACATTGGTGCGTATTCGGAGGTGGGGCACACGCGCTGCGGTGTGTATTTCGTGGTTTGCAGGTTTTACGGGTTCATTATTGAGTCTTAGTCGCAGCCACACAGTGGGATCACCACTCGTGCACATACGCAGCTCTTTCATTGCTCGTGATGAACTCCGAACTTGAATCACAGACAAAAGTGTCAGTGACCTTGCGAACACTAAATTGAGCCCGATAACCGAGATCTCGGGGTGCACCTTATTCCAACGTCACCCCAGTACCAGTACCATGTCCAGTCTTCGTGTGTTTGGCTTCCACCCACGATTGCCACTCCTCGTACAGCTAACTGACCCCTTCCGATCCGAACCCACCCCGAAACCAATTTCCACGCGATCCAATCCTGCAAGCAGGATGAGGAGTATTCGTCCGAAACTCCAAACTTTTTGTCCGGATAATGTAGTTAACTGGGGGGGATGCTTCGCCCCGCTGACGCGCACCACCATCAAACCGTCGGGTCGTCCGAACGAGTAGCAGTCGTCCGCAACTCATCGGCGACTGTAATCTCCGCACATCGTGTCGAGTCCGACGGCTGGTGAAATAGCTGATACCGGGGCGATCCAGCTGGCGAACCTGCCCGAATTCCTGCTTCACGAAGATTGTCTGGACACCGATGCACTGGATACGCACCTCCCAGAGCTCGGATCTGCCGAGTCGTGTTCCTTGTCTCTGGACGCCAATAAGCGGCAATATTATGCTGAGGATGTGTGTTCGTGTAGCGCAGTGTTCACGGGAATAGTCAGATATTCGGTGCAGCTTCGACATGGAGAAGACAATCAGGCGGGTGAAAGGGGCTGCGAGGAAAGTAACCTCGCTGTGACGTACGACGGGGGTGATGTTGGAAGGTGGAAATTGGGAGATGATGGCAAGAACGGGGAGGAGGTTGGCGATGAAGATTGGCTGGGGGACGACTGCGTTCGACGCTGTCCTTCTCCCCTTTGGGACACCTGTACAGTAGTGAAGCGATACCATATATGACACTCCACGCCGTATCGACACGCTTGAGTACCCACAGTGGGCCGACGCCACAAGGCCACAGGTCTCCGGTATCTACAAGCCCACTACAAGCCCACAGGATTGAAGTAGCGCTGATTCCATCCCATCTCTTGCTATTCAGACAGCCGGTCAGTGTAAATCACGATGGTAAAAACGCTTGATTCACTACCTCACGTCGGTTCATTCTGCAACCCAGCGGTGGAAAGAACGAACCTGACGATACATTATCGCGACGACCACAAACAACAGTGTGCTGGAGACTGTTGTATCCATGCTGATTCCGCTACAGAGCTAAGACACTGAGTTAGATTCGCCAATTCAGAAGGGCTTTCATCCGTGGCCGATTCCTACCTCTCGAAGTGTGCTTGCTCCTGCTGCTGTTCCCCATGGATCTTGGTGCCATGTTTCGACGCGGAGTCCCACTTGTGCCGCCGATATCCTGACATTAGAGCATTCTTAATACATCCGACCAAAAACCTTTGTGCGTAAACGAGGATAGTAGAAGCAGTTGCGGTATCGTCTACCATTAGTATGGAGACAGATATCCAGTGCCCGCAGACGGCCTAGTCGTTCGCGGCGAAGGGAATATCCCCATTCTGTAGGACTCCAACCATTCGCTGCCGCAGCAGCTTTCCGGCGATGATGGTGATGGTTTATTGATCGCATGCGAACCTGTCGGACCATGGCGATATTACTGTATATATGTATAGTTCGGTCCCGTTCACCGTCCGCCCCGACCTCGGTCAGTCCGCAGCCGACACGCGGTAACCCCCCATGCCCCCGTCTGGCATATCCCCGGTCTGGAGACATTACAAAGGAGAAAGGAAAGACAGAGGAAAGAAAAATGAAAAGACAAATGAAAGTCGCCCCCGTCCCCTACACATCCACCTCATCCCTCTCCTCTCCATCTTCCCGCTCCGAGTCCTCGTTCTGGGCCTCTCCCTTTCTTCGTCCACCGGGCATTCCCCTACGCCCAACGCCGGAGGTGCGTAGGAAGTCCAAAGTCGGCCGGTTGCATGGCTCATTAGCCAGCAAGTCCCGGATCTTGAAGTGGTCCTTCCCCCTTCCCGTTTCTCTCCGCACCTCCGTTCACGGAATTTCCCATTGCTACTTCCAACGCGGGTAGTTCTTGAACCAATGCTCCCGCGTCTGCATCTTGTACGGGCACCACCACCCGCGCTTCGCGGTGGTCCGGCTCCCCTTCCATTGAAGGTACTGTCCGGTGAGACAACGCCCCGTTTGCAAATGGTAGAACCGGCCGGCCAGCCTCTCCGAACTGCCAGCCACCACACTGTTTGGGCGCTGCTTATCCGGCATCCTGTACATCTTGGCGGCGACCCGGTCCTCGGCCTAGCGGCGGGCTTCGGTCTATTTCTTCTCCGAGATCTCCTGCTTGAGGTTCGCGAAGGACCTAGGTTGGGGCATTTACCGTCCCCAGTACCGATTCACGTAGCGTAGCCACTCAACCCCGTGGGCGTCCGGTGCTTCCGCCGCCGCCAGCTTCGCTCACTTATTGGCATTCTCATATATCGTAAACACGCCTGTGGGCCGGTGTGAGACTGGGACATCCGGTCAACGTCGGAGTCGGGTGATACCGAATAAGTCAGGTCTTTCGCAAATCTCTCTCGGCGAGCGATTCACGCCGGCCTCTAATTGATAAAAACGGAAGAGAAACAGAAAGGTGAAGAGTGAAGTCTTATTCTTATCAATGGATTCGCAATAGATTCACAACAGAATAATCTTAAGGGGTTCGCTCGATATCTGGGTCCGGTACTGTGGCAGTTGATACTGTCCAGTCCTTCTCCTCGGACGAACCATCTTTCCCAAATACATTTTGAGTGCAGTACAATCGCAGCCAGAATGATCCCTCTAGAAACAGATCACTTCTCATGAGAGAACCCGAGGGTTGTCGACAGAACCATGTGTGCCGTTGAGAAAACCTTATGCGCCGTTGAGCGATCTTGATCTGACTCAAGTGTCGTCATGAAAAGCTTATGCCCCGCACAGGCTTCCGGCCTATCCTTTGCACGTACGGAATTGCCTTTCTCTCGTCGAACAAGGTTTCTCTCACAATGACTCTTTTGCTAGAAGTCGTCGTTAGCTTTCCATAGAGTTTTGTTGAAACAGATTTCTCTGAGATCCCATTCGTTGGCACCGGATCGCAATACAGGCCTGGTCCTCAGGGTGAGTTTCCTGCCATAACAGCTTATCCTTGACTTGGCCAAGGTTTTCACAATGCGGGGGTCCTCCGAACGCTTCCTCAGGTTTCCGGCCGTGTCGTACTAGCGCGTCTCAGGCCCCAAAGATTCCGCTACCTCAAGCCACTTGGCCGTATTGGACGGACCTCCGCATCCTTGGACACTGTATAGACTCTGAAACTCTCCCGTACTCCTCTGAAGTCTGGCTGGTTGGGTGTTGGCAACATTCTCTCGTCGGCGGAGCCTCTTCGGCTAAGTGTTGTCGGCATCCTCTCGTCGGCGTTTCTCCTGCTACCCCTCTTCTCGAACTGTCAGGGTATGACAGCCGGACAACACCGGACCTCAATGCGGATGTCCGGCCTGGCTTTCCTTAAAGTCGCAATTCACTTTCCGGCCTGCTGCCTTTCGGCGATGATGGTGATGGTTCATCTACCGCATGCGACCCTGTCGGATCGTGGCGATATTATATAGTCCAGTCCCGTTCACCGTCCGCCGCGACCTCGAATCAGTCCGCCGGCGGCCAGTGGCAACTCCCCCTGCCCCCGCCTGGCCTTTCCCAAAACTCGCAACTTTTTTTTTTTAAAGACAGACAGAAGAAACAGCGACCCAAAACGACAACTGAGAAAATAGGAGAGAATCGAGAGAGGAGGGAAAGAAAAGAAGGAAACAGAAAAGGAAATGGCCTCGCTCCCACTTACATATTCCCCCCAATTTCCACGCCATCCTCCCCTTCCCGTTCTGAGCTGATGGAACCGCCCCGTCAGCCGCTTCGGACTCTTCGCCACTGCCCTGTTCCGCTGTTGCGTCTCCGACATTCTATACTTCTTCCCCTTGATCCTTTCTTCCGCCCACTTCCGCGATTCTTCCCACTTCTTTTCCGAGATTTCGCGCTTGATGTTGGTCAGTGACCTGGGGAGATTCATTCGCCGCCTTCCATACTTGTCGCTGTGCCCCATCCATTCGGCTCCTCGGGCGTCTGGCTCGTCTGCCGCCTGCTTCGCCCACTTATCCGCCTTCTCGTTGCCCGCCACCCCACTGTGAGCGGGGCACCACACGATTTCGATGGACATCTCCGACCTTGTTTTCCTCAGCTTTGTTATCGCTTCCCTTGCTCGCAGAGCATGTTGCTGTCCCGGGCTCATCCGATGCCATTCTTCTGATTGCGGCCTGCGCATCCGTGAATATCGTGACTGCCTTCGGGGCGATTCGTCGTCTTCCTGCCATTTCCAAGGCTCTCATGACCCCCCATTGTATGCTTCCTGTAGCCTTCCGGCGAACGGCCATCCCGAACTATCCCGCCTCAACCCACCACGAGTGACGAATTGTGTCTCAACGCCGAGGGTCCAATACATCAAATGTCGAACCGTGACATCATTCATGACTGCCTGAGACGCTAGTACTGGTTCTACGCACTTCCTCGCTGCCGCAAACTTGTATTTCTACGGTCACGCTGCCATTCGTTACGCTCGGACCTGCGAGAATTGAGTTCGGATTACCCGCCGGTCAGGAAACATATAAAAGATTGCGACCCCACGCCTGGTCCTTCTTTCTCTTTTTCTCTCTTCCTCCCATCGCGGCACTGCGTTGCAACTACTCCGAACACGCAATAGGCAACCACCCTCCGCTCAATCTCCTTCTCCCCGACCCGAAGCACACTCTTTCTACACGCTCGTTTTATACCACGAAAAATGCCAACTTTCCCAAGTATTCCGCCTATCGCTTTGATGGCTTCCGATAATCCTAATGGTTTCCCCACCATTACTACTACTACCGCCGAAGGTGGCCAGACCGCTACTATCCATGGCATCTTCACCAACGCTCCTCAGGGTGTGGTCCCGGATTCTCTGCTCGATATCACGAATGAGGCTACCCCTTGGAAGATTATACCTTCCGAGGAGCCTGAAGTTCATGTCGAAGCTCGCGTCCGCTATTGCAATCCACTTAAGAGGACTTTCTCTCGTTTCATAGACAACGACTGCGATGATGAGGAAACCCTCGCGTATGCTCTGCGTACTGTGACCCGTCGGGTGGAAAGCGAGCTCCGTCACAATTTATACTTTACTAAGAGCCCCGCCATGATCTTTCAACAAGTAAAGTCACCCGCCTCCTTGAAGCACCACAACCGTTAAATGCTGATTCTCTCGCAGAGGGAGCCTCTCCAAGTGACGGCTCTTATCCATCTCATGATGTGCCTTTCAAAGGACATCAGCCAGCGTGGAGATGCCAGTGCCCGCGGCAAGGAGGAAGATGAGGCCAACGGTGCCGGGCTCGTGAAATGTCGTGACGGTCCGGTGGCTGAAGGCTACGACCACTCTCAAGTTGAGGGAGGGAATGGCAAGCACATTGAGAAAGCCCACAGCGCGACCAGTGAGCAGGCTCGCCCCCAAAAGGCGAAGCCGGTGATGATCTTCAGCCCTCAATGGGCCCGCAAGGGACGCGGCCACTTCCGTTTGCGCCGCTAAATGTGGTCTCATTCTCTCGGGTGAAGGTGGTCTCATTCTCTTCGGGTGGATTGAATTTGGTTGCTTTACTAACTGGAACAACGCCAGATATTCGTGAAGGGTCTTAAAAAAGTTGTGAATGGAGCTAAGACGGTGAGCTTAGATTGAGATTGCAATAAGAAAATGTGGGCTCTTAGGCTCGTTTGGTGGCCTTGGTGTTTTTTTTTTCTTTTGGTCTTACTTTTGGTCTTCTTTTGGTCTTCTTTTGGTAGCTCTTAGTTTCTGTGCAGATGTCTTTTTCTTTTATGTAACTAGACATAGAACACACGACGTATCTAGGCTTTAGGAAATAAGTAGCCCTCGAGACGGAGGTTCAGCAACGAATATGAGCATTGGTAGGTATTCCATCGAGCGAGCGCCCGAGATCATGGTACTCGCGGCGGCCGACTGGGAATATATCTTGGCCGGCCGATGCGTGGCTCGTTCGGGTTGTTGCACTTCGCTTCCCACGGCTAACATCGCTACTCCGCTGGACCGAATCGCTGTCACTCCCCCCGTCCTTCTCTCACTAGCTCTACTAATTTCGTTCAGTCTGTGTCTGGTGGCCCTGTGCTCCCCCCCCCCCGGAATAAACGGCTCACAATTCTCCGTCGTAACTGCGGGCGCGTCGCTGGCCCCCTTGGGGATCGGGAATTGGTGCCAGTAGACAGTCGATATCGATAATTTGGCTGCGTGCAAGCCTCCGCATACATCGTCGTCACAATTTCGACCAATCCGGGATGCCAACATTCGTCCTGCGGAGGTGAGCCTAAGTATGAAGATCCCCGAGATACGCTGTCCGCCCGCTGCCGGATCGAACGGCCACTCCTGCGATGATCCGAAGAGCTCCCAACTTCGTCGAAGCGCCGGGAGACCTGCTCAGTTCATGGGTGTTTGGACGAACGGAACGACGGACCTTCCGGAGAAGTGACAAGACGCGATGCAGAGAAAAGAAATGTGGAGGAGTCCTGACGAACATGCAGACGAGTGAGCCTCTGGTGTAGAAAGGACGGCAGCGGAAGGCTGTCGCCATGGCCATCAGGCCATCCTCCTTGATACGTACCGTCTGCGGCGGAGAAAAGCTGTCGCAACAGCTTCTCGCCAACCGAGTGAGCACGGCCGCGGACGACTGCCGGCGCAGTCAACAAAAGCACATTTTGAATGCAATTCGGGCCATCACACTCGGTTCACGCAGGAGATCGAATTCACCCCAGCCACAGCCCTCCGGCGGGGTTTCCGACTACAATGCTCTCCAAGATCGGTGTGCTGCACACACTCGTGTCGTTCCTGTCCGGAAGCCGCTCGACAGACTGGCTTGATCGAACCTGGGCGACGGAAGTGATACAGATGCACGTCGTGGCAATGACTCCAATACAACATTGGATCTCCACACTCTCCACTTCAATGGACGAGGCTCGTTCGAGTTCTATAGAAGATGGCTCCTCGGGGATCGGTCCGGCAATATCTCAACCCGATGGCGACATCTCCATCCGAAATTGGATACGATCGACGGAAACCAGACGATCACAAACTGGGTAAGAGCGTGAGAAAACAACGGGCAGCAGATATTGACGTCCTCTATTTCGCAATCGGTTCGAGTCCGGGACGCCTCACATCGGACGACGGTGATTCGTTCGTTGTGGTGCAACTGCCCTGTTTCACTACCAACAAAGCGAGAGGCTATGATCGGCGCACACTCCCGAGCGGTGACTTCATGCCGATCACCAGGTACTTTCTCCAGCGGCAGCACTGGCGCTGATGATGCTGATAAAACGGTTATAAGAAGTGGAACGCTTTCTACGCGGGTTGGGGGCGATCAGTGATGGGCGCGAGTCGAGTAGGCTTAAGGGTAAGCTCGAGCTTACAGGCTCGAGAAGTGATGAACCTGCACCTCCATGAGTCGAGTCGGGTCAAGCCCACAAGTTAAACGCCGAGCTTAGGCTCGAGCTATCGAGTGATCGGTCATACATTAGTTTCAACTGAGGCACTTTAGTTCCGTGCGCTGTCGTTCTCGGCTGAACTGTTAGGGTCTGACTACAGGTACTGTCGGAAGCACTACCTGGGGGAGGTGAATGGGGTAGGGGGGCTGCTAGAGCTACGGGTTTTTGATAGAGAAGTTGTGTTGGACTCTTGGGAAGAGGCTTCGCTAAAGCGTCTAGATGACCTGAATTGTGTTGATAATTATGACAAAGCTCGAGACTAAGCTCGAGCCTCTTGCCTTGACTAGCGTTAGTGGGGCTAACCCGAGCCGACTCAGTCGGCGTGCAGGAAAATCGCCCGAGACGCGGAGGCTCCTTCGACGCGGACTGCGGACGGAAGCGGACAATGTGCATACGCTATTATCTAGCTAGGTCGTATGCGATGAATGAATAAACAAAAAACACAAGGAGGTGCGGCTGCTAGATGCGGATATGTCAAGAGAGGACACCCATCTGGAGGGATTGGATAATGTCACATCTTCAAGTTTTATGCTGCATACAGCTTCAATTATGTCTACTAGAGACCCGACAACAACGAAGTTGTGTAAAGAAATCAGATGGATGTGACTACTGCATTGCCAGACGTGATGGTTGCGATGTATCATCAATCTGTAATTCAAATGGCGTGGACAACAGTTAATTACAGGCCGCTCGTTGCGGGATTAGCTACTCGGCCGACTGCCGAAGGGGAGGATCGACTTGATGGTGATGAATTATTGATCGCATGCGACCCTATCGGATCATGACGATATTGTGCAGTCCGGCCCCGTTCACCATCTGCCCTGACCTCGAGCGGTCCGCAGGCGGTCCGCAGTAACTCCCCCTGCCCCTGCCTGGCCTAGGTATCCCACTTCGCCTGCACAAAGAATGACAAAGAAAGACAAAGCTCAAGGGCTAAGGATCGGCTTGATTGGGCTATAGAGGTATGTACTAGCACGAGCGACCGGCGAATAGCGAGGATTTCCGCACGGATGCTTGTTTCTCTGTCAATCCGGGAATACTTGCTCTTCTGTCGTGATACTGTGGTCTCGGCTGGTGAGCACACACGCGTGTTATTTGGTCCCTCTACCCACTTTTGGGGTTTCGTTGAGTGCTCATTTTTGTTCTATCTGTTTATTATCCATACAGCTTGGATCCTGAAGGCTTTAGCTGGTATAGAATGGAAATAAGACAACGGGAACAGCAAAACAGATGTACAGAAACGAACGAACGCGAGAGCCTGACAAAGGAAATCCCTACCAGGCTGCCAATTGGCCCAATCCTTTGTCGTGATGATGCCCCCTCTCAGGGGAATCTTTATTGGTGTAGCAATCTGTGTTTGTCTTCGTGGTCTTCCCCTGGAGTTCACCCCTCACCTCTTGTTATGTTACTTAATAGAACAGACATCTATAAAGTCATCATAATGGCCAGAATTGTTTTGCCACCATACAGCTCTCATAGCTCAGGGGTTAGAGCGGTCGATTGCAGATCGACAGGTCCCCCGTTCAAATCGGGGTGGGAGCTTGTCCTTTTTGGCCCGCAGGGCTTGTATTGCTACAGATAGAAACGCGCTCCTTTGGGTGGGAAAAGTTCAAGACTTCCGGTTCAAGGTTTTTTGTGCGGTGCACACTGGGAGCCGCAACATCAGACGGTGCAAAGGAGTCTCCCTCTGCTGGAACTCGGCATCAATCCCAATCCAAATGTACATTTCTACGAAGTCCCCTTATTCCCCGATATCATGCTCTACGCATATATACTTGGCGGCGACAAAAGGATCCCTATTTCCTGATGGGTCTGCACCTTCTCATTCTGTCCGCCAGTCAAACATGTCGTGCTTCTCGTCTGAGCCTGTTTCCCATTCCTCCTCTTCCGGCCGTTCACCCTTTGTCCAGCCCACTCGATCGACCGAGAAGCGCGCCCCAACCCCGCCATCCAGGAAGTGCACCTACCTTCCATCGCGCTCAGCTGTTCGAGTGCAAGCGCGGCAGGTGCTGGGTCTGGAGTATCTCACGCGTGCGCAACCGGCGCGGGATACGAGCACGCCGGGGGTTTAGAACTTTTGGTCATCGCTGACGCGTCGGAGGGGCTACATATGTGCTGAGCCGAACGCAGAGGATCCTGCCCGCATTGCGTTTCGGGAACGAGCCGGATAGCCGAGTGTGGGGAAGCCACGGAGGGCCGGATATGTAGTGCTCAGCATCCCAATCCAGATGCTGAGCCGTTTTGGTCTGGCGTGATGTCCCATGCCTCGGAACCAACTTCCAGGCACAGCCACAGCGAACCCGCCAGCTGCCCCACCCCTGCCACAGATACCCATGCAGCTCACCGCCATGCCAACTGTGCAGGCGCACTTCCCACTCAGACACTGTACAGCACACTGCACACGTACTTGTTGCTCGCCCTCCCTCCTGGCCGCTCGCTCCAACCAAACAACTCTCCACCAACCCGCCCAGTCCGTTCACGCGAATCAGCTCTTGTCGCTCGATCACCCCGTTCGGCCAGCCAGCACCCAGCCACCGCAGTCGTCCTTCCTGCGCTCTCGGCTGCGTCGAAACCCGGCGGCACTCGACTCGCTGCAGAGACTGGTGCGACACAAGCAGAATACAAAACTCTGCGCTTCCCCGCCCGCCGCCGCCCCAGCAGAGCTCGCACCACCCTTCACCACCTTTCACGACCGAACGAAGTAGACGATGGCGTTCAACCAAGTAGCCTACCAGAACCGTGCGATCCGCAATATCCAAAATGTACCGTCAGGAAGCTCGCCTCCATTGATTCCCTCTACCACGGTCGCTAACATCCCGTTCTGCAGGAGCTCGACTTCCTCCACGAAACCGGCGTCCTCACGTCCTCGCAGATGTCGCAGATCCTCAACATCCTCCCGAATCCGTCAGGCGTAACCGCCACGCTTCGCACACAGACGCCCGCAACGATGGCGCCGGCGCAGTCGGCGACGCCCGCGGTGCCGCACATGGGCTTCACCCCGCCGATGTCGCCTCCGGCGTCGACTAAAACGCCCGCGCATGAGAAGGCCATGCAGCCGATCTCGGGCCCGACCCCGCCGCAGCCGCCGCCACCGAGCTACACCGCGTCCGCCGGGATCCTCTCGCGCGCCGAGGCGCTGTGGGCGTTCAACGGCTCCGAAGCCGGCGATCTGTCGTTCCAGGCCGGCGAGACGATCGAGGTCGTCGAGAAGATCAAGGATGATTGGTGGCGTGGACGCGTTATGGGGCAGATCGAGATTGGCCTCTTCCCGAGCTCGTACGTCAAGGAGACCAAGGTGCTGGGCAATGGCGCCGGCAAGCTGCCAGGACTCCCGCCGAGGAAGGAGACGGGCTACTCCGGGTACGGGCCCGGTGGGAACATGATGACCGATGTCGCCCATGGGTCTGGGAGCGGGGAGTATCCGAGCGATGAGAAGAAGAGTGCGCTAGGGAAGAACGGGGAGAAGTTTGGGAAGAAGCTGGGGAACGGTCAGTCATAGCCCTCCTGTTCGAGGAATGCCAATCCAGCACAGCAGACTAACATGTACACCTTTCCAGCTGCTATCTTCGGTGCTAGCGCACCCATCGGCGTCAATGGTATCTACTGAGCGATGGGAGAAAGTTCTTCATGTGATTTTCTTTTTTTCGATGTTTCGCAGGGCTCTGGGTTTATTTGGCATCTCTCTCCGTGCTTTGTACGTTCCTCGTGCTCGTGTGGTTTTGTGTTCGGGTCTGTCCTACGATGCGACGGTGCTGGTTGCGATTGCTCATGACGATTGACGATTGCTTTTTTTTGTGTGCATGCTGAAGACATGGATGTCGATATGTATGACTCTGGGTCGTTCCAATGATTCGAGAATTTCTTCTATTCTTCTGTTTTGGAACCGTCATAGCTAAAGTGAAGTGTGCACTCAGCCGTTCCGAGATGGCGTGCCCGGTACTACTGATGTAGCACCAGGACTGTGGCTCCACTACATCACCCACCACTTCCCTACTACGCCTCTACTCACCCACTACCATCCACTACTCCTCTCCTCACTACCAGAGTACTCAATTGTTGTACATTACCAACTACCAGCTCGCATCTCTTTTCCAGTGTCACGATGAAACCCATGATCTTCTTCCTGCTATTCTGTTGTGTGGGGGCAGCTCCGACGAGTCATGCCACTGAGAAGGACAAGAGGGTGCCCAAAGGGGCTCTGAGGTGGGGCATCGGCTTCGAACTGGTCGAGCAGGACGCCGTGGGAGCGTTGGTCTATAAGATGAAGGCAGTGGACAGCAGCCCTGAGAATGTCGGAGCGGTGAAGAGGCAGGAGACGCTGACGGAAGACGTGGGAGGGGTGGCAGAGGTGGCCATTCAACAGGAGGGGCCTGTGCAGGAGGTGGCCGAGTCCGCCATCACCGATGGAGAATTGGTCGAGACGCAGATGGAACAGGTGGCAGAACCTGCAGTTCAAGGGGAAGAGGCAGGGCAAACGGCTGTTGGGTCCACTGTCGACGATGGGGATGGGAAGGACGACGGTGACGATGAGGGTGAAGATGATGGAGAGGAGAATGGAGACGAGGGCGGAGACGAGGGCGAAGATTCTGTCGGCAAGCTCGGGGACGACGTACCTCCTCCGCCTGCGGCCACCGCCAGCCAGCTCCCGCTCTGGACGACCGACGTGATCGCAACGACGATGGTGTTGATTCCCGTGATCCTCGCCATCACCGTCCTGGCGGTGCTCTTCCTGTTCCTGTTGATGCACTGCTGCGCACCCCGCAAGGTTACGCACGTCACGAACAACACCTTCACCACCCGGCGGTACGTCAGTCGCCATGTCGGGGGCGAGAAGCCGGCCACTGCTCCGGAGGGAATGCTTGCCTCGGCGAGCGTACCCACCGTTGCGTCCCCGCCGCCCAGCGCCGCAGCACCGCCATCCTCACGGCGGGCCGCCGACGACATCAGTCCCAGCAGCGCCCTGTACATGCCACACTACCCCTCGCACCAGCACGCGGGCGACCTCGACGGCGCCAGCGTGCCGACGAAGTGGCACCACGGGCTCCTCGACCTCGGTGGCAGCATGTCCCCCCGTCCCGGCAGTTTCTTCCGCACCTTCGTCCCCGCCTCCCTCCGGACCGAGAGCACCCCGAAGCCCACCGACGCGACGGCCCACAACCTCCGTGAGGCGGCGCGGAGACTCCAGACCAGCCCGACCATGCGCCCCGACAACGCCACACCCGCCTCCCTCGCCACAGGACTGCGGGACTCCACGTTCGGCCGCGAAACACTCCGGGACCGTCGTCGCGGCATGCGGGACAGCTGGCTGGACGCACTCTTCGCCGACCGTGCCCCGGGAACGGAGAACCTCGTAATCCTCGAGCAGCGCGACGGCGCGCTGCGCGGTGCCTCTGTCGGCGGCGCCATCGATCCGGAGGCGATCGTCATCACGTCGACGTCGACGACGACGCCCAGCTCGGCCACACCGCGCATACCCGCCGCTGTCGTCCACGTGGCCGTCTCCGCAAACTCGTTGACGTCGCTCCGCGCCGACGAGTACGCCTCCGCTGCCACCATCACGTCATCCGAGCGGGGCTACCAGGCTAGCCAGTCGGACCTCTCCGATGCCCGCGACAAGGAGAACATCTCGCCCACCCCGCCGGCCATGGTCAAGATCCAGTTCAGAGCCGTTCCCTCTGGACAGGTGCTGGCGAAGCTCGCCGAAAAAGGCGCGATGGATGCGGTCGCCGACGAGCCGGAGATGATGATGGCGAGTCTCGATGGCGCCGCTGACGCTGGCGGTGGGGTGAAGGAGGAGGAGGCTGGAGTGGAAAAGAAGGATTCGAACACGGAAACAACAGAAGACGACGAGTGATTACGGGTTTCTTAGGGCATAGATTGTGCCATACGGAGGCTAGCATCGGCGGTGTGTTTATGGAGTTTATCATAACGGAGATTGCATTGTAACCATACGGTTGATTGACCGTGAAGGGAGGTCGGGTTATGCTTTTTTTTTTGGCCAGCACTGGAGCGAGTGCATGGTCTAACTTTACTCTGTAACTGTACGAAGAGGATAGGCTTGGATTGTGTTTCTGCTTGGCTTGAACGAAATGAAATGAACGAGCGAACGAATCGGCTACACATACGGGTCGTATCTGCGGTGTCTGCATGGTGAAGAATGCCACGTTGGAGCGATTGACTGTGTGTCCCCAGCCTGCCGAGAGAGCGTTTGTCGGAAGAGACGAGGGCTCCGCCCACAGGTTGTTGATATGTGAAGATCTGGCTGGCGGCCAGCGAGCGATACTGATGAGCTACCACACGTGCCGCTAACCAACTCCTGGCTCTCCGCAGAACATGACTCGTACCGGTCCTCGCGAGCGCGGTGGCAACCTGATATATCACTCGATTTCAAGTCACGTGATGATACTTCCAGACTTGAACCGGGGAAATTACTCGACTGCTTGCCCTACCGCATAAACATTGCCCATTGCTATCTGAGAGGCGCACGGTGAGGATATATGCAATCCAGCAATGACCTGTATAGGCCGCAGCTTTGAATGAAGAACCAAAAATAGTGGCACATAAGTTCGTAGGTGGCGCCATCACAGCTTACGGTGAACGTTGAATCGTGATGTGATCAAACAAGTTAGCTTCACCCCAAATTCCCAATTACCCTCCACCCTCGACCACTTCACCCTCCGTCCTCCTTTGCTTCATCCTCCTCCTCCTTTACTTCATCCTCCTCTTCCTTTAATTCACCCTCCACCTCAATCCTCCACCCAACAAACCACCACACCTCAACGACATCCAACCAACCACAACCGCCAAAATGCTCTTCTCCAACCCGTTCCTTCTTCTTTCCGTCATGTCGCTTTCCGGAGTCGCCAACAGTGCTCCGGCCGTCTCCTCGGGTGCCTCCGTCAAGTCCTCTGGCCCGTTGCAGTCGTCCGCTTTCGAATTCGACATCCACAAGCTGAATGCGACCGGGCTGAACGTGGCCGATCTCCCCGCGCTCGCTGCGGAGGATGGCACTCTGATCTGCGAGACGTCGTTCGCGTCGCCGACGTTGAGCGAGATCTCAGGCGCCGTCGGCAAGCTCTCTTCCACGGCCGCAGCCAAGTGCGTGCAGAAGAACGCGGCGCCGTCCCACTGCACCACACTGGCATCGTACAAGGGCGGCCAGATCGGTATCTGCGGCGAGCACTTGCGTGATATGAGCTGCAAGCGTGTCGGCTGGGCTGCCTACGCCATCGCGCTCCTCTGCGTTGACGCTAACACCCGCCGCGCCGGCGGTAAGTACATCTTTCCCGGCGGAGACACAGCCCTCACTGTCATCGTCTTCTGAGCGGGGTCGAGCACTCGCTGCCGGTTTGTTTTCCGTCTGCTGAATGAAGGAAACGGACGAATGCAATGAGTGTCGCTGTTTTGTGGTGAAATGCAAGACTTGACCTCGTTCACAGTGTTTTGTTTTGTTCCTTCGTCTTCGTGCTGTGACGTGGTGTGATGTGATGTGATGTGATGTGATGCGATAACCAGTGATATCAGGACCACCGTACTGCACCCATCTTTCCCGGCCCTCGGCGCCCGGAGCAAGTGTGTCTGCTGTCGGCCGTTCTCGTCTCGCGTTCTGCCCTACCGCCAGACTGCCTAACATCCTTCCCAGCCGTTATCTCGATTCCAGTGTGGACGAGAGGCAGAGTGCGCGTATGTAAGTCGAACGTCGAGCTCTACACTGTCAGTTTTGTGGGGACTATCGTCCGCAGTACGCCGTTCCGGGCCGTAGCTATAGCGTTCTGGACGTTCGGCTTGCACGTTCGGCTACCATGTACACTCTCTATGCCCCCCAACTCGCTTTCCTCCCTTCTATAAGGCACGACCACACTCCATCACTCGCCCTCCACCGTTCATGATTGCATCACTCGCGAGTTTAGCCATCGGTCGCAAGCGGATCCCAAGCCACGTCCAACTCCCTGTGATGCCGAACGAAGCCTTCATTACTGCACTAAACTCACCCATCCACCCACACGTCGTTAAGCACTGGCCACCGACTGCGCTATAGTACAGTAGCAGAAGCCCCGCGCATACTAACACGGGGGATTTTGGGAACGAGGAGGCGAGTGCGCGAAGGGGATGCGGCGGTGGCGTGAGGGATACGGCCGAGATTCGGCTTCTATGTATGTATATATGAGGGAGGCGGCTGCGAAGTGCGACGCACTCCTGAACCGCGGCGGCGCGCTATCACTTCTCGGTCCGGACTGCGGCGACCCCCCCCCCCCCGGCCATCCGCCAGTCCTCACGCACTCTTAGTCTTCCAACCACGAGGACCCACTGCCTCTCCAGCGCCCGCTCCGACCTGCTGGCCTCCGTCTCCGGTTTCTCCGTCGGACGTAGCGGCCTGTCGGGGCTATCGCCCGCACCCTACGTTGAGCGTGCAGCGAGCTGCGTCGTCGAACTTGTGGCGTCTCTCGAATACCGAAGCGTCGCGGCGTTACGTAAGTCGGTGGTTCGGTGGCGGAGAAGAGCAAGAGACGGAGGTGGCGGAAGGGAGAGGGGAGAAGGAAGGGAAGACTCGGCAGCGCCTGCCTCGAGCAGTCAGAGGACAGTACGGAGCGCCATCCGCACTGAGGAGACAGGTCCGGAAGGTCACGGACGGCGTTCCCCATCCCCGCACCGACATCCTCCGAGATCGCCCGCCCCCATCCTTCGACGATTATAGCTCACTCCCCCGCAGCAGCAAGTCGTGGTCCAGCACGCTTGTGCGCTCCAGCGGCGTGGTAGTGTGGTATATGGCTATGTATGCTGTAAGTATCCACCTCCAGATTCTGCCGCGGGGGGTAATGGAGTAATACGGATGAGATTGGCGGGCGGTGGCGAACGGACCGGTCTCGTGATCATCCCGCATCGTCCTTGTGCGTTGTGGGGCCTTAGCTAAACAACCGTCAGCTATGATGTAGAGCTGTGGGCTTACATGCCAAGACGGCATCGCCGGGTGGGGCAGCGCTTTCTTTTCTTTTTCGTCTTGCTCTCGTTTATCTATTCTTTTCGGCTCGCTATCCTACTGCACTGGGTGCGGATATCCTGCAGCGAGAGCGTGGCGGATATGTACATTCCGGGCGCGCACGGAAGCGCATCGGACTGGATCTCTTGGCTTTCGGTCGTTCCGGGCGGGCGGGTTGCGTTGGTGAGTGGCTAGCTGTAACTATGTGGCGTTTCCATGCTGTCGCAAGAAAACTGGGTACCATGCTAATCCGGATATGTAGTACATACCATATTGACGCGATCCTCTTCGGATGGTTGCTAATGTATGTGGCATATCTTCCGGATCCACGAGGACACACACGCAATCACTCGCAGTCCAGGTTTCG
>Ga0307512_10003727_pt1 | contig 17264 bp, 15 predicted proteins | sample 14_EM_MG_FD_200267 | JGI IMG/M metagenome (GOLD analysis project Ga0307512, IMG submission 200267) | Populus trichocarpa ectomycorrhiza microbial communities from riparian zone in the Pacific Northwest, United States - 14_EM | ecosystem: Host-associated > Plants > Roots > Unclassified | place...
TCGCCATGTGCCTCCGCCACCATGTCCGCCGCCGTGTCGGGGTCCTCCAGCAGCTTCTCCTTGGCGAGGCCGAGGCCCATCGCCAGATTGACCAGGCGGGCCTGCGCCCCGTCGTGCAGGTCGCGTTCGATCCGCCGCAGATCGGCGTTGGCCGTGTCGACCACGACCCCCCGGTCCGACTCCAGCTCGGCGATGCGCCGCTCCAGCTCGTCGGAGGGCGACAGCAGCCCGCGCACCATCGCCCGGTCGGCGTTGGACAGCCCTCGCGCGATGAACGGCAGCACCGGCCACAGCACGAACAGCGAGGTCAGCGTGATGACGAAGGTGAGGATGCCCCAGGGCAGCCGGATGAAGTCGTACAGCACCGTGCGCCAGCCCACCGGGTCCTTGACCCTCATCCACAGCCACGGGAAGAAGCCGGTGCTGCGTCCGGGCAGCGGGCTCGGCTCGTCGACCTGCACCCCGAGCAGCCTCCTGGCCCGTTTTCGCTCCATCCGGCCCAGCAGCCGCGCACCGGCCAGCCCGGCCGCCAGCAGCGGGAACCCGATCACCGTCACCGTCAGCCAGAAGCCGGTGAACAGCACCGTCACGACGTATATGAACCCGAACAGCGCCACCGGAAGGTTCCCCAGGAGATGCGCGATCTCCTTCCAGGTGTGCCGGTCGTAGGCGAAACGGGCAGGCGGCAGACGCTCGCCGTCACCCTCCATGGCCCCCATCGGGCGCGAAAGTCGTTCGGTCATATGGGCCAGCGTGCCGCGCGCCGCCCGCCCGCGCCATGAGGTCGGCCGCCCCTTTCCCCTGGGGAAAACCCCACCCCGGCGTCCCGTCCGGTGTCCCACGCGGTATCTCAAGCAGATCTCAAGGCGTGACGGGCTGCTTACCGTCTCTTTATCAGGGCCTAGACTCCCGTGCGTACAGATCGTCGAACGGCAACGTTCATCAGGGCCGCAGGTCACAGGGGCGTATGGCCGCAGAGGAGTACGACCTCAGGGGCGGACGGCCGCGGAGGCGTGCGACCGCAGGGTCGCGGAGTCAGGGAGCGAGGGTACGGACGTGCGGGAAACGACCGTCGTCGCGGCGGACTACTTCCAGTCGTACTCCGTCGTCGGACTGCTCGCCGTCGTCGGCGTGCTCTTCGTCGCCGTCGCCTTCGGGGCGGGCCGCCTGCTGCGCCCCGTGGTCCCCACACCCGAGAAGCTTCTGACGTACGAGTGCGGAGTCGACCCCGTCGGCGAGGGCTGGGCCCACACCCAGGTCCGCTACTACGTCTACGCGTTCCTGTACGTCATCTTCGCCGTCGACTCGATCTTCCTGTTCCCCTGGGCGACCGTCTTCGCCGCCCCCGGCTACGGCGCGACGACGCTCGTCGAGATGTTCATCTTCCTCGGCTTCCTGGCCGTGGGCCTGCTGTACGCATACAAGAAGGGCGTTCTGGCATGGACGTGACGACGCCAGACACCAACGGGCAGCCCGTACTCCTCCCGGAGCCGAAACGGCTGGGCGCCCTCTCGCGCCTCGCCCCCGAGCCGATGAAGGTGGTCCTGAACTGGGGCCGCCGGTATTCGCTGTGGGTCTTCAACTTCGGTCTCGCCTGCTGCGCGATCGAGTTCATCGCCGCGTCCATGGCCCGCCACGACTTCATCCGCCTCGGCGTCATCCCCTTCGCACCGGGTCCCCGCCAGGCCGACCTGATGGTGGTGTCGGGCACGGTGACGGACAAGATGGCACCGGCGGTGAAGCGCCTCTACGAGCAGATGCCGGAACCGAAGTACGTCATCTCCTTCGGGGCCTGCTCCAACTGCGGCGGCCCCTACTGGGACTCCTACTCCGTCACGAAGGGCGTCGACCAGATCATCCCGGTCGACGTCTACGTCCCGGGCTGCCCGCCCCGCCCCGAGGCCCTGCTCCAGGGGATCCTGAAGCTCCAGGAGAAGATCGCGCGGGAGTCGCTGGGGGAGCGGTACGGCACCTCTCGCCCTTCGGCCGCGGCCCTGCAGAGCGGCCTGGTGAAGCCGCCGGCCGGCGAGTCCCCTTCGGAGGAGGGCCGATGAGCACGGTCGGCTGGCTGCCCGCCCCCGCCGACGAGTTGTTCGGTACGGAGGCCACGGCCGAGGAGGCCTACGACGTCCTCACGGTCGACGTCCCGCCGGCGACCTGGATCGAGGCGCTACGAGTCGCCCGGGACGACCTGGGCTGCACCTACTTCGACTGGCTGAGTGCGGTCGACGAACCGGGCACGGGTTTCCGCGTCGCGGCCCACGTCGCGGCCCTGTCCCCGGTACGCCGTCTGCTGCTGCGCACCACGGTCCCGCACGAGGCGCCGGCACTCTCCTCCGCCGTCGGCGTCTACGCCGGCGCGGCCTGGCACGAACGCGAGACCCACGAAATGTTCGGCGTCGTCTTCGAGGGCCATCCCGCCCTGGACCACCTCCTCCTCCCGGAAACCTTCGAAGGCCACCCCCTCCGCAAGGACTTCGTCCTGGCCGCCCGCGTGGTCAAGGCCTGGCCCGGCGCCAAGGAACCCGGCGAGTCCGACCACGGCGGCCCCAAGCGCCGCCAGATGCTCCCCCCGGGCGTCCCCGACCCGAACGAATGGGGCCCCCTGAAGGGCCAACTCCCCCCTGCCCCGACCCGCCCCACCCGAGCCGCAGGCCGGCCGGCCACCGACCGCCCCACCCGCACAGCAGGCGACCGCCCACCGCGCCGAGCACGCACAGCCGCAGAGGGTTCGGCGAGCCAGTCGGGGGCTGAGGCTGAGGCTGCGGCTTCTGCTGCTCCGCCCCAGCCGCGGGGCGGGCGTTCGGCGGCGGAGGGTTCGGCGAGCCAGTCGCCGGCTGACGCCGAGGCTGCGGCTTCTGCTGCTGCTCCGACCCAGCCGCGGGGCGGTCGTTCGGCGGCGGACGGCTCGGCGAGCCAGTCGGCGACTCCGGCTTCCGGCGATGCTGCGACGGCGCCGGGGCGTGTGCGTTCGGTGGGGGAGGGGTCGGTGAGTCGGGCGGAGGGTGCGTCTGGTGGGGCGGAGGGTGCGGGGTCCGGTGATGCTGCGACGGCGCCGGGGCGTGCGCGTACGGCCGCGGAAGGGTCGGTGAGTCGGGCGGCGTCGGCTTCGGCCGAGGGTGCCCCTGCCGACCCGGGCACAGCAGGTGGTGCGCCCTCTCCGGCGGAGGCACCGGCCGACCGGCAAGGGGGTCCCGCCGGCGTGGCTGCGCCGCGGCGCACGCGCAGCGCGAGCGAAGGCTCGGCCTCACAGGCCGCCCGAGCGGCGTCGGCAGAGGACCCGACCACCCGCCCCGCCGCCGCCCCCCGCAGTTCGGACGCCCCGTGGCACCACGCCCGGCCGGCCTTCGACGAGCCGGGGCAGAAGCCCAGCGCGGAGCGGGAGCCCAGCACCAAGCCGGAGCCCAGCGCAGAAACGGAGCCGGGCGCGGAGGCGGAGCCGAGCTCAGAGACGAACCCCAGCGCAGAGGCGAGGCCTGGCGCGGAGACGGAGCCGGGCGCGGAGGCGGAGCGGCAGTCCACGGCTGAGCCGAGCCAGGGCGCCGAGCGCGTCGCGGAACCGTCGGGTGAAGCCGAGCCTTCCCCGAAACCGTCTGCTGGTGCTGGTGCTGGTGCTGGTGCCGGTGCCGGGACCGACGCTGGTTCAGGCGCGTCCGAGGTAAGCCCCGGCCCCGGTGAACCATCCTCAGAGCCGTCCGCCCCTGAGGAGACCCCCCGAGCCACCCCCGAAGACCTGGCCTCCGAAGCGCCGGCCGCGAACCCCGAAGACCCCGCAGGAGGTACGCAGTGACCGACGCTCTGGACGTCACCCTGCGACTCCTGATCGTGTTCGTCGTCTTCCTCACCTTCCCTCTGATCGTCGGCCAGACCGAGCACAAGGTCATGGCCCACATGCAGGGCCGCCTCGGCCCGATGTACGCCGGCGGCTTCCATGGCTGGGCCCAACTCGTCGCCGACGGCGTGAAGTTCGCGCAGAAGGAAGACGTCGTGCCCGCGGGTGCGGACCGCCGCATCTTCCAACTCGCCCCCGCAGTTGCCCTCCTGCCCTACCTCCTGGTCCTCGTCGCCATCCCCATCGGCCCAGGAGAGGGTGCGGTCGGCCAGGTCCTCGACGCGGGCATCTTCTTCGTCCTCGCGGTGATGGGCGTAGGCGTCCTCGGCTCCCTGATGGCCGGCTGGGCCTCCGCCAACAAGTTCTCCCTTCTCGGCGGCCTCCGCACCGCCGCCCAGCTGCTCGCCTACGAACTCCCGATGCTCCTCGCCGCCGCATCCGTCGCGATGGCGGCCGGCACGGTCTCCCTCCCCGGCATCCTGGACGCCTTCCACTGGTGGTGGCTGCCCTGGCAGATCGTCGGCGCAGTCGTCTTCTTCGTCGCCGGCCTCGCCGAGCTCCAGCGCCCGCCCTTCGACATGCCGGTCGCCGACTCGGAGATCATCTTCGGTGCCTACACCGAGTACACCGGCCTGCGCTTCGCCCTGTTCCTCCTCGCCGAGTACGCCGGAATCATCGTCCTGTGCGGCCTGACCACCGTTCTCTTCCTGGGCGGCTGGCACGGCCCCTGGGGTGCCGACGGCCTCGGCTGGGTCTGGACCCTGCTCAAGGCGGCCGTCCTCGCCTTCCTCGTGATCTGGCTCCGCGTCACCTATCCCCGCCTGCGCGAGGACCAGCTCCAGAAACTCTCCTGGACCCTCCTCGTCCCCCTCTCCCTCGCCCAGATCGCCCTCACCGGCATCGTCAAGGTGGTGATCTCCTAACCATGGCCCCCATCCCCGGCTCGGGTCTGGCCAAGGGCCTGGCCGTCACCCTCCGCACGATGACGCGGAAGACGGTCACCGAGCAGTACCCGGACGTCCAGCCCGACCTGCCGCCCCGCACCCGCGGCGTCATCGGCCTGTTCGAGGAGAACTGCACGGTCTGCATGCTGTGCGCCCGCGAGTGCCCCGACTGGTGCATCTACATCGACTCCCACAAGGAGACGGTCCCGGCAGTGACCCCCGGCGGCCGCGAACGCAGCCGCAACGTCCTCGACCGCTTCGCCATCGACTTCGCCCTGTGCATGTACTGCGGTATCTGCATCGAGGTCTGTCCTTTCGACGCCCTGTTCTGGTCCCCGGAGTTCGAGTACGCCGAGACCGACATCCACGAACTCACCCACGAACGCGACAAGCTCCGCGAGTGGATGTGGACGGTCCCGGCCCCGCCCGCTCTCGACCCCGGCGCGGAGGAACCGAAGGAGGTCCTCGCCGCCCGAAAGACGGCGGAGAAGCTCGCGGCCGCCCAGGCCGAGCCCATCGAGCCTGCCCGGCCGGCCGAACCCGAGGGAGGCGCTTCGTGACCCTCACCGCAGCCACCGCGACGGTGGTGCACACCACGGCGACCACGGCCGCCGCCGGTACCCACGGCTTCCTCTCCCCGACCGGCGTCGAGATCGCCTTCCTCCTCGTCGGCCTGGCCACCTTCGGCGCCGCGCTGATCACCGTCACCACCCGGCAGCTCGTCCACGCCGCCCTGTGGCTGGTGGTCACCCTCGGTGGCCTTGCCGTGGAATACCTCCTGCTCACCGCCGAGTTCATCGCCTGGGTGCAGGTCCTCATCTACGTGGGTTCCGTCGTCGTCCTCCTCCTGTTCGGTCTGATGCTCACCAAGGCCCCCATCGGCCGCTCCCCGGACGCCGACTCCGACAACCGCTGGGCCGCCCTCACCGTGGCCGTCGCCGCGGCCGGCGCCCTGGTCTGGGTCGTCGTCGACGCCTTCCGCACGACCTGGATCGACCTGGACGGCCCGGCCGCCGGCTCCACCGCCGTCACCGGAGCGAGCCTCTTCCAGAACTGGGTGCTTCCCTTCGAGGCCCTCTCCGTCCTGCTCCTCGCGGCCCTGGTCGGCGCGATCGTCCTGTCCCGCAAGGCGAAGGCGGAGACGAGCTCTCCCCCTGTGAACTCCCAGGCCACGACCGGTAGTTCCCCTTCCGTCCCGGATTCCCGGAATCACCCGGTCGAGCGAATCGACCCGGCCGGGCAGGAAGGCGCCCGCTGATGCATCTCGCCTATCCCGCCGTACTCTCCGCCCTCCTCTTCTGCACCGGCCTGTACGGCGTCCTCGCCCGCCGCAACGCGATCCTGGTCCTGATGTCCGTCGAGCTGATGCTCAACGCCGTCAACCTCAACCTCGTCGCCTTCGACGTCTGGCTCAGCAAGACCGCCCGGGACACCCTGCACTCCGGCCAGGCCCTGACCCTGTTCACCATCGCCATCGCCGCCGCCGAGATCGGCATCGGCCTGGCGATCGTCCTCTCCGTCTATCGCAACCGCGGCACCTCGGACATCGACAAGCTCCGAGACAGCGCCGAGGGCCACGAGAGCGACGGCCCCGACGGTGGGGCCCTCGCGGCCGAGCAGGCTGATCAGGCCGAGCAGGCCGGGAAGGCTGAGGCCACCGCGTGACCACGACCACCCTCGCCGTCCTCGTCCCCCTCCTGCCGTTCCTGGGCGCCGCGGCCGGCCTGCTCCTGGGCCGCACAGCCCCCGGCTTCGTCCGCCCGCTGGCAGTACTGCCGACCCTCGCCTCCCTCGTGCTGGCCGTACTGGTCGCCGTGCGCCAGGGCGGCCACCAGGCGATCGGCGCCGCCACCGAGCTCACGCCCACCGGCTCGATCCCCATCGAACTCGCCCTGTACATCGACGGCTTCGCCGCCCTTGTCGCCATCCTGGTCGGCGTCGTCGCCACCTGCGTACAGATCTACTCGACGGGCTACCTGCGCGACGATCCGCGCTACCCCTCGTACGCCGCCCTCGTCTCCCTCTTCACCTCCGCGATGCTGCTCGTCGTCTACTCCGGCGACCTGATCGTGCTGCTGGTCGGCTGGGAGATCATGGGCATCTGCTCGTACTTCCTGGTCGGCCACTACTGGGAGACCCCGGAGGCCCGCGCCGCCTCCATCAAGGCCTTCCTGGTGACCAAGCTCGGTGACGTCCCCTTCCTCATCGGCCTGTTCGCGCTCGCCACCGACGCCGGCTCCTTCCGCATCACGAAGGTCCTCGGCACGGTCGCCAGCGGCGGACTCGACCACCCGACGCTGATCGCCCTGCTGCTCCTGGCGGGCGTGGCGGGCAAGTCGGCGCAGTTCCCGCTGCACACCTGGCTTCCCGACGCGATGGCGGGCCCGACACCCGTCTCCGCGCTGATCCACGCCGCGACGATGGTCGCCGCCGGTGTCTACTTCATCGCCCGTCTCCTCCCGGTGTTCGAGGCGTCCCAGGCCGCGATGGTCGTCCTCGCCGTCATGGCCGCCGTCACGATGGTCGGCTCGGGTCTCGCCGCGCTCGCCCAGGACGACATCAAGCGCGTCCTCGCCTACTCGACGATCGGCCAGCTCGGCTATATGACCGGTGCCCTCGCCGTCGGCGACCGCGGAGCCGCCGTCTTCCACCTCCTCTCCCACGGTGCCTTCAAGGCGCTGCTGTTCCTGGCAGCCGGCGTGATCATCCACGCCGCCGGCACCAACTCGCTGGCCGCCATGTCCCGCATGCGGGGCCTGCGCGACCGAGTCCCCGACGCCTACTGGACGATGACCGTGGCGCTTCTCGCGCTCGCCGCGATCCCGCCGTTCAGCGGCTTCTTCTCGAAGGAGTCCGTCCTCGGCGCCGCCGAGCACGTCGCCACCGGCCACACCGAGAGCGCCCCCGGCGCCGCGGGCTGGATCACCCTCGTCGCCGGCCTGCTCACGGCCCTGCTCACCGCCGCGTACGCGATGCGCCTGTGGCTGCTGACCTTCCACGGCCGGGGCGCCGAGGCCCCCGACCACGGTCGCCAGCCGCTCACCATGACGGTGGTGCTGTGGGTGCTCGCAGTCCCGTCCCTCGCCCTCGGCGGGCTCGCCTACCGCTCGCTGCCCGGATGGTTCGACGGCCGTGACCTCACCCCGGCCCTGACCACTTCCGTCGTCGGCACGGGCGTGGCCCTGGTCGGCGGCATCGTCACCTATACCGCCTGGCGGCACACCACCGCGCTCGTGGCCCGCGTCCCGCTGGGTGCGGTCGCGGCTCACCCCGAGGGGGACGCCGGGTTGGTCGAGGCCGAGGCGATCGCCAGCCACAAACCGGCGTACGGCGACGTGGCCTACGCACCCGACCCGGCGGATCCCGGGCGGCTGCTGCTCGGCCCACTGCACCGGCACGCGGCCGTCGGCTTCCACCTCGACGCCGTGTACTCGGCGCTCTTCGTCCGCCCGGTCCTGGCCGGTGCGAGTCTCGTCCGGTTCCTGGACCGCGAGGTCGTCGAGACCTATGTACGCGGTGCGGGCGCCCTACCCCGCCTGCTGGGAGCTGCCGTGCGGCGCGCCCAGACCGGCAATGTGCAGACCTATGTGAGCGCGCTGCTCGCCGGCACCGTCGTCCTGGCGGTCGCCGCCCTCCTCGTCGCCACGGGAGCGTGAGCAGGCGTGATCGGTATCAACGAGTCCGTGATGCAGTTCCTTCTGGCATTCATCGTCATCGGCCCGCTCCTCGGCGCCGTCGCCGCTCTCCTGCCCGCCCCGCCCGGGCTGAAGGGGAAGTCGCCCGAGCAGGCCGTGCTGCGGCACGGCGTCACCGTGACCGGCGCGATCCTCATCGCCGCGATCGTCCTCACGCTGGGCTTCGACCATGACCACCCGTCGAAGATGCAGGCCACGACCGACATCAGCTGGATCCCCGCACTCGACGTGCGCATCCACCTCGGCATCGACGGCATCTCCCTCCCCCTTCTGGTCCTGACCGCGCTGCTGACCTTCCTCTGCGCGCTCTACTCGTACTTCAAGATGCCTTCGGGCCCGACCCCGAAGGCCTTCGTCGCACTGCTGCTGGTCCTCGAGTCCGGCACCCTCGCGAGCTTCGCCGTGCTCGATCTGCTGCTGTTCTTCCTCGCGTTCGAGATGGTCCTCATCCCGATGTACTTCCTCATCGCCCGCTGGGGCGGCGAGGGCAGGACCCAGGCCGCCTGGCGGTTCATCCTCTACACGCTGCTCGGTTCGGTCGTCATGCTGCTCGGCCTGCTCCTGATCGGGATCAAGGCCGGCACATTCGACATGGTGGCACTCGCCACTGACAACGGCCGGTCGTTGACCGCATCCGTGCAGGTCATCGCCGTTCTGGCGATCGGGATCGGACTCGCGGTCAAGACGCCGATGTGGCCGCTGCACAGCTGGCTGCCCGACGCCCACACCGCCGCTCCGACGGTCGGCTCGGTCCTGCTGGCAGGCGTCCTGCTGAAGATGGGTACGTACGGGTTCGTCCGGATCCTCCTCCCGATCGCGCCGGACGGCTTCCGCACCTTCGCGCCCTACCTCGCCGCCTTCGCCGTCGTCGGGATCATCTACGGATCCCTGGCCTGCCTGGCCCTCGCCAAGCGGGGAGCGAAGGGAGACCTCAAACGCCTCATCGCCTACTCCTCCGTCGGCCACATGGGCTTCGTCCTGCTCGGCATCGCGACGATGACCCCGACCGGCGTGAACGGCGCCCTGTTCGCCAACATCGCCCACGGCCTCATCACCGGCCTCCTCTTCTTCCTGGTCGGCGCGCTGAAGGACCGCACCGGCACCACCGACCTCGACACCCTGGCCGAGGAGACCGGCGCCGCGCTCTACGGCAAGGCCCCCCGCCTCGGCGGCCTGCTCGCCTTCGCTGCGGTCGCCTCGCTCGGCCTCCCGGGCCTCGCCGGGTTCTGGGGCGAGATGCTGGCGCTGTTCGGCGCCTTCAACCCCGCCGCCGACCTCAGCCGCCCCGCCTTCCTCACCTTCATGGCCATCGCGGCCTTCGGCACCCTCCTCACCGCCGCGTACATGCTCGCCGTGGTCCGCCGCGTCTGCATGGGCGCCGCACCGCAGGAAGCGCCGCAACTGGCCGACGTCCACACGTACGAGTTCGCGGCCTGGACACCGCTCGTCGCCCTCACTGTCGTCGCCGGCCTGTGGCCCAAGGCCCTCCTCGGCCTGACCGACCCGGCCGTGCAGCAGCTCCTCGCAGGAGGCACCCGATGAGCGCCCTGGCCCAGCCCCTGGCCGCGAATCTCGTCCAGTCCGTCGACTGGCTCGCCATCGCGCCGCCCACGATCACCGCGGTCGTCGGACTCGTCGTCCTTGTCGCCGATCTGTTCGTCGGCGATACCAAAAAAGCGGTCCTCGGTTGGGTCTCCGTCGCCGGCCTCGCCGCCTCCGCGCTTCTGCTGCTGCCCCTTCTGGACGGCGACCGCTCCACGTTCTGCCTGACCGGCAACGCCCACGCCTGCAGCTACACGGCGGACACCTTCACCCTGGTCATCCAATTCCTGGTCCTGGGCGGTGCCCTCCTCGCCGCCCTCCTGTCGGTGACAGCCCTCAAGGACGCCGACAAACAACTCCCCGAAGGGGAGTACTGGTTCCTGCTGCTCTCCTCCGCGGCCGGCGCCGCCCTGCTGCCCGCCTCACGCGACCTCGCGACGCTCATCGTCGCCCTGGAGGTCGCCTCCCTGCCGGCCTTCGCGCTCGTGGGCATCCGGCAGGGCGACAAGAAGTCCTCCGAAGCGGCCCTGAAGTTCTTCCTGTCGTCGGTCACCGCGACCGCCGTCAGCCTCATGGGCATCAGCTTCGTGTACGCCTCCACCGGCACCCTCTATCTCACCCAGGTCGCCGACCGGATCCAGCACGTCGACGGACAGCTCCACACGCTCGCCCAGACCGGCGTGGTCCTCACCCTCGTCGGCTTCGCCTTCAAGACGGCGGCCGTGCCCTTCCACTTCTGGGTACCGGACACCTACGTAGGGGCGCCTCTGCCGATCGCCGCCTACCTCTCCGTCGTCGGCAAGGCGGTCGGCTTCTCCGGCCTGATCCTCATCACGGTCGTCGCGTTCCCGTCGTACGCCGATGTCTGGGGCCCCGCGCTCGCGGCCCTGGCCGCGCTCACCATGACCGTCGGCAACGTCGGCGCCCTGCGTCAGCAAGCCACGCGCGCGTACAGCGCAGTACGACTCCTCGCCTGGTCGTCGGTGGGCCAGGCCGGCTATCTCCTCGTGCCGATCGCCGCGGCCGCCTACTCCGACGACGCCGAGCGCTCCGTCGGCTCCACGCTCGCGTACGCCCTCATGTACGCCGCCGTGAACCTCGGCGCCTTCGCGGTGGTCGCACTGGTGGGACGTACGAAGACCGCGAACCGCATCACGGACTACCGCGGCCTGTACGCGAAGAACCCCCTTGCCGCCCTCCTCATGGCCTTCTTCCTGCTCTGCCTGGCCGGACTGCCTCCAGGCATCATCGGTCTCTTCGCCAAGGTCACCGTGTTCTCGGCGGCAGTCGGCGCAGGCCTCGGCTGGCTGGCCGTGCTCATGGCCGCCAACGTCGTCATCGCGCTCTTCTACTACCTTCAGTGGACGGCACTGCTGTTCCGCGCTCCGGAGGGCGAGCCCGTCAAGCACCACCTCCCGGCGCCCCTCACAGCAGCGATCACCCTCACCGGCGTCCTCGGCATCGCCCTCTCCGGAGCACCCCAGCTGGTCCTGCGCTTCGCCGGCACCGCCCTCTTCTGAGCCGGCGTCGGACGGCCCGGGGCTGCCATCACCCGGACGGCGCAGGCACGCCGCCGTACGCACAAGGGAACTAGTGGCTCTCGCCTGGCGTTGACCAGTTCGGGAGGGTCCACTGGACGTGACACCACGGCACCGGTGGCATCGGAGAGAGCAAGCAAGATCAGCAAGCAAAGGGTTCCCCTGCTGCACGACTTGGAGGGCGTACCGTGCACCGCCGGCACAACGGGCTAAGGACCGCAGTACTCCTCGGAGGACTGTCCGCCCTCATCATCGTCATCGGCAGCTTTTTCGGCCGCATGGGGCTCGTCGTCGCGGTTGTCATCGCACTGGGAACGAATGCGTACGCGTACTGGAACAGCGACAAACTGGCGCTACGCGCGATGCGTGCCCGCCCGGTCAGCGAGTTCGAGGCCCCCGCCCTCTACCGCATGGTCCGAGACCTCTCCACCCAGGCCCGCCAGCCCATGCCAAGCCTGTACATCTCCCCGACGGAGGCACCGAACGCCTTTGCGACGGGCCGCAATCCGCGCAACGCCGCCGTGTGCTGCACGGAAGGCATCCTGCGCATCCTGGACGAGCGCGAACTGCGCGGTGTCATCGGTCACGAGCTCAGCCACGTCTACAACCGCGACATCCTCATCTCGTCGGTCGCGGGCGCCCTCGCCTCCGTGATCATGTTCTTGGTCAACTTCGCCTGGCTGATCCCGATCGGCCGATCCAGTGACGACGACGGCCCGGGCATCCTCGGCATGCTGATGATCATGATCCTGGGGCCGCTCGCGGCCAGCCTCATCCAGCTGGCCATCAGCCGTTCCAGGGAATACGAGGCGGACGCGTCCGGCGCCCAACTGACCGGTGACCCCCTCGCGCTCGCCAGCGCGCTACGCAAGCTCGAAGCGGGCACCAAGCAACTACCGTTGCCGCCGGAGCCGCGCATCGAGACCGCGAGCCATATGATGATCGCGAACCCCTTCCGCCCGGGACAGGGACTCTCCAAGATGTTCTCGACACATCCGCCGATGGCGGAGCGCATCGCCCGGCTCGAGAAGATGGCAGGTCGACCCCAGTGAAAACCATTCTGAACGTCATTTGGCTCGTCCTGAGCGGCTTCTGGCTGTTCCTCGGGTACCTCCTCGCCGGCATCCTGCTCTGCATCACGATCATCGGCATCCCGTTCGGGATCGCGGCGTTCCGCATCGGCGTCTACGCCCTGTGGCCCTTCGGGTACACGACGGTCGAGCGCCGCGACGCCGGGGCACCGTCCTGCGTCGGCAACGTTCTGTGGCTGATCCTCGCGGGCTGGTGGCTGGCGATCGCGCACATCGTCACGGGCATCGCCCTGTGCATCACGATCATCGGCATCCCGTTCGGCATCGCCAACTTCAAGCTGATCCCTGTCTCGCTGTTGCCGCTCGGCCGCGAAATCGTGCGGACTGACCAGCCGTTCGCCACTCGCTGACCGAGCGGGACGAAGGCGGGGGCGGCCTGCCCGCCCCATCCGGGGCACCGGGTTTTCCACAGCTCGGCGGTTGTCCACAGGCCGGCCCGATTGTCAGTGGCGCCTTGCATCATGAACCCATGACCGAGAACGAGCAGTTGCTGGCACGGGTGGCAGCCAAGGCAGGCAACACCCGCCCATGGGGCTGGCCTTCACTCCCGGAGCCCGCCGACGCGTCCACGCTGGACCGCGCCGAGGCCAGGCTGGGATTCACCCTGCCTCCACTGCTCGCCGACCTCTACCTGCGCATAGGAGACGGCGGATTCGGCCCCGAGTACGGCCTGTTGCCCCTCCTCGACAGCCCGCCCGCAGGCGAGCCCGCCGCCGTCGTCCAGTACCTCGCCAACCGCGAGGGCGGACGCAAGGATCCCGACTGGCCTTGGCCCGAGGGCATCCTGCCGATATCCCACTGGGGCTGCGCGATGTATGCGTGCGTGGACTGCCGCACCCCGGAAGCCACCGTCCTCCTCTTCGAGCCGAACGCCGACGAGGCCACCCACGCCTGGTACGTCGACGCCCCCAGCCTCACGACCTGGTTGAGGTCCTGGGTGGACGGCACGGGCTGGTACGAGGAGACGAACGATGAGCTGGAAATGACCCCTTGGGCGGACTTCCGCATACGCACGGCGGAGGCGCGAGCGTCCTAACAGCCGCGACACCATTCTTACGACGCCGCAGCCGACCCTCTCGTACGGCGACCGCGGAGATCCCGCTGGCGGGGAGCCGGAAGACCGCGCCCTGTCCGATCCTGGCCCGATCCTGATCACCGGCCGGCCGTACCTCCCTGCCCGCCGGCCTCGGTCAGACACCTGTCCGACACAGCTGCCGTCCCGCCGTGCCCCGCTATCGCGCCGCCACCCACCGTCGTACGCCGTACGCGACCACGCCCACCACCAACACACCCGCACCCACGACCATCGAAACCCCCGGCAGCGAGAACGCCAGCACCACGCACCCGAGAAGACCGACCACCGGCAGCGCCCGCGCCGTCGGAGCCGAACTCAGCGTCCAGGCCGAGGCGTTGGCCACGGCGTAGTACGTCAGCACACCGAAGGAGGAGAACCCGATCGCGCCCCGCACGTCCACCGTGGCGGCCAGGGCCGCGACCACCACACCCACGGCCAGTTCGGCCCGGTGCGGCACCTGGAAACGCGGATGCACGGCCGACAGCGCGCCGGGCAGATGCCGGTCGCGGGCCATGGCCAGCGTCGTCCGCGAGACGCCCAGGATCAGGGCGAGCAGCGAACCCAGCGCGGCCACGGCGGCACCCGCCCGCACCACCGGCGTCAGCCCCGGAACCCCCGCCGCCCGCACCGCGTCGGCCAGCGGAGCGCCCGCCTGCCCGAGACCCTCGGCTCCCAGCACGGAAAGGACAGCCACCGCCACACACACATACACCGCCAGCGCGATGCCCAGAGCCAGGGGGATCGCGCGAGGAATGGTGCGCGCCGGGTCGCGTACCTCCTCGCCGAGGGTCGCGATACGCGCGTACCCGGCGAACGCGAAGAACAGCAGCCCGGCTGCTTGCAGCACCCCGCCCACACCACCCGAGGCCCCGACATCCAGGCGCCCGGCATCGGACGCCCCGGACCCCAGGCACACGACCACGACGGAAGCGAGGACAGCCAGTACCACCGCAACGATCACCCGCGTGATCCAGGCGGACTTCTGGACGCCGCCGTAGTTCACCGCGGTCAGGGCCACCACGGCGGCGACCGCCACGGCGTGCGCCTGCCCCGGCCAGACGTACGCCCCCACGGTGAGCGCCATCGCCGCGCAGGAGGCGGTTTTCCCGACGACGAACGACCAGCCGGCGAGGTAGCCCCAGAACGGGCCGAGCCGCTCGCGCCCGTACACATAGGTGCCGCCCGAGGCCGGATACAGGGCGGCCAGCCGCGCCGACGCCGTGGCGTTGCAGTAGGCGACGACGGCGGCGACGGCAAGGCCGAGCAGCAGCCCGGACCCGGCTGCACGCGCCGCGGGACCCAAAGCGGCAAAGATGCCGGCACCGACCATCGAGCCCAGCCCGATGATCACGGCGTCGCCGACGCCCAGAGTGCGCCGCAGCTCGGATGCGGACCCTGCCGGTGTCATGGCTTGCACCCTACTGATCACTGCAACCGATGAGTGCTTCCGTGACGTCCTGTTCATCAACAGAGCAGGAACAAGCGCGTGACGCACAGCGGATCTTGACCGAATTCACACTGTCCGGAAAGTGCAGGCACAGCGCGGAAGGGCACGTTCACCGCATGACCATCATCAGCTGGATCATCCTGGGGCTGTTGGCCGGAGCCATCGCCAAGTTCCTGCTGCCGGGCCGCGACCCGGGCGGCTTCATCGGCACGACCCTCATAGGCATCGCGGGCGCGTTCATCGGCGGCTGGATCTCCGCCCGCTGGCTGGACCACCCGATCACCAAGGGCTTCTACGACGGCACGACATGGGCCGCGGCGATCGGAGGCTCGCTCGTCCTCCTGGTCGCCTACCGCATCCTCTTCGGCAACTCGCGCAACTGAGCACGACCGAGCACGCCCCCGGACCGCAGCCAGCAGGCGAGAAGGGTGGGCACCGACGGGTGCCCACCCTTTCTCGTGGTCAGTCAGCGGTGGTCAGTCAGTGGCGGTGAACGGGTGGCTCACCGGTAGTTCACGAACTGCAGCGCGAAGTCGAAGTCCTTGCCCTTCACCAGGGCGATGACGGCCTGCAGGTCGTCACGGTTCTTCGAGCTGACGCGCAGCTCGTCGCCCTGCACCTGCGCCTTGATGCCCTTCGGACCCTCGTCGCGGATGATCTTCGCCACCTTCTTCGCATTGTCCTGGGAGATGCCCTCCTCGATCGACGCGAAGATCTTGTACTCCTTGCCCGAGAGCTGGGGCTCGCCCGCGTCCAGCGCCTTCAGCGAGATCCCACGCTTGACCAGCTTGGACTGGAAGACGTCGAGGACGGCCTTGACCCGGTCCTCGGAGTTCGCCTCCATCAGGATCTTGTCGCCGGACCACGAGATCGAGGCACCCACGCCCTTGAAGTCGTAGCGCTGCGAGATCTCCTTGCCGGCCTGGTTGAGGGCGTTGTCGACCTCCTGCCGCTCGACCTTCGAGACGATGTCGAAACTGGAGTCGGCCATGTCCTGTGGCTCCTTGTATCGGGGTGCGTGTGGGGTGCGTATCGGCGGGCGTGGGGGTGGCCGCCGAGCCCGGCGTAGTGCCAGGCCGCATCCGGACAAGCCTAGCCACCCGTCGTGCTCCGGGCGCAGATCAATCGGGTGGCGAAGCACCCGTCCGCATCGGGTATTGTTTACGTCGTTGCCAGGGAGCACCGCCGAGTAGCGGTTCGAACGGCAGCAAACCCCGGCGGTGTGCCCGAGCGGCCAAAGGGAGCAGACTGTAAATCTGCCGGCTCAGCCTTCCCAGGTTCGAATCCTGGCGCCGCCACACGGGAACCAAGGGTCCTGTGACCTGCTGTTATGGCAGGTCACAGGGCCCTTAGTCGTGCACTCCGAAGATCGACGAACTGTCTCACTCTGTCTCGCGTTCGAACGCCCCATCTCGAACTCTGTGGACGGGGCGTGGACGGGATTTTCAGTCCCTCATGCGCTCTGTCCCAGTCGGGCGGAGATCTTGGCGTTCGCCGCGTGGTCTCCGTCCATGAGGAACTTGGCGTACCCGCGAGACAGGACGGCCACGCTGTGGCCGGCGCGTTCCGCCACAAGCTGAGGCTCGACTCCGGAGCTGAGCCGCGTGGACACCGCAGCTTGGCGAAGGCCATACGGCCGTTTGGCCGGCGCCGACTCGAACTCCTTTGAGGTCAGGGGTGTTTGCGAGCCTCAGCCCGGGACCTCGCCGTACCCGGTGTCGACACACGCGGGCGCGCCCTGCACGCCGTAGCCCAAGTCACAGCACTGTCAGGCTTCTTGAGCGACGGGTCCGTCATGGCGGCACCCTTGCCCGACCTACTCCGCGACGGGCCGTCAGTGGCCGTCTGGCGGCCTGTACAAAACCCCGACCAGAGGATCAACCGGCTGGAGTCCTACCGCCCCGCAGCCGCCCCGGGCAAGCCGCTGCCACCGCTTCGCCCAGCACTCACCGCCGACCGCGCTGCCAGACGTGGACACCGGCTCGACGACAGTCACCGGGGGCTCAACCGGTCACACGTGAACGGTTCGTGACCTGTGCTCCCACCTGCCACGTCAGCACGATAGTGGTGCGCTCTTTCGATGCGCCTACCAATCCTTGG
>Ga0307512_10003729_pt1 | contig 17260 bp, 22 predicted proteins | sample 14_EM_MG_FD_200267 | JGI IMG/M metagenome (GOLD analysis project Ga0307512, IMG submission 200267) | Populus trichocarpa ectomycorrhiza microbial communities from riparian zone in the Pacific Northwest, United States - 14_EM | ecosystem: Host-associated > Plants > Roots > Unclassified | place...
ACAGAGGTGAGCCACTGCCGCAGGTCTGAAGGTAAAAATAGGGGCAACGCACAGTCCAACTTATCATCGCCACTGTTGCTGTTCGTCGATCCGTCAACCAGCGTTTCTTGCGAATCTTGTCGACACGGCGACATCCTGTAGTTGTGTTGCGACGAGATGGTGGTGGTGCGTGAGGACAAAGGTGAATCGTTCCTTCTTTTATTGAGAACCTTGCGCATGCGAGCGGTCAAAGGAAGGCCGAAAAGCAAATATGCGACCACGAGGAGTATGAGAGCTACGAGATTTCTAAATTTGTCAGTGTATCAGCCTCATCAAAGATCGAAGCAGCACGTACATATAACGACGAGGTCGGTCCAGCAGACCCTGATAGATGGAGAGATGGGGGTGCAATGGGTAGGCGATGTGTTGCGTTTGGTGATCAGCATGACTCTGCCGTCCAAAGTACAGGGCGTAAGTGTTGTGGGTGTAGGCTCTGCGATGTATAGTTAACGCACACGAATGACAGGGAAGATCTGCGATGTTCACGGCATCGTGACAACCCAAGAGTTCTCAGTGCAACTTGGGCTAGTCGCCCATTTGAGATCGGTTTGAATTTAAAACCGGCCGTAAAGCTCAAATATGATATCGAAGCATCATGTTAGGGGTGATGGTGGCTACGCCCCGCTTGCACCAATCCTCGGGCGACTCGGAATTGGACGGTAATAAAAATGTGATCACAAAACCCAAGTGATACGATTTCTCGCCTCCTTATGCTCCCCTTTTTTCTTTCTTGTCTATCTGCCTCTAGCTCGCATCATAGAACCCAAGGAACAACTGTTAATAGTGAATGGATCGGGCTGGCACTCAGCAGCAGGAGGAAGTGAAGGTAATTGTTTGGTTGGGAAAGACGGCTTAGACTCGCCGTCTTTCGAAGCAGGATATAACTCCATTTTATCCTTCCCATTGTAACGCAGACGGTTGTTCTACATATGTCAGTTTGAGTTTGGAAGGATAAGATGAAAGGGACCGAGGCCACGTTCCCGAGGAGGTTGAGAATACATGAAGGGACGATGCTTGGGGCGATAACGAGACACGATACGACCTGCGAAGGTGGGACAACGGCAAGAGGAAGGAAACGTACGAATCTGCGAAACAAAGGGATGAATATCCGAAGAATGACGGCTCGTTGGCTCGGTTTATTGTCGGTCGGTCGGGCGAAAGTCGAAAAAGCACACGAACGAGGAAAGGAGGAGAGAGAATGGGGCCGCTGATACCTGCATCTCATGAAGCCAGGCAAGGGTTGTCTTATAACAGACATGAGACCAAGGACAGTATGTTGTGATTGAGTATCATTACACATTACGATCAATTCTCAAAGATAATGGCCAGAAAGTTATGGGGGGGTAAGCTTGGTTTCCGTTCGGTCTCGTCTCAGCTTTTGGCTCTTGCTCTATTGGTTTATGCGTGTGAGAAACGCGTTACGCAGGTCCCAGTGGAGTAGCAAGGCCTGGCGTACCTGTGTGTACCACTCAATGAGGCGCGTGAAAACGCAGCAACATAACCTAAATCACCAATAATTTGTACTAGCAAGCATAAATTACCATTAGCTTGTTGAAATTATCGAAGTAAATCTTCCCCCATTATCCAATAGTAGTTGTGCAATGTCACGATGCCCAGAGGCTGTAGCGATCTCAAGTGCCGTCTTACCATCCCCCCTCCGGATATGCACGTCTGCTTCATTTTGAAGCAACGCCCACACAATCTCGATGTGTCCCCGTTCCGCCGCGAGGTGCATGGGAGTACCGTGGCCTCTGACCTGTGCATTCACTTTGGCCTTGCGCTCCACGAGCAGCTTCAGGACTTCGAGATGTCCATGATTCGATGCGAAGTGCAGCGGCGTCCACTGCATGTCGCCCTTCGCGTTCACGTCGGCCTTGTGTTGCAGGACCATTCGAACAACCTCCGTTCGTCCATCGGCAGACGCCCGGTGCAATAGTCGCCCACGGTGGTCGAACACCCCTTCGATGTTCGCCCCACGCTCTAACAACAGCCCTATAACGTCGTCATGTTTGGCATCGTATGCCATGAACAAGGGACTCTTCTGGAATCGGTTTGTCATGTTCACACTGGCTCTGTAATCGAGTAACACACGCGCGGCGTGGACTTGTCCCCTGTGTGATGCCGCATGCAGCGGAGTCCCGTGGCGACCACACTTGGCGTTTACGTCTTCTTGGCGCGTGGTGATGAGATGCCTCGTCATCCAACTGAGACCACATAACGACGCATAATACAAGGGTATGGCATCGACTCGCGACGGACGTTCGTCGATGTTGTCCGTGGGTCGTTTGATGTCCGAGTCCACATCGTGTATCCAGATCCAGGCCCCAAGATGAGGTTTCTTTGGGTCAAATAGACGCGTCATAACGTCTTTGACTTGTGGCTCTACTCCTTCGGGTCTGGCATGGTCGACCCAATATTGAGCGGCGTAGTACACCAGAGGGTATGAGACAAGCTTATTTTTATCGATATTCTCGTCCAACTGCAAGAGCACTGTCAGACAGGCTCGGGCGAGAATGGCGTGTGCGGCGTTGGTGGGAATGTGGTAGTGACGAATGTCTTCGTCCTCGGCTTCACGGAGGCGATTAGCAGTTAGGAATTCTTTCACTGAAAAGTGAGAGAATTGAACAATTTTAGAACCGTCGACGTCGATGATGGAGATTAATGTGGAGCACGTGGAAAGTAATTCTTCTTCTGGATTCTCAGGGCGCCAACCCTCCATAAGACTAGGCGATGCGTCTGGGTCAAACTTGATAACCAATACCTCTGCGAGCTCTTCAACGCGAAGCGGTCGAATGGCGGCAACCAAGCACTGGAAAAGCCGATACGCGTGTTGCCGTTTTTCTTTAGGTATTCCTCGTAGCGCCTTTTCGTACGTGTCGTCCAGCGTGGTCGGCTGTTCGTTTAAAGCCTTGGAAATACTCGAAGGCAGACATCGACGTAGGATGTTCAACTGGCAATACACCCACCGAAACCTGTCCGAGACCATGAGCGAGAACGACTAGACTTTAACAGGGTGACTCACATCCCGCCAGCTCGTTCCGAGAGTGTATCAATAGCGAGCTTCTTGTCCTCCTCTCTCCACCTCTGCATTCTTCTGTCCGAGTTAACAAAAGCGTGGACATATCTGTTGATATCCTCCTTCTGACCGCTCTCGTCGTGAAGGGACACACGACGCTCTTGTGGTGTCAAAGGGTTAAGAATAGAATTTATGTCTTGCTCGGGGCGACTCGTGACACAAATGAATAGGTCGGCGTGGTTCGCCCGCACAAGATTCTCCACAAATTCCAGAACGATTTCACGGGCAGATGGCACGCAGATATGATTCGGACATTCGTCCAACGCATCCACAATAATATAAATCGGGACTTGTCCAGGCAGGTTGACCATACGTTTAAGACATTGCTCGAGAGCGGCTTCACTAGGCTGTTCCGAACCATATTTGCACTCGGTATGGAACTGAGAAAGAATGCTCCAGCATTTCTCAGACGTATTGGCGAGTTGTACGAGGACGGAAGTCAGCAACCCCCTGACGTCACGTTTGGTTCGCTCCCTGAAATCAAAGTAGTAATACACGATCAGGGCCGAACTGGATTGCAGCATTTGCTTGATATCCTCGATGATAGTCGAACTTTGTGGTACGATGAGCTTCCGGTCATCAGAGAAAGTCGCGAAACAGCGCACCAAAGAACAGTCTTGCCCGACCCGGCTGAAAAACCGCCAGAGACCCAATTAACAATAATGAGAGGCCGAGGGGAAGGAAACGTACGATTGCCACGGACCCACAGTAGGGATCCGTTTTTCTTCCACTCTTCGAATGCTCTACCTCGCATAAACCACCCTGCAGTTCCGTCGTAGTGGGCCTTGCACGCAATATGATGATTAATAGAAGGATCCGGAGGATTGAGCCATGTTCGGAGCTTGTCTCGGGCCTGAGAAGGGCTAGTTGTCTGGTTTGTTGCGGACATGGGGACAGCAACGAGATGTCAGGAAGTGTGTGTAGCGTTGTACGTTCGATGGTCCAGTGAGTGATCATATATCGATCATATCATGATGATACTATAGTGTAAGGCGGTAATTTCCGACCTCTCAGGTAGTACAATTTTGTTCTGGCTACTTCTCCCTCAAAACTCATCCATTTTTCATGAAATAAAGTGCATTCGTATCGCATTCAATAGTAGAATAAAACTTAATCATTAGTTTTTTTAAAAATTCTTAAGCGCTCACTGTTCTGACCCAAATTTGAAACCAAATTTCAATAATCACTTATTCGTGCTTAAAAGCCTTGTGTGACAATTTAAACATTTATAACAAGTATTTACAAGGCCTTGTGACTGTCCGGAGGAGCTGTGGATGACAAAATAATATATTGCACGAACACGGAATCGAACCAATGGACCCGTGATCCTCACTCATGTAAGCAAAACAGAATTACCATTACACCAACCCACTGTACTTATGCCGTCCCTTTAATGATATATGACCACCAGCTGCTCCTTTTGCTCCATACTCACCGTGAAATAGCTCTCATAATTCAGCAGGATAAATACCTTTTATTTAGGTAACATACAAATATATGTGACCGCTAAAACATGTAGATTTAGGCCTAATTAATGGGCACTTTGGTACAAAACTAGTCCAGAATTGAAATAAGCGCCCAAAAATCCAAAAATCACAGAATCAGCATATTTTCCACACATTCCCGCCTAAATTTCAGTGGCTCAGCCGGGTGCTCAAAACTCCGGCCCCCACAGAGGCGTTGGCGATGAGCGCCTTACACCGTAGTATTCAAGTTGTCTCCCGCGGATCGCTGAGTTCCCGCGGTATGTGGGCCGGAAAATGGCAGTAACCTCACTAACAGGCCTTCTTATCCATATTCAAGGTTCACCGAGCTGTCATATCCCCCCTTGGACGACTACTCATGCCATGACGGGACTCTGATTCATCGGGGCCCAAAATGTCACCAAGGGCCTGTTCATCTTATTGTTCTTGGCCATGAACGTCGAGGGGTCTCGACTGGCACAGCCAGCGTGTTGTCTTCTTTATGGACCTTCCCCCATCAAGGCCATTTGTGTCAATGTCGGCAAATTGATCCCTTTGATCCAAGGTCCATGTCCAGTAACCTTGGTGATTCGCGTACCCGATAGGCACGGCCCTGGACCCATAAGCGTCCATATGGATAAACGGCTTGACAGCTCTTTCCCCTGCGCGCTCGATGCACTGCGAGATTGACCATATACGACTTGCAGCCCTTTTGTTCACCCATTGAACCGCTATGGACAACTTGCATCATCGCAAATCCCTTTGTTTTTCCCAAGTCTTGTTATTATGCGCTGGTTGGACGCACGGATACCACCCTCCTTCCTCTACACCGAGTCTACCTGTCCCCCCTCTACGCAGCGCGCCAGAGCCATAACGGACACGCATGTCTACAGGACCCTCATCATCTACACATTCCCATTCGCATAGCGTCGATCCGCCTCGGGGAGATGCTGTAACAAGTGCACAATTACCACTTACGTTCGGTCCTGGCTTTGAGGCAGGCCCGCGAAATCCAAATCAACCTCCACCATTTCCGCTCGCCCCTCCACCGCGGTCCAGCCAGAACACTTCGGACCACTCGGTCATAGACACCATCCTATCGACGACGTTTCAGCCACAGGTTCCGAGTCAGACCTTCGATCAAACGCCGAGCGACGAACAGCGAAATCGCCTCTTTGACGAGTACGTCCTGGTAGCCCCAAGAACGCTCAATATATTCTTAGAAAACTGAGACGATATTTTGATTTTCTATTTCCCCCGTTTGTGTTTCAGAGATGAGAACGCTCATCCGGGGTGGGTGAAGTACGTTCACCTGGATGGGAACATTTACTATCGCCACATGAGCGGACGGCTCCTGACTCCCGACGATGTCACTCAGCCGCGCATCAGAGAATGCTTCGAGAGGCTGTTGTCGCTGACCGTATCCACCCTGAGGGAGCAAAATCTCCTCTCAGACTTGCCTCAGGACTTTGAAATCATCGCTGAGCGCATGGACCCCGAGGTCCCAGAGGTATTCTACTTCGCCTCGCAGAGTCTGAGAAGTGTCATCAACTACGGATACGCTTGTCCATGCGGACCGATCCCCACGAACTCTCACCCACGGGAACAGTGCCCAAGCCCGAGGCTCCGTACGTCTCCCCCACCTCCTCCCCATACACGCGCTTTCCCACCCCTTGCATTCTCCTTCCTTCATCACATTCTGATATCGTGAATCAACTTTCCTTAGGCTTGGAAAAGACACCGGGAACGCGCTTCTGGATGCATCTGGCCTCATATCCGATGCACATCACCTCCCTACCCCCGCACTCTGAAGCCGACTTTCTCAAGGCACTGACACAAGGCGCGAATGGTGCATCTTCCCCTCCCCCCCGTGCTTCCATCAAGATCCGTGGTCAGAATTCGCTGATAACCTTAATCGCTTTCGTGCAGAGCGTATCCTCGACGAGCGCAAGTCAATGTTTCCTTACACGGATCAGCAGGCGCAGCGGTTCATGCAAGTCTACCGCGACCTCAAATGTAACGTCTCCCTGTCCCTGGGCATGGCATTCACAAAATGTGCTCACGACTGGGCGAACAAAAACACAGGTGTACCCTACGGCCAGGGCCGACACACGATCCTGCCAGCCCTCGCCTGGCACATCTCGCGCGTGATGATCAAAATCGAGGCGGTCCGAGAGCGGTACCACTACGGGACGAAAGAGGCCCGTCTGTACCGCGACATCGCCGTCGTCGCCGTCGACGAGCGGACGTGGCGCGAGCGCCTGCTGCTCGACCCGTTCCTCTTCTGCCTCTTCTTCAACGCGCACAGGACGTACAGGGACAGGCTCGAGGGCATGCGTCCAAAGGGACACGTCTACCTCCCCGATTTTCGCGAGTTGATGAGCAGCTTGCTCGTGGAGTGGTCCGACTCGAATCTGCTCGCCACCGTATTCGTCTCGTACGTTTTTTTTTTCTTTTTGTCGGTCGATAAACCACCTAAAGATTGATGACATTTACGGCCTTTGATGGTTCCAGCGCCAACGTTGCCTTCTTAGCTGTGCCCGTACGTTCTATATTCCTTGGGTACCCCCTCTCTACGACGCAGATGATAACTAGACCTTTCCTCACGCGCGCAGAACATTTCCGCCCTTCCCCGGACCGCCTCGCTCTGCTCTACTCTCTTTTCCATGCTCTCAATGGTCATCGGAGTACACCACGTTTGGAGGCACCGCCGACGCGCCGACGCAGATGACGACGAAGCGGTGCGTGACTCACCACCACGGGTTTATCCTTTCGAGTCCTCATATCACAATACTTCGCCTCCTTCCCCCCCGTTTTTCAGAGTCAATATCTCCGCGTTCGCTCTCAAGGTGAACGGGGTGACCTCACGCTACTCGCGTGCTTCCTCGCGCTCCCACTGGCTGCGCTCCTCTGGGCGATCCTCTCCTTCACCATCGCCGTCGGCGCGCTCTGTTTCTCGAGCGCGGCAGGCGCCGACGTGCACATGCGCGGGTTGTTCGCGGGTGTGCTCGGTGTGCTGTTGTCGCTCGGTGTGCTCACGCTGCTCGTCTTCTGGGACGCGTGGCGCTCTCCGCCCACGACCGAGCCCGAAGAGGACCATGCGCGTGGTGTCGGCGCGAGGAAACCTGGGCGCGAGGGCTGGTTGAGACATGCCCGTCGGCGAATGAGGATCGTGCGCGGGAGTGCAATTAATGGTATGCAAATAAGAATGAAGAAGATGAAGACGGTGGTCAGACGGGCAGTGGGCACAGAGAAAACAACGAATCCAACGACTTTGGAAGATTCCGACGTGAGGGCAACAAGAAGTAGTTTAGGTATCGCTGGAACGGAGAATACAGCAGATGTATGACTTGGATGTATTGGAAAGAGCTAGTCTAGATAATGAGTCGATGAAGCTATGAAAAGGTGTGACGGATCTACGTCAATGTCATACCGTATGAACCAAGGTTAGTGAACACAAATACAAGTAAGAAAAAAAGCTCAGAATTTGGTCATTAACATGGCGATTAATGCATATCCCACCATGGCGGGAGGGGCAACAAAACAATAAGACCAGAAAATAGTCCGGCTAACCAGTCGTTCAAAGGTGTCACTCGAGACGGCTTGTGTGATCTGCGGAGAGCGTGGCACGTTCAGCGACTGAGAATTGATTAGAATAGTAAAAGATGTACCTGGGCTAGGGTCAATGCGGGTGGCGATGCGAGTAGAAGCACGTTGCTAAGCACAAAAACGGGACTGCCAGCGCATGATTAGAGGTGAATAGGCTGATGGACGAAGACTTACTCTTGAAATACGGGTGGATGCGTTCGGAGTGCGCCGAGAGCAATAAATGGGAGGAACAAGGCAGGTACGACAACCATACGCGCAAGTATCGCCACAAAGATCGTCTTCCCTTCGCCCTTTCGCTCGCGATGCGGTGTGACTGGTTGCCCGTCCTGCTCCCGAGCCTTGAGGCGGAAAATCTCGCGCAAACCACTCGCGAAGGAGGCCGTCTGCCAACTGGAAGAAGTAGGGGTAGGAGAGTGGGGTTTTTCCGGAGGCCGATAGAAATATGCACCAAGCACGACGAGTGTGATGGGGATCGAACAGTTGCCTGCCTGAGAAATGGCACCTTGAACGGGATGCATATGGACTTCAAGTAGGTGTTGTAAGGGTCGGCAAAGCGCAACGACGAGCGATATAAGCGATGCCCAGAGGGGTGGCGTCAAGAAACCTGTGACTTTTCTCCAGACGGTGCGCGCGGACCGTCCCACACGCTGCAAGAATGTGGGAGGAGGACGAGTCCAAGCTGGAATACGAAGTTCCTCTTCATCATCATCATCGGAGCCCGAGGAGGTTTCAAACACGGAATCGCCTTCAGTATCGGAGGGTAGTTGGACGTTGGAAAAGTAAGGGGTACTAGGGAAGGAGTAGTAGGCATGCGCCGAGTGTCTGCGCACCGGCGCACGCCTTACCGCCTGCGATGGTGAGAGGAATTCATGTGGTTGCTCTGCATCAGTTTCGTCGGAAACGCTGTCTGCTTCATCATCAGCCATGGAGAGCAGCCGAACGCCATAGCTCCAGCGAATCTACGACCCACTTGATCAAATCACAGGACAGCAAACTGAAATGGAATTTGCTTACGAATTGCCCTATGGTACTACAAAGGAGCAAGTAGGTGAGAGCACGGCCGATGATAGCATCCTTTGTGTCGTCTTCGCCCCACTTGAGATCGGGGACCGTAGCAGCGAGGGATTGCAAAAGGGCGACCGGAAGCGAATTTGAGTTCATGAACGTCGCGGCTGCCATCGCAAAGTTTCTGGCAAAACAAAGTGAGATTTCCATCTGCCAGATGAGAAAGCAGGATACCTTTGAGAGGGCTTCAGTCGGAAAAGGGCGCCGAGCAGCCACGCGACTCCCAATGAAGTGCCGGTGACGAGCAAGAAGAAGATGGGAATGATCCATAGTTCTCGCAATTTTTCTGGAATGAGACATGAGCTATTGGCGAAATGGATGGCGATGATAATGGCGGACCCGGTGAGAGAAAGAAGGCGACTTTGGAGAAGAGGAGACAAGGAGTGAAGAAGTTGACGTTGAGGGAGTTCAATTGCTGTAAGATGACCGAGTGAGAAGGATAAGATGGGAGATGAAATATATGACCGACCCTCTGAGTTGCTTTGTCAAGAACACTCCGCCGAGCAAGAACGTAACCGGACAAGCAGACAAGCGTGACTTGGACGATGGACTGAGGACATGAACGTCAAGGGGATGATGGATGGACGAGGTGGATAGGATACGTACACCAAGAACGGTTTGAAAGAGGGGCCATATCTGAGAGTCCCCGGTGGGTGTGGAAAGTGACATGGACTGAGGGTGGATCGAAGGGTGCGGGTGGGTGAACCAGATCACTGTGATTTAAGCCCCTCTCTCCCTTGGCCGTGACGACTGCGCACAACTCCGAAAACGGGTCTGGCAATTGCCGGAGTCATCCTTTGTATGGCGATGATCCCAAAACAATGCAGTACCTGGTATGATAATGTCAAATTCTCTCCTTCCAAGACCCTTCCAGACCTGTCACGGACGCCACAGAATGTTACCAGAAGATGTTGAAAAAAATAATTTACCTCTATGCTTCTCTTCCTCACATGTTCCAATGTCACCTGTTGCACGCTGAACATTCTTGACACGATCACCACACTGCCTTTCGGTCACACCCGCTGGCCGTGCATTCCTTTACGGAGGCCAAGGACGCCAGTTGACGGTGACCACTCCGCCAGGGGCTCCATTCATAGCCTCGACCTATCTGGCGCCACACACACACACAATCCGGTCTCGGTCTCAGTTGGACCTCGGTTCCCGCGCCCACGCCCATCACCGCTCCTGACCCTCGGGTCGGCGCGGCCTCAGTTGCTATCGGTGATTACTTTGATGTCTTTGGTGGGCGGGGCGTGCGCAGATATGTCGCCCCTACCCATCGACATCGACCAAGCGGGAATTTGGCTATGTACACTTGGCGCCGAGCACGCCGCGCCGATCTGGGAGCACATCGTCGCCACAAACGAGGAGAACGTCCCACACACGTTCGCAGCACCTTTCTTCTTCCCTCTTCTGGTTGGACATTTTGCCGCGTGCCCATCAGATCATGTCCCCTGGCAGAATAAAATATTTGTGCATGCTGGATGTCTTGAGAAGGGCGGCGTCGGCGACTTGCACGTGTTTGATCTAACCACCAAGAGCTGGCAGCGCTGGCTCCTGTGCACCTTGAATGGAACTCTTGTTACGTTTTGGCGGTTAGGCCTTTTCCTTTGTCTGCATATTTAGCAGCAGCTCATACTACCCCATCTGGCAGGTATTGCTGGAGAAGAGCTTGGCACGTTTGACATTTATGACACCCGTGCTATCTCTTGGCGCTCCGTCGTACCCGTCCCAGATCCACAACATGGAAGTCGGTCCGGGCCTGCGCGCCGTGCACGGATTCGTGCTATTCGGATCGCCGCACTATCCGCGCGGGCTTGCACTCGTCTATCACGGGGAACGCGGCTCATCGTCCCTCGGACATGACTGGGGCAGGTGAGTTCTGGGATGATATTTGGCTGCTCAAGGCTGGGACCGAGGGCGAGCCTGGGCTGGTGTGAAGGTATGTACCCGTGCCAGTGCCAGGAGACCAGGCCTGCGCCTGCTCCACGCGGGTGGTTCCCCTCTGCTTCATGGGAGCGCGTGATGGAGAGAAACCAAAAATTTGCTCCATGGGGGCTTTCTGAGCGCAGCGACGAGCTCCAGCTGAGTGAAGTAAAAAAATAAACTAGTACTGATTTGTAATTGTGATCCACTGTATGATGTTGGTGATGACGGCATTACCGTATCTGTTACGTTACGTCATACGTCATAGATAAGTGATTGCACTGAGAACCCGTCGGAGGTGGTACAGTGTTGACCTAACGGTGATCATGGCCTGGTCTTGCTCTGGCACTTCCAATGCCGGACTCGTAGCCAATTTATTGCGCAATAAACTGATCAATTCCGAAACAGTGGCCGCCGTGCGCGCAACCTCCCCGCCTAAACCAGCAGAGAATCTAATCCACGTGCCTCCCAGGCGATGACAGTCGTAGACCGTGCAAACTACGTCCTCGACAAGCGGCTTGCATACGAAGACTCGCCCCAGTGAGTTTCCCCTCTGAGAACCAGTCATTACGATAGGGAGAGAACCCTGATACGATTAGGTCAATCGGCCACGACGCGACCATCTCTGCCCCACACATGGTACGTTCCCCTTAACCTTGACATAACAACAACCCAACTTCCCACCCATCCCTCCAAAATAATCCATCAAAACAGCACGCGCACTCAGCCGAGCTCCTCCTCCCATACCTGCGCGGTCATCCCGGCGGCCGTGGCGCACGCGTGCTGGACGTCGGCGCAGGTTCGGGCTACCTCACCAGCGTCTTGTACCACCTCGTCTCCGGGTCTGAGCGTGGGCCGCCCGCCGCGCAGCAGCAGCAGCAACAGCAGGACAGCGCCGTAACCGGCAGCACAGACGCAAACGCAAACGCGGGCGCAGGCGCGGCGGCGGCTGTTGTTGTCGGCATCGAGCACATACCGGAGCTCACCGCGCTCGCGGAGCGGAACATACGCGCGGACGGGCTCGGAGGCGCGATCGACGAGCAGGCGATCGTGCTCGTCACGGGCGACGGCCGACTCGGTACGTTCGTGTCCCCTCTCCCTATTTCTTTCTCTCTCAATCAAGTGGCGGTGGCGGGATAGGGTACGCTCCGAAGGGGCCTTACGACGCGATTCATGTTGGCGCGGCGGCGCGGACGATACCGCCTGCGCTCGTGGAGCAGCTCGCGAGTCCGGGACGCTTGGTCATCCCCGTCGGGACGTATTCGCAGAGGTTCATGCAGGTTGACAAAGACGCGCAGGGACAGATCACGCAGAAGGATCTCTTTGGTGTAGTGGTGCGTGGCGGCATTGCGCTCTTGCTCTGGATTTTGTCGCGATGGTTGATTTCCACCTGTGGCGTCAGTATGTGCCACTGACTGACAGACCTGCATGACGTGTGGGGAATCGAAGACTCAGTGATCACATGTGTCCTTTATCAGACGAAGCAAAAATCGCAGTGCCATGCCTGGGAAGGAGTATGCCGTAAGGTAAGCCTTGGAGAGGTTGGATCCTGGTCTGTACAGCCGAGAAAATTGTCTATTCATTGAAACAATGTGCCATATCAATCAACAGAGTTACGAATCCAACATCAGAACGGAAAATAAAGCAGGGTATGCTACACATATTAGGATGCGGTATAGATATCCAGGAGTCTCAACGGGCCAATCGCAGCAGCAGCATTTTACTTTGCAAGACCATATCCCTTCCGTGCCATGCTCACCATCAGCTCCTTTCCCTTCATCATGCTTGAGAACCAGTTGCCTAACGTGATACCCCAGAGCATACCCACGAAAGAGATGCCGTGTTTCTGCGAGGAGTGACGAGACGATGAGTCAGAATGAGACAGTTGAGTCGAAAGTGGGGAACAACTAACCTTGCCGTTGGTGATGATGATCAGCTCAGGCTGGCCCGAGTAGTTTGTTTTGGGAGCTCCATCGTTGAGCTGCGCAATAATGTTGGTAGCGGCGATTTGTGCATGCTTGGCGGCCTTCGCAGCCTGCTTCTGCTCCTCCCAATCGATCACATCACCAATCGCGTAAACATTGGGATGCGACTTGACCTGGAACGTGTTCTCGATCTTGATCTGTCCGCGTGGTGTGAGGACATCCGAACCGAGCGACTTCACGAAGCCAGTTCCAGGGCGATTACCATAGGTGGCAACCTATAATGTGATCAAGTCAAGTCAGATTCGATTCAGTCGAGGGACATGCTTGAGGAGAGACTTACGACGAAATCGCCCTCAACCTGGCGCCCGGACCGTGTCTTCGGGGTAGCGGATTCGAACTCGTCGACGTAATCATTGAAGACGATGTCGACACCACGAGACGTAATATCTTTCTCGATCCGTTTGCGGTATTTGTTGGGATAGGCAGCGTTGAGGAGCATAGAATCCGAGTGGACGATGGTAACTTTCTTTTGAGGGAAAGCGTCCTTAATCTCGCCAGCATATTCTGAAAGAAAACACAAACGTCAAGTCCGAAACAAAAGAGGCAATCGATGTGAATAAAACCGTACCAATACCAACAGCACCGCCACCAGCAAGGACGATCCCATTTGCATTCTCGAACTTGCGACGCCATGACCTGATGTGCTCCAGGACGGCAGCCCGGTCGTCAGGGAAGGCAAGGGGACCGTCCCATTCCGAACCAGGGGCGAGAACAAGGATATCATAGTGGATGCGTTCGCCCGTGGAGAGAACGATTGAACCACCAGCTTGGCTCTCCTTGCCCTCTTCGATAGCAGTGACACGGCCGACCTTGATGGTACCGTTGCCCTTGACGAGAAGGTTGTCGTAGGGGATGAGAACGGTATCTTCGAGTTTGCCCTCGGCGGTGGTTGTCATGCGGATGGCCGCGGGAAGGTGAAGGGCAAAGGGACGCGCAGTCACGAGGGTGAGAGATGTCGTACTTGCATCGATCTTGGAGGAGAGGATGCGAGTAATTGTAGCGCCGGACGCGCCACCACCGACGACGACGATGCTTTTGCGGTTACTCTTTGACATGGTGCAAGTGGAGAGGACAGAAGAGACGGGTAGAAGGTGAGTTGGGAAGGGTGGTGATGAGAAGAAACGGACATGTTTGTAGGCTTTATATTAAAACGACGAAGAGGTGCCAATACGGGTACAGACGTCGCGCCTTCTTCGAAGTGAGCTGACGTAAACGGGCGGAACCTGAAAGGCTGAAACATAAGCAAAGCGTAATGCGAATTGACAAATTTGATTCCGAATTGAGTAAGTTGGTAACAAAGACCATTCAAAACACCATAAAGACGATGACCAAGGCTTCCCTAAGCGACGGTTCCCGTCTAAAACCACTTTGATAAGGCATGAGCTTCTCGCTTTTCGCCCTGCTGACGTGGACAGTGTGCACCGACTCCAACGCCTTTGGATAATAGAATGACAACTCGACACGCCGCCTTCTTAGAATGGCATTCGGGCCCGTGATGAAATCAACATGCTTGCCCTCACCATTGCAATCACGCTTCTCAAGACATATTAGGGTGGCGCCCGAAATGACCACAACACTCGTCCAAATTTTATTAATAGCACACTGCGGAGTACGGTATGTACGAACCCTTGACCAACCTTGTGGCCGCATCTCTTTCCACTGCTCGGGCTACCGAGACAATTCCCACTGGCAATACTAGTATCGAATCTGTCATCCCAACGTCGTCATCCGCATTGTCAGTATGATAATGACATACAATACCGCTCCCGCTCCCCTCACACAAAATATGACAAAGCGCTTCCTCGTCACCCTCAGGCTATTGCGGTGGCTAATTTCGGCCACGTGCATCACGATTGACCAATTATGGCCATGGCCCACCCAGGCTTTCCCACCCAAACCCATTGCCGATCACGAAACACGAAACATACACCGGCAAGGATATACCACCGACCACCAGCACGATCACCGAAACACCGTGAGATCATTTCCCATCCCTCTGTCTGTGACAAACACGATGACTTTCCTCATAAAAGCTTCAAACGTTGCGCGTGGCTGGAAATGAGCCGCCAGTGGCGGGCTATCGTTGACATGGTTTCATAAGGAGAACTTGAAACTTGAAGCTTGAAGCTGCGTCGGGTAAAAGGGTGTACAACGTGAGAACCGACCAGGCACTACTCAAAAGTTAAGGTCGGGCTAGCTCCATTGTGACGACTCGCGTTCCGCCTCCTCTTCGACTTCAATCACTGACGCGCATCTACAGTACCGGAAATTAGGTACGTTCGGTTCCTCGAAAGTTGGTTTATCAGTGAAAGTAAGGCTATACTGACTGCACCCGAATAAATCACATCGCGCAGTTCGCTTAACACATGCGCTGCTCGCTCCCGATTATGCTAAACGCACGCCGAAAGAAGCGCCGGTTCGTGACGGACTTCTTTTTGCCAGTACGAGCAAGACTCTAACTGTACCTCTCTGGCGTATAGCAGGTCTAAAGGACGCGCTCTCTCCAGATGAAACTCCGCTTTGCTGATGCACTGCCGACCATCACATAATGCAAGGACCATTGTCACCGCACCAAAAAAATCATTATATAATTTAAATATCTTATCATCTGATTTCAATTATCAATTATCAATGATCGCAATCCCAAAGTCAAATTGCATATGTTCAAATTCAAATATTGAAAATTGAAAATTGATTGCACATGTTCAAATGTTCAACATTCAATGTCCAAGTTCCAAATATCACCAATCCTATGTTCATATTATGTAATTGCAATTCAAACGCCCAGTGCACAAAGCAAGGTGCGCAGCAAAACACATGGTGAACTATAGATCTGACAAGACAGAAGCAAGGGTTATGTACATGCAAATGTACCAACGATACGTAATTTCATAGTGCACAGAGAGGTTGCCTTGGTGGCGAAGGTGGATGGGAAAGAAACAAGGAATTAGACAAAGTTGGTGGGGCAAGACGTAGGGAGGCTGGAAGGAATGAGCAGCTATGGCAGAAGTATGAGAAAGTGCAAGACAATGACTGTAAGGTTGGACTCATGCTGGACCCAAAGGTTATAAGAGAGGAAACAAATGGTGGGGGCAAAATGAGTGTTGAGGTGTCGGCTGTGAGGGTGTACCAGGTTGGGTGAGCAATGGAAGGTTAGTGGTCTAGCCAGATACTAGGAAGGTGCTAAATCAACATACACAAAGTCCGCCAGGTTGAAGAGCAAGAAGACAACATGATGAAGGTAGTGTGGATGGAACAAGAGGAAAATTGTATGCAATGATGGGGCTGTAGGTAGCAGAGATGGTGGTGGTTTGAAGGAAACATGGGTTGGTGAGTAAGCACAGTTGCTTGGCGCAACATGTGTCAGGCCTTGAAGGATGCTGAGGGGTCTTTAAATGCATTTGAGACAAGAGCAATCTGCTTGAGGGTGTTGGGGTAAGAGGGAAGGTAGAGGTATAAGGACACTATCAGACTTGTGTGAGTGGGAGACAACTTGCATACAAAGCGGTGGGGTTTTGGGAAGAGTGGGGAGTAATGAGGCATAATTGGGGTGAAGGGAGGGAAAGGTGTGCTAAAATGCTTAAAAAATGTGAGAGAGGTCATTTCCTATGGCAAGAAGTGCATGATATATATTAGTAAGTGATTGACGATGCAACAAGACTTGTTCCCCAAGAATAAACAATTAACTGTTAAGTCCCACAATGCCCAAAATGATGGATAGTGGTTCTGTTATGATCCTGGGCCCCAATTTTCATTTTCTGGCCCACTTATTCCATTTCCCAGACATTCTTTGCCATTTACCCCTTATCAAGTCACCTGACCCATCACCTGACACCAATCACCTGATCCATCACCTGATACCAAGTCACCTGATCCGTCACCTGACACTAGGTCATGCTATCCCAAGGAGTACCATGTATCCTTCTAGATTGCCACGTCACCCTTGAGCCCATTGGCTACTTCACCCCCTTATTGTTCTACATCACCAATCCCCTTCAAGAAACCCTGACTCATTGCTGCGCATTCTATTCTTAGCCATGACTCATTTTATGACTCACTGCTGTGCATTCTATTCTTAGCCATGACTCATTTTATGA
>Ga0307512_10003730_pt1 | contig 17258 bp, 21 predicted proteins | sample 14_EM_MG_FD_200267 | JGI IMG/M metagenome (GOLD analysis project Ga0307512, IMG submission 200267) | Populus trichocarpa ectomycorrhiza microbial communities from riparian zone in the Pacific Northwest, United States - 14_EM | ecosystem: Host-associated > Plants > Roots > Unclassified | place...
CATTCTTCCACTGTCGCTTAGCTCTCACCCTTGAAATTTTACCATGTGCCTTAACAGATATGGCAGTATTTGACTGGAACTAGTACTTTTGACCTCAAATTTCATTATTTGTGAGGGTCGATTTTTTTCATACCATGGTTGGGGGACGAACTAACTATCTAACCCCCTATCCCGGAATCCCGGTCCGGGACCCCCTTGGATCTACATGAAGAGACTTGAACGCCACGTTTTTGATAAAGACCCAAATATCTGGACTGCCTTTACCCTCTTCTGGCGCAAATTATTGAAGGTCTACTTCCCCTACTGGCACCTCTGAAAACACATGCATGATGATAGCAGGAAGGAAATTTATAACGACAATATTAATATGATATTTCAGAGTAAATATAAAATGTGATCGTTGATCACGAGCTCAGATCACGTGATCAAACTTACCCGACACGTTCCGGTGCACTGGACCCTTGCTACTCAGCTTATTTGTACACACAGCAATTGAGAGTGGTGGATCAGTATACGATAGCTACACGTAGGTTTACATACACCCATGTGAACGTGGTAACAATAAAGGTACAACAATAGGAAGGAAGCAATCTTCCACACGTAAGGGCTAGAAACGAGTCTATGATCGAAGAACGAAGAAATTTAAAATAGTGCTTTTGGAGACCGGGTGATGACGACCACTCTTGTGGTCGGGATGAAGTCATGGCCATTCCGACGTTGTCGCTCCAGGCGCAGCGGGATTACTGCTTGCCCAAATCCCAAATCCAGTTCCCCCTTGGCCGTTCCAGTCCATTTTTGGGTCATCGAAGTAACACCATACTCCCGATTCAGCGGTGGGACTAGGTGTTGCTTCCATCACAACACCATTAATGGCCCCATCCTCCCCGCCATCCAAGCTCAGACTTGACCCAATAGGATCGGCACCGCCGAAGATGGAGTCGGTATATGCGTAGTTCGCGTCATTCTCGCCAACACCGAACCAGAGGTTGGGTGCGCCTCCGATGAGCGATGCGGGACCAGTGGGCATGGGTGAGTCAGGGACGATGTCCGGTGAGTCTGTGTCCATCCGCCGGCCATCCAGTTCGCTCTCGACGACGAACATGTCCTGAGATGTAACCCCCAGACTCCCCTGCGGTTGTGGCAGTTGTAGCGGTCCTTGGGTGTAAGCCTGTGACCCTAATTGAAGATGGGCCGGCGACTCTGCACAAACCGATGTGACCGTAGGCACCTGGTCGCAGGGGGTGAACAGGTCAGAGTCACCCTGCGGGGGTCTAATAGTTTCCCAAAGGGGGGAGTCTCCTTGTGGCTGCGTCCCTTGTTGGGCTGGACATTCTGCGTACTGTGCACAGCGTCGAGGTGTGGTTGTTCGGGACATAATGGCATGGCCATGGGAACGGGAAGCGCCACTGATCGCGTCGATCTCCTAGGGTTCTGGGTGACATGGCGCTTTGTGCGGTCCTGCCTACGTGAGTGACGCGGCGGTGGCGTCGGGATGCCCATGACCACACACAGCAGGTCCGTGCAAAGCGGCGCGAAGAGAAATTGCGCCTGGTACTTGCCCTCAATGTTGCAGCCTGCAGTCGCGGTCTATCCCAAGGTCAGAAGGTGGATCGGCAATGAATCAGACTCTCCGGAACTTACGCCGCCGCGATTTCTCAGCGACTTGACGAGTTCACCAAAATCGTGGCTGTCCTTCCCAGGTACGCACTTGATGCGTGCTATCGAAGCGGGGTTCTTACAAACCCACGACTGGATGTTGAGGGTGCGAACCCCGACACGGTCAAACCCAAGTTGCAAATCAGTTGGCCAGTTCCGTATCATTCTGCAGGGACGTGTCTTAGATCGACAAACGCTCCATGAGAGAATGAACGTACGGCTCATGAACTGGGTCCATTGCCAGAACCTTTGCCTGGGCCTGTGTGCCGTCGGCGCGCATCCAACGGAGTGTCACAGTCCGACCATCACTATTCGTATCGCCGGACCTTCCCAGCACCGTAGGACCCGTGCTTTCGTTTGCTCCATCAGAACTTCCATCGGCGATGGCTTGGAGCGCCTGGGTATTTTCATGCGGCATCGGTTGCTGCTGAGGGAAGTTGCTGCTGCTGGAGTAAACGTCCCAGGGTATCGTATCAAGTGTTCGTGCGTCAGACGGGGGCAGCCCATTCGACCCGGGGCTGGCGAATGGCTGGATCTGCTCCGTGACTAGATTAGATACCTGTCGGCCTAGCGTATTCACGTCTACAGCAGAGCCATGTCCAGGGTTCGTCACCGAGTAGGTGTTAGAGTTAGAGATCATTTCCAGGACTGGGTGTTCTGGCAAGGCGGTGGTGGTGCCACACATAGCGTCAAATGCGTTGGAGGTTGTACCTATCGGCTGGGATGTGAGGCGGTACGCCGGACTGAGTTAAGGAGAGCTACCTGTTGTCACACTTTTGGGCAGGAGAGTGAGATGTTCCTCTTGTTTGCAGCTGCCACAATGTGTGAGTCGGGGAGGTGAACATGTCGTACGATAGCATGACAGAATGAATTTATCCCGTGTTGCCCCCTTGTGGTTTGGCCTATTGACGGACTTGGCACTATGGCACTCGAAATTTGCTTGGGGATGGATTCACGGTGTTCTCGAGAGTTTTTCAAAATTGGTCCATATTAAGGTGTTGGCACGTCGGCGCGTGTTGGCGCATCAACGCGTGTCTGGCACAGTACCTCGAAGGATCTGGAATAGTGGAGACCGTCATGGTATGTGCTCGTGGCGTCTTGGGAGTGATAAGGAGCAACTTGAAGTTCGGGTCATATCTGGAGAACAACTGAGTTGTCCGGGCGGGGGAATATGAAGAAAATTTCGCACAGTGAGTATATGGACCAAATTCGATACTCTCTTCTGCACCATGCCTTGTGTCGTTGTTCAGCTATGACAGGCGACGCAACTGAGGTATCAGCGGAGCGGAACGTGACATGAGTCACTTTTGAATGATGGGTGGGAATTAAAGCGAGTGTGCTGCGCAACACGTGGCGGCACCTCCGCGCGCTTGTTTGCGTCAGTTCGGTTCATTGTTGTGAGATCATCGATCATCACTGGCATTATGATAACCTAATTCAGCCATCGCCTCTGTTCATACATGATTCGAGGGAAACAAATGGATTATAGGAGGTTGCGCTCGTGGCTATTGGTCTTAGTCCCTCGCTACACGAAGGCTCAATGGCATGCTTCAGGTGATTCATTTCTGTATTTCTAGTCCTGCTTCTCAGACGCAGGTCGCCAGTGGGGTGAGCCCCGTCCAGACGTACGGCATCTCGCTCTTTTCGCAACCTGCCCACCTGACGGGTTTTGACCTCCGCTCTGGAATGACAAGCGAAATATCCATCCATACATTAGGCGATGAGGTACGACTCCTCACCAAGGGTGCGGCTTCCCATGACTTCGCAACTGCGAACCCTTGTTGATGATCTCTTCAAGTTGACAGTATTATCACTGGCATTCAGTTACCGCACTCACTTCGTTCTATTACTTTTTTTTCCGTGTCACACTTCTGTCAGTGATTGTCGGGCCATTGCCTCATTAGAATTAAAAGAAGCACTTTATGCCCGCCAATGAATAGATGTACGACTAGTAAGTTAAATTGTCGGTTATACTTTTTCTAACCATAAAGCCTCCACCCGTGTTCAACCCTGTCTCCGAACAGAGTCAATCGTTCGTTTTCCGGAAACAAGCAAGGATATCCTTTGACATTGCCATAAAACACAACGGCCGGTGACTTCGAGTATCCGGTGAGGTCAGCAATACGCGTTCCCTATCCGTCCACGCTGTGCAACACATTTTCATAGCCTACGCAAAACTTCCTTCAGTGAAGGTTCACGAGGTACCACGTGTATCCATTAGGACTGTGTCTTCTCTAACCTCTCTAGCTGTTGGGACGACCCATATTCAAGTTGATTGCACCGGATTCGTTGGATGATGCGAGATGAACCCACCCATCTAAGATCCGCAGCTAAGTTGTGCTGTACTGAAACAGGTTCCTTGTTGATCCTTCAAATCAGATAGATTCTTGCGAGCGCTGGGTCCGCGCAACTGAGACCGCTTGGGTGTTCTTACTACTGATCATGAGGCATTAGCTTTTGCTCGCCATCACTCCCCGTGTAATGGAAAAAGTAGAACCCTCAAACTATATTCGTACTTCTCGCCTACTGACTGCTATTTTATCTGTACGACTACATCCTTAGCCTCTTCATACACATATTGCTAGCAGCGCCATTCTCAAATAGAGCGATAGCCAGGACCTCAATCAAAAATGCACGAATTGAAAGATTTCCTGCGGGTCCTGCGTCACCCCAACTGTTTGACCAGGTACCACAGTCATTGCAACCGCATCCATGTCTCCGTCATACAAGCTGCTGCTCATGTCCCAACTTGATCCAATCAGATGAAAGTCGACATTCGGGTTGTTCTCTACCGTAGCCGCGAGCTCGCCATTCCCGGAAACGAGCTCACCAATCAGCACATGTTGAGTGTCTAGAGTGGCACGCCGCTCGCCCTGCTGAGGTTGTGGTTGTGATGGCGGTCCTTGCACGTAAGCTGGCGGCGGTTCTTGGACGCAAGCCTGTGGTTGTGGCAGCGGCCCTTCAACGTGAGCTGACGGCTGTGGGAGCGGTCCTTGGACGCGAGCCGGTGGTTGTGGGATAGGTCCTTGGACGCGAGCCGGCAGCTGCGGGATCGGTCCATGTGCGCAAACCTGCGGCTGTTGCGATGGGAATTGTTGCGGCAGCGTCGATTGAGCCAGCGGCCCAGGAACGAAGACATTCACCTGGTTATCGCAGGGATCTCCCTGCAAGTACTCCAGGTTCTTAAATGAAATATCGGCGGCATGGGTGCAGCCCGCTTTCGGCTCTTTCTGCTCTTGCGGCTGCTCCAATAGAGCCTTCGGGAGCTCGGGTATATCAGAAGTGAGGAACGTGGCACAGAGTAGGCCCCCATGAAGTGGCGCCAGAACAAGACCGCGTTTAGGAGGGCCTTCGGTCTCCGAGTCCAACCGCGCAATCGCGACCTGCCAATCTGTGAGAGACGAACCTGGCGGGAATCATGGTGACTTACGTGTCCATCATCTCTAAGTGACTTAATTAGCTCGCCAAAGTCTTGTTCGCCCATGCCAGCTGTGCACTGAATCCGCGCTACTGAGGCCCGGTACCTGAGGATCCATGCTTGGAAATCTAAGGCGCGCATTCTGGTCCCAACGGTGATCTCGAGTCGTAGATGCGGCGGCCACGCCGATAACTGTCTGCACGGACATAAGTCCTAACCTAGTAACGGTTCTACAACAAAATGTACTCACGGATCGCGGACTCCGTCAGTCGCTTGAACCGCTGCGCAGACGTCCGATTCCTTGCCTGACCAACTAAGCGTCCCCGACCACCGATGATTCGTCATATCTTGTCTTTCGCAAGGAGACGGTTCAATTGGCGAGTCGGGCTCCCTGACCCGGGCCTGGGAGATGGTCGGGGATGTATATGCTAGTTGCCGTGGAGAGAGAGCAGTGATTGACTGCGATGAGTCTTCAGTTTTTACGCGGCGAGCACGGTGCTCAACAGGGCTATCCGCAGGACGCTTGGAAGGAACTGTAAATGGAGCAGCATCTGAGTGAGGGTCGTGAGCATTTTACATAGAATAAAGCAATCAAGCAGCGGCACTTCACCTTCCAGTTTGCGTATCGATGGATACCCGAAGCCCGATAAGAGGATCGTGTGGTGGGGGCATGTGCCAAACCATGGCTCTATGCTCTGAGGCGAGACCTATTAAGTAAATGTTATGTAAGAAGAGGACTCGGATGACATGAAGTTCACGAGAGGCTTCGCACCGCAGAAAACAGCTCAGAGTATCTCGGACAATGACCGAGGAGTATTACCGAGAGGTTAATCTCGCGCTATCAGCGAATTCTTTTTTAGAACCATGACATACTGGTGACCGCAACAGCGCACTCACGCTTTGTAATTGAGCGGGGATGGTGTCCCATGTAAGGTTCCAGAATGTCTGCGCAAAATTAAAATATGAAGTGGCAGGTTCGTCATCTTGACTGGCTGCGATGTGCCATAGGTGGTATAAAAACTCTTCTTTGGAGTCCTGCTTTGTGGCCCTCCGAAAATCGTCAAACATCTACGATTATAAGTACCTCCCGAATACGAATAGAACGCAGCGTGTATGTACCTTGATTGCCGCAAAGTAACCATCAAGAGCGGTCATACCCGAAGGACTTTCGCTTATCTTGTGAATGGTAGGTAACTTCGTCGACTTGTTGTGCGGGTCAACCCGCGAGAAGGGGATGATCGAGAATGGGGAGCCAGCGCAGTGGACGGACCCATACCCGACCAAAGCTACATGGTATGGCTATCGGGATCATTGTCAAATGGTGTTCGAAGGGGCTTCGGGTGAAGTACAGCCTTACTCGAGGTGTCTGGTTCGCTTCCCTGACGCGTTGGAGTAGAGGATTGATGTACCAGGGGATGATGTTTTCTGGCTGCGAGGAAAGTGTGACCCTGGAGTCTTTAAGAATCACGATCACTGGCGTCTTTTGTGAGTCGCGAGTCGGCGAGGGTGAAGCGTTGGCCATGGTAATAGAAGAAAGCTATGAAGTGGGGGCTGTTGTCGAGACACAGCACACAGCACTTGGAGTGCCAGCCCTCTCTTTTATCTGCGAGGGGCAAAGAGAGAGCTACCTCTTCTGTCAACGCTGTGTGGTCATCGTTGGCACGAATCTCGGCACACGTTCCTCATGGATCGGGGAGAACGCGCCCTTCGGCACCAGGTAATATGGGAAGTACGTTGGGCAATAATCAATAAATGGCACTGGACCTTCTCCGCCGCACGTGCCACCGAACCTGTGCCAGAGTGCCTATACTAGTGTGCCAACCCTCCGTTTGTCTGTTTTTCCAGCGGAGAGCACAGCCAAAATCGGTCCCCTGGACACCCTGACATCTGCCCCAGGATGCCGCCCGCAAAAACCACGATACCCAATTAGCGGCGGGAAAAGGTAGGCTGACTGGGGGGCTGCCAACATGGGAATCCGTACAGTCGGCCTTGGCACCAGCCATACAGTCACCTCCTTGACTTGGCTTAGACGCAACTTAGTTGTCAACTGGGCGCAAGACATAAAATCACAACCCACCGGGGATAGGTTTTCCGATGAGAGGACCTAGCAGACACGACCTTTACGATTAGACACGACGTCCCTCGCAGCGCAATCGAGATATCATCGAGCGGGGATCACGAGAGGAGAGATCTCCGGCGCAGGTTGCCCCGGTCTACGCTTCACGCGCGGTCCTCTTTCGTAGCAGAACGAATGACGAGTGTCTGGCGCGTTCAGTGGGCACTGGGCAGGGCTGTGGTGGAGCTGTTTGACATATCCAGGGCTGTGGTGAGGCTGTTAGTCACGTATACAAATCTCTGCTGAGATTGCAACATTACTGCAGTACTCGTGATCCAGACGGGTACGTTAACAGGGTATTTGGAAAATGTGACAAACGCCTTGGGCAGTGCAAGAACAAGAGCCACTTACTTGTCATTTCACTTGTGTCATCTATCCCTCTTTACTGCATTTGCCAAAGGGACTTTTCCCTCCCAGATGGATATATTACTACAAAAAAGAGGATGGACAGTGTGCGAGAGTAATAAGTTAGTCAAAACATGGAACTTGGAGTGAATGCAGAGATAACGGTTTGGATGGAGAGATAAACCATGATCACGTGTGAAGATCCTCATTAACGACCGCCCTCGCTGCTACGATGCATAAACGACTGGTACATGAGCCAGGAGGCGTCCCATCCCGAGCCCTCCCTCGCCGAGGCCGCCAGCACCCGACGCTCCGCCGCCGTCCAAGCCCGTCCCGGCGCCCAATCCCTCAAAGCCGGCACCTGTCACGGGCATGCCGAGACCGGGCCCGCCACCGTTGCGAAACCCGCCTACGCCGAGGCCGTTGCTCCCTCCCGCGATCCCCAACTGTCCCAAACCACCAGACATACCGCCGAGCCCAGTGCTCGGACCACCGGTGTTCATGAGCGCGCCGCCGAGACCCGCGCCAACGCCGACGCCGGGCCCGCCACTACCCAGCGCAAGTTGCATCGCACGCTGCTGATTTTGCTGCGCTTGGTGTTGCTGTTGGGCGTGGGCGGCCTGCTGCTGCTGTCATTGTTGTAGTTTCTGCAACGACGTCGGCTGGACCAATAAGTCACTTGCAACCGCAATCGCCTGGCTCCCAGGTACGAACGGGATAAGTTCTCCCCGTTTGAGCCCCACCTGTGTAACCGGATACTCGTGCGTGGTCCAATCCTAGATAGGCGATAGACGATGCTGATTGAGTCCGATGACCCGATGGTTTCCGCTGTAGTGGTGGTACATAGTAGATGGGTGGTGGCGTGTATGGAGCTGCGGGAGCCCGGGATGGGTTCCTGTTCACACTCACCGGAGGGCTCAGTGCACGGCGACTCATTACCCTTCCCTCTTTTTTCGCCTACCTTTCGACTTCCTCCTATATTCGGTACGCTTCCCTTCCTCGTTCTTTTGCATTATTCCCTGCATCAGTTACAGAACTCACACAGGGTGAACAGGCCTGCTTTGCTGTCCCTGCATAGCTTGCCAGATGTCTCCTCTCCCACCAGTCGTAATCGAAGTCCTCTTTCTCCTCGCCGGCCTTACAACCTTGTCAAATCCAAGTCATGTGCCTACCTTCGAGATCCCTACGTCGCCAATGAAACGGAGCACGGTCCACCCGCGTCTGCTTTCTGGTAAGACGCGCTGAAAGCGCAGCCATTCAGCCCCTTCAACGGCGGTCTGCCAGTGCAGCACCTCTCGACATACCCACGGTTCAAACATCGGTTCGTAGGTCACCCAGTCATGTTCACAGAATGAGCCGGCCGTTTATGGCAGCACGACAGACCCAAACTCCAACGTTACAGTGGCACAGGGTGCATTGGTGTCCCGTCCGCATGTGTGCGCCTGATCTCGTCGAGAGCAACGTGGCCACCCGACCTCCGAGCGAAATTGACCCGCACTCCAAATGCATTTGCTCAGTCTCGCGGCTGAGGGATGCGTTATTCCTCCCACCAGTCGCATTACGCTGAGGGTTTCGAGAAGCGCTGGGCCGTCCTACTTTCCACTCTCATACGGATGTTGGTAACCCCGTTAAACGCGTCGATCGCCTTCAGTATCCACACTCAAGGGTTTGACAGGCTATCTCTGTCTCCAAAACTCGAATCTCAGGCGAAAGGCGATCCGGGCGATGCCCAGAGCTTGCCAGAATCAGTGGGGTAAGTTTGACGTAATGGGCTTCGGGGGCGTGGGACAGTGTGAAAAGGTGTACGTCACATTTTGTGCGCATTCCCGGGAAGTCATCTTCATAGGGGTGTTCCTTGATGCGACACCTCAAATCAGTACCACCCTCGTAAATTCGATAATCTCGTCGTCGTTGTCGTCGTCGCCGGGACACCGGGCCGATATAGCCAAAACCTACCGTTTGGATACGAGGAGAGGCGCAGAGCAGTTGCAGAGCTGTCGTCGAGAAGCCATCGACATTCATGATGATAGTCTACACCCGGTTACTCACCGTGTCGTTGTGCATAAGCGTTAAAAGGTTTAAAGTTGGCAATCCGGAGATGAGACCTGAGGTCTGAGGCTTGAGGGACAGTCCTGTGTGGTAGGGCCTGCTTAGAATAGTTGTGCTGCACGGTTGACCAACCCGACCCGAGGGTGGGTGTTTGAAGTTCCTTGGCCCTCACCATCCCATCCATTCTCGTTCATTGAGATTTAGAAAGGAATGAATACTAAAATTTGACAAAAAAAGACGAAGTTGAATTCGCCATTGTAGTTCCACTGCTCGCAAATCATCCACTAGTCATACATACGTTCAATGTTAATGCTGCCTCCCCTAAAGGCCCCATGGATCCTCCAACCATTCTTGCTTCCCTAACTCCAACGCCCTCTCCTTGACGAGGTCAATCGCAAAGCGCTGAGCAGTCGTAATGGCGTCGCTGCCTGCTGAGTCTCTGATCAGACCCAGTATCATCTTCACATTGTATATTTGGTACTCCTGTTCCTCAGCCGGGAAGTTTTGGGCGTTGTGGGTGGTTTTGTGTCTTCGATATTCATCTACCCGTCTACCACGCCATCGACAACCCGGAGACGAACAGAAGAGCCAAGGAGGGAGGTGGAGAGTGAGGTGCCTTTCCAATTCTTGTCTTCTCCCGAACGATGTCCCACACTCGAGACAAACTAACGTTTGCTGCTTCGAGTTCAGCAGGTAGAGATGGTGAGAGTGCGTCACTGGACCATATTTGTGAGAAAACAGTTACCTGATTCGAACCTGCTCCGGAGGAGCCGCTAACCCCAGCAGTACCGTAGTTAACGTGCTGTTGCATGGGATTTCTGTCGGCTTTGATTAGGGAACCCTATCTCTCAGGTAGAGTGTGGGCGTACAAATTTTGGCAGTAATCGAGTTGTCGGGAAGAGCGTTAGCGGGAGTGTTTGTTGTTGTTTGGTTGCCTTGTGTGTTTGTAACCAGACGTATCGATGATGGGCCTGCGCCGCCGCCTGCACCATGCTGTATGTATTTTGGCCTGCCCTGTCAAGCTTCTTGGCCTCAAAACGTCTTTCAATCCAATCCAGATTCATCAACCTACCATGTTGATTACGATCTCATTTGATCTGCTAGCCCTGTCTCTGTAGAAACCGGGGGACGGAAGGGCACGGGCGCTTATGTGGTTTGCTCCTGTTCCGTGTTCCACGAAGCGAAGCATGGTCCCCTCTGCGACGCAGCCTTCGATCGTCTAAGTTGTTGCTTAAGGAAGGTTAGCCCCCAAATTTCTCTTCCCGTGAAGTATCCAGGACAGAGTTTTCGTAGCCTAAGTCCACTTCCGAGTCCCACGCAAGGTAGTCCGCTCGCCATCTTGTAGTCCAGTGTCCAGCAGAATCCAAGGATTGCATTTCAGACCGAGAGAAGGCATCCAATTTCTTGGTTTCGTTCGGGTCATGAAGTCCTACAGTAGCCCAAGTACCGCCATGCCGTTCTGGGACGATCACCAGGGACACCCTGATGAGTCGTGGAGAAGACGTGCAGGGTATCTAAGAGTAAGGTGAATAGTTGGCGTTCCTGTGTGATGTTCTACGTTGCGTTGCCTGGCTAGCCCTTTTGACCCTCTTGAAGAGAAGACTTCATGGCCCCAGACATCATGACGGCGATATCCTCAATTCGTGGCCACCAGGCTGTTCGTCCTCCCGTTGGGGTCCCCCACGAATCCTTAACCACCTAGGCGATTGCAAATATGCACGGTCCTTCAGTGATGCAGCAATGAAGTCGATGACCGACGTACCCAGTCGCTACCCAGTTCCACAAGGGCCAGTTGGGATCTACCTTCTCCCTCATACAATCGATATACGACGGAATGCGAGGGGTAAAGGGGAGCTAGGATGGGCGCGCTTTCCCTCCATTTTTGGGGAAGAGACAACGAGGTAGCTACTAGAAGACAAAGGAAAGAGGCAACACACGAGGGAATGAGAGTGCTGCTTAGTGCAGCCCTGGAACAGGAGGTCGCGGCACAAGGAAACCTGGAGCGTTACCCGGAGTTTACGATGAATCATCGATTCCTCTTTTTGGACGCCGTCCGAATTTTCCCCCAACTCGCCTACGATAGTGGTGGAATTAGAGAATAGTCCTAAAAGCACACAATCTCTATACCTACTTTCAAAAGCCAAAAGCATGGTTTTAACACACACCTTAGTTAAATTAAGAACAACCAAGTGGATGTTGGAGCCTTGGTTGGACCAACGTTCACCCAAAACGAACCCGAAACAGCACTAAACCGCTTTCAAGCAAAAAATGAAATAAAATCGACCTAGGTACTTTAATTGCGTAGCTACCTCCTACGCACAAAGTAACGAGGATATTAACCACTTCCTGCTGCATGCAATGTGTGAATCGACTGGCGGACCCTGAGGAGGTTGAAGTCCAGACCACGGTTTCGGAATTCCCTCTCGCCCATTCCAGCCTTGCTGATCTTATATAGTATGAGCCTTGGCACTGGACTAGCCCTAAGAAATGGCATTAGAGTCCTGGGGTGCAACTCAACCCTCCTGGTCTACAGTACGCCCGATCAAACCCCGTTTCCGGCCGGAAAACGCCAAACGATCTGGCACAGGTGGGAATTTGAACGTGTGTTGTCTGCCAGATGTGAATACTATGTGAATGCGTATTTCCCGATCCACCATATTATGTAATGTCCCACGGTAATTAAACACCTTCGGCCACTCCCAATTTGTGTATCCGTCCGTTACTCAATCCTGCGTCTGCCAAAGGTCCCTTTCCTTCCCAGATGAAGATACTGTATATCACTACACAACATAGGATTGAACAAAGTGTGAGAGGAATAAGTTAAACTGAGAAACGTGGTCCGCAGAAGATTAAGCGACATCACGTGGTGCCATGTCGTTATTGGCCTTCGCCGCTGCGATGCATGAACGACTGGTACATATCCATCGTCACACCGCCAGTGGGACCAGAAGACATGCCCCCCCAACCCAACCCGACCCTCGCCGCCAGCACCCGACGCCCCGCCGCCGTCCAAGCCCGTCCCGGCGCCCAATCCCCCAAAGCCGGCACCTGCCACGGGCATGCCGAGACCGAGCCCGCCACCGTTGCGAAACCCGCCCACGCCAAGGCCGTTGTTCCCTCCCGCGATCCCCAACTGTCCCAAGCCGCCAGACATGCCGCCGAGCCCGCCGCTCGGACCACCCGTGTTCATGAGTGCGCTGCCGAGACCCGCGCCGACGCCGGCACCGAGCCCACCACCACCCAGCGCAAGTTGCATAGCACGCTGCTGCTGCGCTTGGTGTTGCTGTTGTGCGTGGGCGGCCTGCTGTTGTTGTTGCTGCTGCTGCTGCTGCTGCTGCTGTTGTTGTTGTTGCTGCTGTTGTCGATGTTGTTGTTGCTGTTGTTGTTGCAACGGCGTCGGCTGGACCAATAACCCACTTGCAATCGCATTTGCCTGGCTCCCAGGTACGAACGGGTTAAGTTCTCCCTGTTTAAGCCCCATATTCCCGAACATAGAGGCAGCAGAGGGCATATTAATACCAGGGTTTTGAGGGAAGCGGTCCATTGGTTGTTGTTGCTGCTGCTGCTGGTGTTGCGGTTGCTGGTGTTGCTGCTGGTGTTGCTGTTGCGGCTGTGGCGACGGTTGCTGTTGCTGGGAATTGGCAGCAGCGTTAAGTAAAGGGACGCCCCCTCCCTGAAGTGCCTGTTGTCGTTGACGAAGAAGTACTTGCATAATCGTTTGGCTGAGTTGAGGCTCAGAAAGGGACCGTAATTGGGGTAGTGAGTTCATGATCCTCTGGCGCATCGCGGGGTCCAGCTGCGGCCATCGAGACTTCGGGATTTCAGGCATCCCAGTAGTCGGAAATACTGCACCGATCAGGAAACCCTGCGACAAAGGCGCGATGAGAAGGTTCATCGTCGACCGGCCAATGCCTTCGATCTCCCATCCGGCAACGGCATACTATCCAAAACGTAAGAGGACAACTTGGCGAGGAGACATCGGTGGCTTACATAGTTTTTCTCTCTGAGCAACTTGACCAACTGCCCGTAGCTGTGATCATCTGTCCCAGGAGCGGGTTGGATCCGTGTTATCACCGGGTTGGTCTTCTTGATCCAATCTTGAAGCTCGTCCATTGACACGGCTGGCCCAGCAGGCGCAAGCGATAAGGCGCTTGGCCACGTTGTTGCCAATCTAAGTGGGTGGGTGGATGTTAGTCTTCAATCGATAGAAGTACCATGGGAAATCGCACGCACGGGTTGCCCTTTGTTACGGTCGCTGTAACCTGCGCGTGCACCTCCTTTTTCTCATTCCGTGTGGTATCTGTCCCCTGCCACTTTAGCACCCCTGTCCACCGGAGATCCCTTTCGTCAATGCCCCCAGCGGTGGTAGGACCTGCGCCTGCGTTCGTTCCTGCGCCATTCCCGCCAACGGTGAGACCCTGGTTTCCCTGAGCGAAACCATGCTGTTCAACCAACTTCTTCATTTGCGCCGCGAGGCTCGGGGTCATCTGTGGTGGCTGCTGCTGCTGACCGACATTGTTGTTGCGGGGGTGTCCGAGCTGGGGTCCGGGTGTTCCACCGAGCACGTGTGCAGCAGGCGCAGGCGCAGCACTTAAGCCAACTTGTGGCTGGATCTGCGGCGGGGTAGGGTTGAATGGCGATAGAAGCGCCGGATTTGGATTCACAGCCAAGCTAGGCCCCGCACTTGGGACCGAGACGGGGTTCGGATTGGGTGACGATTGATTCGCTGTCGACATCGGGTTCTGGTTCACTGGTATCCCTGGTTTCCGTGGTGTAGCGAGTCGCGGTGTGGAATGTGAAGTCGTAGGGGGTGTCGCCACTGGGGTTGCAGCCACCGCAGGCGTTGGGTGTTGGCTTGTACCAGGATCCGGCGCAGGTTCATGGGGCTGCGATGACCCCTGCGCCTGCGCTGACGCCATAGCTCTCTTCGCCTGCATTACTCTCACCACGAACTCACGCCCCTTCTTGTATTGGGCCAGCTGCTGCGAGAGAATGTGGCTCAATTTGCTCTCCTCTTCGGTACGCCCAGCCTGTGCTGCTTCAAGTTGCTTTTTACGCATCTCCATGATGCGTGTCTCCACTTGCTTGAGTTTGACCTGCAGATCTGGGACATCGGCACTGGCTAATTGCCTTATATTCAGTGCGAAAGGAGATTGAGATGGGGGCTGGGGTTGAGATGGGGGTTGGGGTTGAGATTGCATTGATGGTGGTACTTGGGGCTGTGATGGGGTTGGTGGTTGACTTTGGGTCGGAGGAGCTGTCGGAGGCTGAGCAGGCTGTGGTGGTGGCGCCGGATTAGGAAGTGTGGGGGGCGCCTGTGGTTGTGGTTGTGGGTTTGGTTTGGGGGGCTGGGTGCGATTGTGCACCGCGGCCGGCGCAAGTTCTGGTGTGGGGTGAGTAAGATCGATGACACCCGAGTTGTGCGGTTGGCGGGAAGGAGGTTTCGGTGGAGAGGAGTTGAGGGTTGGTGAGGCCTGCGAAGAGGACGGTGGCGGTGGCGCAGGGACGGCAGCAGGAGGGACCAAGGGGCTGGATTGGGAGACTGGCTTTTTCGCCGCCGCCAGGGCAGGTGAGGCCGTCTGTGAAGGTGGCTTTGCGATTTTCGGGCCCGGCGAGCGCTGCTCAGCGGGGGTCTCTGCAGGTCGCTTGGCGGGGATTGTGGATGGAACTGCAGCTGGGTGGGTGATCGTAAGTCATCTTATAGAGTAAGAATGTCACGTCGAAGCAGTACCTTTGGGTTTAGGTGATGGCGCAAAGCCCGAGAGTAGAACCGTGTGATTGGAACGGATAGGAAACCATGGGGTTACTGGCGCATCTGAGATCTATTAGAGGCTGTAAGGTGAGGGGGAGGTGATGTGATGTTGAAAAGAAAGTGACGCGCACCCTAGAGTACAGGTCCAAGAATTTGGGAGAAGGGTTGACGAGCAGCATTGAACAGTTAATATCGCGCTGTCAAGGTGAGATAGGTCCGTAAGGTTTCGCATGGCCAGGGCTGTGCACTCACCCTCTTTAGCTCTGAGGGAACCGTTGCCCATGTGAGGCCGTCGAGGGCAGGCGAAGAATTCCAAAATGGGTGCTTGGCATCGTCAGGTTGCCCAGCCGCGAAGTGCCACAAGTGACAAGTAAACTCCTCCTTGAGCTTATCGCGAGGTTCGTTCAAATTTATGGGGCGTAGAGGCTTCTGGTTGATGACACTCTTGAGAGTGTCGAACATCTAACGATTCTCAGGACGCTGCGCATGTACGCGAAGATCGGGTAGAACACAAGTACCTCTATGGCAGCTGCATAACCGTCAAGAGCAGCCATTCCAATGGAACCTCCGGTGACCGTGCGACCTATCGCGAGCTTGATCGGGTCGTCCTTCAGCTCGTTGATCGCGCCCAATGTGAAGAAACGGTTAACGAATAAGGGTGAGCCATCGCAATCGGGGGGTCCGTAAGTTACGAATCCTAGGCGGAGATGCTAGAGAGTGACATGGGAGGATAAACGATGGGCTCAAGAGCTGAAAAATAAAGGAAAAGTTACCGCGAGGGTGGCGGGCATGCCACCGATGAGACGTCCGAGTAGCTGAGGGAAGTAACTGTGAAGTATGTGATGCCATTCCGAGGCGAGTTTGATACTAGAGTCGACAACGATGGCGACAACCGGTATTGGCAGTGGGCTGTGCGAGGGTAACGTACTCGCCATAGCGATCGAAGGGCCAGGGGAACAGACCGAGGGCGGGCGCTGTTGGGCAAGACAAGGAAGGTCAAGGCGTTCAACGGGGTTGCGTGATATTCTCGGTTACACGGACCGGGTCACAATCACCATTCAACAAACGGTCATCACTCCACACGTCTCGATACTATGTCCATCGCTAGTACTGCTGTGCTACATACATTCTCTAAATAAGTGGTCCGATGGATAGCGAAAAAGGGCGTGTGTGTCATTTTTTACAGTAGAATAGCAATCGACCGGCCGACGACGCTGACGATGGCTATTGATAAAGCACCTAATAATAGGCTGAGACTGACGTTCGCGTGTGATGCAGGGTTAGTTGCTTGGGAGGCAACAGGTTGTGTGCTGGAAGCGCTCATCATGCTAAGCCATGCACTGTAATTGAGGATAGTACCGGTACCCGTGGGGGTATATGGCGTCGTAGAAGGGAAAGTGGGTGTGAAAGTGGCAGTAACGGTCAAGGTGTTGCCACTCGCATCAGTGGTTATATATGTGTATGGGGTTGGCCCGCCAGGTGTTAAAGGTGTTGTGCCTGGCTGACCAACAGGTCCTTGCTGGTCCCCGGTGGTCGTTGCGGTAACAGCTGGGGTTGTTGCCGGATTAGTTGCAGCGGCGGAAGAGGCAGAAGCGGCGGTTGGAGAGGTCGCAGCAGGACTCGTGGTCGCCCCTGCAGGCGCTAAAGTTTCCCTAGAGCCCCGGGGCGTGAGAGGCCTGCTAGGAGACGGATACAATTGCTCACAATGTTTGTGTTAGCGTCTGGCCAAAGGCGTTGGTGGTGATTTGCTCGACTATAGATTGACCCGCCCTTGATGGGGATTAACGGCAAGTAAGTGAGGTACGGTGTGGGAAACGTACGCATTGGTGGTGGTAATTTGTTGACCTAAGACGAAGGTCGCGAGGGAAAAGATAAAGATAATGGCATTAAAGGCCTTCATTGGGGGAGTAGTGTAGGGTAGT
>Ga0307512_10003733_pt1 | contig 17253 bp, 18 predicted proteins | sample 14_EM_MG_FD_200267 | JGI IMG/M metagenome (GOLD analysis project Ga0307512, IMG submission 200267) | Populus trichocarpa ectomycorrhiza microbial communities from riparian zone in the Pacific Northwest, United States - 14_EM | ecosystem: Host-associated > Plants > Roots > Unclassified | place...
GCAGGGCCCGGCAGTCCATAATACAGTCACCTGTATTTTCACAGTCCGTCCAGGTGAAGATTGTGAGACCTGCAGGCCGGTCAGGTCAATGTGAAGCCGGGCCGGACTGGCCGTCTGAGGACACTGATCTAATATAGTAGGACATTCTAGTACCTTCACACCAGCCCCATACTACTGGTAGTTTTCTCACAAGGAGGGCTAAGTAATAACGGTTAAAGTTGAACTTGGCAAAGTAGCGTCCTCTGCTGGTAGTACTAGTGGACCCGAAGTGGCCAAAACTGTTATAGGAGTTATGGAGCACTAAAATTTCGATATATAAACCAATTTGTATGTTGGAAGAAGACAGTCATTTGTGACGACCCGAGTGGCACTCGAAACTGACTGTCCAAAGTTACTGTTGCATGTGTACCTGCATCATGAATCTCAGGTCCGTTTGCTTGGATCGTGAGCCTCAGCTCTGTTTGCTGGCTCGTAAGCAGTTGGTGTTTCGAGGATATGCATAGTCTGTAGTGAGAGCGGCTCATATTAGTGCAAACGGATATGCAAACGGATATGGATATGGATATAGAAGTCAAGTCTGTAAATATACGAGCCTTCTGGCCTCGAGAGATCAGTAAATCAACAAGTCTTTCTAGCATCCAAAGCAACAGTTACTCCGTGTCAGCAATCGAGTGATACTATATGAGTTACAGATCAGCCTTATCAGCCTTAGAATAGGAAGAGAAACTCGGACGAGTACTGGCGATGCAGAATGAGAATAAGATAAATCTAGGAACACCTGCTTGCGAAACATGGGAAACCAGCAACGCGCTATAGGAAGTTGGCGGGAGCTGCGACAAGTTTGTGACAGATGAAAGCAAACTTTTCAAACCATGGGGTTGATTTCAACGAATCTAGCCTCTCATCCACAATTTCTGCGGCATTACATGAATACACGCTTCACTGAAACCTTAAATGGCTAGTTTTGTGGAGTTCGACCTACTTCCCATTCTAGCTGCCACCCGGGATTTTTCAGTGACGCTTCGAGCGCCAAACGATACAGCTTGTTGGGTAGGCTGCTTACTATTGAATTTTATATCCTTTTTGATGCCCTCAGTTATGTCTGCCTACTCCGATGTGCCTCGACTAGGGTCCCTAGGAGCTTATTATACCATGTACTGCGTGAGCGCTCAAGTCACTGAATCCGTAGGCGACTAGTAATCTACAAACTTGCGGGGCTGTGAGTCTACTCCTGTGTCGGGGGAGGCCCACAGCAGCTCGGTAAAGCCGGCAGACATCTGTCAGATTTTGTGGGCTGTAGTCAGGGCTGCATAATCATGAATATAGATAGTTGTAGGTGCGCCAACTACGCTTGCATGAACTACCGGGTATCTAGGAACATCTAGCGGTAAGCTTAAGCTCGACCCCAGCACCTCCTTGCGGAACGAGCCCGGAATGGTTTACGAACTTTATCTACCGGGAACTGGGCTGTAATCCTCACACCCAGAATGCGGCTTCTACAGTGAAATATTATTTAAAGTAGTAAGTACTAAGAACTTACAACAGAAGTTAATGAACCGCCAAGTATTTGCAAACGTTAAATTGGCTATGGCTAGTCTTTAAGAACTAACTCCACCCATCCGGATATGGCGATCTGGACGGGTCGATGCCAGAGCTAGGCAGACCGCATGCGAGAAGACCTCACAGCTTATCGCATAATTGTGTGCTCGTAGCACATCACCAACGACACTCATCCGTTTACCCAGCATAAATATTGCGAGTCACTATTTGAATTCCTGTGTTCAGTCTTCGATTTGCTCCTTAAGCCAGATATTGTATCACAATGTCGATTTTGCTGAAGTCTCCATATTTTTTACTGTTAATTGTATGTTTCATAAAAAACAAACCGAAAATTGGTGAAAGGTCATGATCATGATCATAAGTCACCCGGTTGTGTTCAATGTCACCTAGGAGTGGAATCATTTGCATTTCTTCATCCCCGATGACGGGCCCAGGTGATTCCCCAATATTTACATCGTCCTTCTAAGTGGTGAGCGTTCCGGGGCTGGGTAGGGCTTCGTTTGTTTTGCATTCGTAAACTGTTGTAGGTTTTCAGCCATCATAGCTTATTTGAGAAGGTCGACTTCTCTTGGGGTTCGCCGGTCCGGGCTCACCAACCTGGTACCAGGGTTATGAAGCCTGCGTTTGCCTGGTTTAAACCAGTACAAGCGATCGTTGCGATACCACCGATCACCATGCGCAGCAGTTTGCTCGTCCAATTCCAATCGTCAACCCTGCTTTCGTTTTTGCTACTTAACCTGTATCGAGCCAGAGTGATTTACCCAACGTGATGGCTGTGCGAACTGGACAAAATTTGTCATTAGGGGAAGGAGTGAGTGGTTTGTCCTCTGGTGAATTCGGAAAACTCCTATCTCCGTTTTGCACGACGTTTCCAGGGGTTGCTTCAAGCCGTGTGGGTGGCCCCTCAGGAAGTCCGCAACCCAACCGTAAACAGCCTATGGTACTCGAGACCAAATGCAACAGAAGTTATTCTGCCGGACATTAACCAACCGCCCTTGAGGCATACGACTGGAGTCAGCAAGTGGCATCTACTCCAGTTAAGCGCCCATAATGTTTTGGAAGCTGTTGTTTTTCTGGTCCTCACCGCCTGGCCTGTTTACGTTTATCGTAACTCAACGCACCAGTGGTCATAGTTATCCAATAGAGAAATCTTCATGCGCAGTAAACTGAATCGCTCGATTTTATCTCAGGTTACACCGGCAGCCCTGTCGCCCAGATTTTTCCTTAGTGACGTCTTCTGATTCGCATATGCAGTGTAACCACCCTGTAGCTGTACAGCCTCACACGCTGACGCCTAGCTTCGTACTTATATCTACACCCCGCAGTGGTAGTCATCGCTTCCCTATCAAACCAAAGCAATCTTTCACCGAAGAAAATTTCATTTCCATCATCAAAACTAACGTGCACATCATCCAAGAATGCCGCTTAACATCACCGTCCCGCACAGCAGCGACTCCGACTCTGGAGGTGACGACTACGAAATTGTGGGGTCACCGTCGTCACGGCCAAGCTCTTGGGAGACTAATGTCGAGGAATACTACGGCGATGGGTATTTCGCGCCTCGTCATGCTGCTGAGCTCGAGAGGGAGGAGGCAGAGTTGAAAGAGAGGATCAGAGAAATCAGGAGGGCCTCTCCCGCTGGCGGTCATGTATGTTTGGTTACGTCCGAATGAAAGGGCGAGACGAAGCTGACCGCGAATAGTTTCCGAAATCTCCCCGTATCAGAGGGCGGCATGAGAACCGTCCACGCGCTCACGATGGTCGTATGGGAAGTCCAGATCCTGAGGACTTCGAAGGACATGGGCATCGTATTCAGACCCTGCCGCTGTCACCGCCGCCCCCAGGTCTCCGCTCGGCACCGGGTCTGCCTCATCGTTCCGAATTGGCCATGGGAAGAGTAAGTCTGCCCGAACCCATGTTACCCAGATTGTCTAACCATGTGCGCAGCATCCTCCTCCTCCTCCTCCCCCAGCCTTACGCCGTCCGTCCTACGAAAGACGTGGTTCTGAAAATCTAGACGAAGATGAGTGGTTTGGACCTCCCAGTCCAGGTATCGAGGAGTTTAGTGGTGTAAGTGCCCTGAATCTGTCGCATAGAAACCATATTCATTCAAATGCAGAATGCCCGAGGACCAAATTATAGCCCTCACGTCTATAGTACCGGTGGGCGCCCACCACCACCACCCATCATCGAATATGTCCCTTCAGGCCGCATGTCTCCGCGATACAGTCCAGTCCCTGTCGAAATAGAAGCCGGAAGACGCAGATACCATCCAACCCGTATCCTGAGAGATGAGGAACATCCATCCCGTTCGTCGTATCCCGCCGATCCAAGCCTACACGAACATCGTAAAATTCCTCCTCCCATGGTGTCTGCATCCGCGTCCAGTCGGATCAAACCAATCAACACCTATGCTAAGGAGAGGGAGGGTACCAACCAGCGCAGTCTCACCCATGCTGATTATAGAGGCAGCAGTCCTCACCGCCAACCGGAACCTTATTACTCCGAGCACAGCCACATCCATGACACACGCCCGGAACTCGGACGAGGGGGCCCCTCAAGTCCACGCCTCGACAAAACACCCGACGGTGGTAGAATCCACTCTCAAGTCCGCTACCTCGGCGCCAACTCGGTGTTCGTCGGCGATATCCCGCGCGCACCCCCGGAGGCATATGGACACCCAGACTTACACCCTACCTCGCCACCCCGCAGGACCGAGCCGTTATATAGCACCAGCCAAGGCTACCGCGTACCAGCGCCTCTCCCGACTCCTATTAAGCTCCGCGATCCCGCCGGAAGAGTCTATTCCTTCCCGTTTAACCAATGCAAGAAGTGGGCTGTAAGTCCCTCATCCATCTGATCTTCACACATTAGCTGACAATGAATAGGATTTCCAGAAGCTCGTTAGAGACGCCTGCGGCTACTTGGATGATATCGGCCCTGCTGTCAGGGCTGGTGAATATTACGTCCTGGACCCTCGCGGAAGCGAGGTGAGGAAGGAAGAGTGGAAGGATATGGTAAGACCAGGCTGGGGGCTGAGTTTGGTTGTTAATGGATATGAGTTCTAACTCAGTGGGTGGATTTTATCGAGTGCCTGTTAACAAGTGCCTTTTGCAAAGGGGAACTGGTTTCTTTTTTGCTTTGTCCTTTGTAATTTGGAGGGTCAGGTTTAGTATAGCTTAATTTAAGTTATCATTTTTTAACCAAAAATTTCATTATCTTTAATAAATTCGCCACTTCTTTCTTGAAACACACTCATGCCTCTCTCTAGTTCTCGGCTCATGTATGCACGCAGTCAATATACAAGTGAAACCAGGCACTGCTCGGGAGGTTTGGATGTAGTCTGTTAAACGGCTTTTTTTTCGCTGGCGCTAGTAGTTTGGATGTTGGAAAACGGCATCCAGGAAATAGAAACTCAAAAGCATGGCTTGGCAGTTATTTTAATTAGTATTAAATACCAAATTAGGTGAAAAGACATTGGGGCGGGGAAGTAAGAGACTGTCTAGATATCTAAAGATTACACCACCAACATAGATTGTCCAAAACAAAGTGTGCCAAAACAAACGTCGCCACAAACACGACAACTAAATCCCTTCCGTAACCAACCCCCACCTCTCACCTCCAGCGCCCGTTTCCTTGCTTTCTCTCCCCCCAAGATCTCTCAGCACCCTTATTCTACCCTCCCACCCTTGTTTTCTCTCCCTAGCTTTTTTCACCTCCTTCAACGTCTCAACCCTCTCCATCCCTTTCTTCCCCTCCGCCCAAGAACTCCCCTCTTCATCCCCACCATCAAAAAAACTAAATTCCCCCTCCAACACCCCTCCCACATCATCTGCTTCGGCTCCAGTCACCATTTCCAACTCCAACACCTCCAAGCTATCTCCCTCATCCTTCCTGGTAGTAGCAATAAATTCCAACAACGCCTGCACATCCCCTTTCGGCGCCCACTCTGGAACTGCAGTAAGGACTAACGTTTTTAACCTGCGCAGCATACGTCGGCGCAATCCTTGCGGCGACATAACCACCCGATGCGTGATCCGAAGAGTCCGCAGCGTCAAGTGTGCATACATACTCAGCGCGGGGACGAGCTGTAATGGATCCTCACGTGTTTTTGGGCTACCGAAGTCGAATGTGACCAAGCGCGTAGATTTTACTAGTGCGACGGCACCTGCCATGGAGAACTGGTTGTCTGCGATCCGTAGGTGGGTGAGGCCTTCTTCGACCACGGCGATTTCCTCAGACATGTAGCTTGGCGGGGCGAACGACCAGTCCAGAAGGTTAGATGCGGTTGCGTCGGTGAGGAGGTTGCCACGGAGGTCGAGAGAGCGGAGACGCGTACCCACTGATTTGCAGAGCTTTGCGATAGCTGCGTCGTCGAGCTTTAGGTCTCGGAGTGCGAGCGTATGAAGTGAGTGCAGCTGTGCAATGGCTTGTAGGGTGCTTGCGTGGTTTGCGCCGTCGCAGCTCGAGAGGTCAAGAGTTGACAGCGCTGGTAGCTTCCGAAGAAGCGTACATAATCCGGCGGTTGTGCAGTTGTAGCTACTTGCTTTCAGCTGTCGCAGCTCATGGTGAGGCTGTAGCCCATCTGTTACTACGAGAGATGCGTGGTCAAAGAACGGAAAATCCGACAACGTTAAGACGCGGAGGTGCGGGAGCTTGGTGAGGATATCTGAAAGCCACTTTGCTGGGAGAGTAGTGTAGATGGAAGCGCGCACAGTTTCGAGAGATAAGATGCGGGTGTAGTAAATTGGCTCCGGGAGGTGCGAAATGGTCCGGAGGAATAAGAGGAAGCTAGCTGCGTAACTATCAGTAGGTCCTTCAGCGCTAGTGGGGGGTAGATACGCACTCAGCTCGCTGCGCTCGCCCAAGCCCCAATAGCGGTGCGGTGTCTCCCAGATTATTGGCATCAGTGCCAGGCGCCAGCTGTGGGAGACCAGGGAAGCAGCGAATACATCCTCGCGGCGAAGGTACCGGGAGATGAGCGGGAGGGGATCGCGAGTGGTTGCGGCTTCATAGGTAGGGAGGAGATCTTGTTCTGGGTCGATAGGAGGTTTTGCGTAGTACGCCATCGTCTATGGACTTCTACGGGGGGAAATGGTGGTGGTTGTGGTTGATCATGGAGGTCATGAAGTTGGATAAGAGGTTGTGTAGAAGTAAGCACGCCTCGGCGGAGTGGGACAGAGCACCAACCCTAACCGCAACCCCACTTACATAACAACTTGCTGCTTGCCGGAGTGACGACACTCAAAAGTCCATTAAAGAGCAAAAACACGGAAACAAAAATGCTGAAATTAAAAGATAATGCAGCTCTGTGATAAAGAAAAACCTGGTCGTCCGTGGATACCACACACCCTAACCTGCAATGCTTGCATAAACATGCTCAGCGACTAGCTTATTTCTACTACTACTCCACCACCAACGCTAGAGACCGAGTAAGACGTAACAGTCGGCATCACATACTAATTCGACACTCGACTACGTGAGAGGATTGTCCGTCCCACCCAACTGCCGCTCCAGACACCTCTGTGCCATCACCAATGCCCCCATCTGGTACCCGCAGCTCGTCTGCACCATCTGCAATGTTTTAGCATGTGATGCAGTGCTCCTATCAAGGCGCTGTCGAAGCTCATCGTTTTCACTGCGAAGGCGTGCAATCTCCGCCTCGAGTCGTTGCGTCGCGTTGGTGTCATCCTCCGTCGCGGCCGGGGTTTGTTCTCCTAACGTAGGTAGTTCTCCATTTCGCAGAGCGGCGATATGATTCTTGAGCATCAATCCGGTGTGTGATAAAAGGGATTGAAGTCCAAACAAATCATTCCTACCACCCCCGCCCTCGAGAAGCAACCGCCCAGTTTTGGAATCGGTGATGAAGATCAGCGACCTGTTATTTTCGCCTTCATAAAGTGTGAGCAGCGTTGGCGAGGCCGGGGGCGGGAAGAGGATCACGCAGTTGGCGAGAATTTGTGTGCGAAAATATAATTCGGACATTGATGAGAGCGGTCTGAGAGGGAAGCAGATTGCTGAGTGTGGGGACGTTGATGAGTAGCGATGTAGAGGAAGTTCTGACCGTTATAAAGCAGCATGCACATATCTTACCTTCTATTGGCCGCGGTTAAATCTGAAGGTAACTTAGAGTGCCAATATACCTATCAAAATCAACAGCTCAACCTCTGCAGCAGGGATGAGAATCGATGTTGTGGGTTTGGACCGTCAGGTGGAGACCCCACTAGAGGCGGATGTCTGACCTGGATCAGACGCCTAGGAAGGACATTGATGGTAGTAGGGATGGATGCCTGGCAGTCCAGACTGTTGGGAGAGAAAATGTTGGTTGCGGGGTAGCGAGGTGGTGGTACGAGGACGAGTTTTGACAGTCACTTGAACACCAGACATATCTTGCATGCGACTGACCGCCGTCAAAGTTGATGGTGACCGAAGCGCAGAAACGAACTTCAGTGTCATGAGTTTTAAACTGTTAAACGGAGTAGTGATTAGCGTTAGATAAGGATTGTCTGTGCGGCTATCTATTGCATTAATTTATACCGTTATGCATCTGTACTGAAGCGTATTGTTGCCTATTCTTTTCCATTGCTTTCATTTCGCCTTGCAAGTGAGAATTCTGGCTTCCAGAGTCACCTTTGTCACTCAGCAACTGGGACTGAAAAATACCTTAAATTTCGGAGTACATTCCTGTGGTTCTTTTTGAAAATTTCACGAAGTTCTACTGCACAGGGGATATATGTTCTGCGGTAAATGCGGTTAAACTGTTTGGCCCCGCTTATTCAAGACTTTTTCCACCCGCTGTATAGCGAATCTTCCAATGTCGCATTCTCCCCTACCACCAACCTAAGAGACAGAGCATGGCACAACAATTGCCGTCACATACTAACTCGATACTTAACTACTTGGGGGTCGGCTGTTATCCGTCTCACCCGACTGCCGCTCTAGATACCTCTGTGCCATCACCAACGCCTGCATCTGATGTGCGCAGCTTGTCTGTACCATCTTCAAAGCCTCTGCATGCAATGCGGTGCTCTGATCGAGACGCTGTCGAAGCTCATCGTTTTCGCTGCGAAGGCGTGCATTCTCCGCTTTGAGTCGTTGTATTGCGTTGGAATCTTCCTCCGTCGAGGTCAGGATTTGTTCTTCCACTTTGGGGAGTTGCCCGCGGCACAAAGTGGGGAGGTGACCGTCGAGCAACGTTTCGGTATGTATGCAAAGGGCTATGAACGCAGCTAAGCTGGTTCCACTGTGCTCTAAGAACAATTGTCCAGTCTTAGAATCGACGACCAAGATACGTGATGCCTCATTATCACGAACAGTGATCAGTGTTGGCGAAGCCGGGGGTGGATCGAGAATCGCACAGTTGGCGAGAATTTGAGTGCGGAGAAAGACATCTGACATTGCAATTGGTGAGGGCGGGGACGGATGTCAAATAGTTCGAGACGCTGAGAGCAATCCAATTGATGGCAAGGCCACGTGGTAGAGGTGCGGGGGTGCGGGGTGAAGTTCTGACCGTTATTCAGCACCATGCACCTATCTTGCCTGCGATTGGCCACTGTTAAAGTTGAAAGAAACTGGAGCGCCCTCATATGGTTGATCGAATTTGTACCTATAAAATCAATAGATTAACATCTGCAGCAGGACTCCTACTGCAGGAGTAGGAATCAATACCGTGGGTTTGGACCGTCGGGCGAAGTTGGTGATTGGCGATAGATAAGGGTTGGCTGCGCGGCATTAAACTTACATTTCCCCGCCCATTATGCATCTGCAACATAAAAACTCCGCCCTGTCTCTGTATTACTACTTCATCTCTCTTCATTCAACACTTCGCATATAACCGAATTTTCAGGCTTTCGATTTTCTCAGAACCACACAACTCTTCACAGTAAGCTCGAATCCGGCACCCTCTAAGGAGGGCGTAGTGAACGCAGGATGGTTTCCGAGCTTATCCGGGCAGTTACTTCTCGGGAACATGTCAGAAGCCGTCTTCGCACACACTCTGCTCTTATCCAACTGTTCAACCCTCTTCCCGCCGCCAACGGTGCCAAAGATCCTTACCGTGAGCGACGGCGGGCCACGACGGATATTCGTTGTGTGCGCCGCTACCGGCCGGCTATTGCTGGAACAAGAGGGAACAGCTCCCAGTGATTTCTACAAATTGCTTAGCCGGACTGAGGACATGCTGTCGAGACACGTTACGGCCTTACGACGGGGACAGCCGCTTCAGGTGGGTAAGAAGACAGAAGTTGACGAAAAGGTGCAAACACTCGAGGAGGAAAATTCCAAATTGCGTCTCGAGAAGGAAGAGCTTCAGCGACGACTGGATAAAAGCTACGAACTGCAAGCTGAAGCGCTGCGTATGACTTCGATACAGATGGAAAGATTGTGGAAGACGGCCACAGCCGTGCCGGGAGAGTATAGTGATAGCGATACAGGGACACAAGTTGCAACACCGGGGCCTTCCTGCGCAGCTTCTGAGTTCGGTGATTTTAGATAGATTGTGCAGGTGAAGTGTGAGAGAAAGCGCGGTTTTTTTGGTTTTGAAGAAAATTGGAAGTTGGGAAGCCTTTTACAGTGTCTGGTTTTCCCTATTTAAGGTCTTGACTATGAAGGGATCACTACATCCTTGCCATTATCAACTGGCTGTACGATTGAAGCTTGGTGAGTTTGACAGGTGAATATCGAGTGATCGCTATGTAGGAGAATTACACACAACAAAAGCATGAACATCAGCCATGCGATTAGAAATCGATCCTCATTGTACAACGTCTCAAAGCAAATAAAGGCCACGCCACTTTCGTGGGTACTTGCTTAACACCATTTCATTGTTTCTGTGGTATCGCGCTGTCTAGCACCTTTGAATTAATGAGTCGCCATCGTTGTTTGAGACGACCAATCTAGCAATCTAGCACTCTTCTAAGCATCATTATACCGCTCGACACGCTTGACACAGGTGATATACTTCGGAACACTCACCGGCACGTTTTACTACCGGGAGCAAGAGACACGTGACTCAGGATCCTTTGACTTCTAAAAACTTCCTACCTCTTGAAACTCCCCACAGAACTCCTTCTCGAAATCGCTCTTATCTCATCTTGCTCCATCGCATCTCTCGGCTAAACGAACCACAGCCTCCTCCAAAACACCCTTCACCACCAGTTCCTCCGCAACACCTTTCACCACTCTCCACTACGAACTCCGCGTACCAAACTATCCACTCCCTTCGTCCTCCCTCGTAGCGATTCCCTCGTTGACACTGCAGTGGGCCGCCCACAACGGCGACTGTGCGTTGGTAGAAAGGCTACTTGATGCTAGAATATGGATGTTGACAATGTATAGCCTGCAATCGGGGGTGTGACGGCGTATCGCATCACTTTTTGTTTAGCCGCAGCGAGTGTCCATGTTGAGACTGAAAGTGTTGTTGATGAGGGGTATGGCGGTGTCGGAAGCAGAGGTGTCGGAAAAGGCTGGGAGAAGGCATTGTGATTGCCCTTCGGTGGGTGGTGGATGAGAAGTGACGGTGTCTGAAGGAGGAGAATTATGGGTAGAGAAAGAAGAGGCGGTTGGGACGAGGCTGGGGGCTGGTGGATTGGAGGGCGCACTCGTTAGTTCGAGTTCTATTCGGATTTCGAACGTCCTCAGTGCGCTAGTTTATTCGTATAGGACAAATTACTTCATAGAACATACGCCAACGACTTTTCTGCTTGTACATACGAGTCGGTGAAAATTCTGTTAATTAAAACCTAAAAACGACAGCGAGTGATCCCTTGTGATAGGAAGTATTTAGTACTACTGTAAATATACCTAGCGTCGATCAGGTGTCTGTGGGTGGCACTCGGGCAACATCACTACACACGTTCTTCATTTAGAGGACGTGTGAACGGTGAAGCTGCCATAATGTGAAATTGCTCGAGTATCTTGCCATGATGCGCATGACTAAGGTTAGAAAGGCTCCAAAGTGATGCGCTGGCCGTTTAGTCTTACGTTCTCGAATGGATTAATTAATGAGGGTGGAGAGCCCTATTTGACTACCTTTGTGTGGGATAATATGACTAGGATGTTAGGGGAACAAATGTACCGTATTAATTGGGAAAGTTGGGCTCTAGTGGCAGCGGGGACTTGACGGCGTTTTCCCCACGGAAGACGTGATTCCCTGGTTCACTCTGCGGCGTTTTAACTTACAGAACACTACATACGGAGCTGGATATACTTTTCTCTCTATTAATTGTGTTGGCGGTCTCTAATGTTCCTTACATAGCTGGCGACTAGAAGTACAAAATAAAAATTCTGACGAAGGAATTAACGGAAGTATCCCAACGAGCCAAAAGGAGATCTCTCAAATAACCCTTACAGTGGAGACATCAATATCCAGCCCAGCCAAAGGCATTCCCCAGGACTAAGAATCTACATGGAATCCTACGGATTCCCTACCACTCCCAATTCTAAAAGAACCCGTACAGTCAAAGCGAATAAATCCACCATCTGAAAAATATTGATAGTTTGCAACATGGAATTAGGGCCGCTTCCTCTCTACAATATCACTACCACCACCGCAGCAATCACAAACCGTAAAACGTCGAAACGAGCCTCGCTTGCTCTCAGTATTCTTAGGGTGCGGATACCACTTAATCTACGAATATATTAGTAAACACAAGTAGCAGAAGCTGCTTCAATTGAGTCGTCGAGGGGTCTGCATTACCTAATGTATAAGCCTGCACCACTAGAGGATGGGGGTGGTGGTAGTAAAGGAATCTAAAAGTTTGATAATCCACTCGTGGTCGTACAACGCCGCTAGGACTTTGGCTGTCCGCCCCTCATTGTCTTGAGCCTCCTTGTCAACGCCCAAAGTCTCAACGAGCATTAGGACGGTGATACCATGGTCATTGCGAGCGGCCCAATGCAAAGGCGTAAACCCCAGGTTGTCCTTCGCCTCCTTGTCAAAGCCTAAGGTCTCAATGAGGAGTTGAACGGTGATTTCGTGCCCATTCTCGGCCGCGCAGTGTAATGCAGTTCGCCCGTCTTGGGTTTTCGCCTCCTTATCGACGTTTAAGGACTCAACAAGAACTCGTAGGGTGGTGTCACGGCCTTTGCCTGACGCCGAGTGCAGTGCCGTCTTCCCATCAATGTCTTTCGCTTCCTTGTTGATGCCCAAGGCTTCAACAAGTAGCTTAACGGTGGTGTCATGCCCGCTCTCAGCTGCGTAGTGCAGCGCTGAACGTTTGGTAACGGTCTTCGCTTCTTTGTTAGCACCAAAGGTCTCAATGAGCAGTCGGACTATTGTGTCGTGCCCGCTCTTCGCCGCGTAGTGTAATGCCGTCCATCCGGCATCGGTCTTTGCCTCCGTGTCCGTACCAAAGGTTCTAATGAGTAGCTGAACGGTAGAGCTGAGGCCGTTTTGAGCCGCCCACTGCAGAACCGTTAACCCAAGGCTGGTCCTCGCGTCTGTACCAACGGTCTCAACGAGTAATCTGAAAGTAGTTTCCTTGCCGGCAAGAGCCGCTTGATGCAAAGCCATCAACCCATTACTGGACTTTGTCGTTTTGTCAGCGTCCAGGGTCTCGATAAGTAGCCGGACAATGGTGTCCTGCCCGGTGTGAGCTGCCCAGTGCAACGCTGTCCACCCTCGGTTGTCCTTCGCCTCCTTGTCAGCACCCAAGTTTTGAATGAGTAGTTGGACTGTGCTATCGTTGCCTTTGAGAACTGCCCAATGCAAAGCCGTTCGCTGTTGGTTGTCCTTAGCCTCCTTGTCAATACCCATGGTGTTAACGAGGAGTCGGACTGTCATGTTGTGACCATTGGCAGCCGCATCGTGGAGCGCTGTCCGCCCGTCGTTGTCCATGGTCTCCTCAAAATCGAAAAAATAGCTGTTACGTAGTTCGTTGGCGTATACGGGCAGGCAGACAACTGAGATATTTGATATATCGGACAAATTCAGCCCAATAAGCTCTGACAACTTCAATCCAGGGGTAGCAATGATTTTGAAAGAACGTGTTGAGGCATTTCGGACTGTAGTTCTATAACTTTTGGTTTTGGTGCGAGTGCATTCAGATGAATATGCAACAGATGTCCGCCGCAGGTTTCTGACAGTTGTCCCAAGGGTCGACAGACATTGAATCGAGGGTGTCTTGAAGTTGTTTTCTGGTGGGAAGTCGGAGCTTGCCCCAACCATGCGTGCAAAGAGATCCGGATTTGACTTCAGAACAGTCTCCATAAATTGCTTTAGCTCTTCCATATAGCGCTGTGCCTGAAGTGTTGATTTACTGGTCGATTCAGGTGCAATGTTAGCCAAGACGCTTGGACTGCAAACGGTTTGAAGTAGTTACAAACCAGGTATAAATTGCCAGAATTAAGCCCAGTGACGATTTGTGCTGCTGCAGACTACCAAAGATCCGTCTAAGCACCAGCTCTTTTCGTGCCCATTTCATACTACCCCATGCATAGAGTTGGGAATCGGGATAAGTTTTAAGGCTTTCTACCACCTGATCGAGTTCAGAGAAGGTACAGACACAGCCTGTTAGAGTAACAATCAATTGATCAACATATATCATCGACTTCCTAGCCTCATCTCCCTCGGAAAAACTGAGTACGAAGTCCTGTAGTTGATGAAAGATCGGCTGAAGGGCAAGGGTCTGGGCAAGAACATTTCGTGCAGTGTGAGGGGCGTCTGGCGCGGTAGAAATGAAGTTGGCGACTTTTGCTGCGAGTTGAATCAGACCTGAAACAGATGTCGCCACTGATATGCCGTCCATAGTGTCGGACGGGGCTCCGGTGTTGTGGGCTGCAATGCGAGGTTAAGTGCTCAAGTGGTAACTGAGAGGGGTACGGAACGTCGATCAATCTATTTTTATCCCTCGATGCATATGCAGGCTGCAGGCTCGTGGTGTTGAATGGATGGTTGATTATTTTTTGTCTGGACCCGCAGTGTCATTCTGTGGTGTCGCTGGGGGTTGTTCGAAGCGTGTCTGATGCTGGGTTTTGTGCGTAAGGTGGGTGATGAGATGGTTGCGTTTGTATTATACAATCCTTTAAGTAAGTAGATACATGTACTAAGTACTTAAATACTTACAGTAGGTACTTTTAAGTACCTAGGTACCTACTTGGTAAGTGTTCACGAACAAGAACCTACAAAAAGAACTTACAAATTATGGGGCTCTAAATGTAATATATCTAAATACATAGCATCCTGAATGAGAGAAGGTGGTTTTGATGATAGTCCTAAGTCCGTTGTCATTGTGCGGTCGTAGATGCAGCATTTTTGACTATCTGTTGACAGTTGACCGTATATGTCCCGACCCATAAGCCAAATTTTCCCGTTGGCCAACGGGCCGACCCATATGCCAACTCGTGTTTTTGATGAATAAGTCAAGCGATATGCCAACCGATTAGACCGACCGAGGTGCCAAGTAAGATATTAGGAGGAGGTTAGGAAGGCGCAGTGAAGCATTATTTCTCTCAACTTTTGAACTTCCACATCATCACAACTGTCCTGCTTCATCATGGTGACTATCTTGTGCCTCCAACTCTATGAGAAATTATATCAACTATAACAATAAATCATGATTTCTTTAGCTCTCACCACCTTCCCCACTAGCGCTTTTGTTAGGTTCGCCCAACTACAGCATCTACACCAGCTGCTTCCAGTGCCAGTAGTACTAGGAAAGTTAGAGAGTACAAAAATTCGTTGAGTTTCCAAAGGAGAGGCCGAATGCCCAAAAAGAGTCAATGCGAGCCATCCTGTTAGCGAGTGGATTGACCAATAGGCCAAAGAGTTGACTGCTTTGCCAATAGGTTAACTGCTTTACCATTTGGTTGACCCATACTCCAAGTCTTCCCATTGGCCAACAGAAAAATTTGGTGTACGAGTCAGAACATATTTATGCCTAGATAGTAAGAGTACGTATGCGGCTACCGCGTCCGAGTTTGACAGACTTTCAGGTATACGATAAACACAATGTCCCAACAGTTCTAGTAAGTTACTGAAGATTGCATCAGTGAATAAGTGAGGCTCTGTGCATAGCAATGTACCTATTTCAAGTGGATGACATGATTCAGTAGCTGCAGCCATGACATTAATGGGACTAAAGGCAAGTTCTTTTGTCTTACTGTGACCACCTCCACTACCCTCTGTATAGGCCTCACAGTTGCTGTAGGTATTGTCATTGACTGCAAAGAGCTCACAAAGCTGCGCCCTGCTGAACTACTGCCGGCCAAGATCCAAGACGCACGGCGAAAAAGTTGAAATTTTGAGGCGGTAGGACGCTCTGTTCCAGGTTGTCTCAAAGGAGTTTCATATCCAACTGACTTGCATGATCCGACGCCACTTAAAGTGGTAGTAGAGTGCATAGGCAGCATCAGACAAATCTCACGTTACTCATCAGTTGGCGTGGCGGCCTGAGACTAGGCAAAACGCCAGTCAGAACAGGAGTTTCGTGAGCTGATCCACCTAGGCACAGGGAGTTGTACCGATAGCCCTACTGCAAGGCATTAGCCGGGTGCATGTCTCGTACCTACAACCCTAGCCCCAGGCCACCACCGTACATACATATCTTCGCCGCCGCCACCGGCTGAACCTCCCAAAACCACAATGACCTTAACACTCACCACCCTCCCCTCCGAAATCCTCTTCCAAATCCTCTCCCACCTCTACGCCGCAAGTATCCACACCCTCCACACCCACCCCTTCCTCACCCTCCCCCTCGTATCCCGCTCCTTCCACACCCTCACAGAAACCTACACACACCACCTCCTCTCCACCCTTCGAACCCCAGCATCCGCACCATACCGAAAATCCTACCTCGCCCACGCAGCCACACACTGCACGTTCTGTTCCCTCGAAGGCTATACTGCTGCGCTGCTGCACCCCGAGATCTCGTGCTGCCCGCGCTGCGACAACAAGGTGTTCCCAAAGATTACGCGGGACACGGCGGCGGGGTTCTATATCCTTGACAAAACCCAGCTGGCAGAGAACTGTGTATGCTCGGAGGAGGGGAATGTGTTCGATGAGGTGCAGGTGCGGGGGTATGCGGAAGCTGTCCACGCCGAGGCAAGCGCGTATCTACGGGCGGCCGGGGACGAGGCGTTGAGAGAGAGGATTGAGAAGTGTGTGCTGGCTGCAGAGGTGATGTTAGAGAATTGGGAGGAAGGGTGGCAGGGCGAGCGGAGGGAGGAGGAGGACGAAGAGTGGGAGATGTGGGAGGTGTGGAGGGAGTCGTTGGTATGCCGACGGGAGTGGTTGGAGGGGTTGGGAAGGTTGTATGGTATCCCCGTGAAAGAGATGGAAGAGACGTGCTTTTCTTGTGACGGTGAGTGCCATTGCGGTAGAAATGGGCTCAGGGAGACTGGAAGAAGGGTAGGTACGAAATAGAGTTATTATTTACTGGGAGGTATGAATTCGATGAAATACTTGAGCTAGTGGTTACATTCCACGACTACGACTACGATGCCCTCTCTATTCATTACCCCAAAGAAGGCTATTTTTGTCAACATCTTAGGCCGCTCATGCCCACCATCGTCCTCCAGGAGTAATTATGTATGTATATCAGATGGGTGGGAGATATCTTCGACCATGCCAGTACTAAAACCCTCCCTGAAAGAAAGTGCATTTTCCCCATCACCGCCCATTCTTATCCTATGAACCTCAGGAATGGCACTTCCCTGAAATCCTCGCTTTGTTTCCAAGTTTCCATAGACAAAGAA
>Ga0307512_10003734_pt1 | contig 17252 bp, 16 predicted proteins | sample 14_EM_MG_FD_200267 | JGI IMG/M metagenome (GOLD analysis project Ga0307512, IMG submission 200267) | Populus trichocarpa ectomycorrhiza microbial communities from riparian zone in the Pacific Northwest, United States - 14_EM | ecosystem: Host-associated > Plants > Roots > Unclassified | place...
CACGTATGCGACCGATAGAGCAGAGCGGGTCACACTCCCCAGACCTTCCGGGTCACCGTCGGGAAATTTGGGGGATGTCGTGACCCGTTCGGAGGAGCCGGGGGAGCCCAGGCGACCCCGGCCGCCCCGCCGATCGACCGCTGTCACATCCTTGTCGGGTTTCCGACCGGGGTGACGTCTATCTCAAGTTGGCGTCCTGTTGTCGCTGCGGGTAACGCAGAGTGAACAGCAGTCGCGGCATAGAGACTACAACCAGCGGTTACAGCCAGCCCACTCGCTTCAGCCGCCGGTACAGCAGCACCGCCGCGCCGATCATCACGATCCACACCCCGAGGTAGCCGTACTTCAACTTCAGCTCCGGCATGTACTCGAAGTTCATCCCGTAGAGCCCGGCGATCGCCGTCTGCACGGCCGCGATCGCCGCCCAGGACGCGATCTTGCGCATGTCGTTGTTCTGATCCACCGCCACCTGCGCCAGTCGGGCCTGCAGGATCGAGTTCAGCAGGTCGTCGAAGCCGGCCACCCTATCCACCGCCCGCGCGAGCCGGCCGCGCACGTCGACGAAGTACGGCTGCAGCTCCGCCGGTAGTGCGGCGTAGTCGAGCAGCCGGTTCAGCGGCTCCTGCAACGGCAGGACGGCCCGCTTGAACTCCACCATCTCGCGCTTGAGCTGGTACATCTGCGGGATGCTCGGGGACTGGTCGGGGGAGAACGCGGTCTCCTCGAGCCGCTCCAGGTCCCGTTCCACGTGCCCGGCCACCTCCAGATAGAGGTCGATCATCCGGCTGGACACCGCGTACGCGACCGACCATGGCCCGTCGGCGAGCAGGCTGGAACGTTTCTCGAGGTCCTTGCGCACCTCCCAGAGCGCCCCGGCGGCGCCGTGCCGGACGGTGATGACAAACCACGGCCCGATCAGCACCGTCACGTCGCCGGTGTCGACCACCTCCGACGTCTCGGTCAGCTCCTCGTGCTCCACGTAGCGCGCCGTTCGCAGGACCAGCCGGACGACCTCGCCGATCTGCTCGGCGACCGGCCTGTTCCCGCCCACCGTGGCCTGCTGGGCGGTCAGTTCGTGTAGCTCGAACGCGGCGGCGACGGACTCCATCGTGGCGGCGCTCGGCTCGTGCAACCCGAGCCAGACGAACGCACCGCGGTGCCGGCGTGCCTGCCGCACGGCCTCCGCATACGACGGGTTGCCGGGCCGGCGAGACCCCTGCAGGTAGACCGCGCAGTCGACCACGGCCGCGTCCGGGTGTCCCCGGCGCGGCGGGGCGGGCTGGAGCTCGGGCCGGGTCAGGCCGCCGATGAGCCGGCCCAGCGCCCGCGGCAACAGATCCGTCAGCGCGGGCTGGGCCTGCTTTTGCCGCCACCGGAACATCCGTGGAACCTCCCTCGTCCGCGGATCACGGTAGCGGTCGAGCGCTGCGGTTGGCCGGACCGTTCCATCGCGCCGCCTCGGCGAATTGCTGATCAACTCCGGCGCTAGGGTTTGCAGCGGTCACTTCCTGGCCTCAATTTGGCGGAGTCTGGACTTATGGCGAACACGAGCGCACGCATGCTCCGGCTGCTCTCCCTGCTGCAGACGCACCGCTACTGGCCCGGCACCGAGCTGGCCGAGCGGCTCGAGGTCAGCCCGCGCACGCTGCGCCGCGACGTGGACCGGCTGCGTGAGCTCGGCTATCCGGTCGACGCGGCGCGCGGGGTGGCCGGCGGTTACCAGTTGCAGGCCGGCACCGCCATGCCGCCGCTGCTGCTGGACGACGAGGAGGCGGTGGCCATCGCCGTCGGCCTGCGCACCGCCGCCGCCGGCGCGATCGGCGGGCTCGAGGAGACCTCGCTGCGCGCCCTGGCAAAGGTGATCCAACTGCTGCCGCCCCGGCTGCGTAAGCGCATCGACGCGCTGCAATCGGTCACCAGCCCGGGCACCTTCGGCGGCGGGCCGACCGTGGACGCGACGGCGCTGACCACGATCGCGCTGGCCTGCCGCGGCGAGGAGCGCCTGCGCTTCGACTACACGCCGCGTGACCGGGACCCGGCTGCCCGGCACGTCGAACCGCATCGCCTCGTCTCGCTGGGCCGGCGCTGGTATCTGGTCGCGTGGGATCTGGACCGCGGCGACTGGCGCAATTTCCGGCTCGACCGCCTGGCCAGCCCGGCGCCGACCGGAGCCCGTTTCCGGCCGCGCGAGATACCGGGCGGTGACCCGGTGGAGTGGATGCGCTCGCGCATCGCCGCGATCCCGAACCGTTACGACGTGTCGGTCCGCGTTGCCTTGGCCGCCGAGGCGGTCAAGGCAACGGTCGGCCACTGGGCGAACGTCGAGCCGCTCGGCCCGCACGAGAGCCGGCTGCGCATGAACGTGGACGACCTGAGCTGGCCGATCTGGATGCTGGGCGCGCTGGCCGCCGATTTCACCATCGAATCCCCCGAAGAGCTGCGTGCGCGGGCGCGCGCCACGGCCGAGACCCTGCTGCGTGGCGCTTGAGCCCACCCGCGGCGGAAAAACCCCAGGCAAGCTCGTCAGCCGAGCTGTTGGCCGGATCGGCGCCCCCGTGGCGCCGATCCGTAGGAGAAACCTATCGGCCACCTCCGACAACTCCGGCGCATATTTCGCCCTTAGCTTATATAAGTCTTGACTGAATCGAGGGCGTCCCGGCGCCGCGGGGAACGACCGGCCCGAGCCGGCGCCGATCGGCTTGTGCGGCCGGAGTTAGATGAGGCCGTGACCACCCTCGGTGCCATCCTGCTCCCGTCAAACCCGCCCGAGCGGCTACCGGATTTGGCCCGGGCCGCCGACGAGGCGGGCCTCGAACAACTCTGGCTGTGGGAGGACTGCTTCCTCAGCGGCGGCATCGCCGCCGCGACGGCCGCGTTGGCCTCGACCACCCGGCTCCAGGTCGCCATCGGCATCCTGCCCGTCCCGTTCCGCAACGTGGCGCTGGCCGCGATGGAGATCGCCGCGCTGCACCGGCTCTTCGGCGCGCGGGCGATCGTCGGCCTCGGCCACGGCGTGCAGGACTGGATGGAACAGGTCGGCGCGCAGGTGGCGTCCCCGATGACCCTGCTGCGCGAGTACACGACGGCGCTACGCGCGCTGCTGAACGGTGAGACGGTCACGACACACGGCCGATACGTGCGGCTCGACGAGGTGACCCTCGACTGGCCGCCGGAACTGGCCCCCGAGCTGCTGATCGGCGCGACCGGGCCGAAGACGCTGGCGCTCTCCGGCGAGCTGGCCGACGGCACGATCCTGACCGGCGGGACAGCGCCAAGCGGCGTACGCGCGGCGAAACAGCACATCGGCGCGGCGAAAGAGCACGAGTTGGTCGTCTTCGTGCCCGCCGCCACCGGCCCGGGCGCCGCCGAACGGCTGGCCGAGCAGCAGAACCGCTACGGCATGGACGATCCCGGGGTGGCCGGCGACGCGAAGGCGGTCGCGGCGGGCCTCGAGCGCTGGATCGAGGCGGGCGCAACCAACGTCGTGCTGCAGCCGACCACCGACGAGCCCGACCCCGAGGGCTTCTTCCGCTTCGTCGCCCAGCAAGTGCGTCCCCTGCTGAGCTAGCTGGCCGAGCCCGGCGCCTGCGGAAGATCTGCACGAGCTATCCCGGGCCGCTCTGCTCCGCGCGGCGGCCCGAGCCTGGAGGGGCGTAGGTCCGCTTTCGGCCGGGCCGCTCCGCACGGCGAGCAAGTAGCTCCGTTTCCGGTCAGGCCGCTCTGCTCCGCGCAGTGCCCCAACCGGGAAGAAAACTGGTCAGGCCGCGTGGGAGGAGCGGACGACCAGCTTGTCGAGCAGTTCGGCGGTGGCCGCGGTCACCGCGGCAACGGCGGCTTCGAACGCTTCCTGGTTATGCGCGGCCGGCGCCCGGAAACCGGAGATCTTCCGGACGTACTGCAGCGCGGCAGCCTGGATCTCGTCGTCGGTGACGTCGCTGGTGTAGGGCTCACGCAGGGTCTTGATGCTTCGGCACATGCCACCCATGGTCACCCGTAACACGCCGCGCGCGGAAGGGGATCGCCTCGTGGGCGGCGTTTATGTTGGCTGGTATGCCGATTTCGCCGTACCTCAGAAGCCTGCGCGATGAGCTGGGCACGCGGCTGCTCCTGCTGCCCGGTGTCACTTCGGTGGTATTCGACGAGGCCGGCCGAGTGCTGCTGGCCAAGCGCGCCGACAACGGTCACTGGGCGCTCATCTCGGGCGTTATGGACCCCGGCGAACAGCCCGCGGAAACCGCCATCCGGGAGTGCTATGAGGAGACGGCCGTGCATATCGTCCCGGAGCGGGTGATCGGTGTGTTCAGTCAACCGCCGAACACCTACCCCAATGGCGACGAGTGCGCTTTCGTGGATATCGCCTTCCGCTGCCGAGCGGTCGGCGGTACGGCCCAAGTGAACGACGACGAGTCGCTGGCGGTTGACTGGTTCGCCCTGGAGGATCTGCCACCGCTCAGCGACCTGGCCCGCAGGCGCATCGACCTGGCCCTCGACCCGGCCGCCCCGACCTGGTTCTCGGTCGGGACCGCCGCGCGCGACTAGGCCGGCCGGATCGGCCGGCCGCACCGCTTCCGTCGGCTAGGGGAGCGGGCGTAGGCGGACGTGGTCGTGGTGCCACTGCTCGCCGACGCGGAACCGTTTCGTGCCGATGATGGCGAAGCCGTGCTTGGTGTAAAACGCCGCCGCCCGCACGTTTTGCTGGTTGACACCCAGCCAGCACGACGTCGCCCCGGTGCCGGCCGCCGCCGTTAGCGTCGCGCGCATCAGCTCGCCCGCGATCCCGCTGCCGTGGCCCTCCCGCAGCACGTAGAACTTGTTCAGCTCGATGCTGCCCGTGGCCGGCGCGACCGCGCGCACGTCGGCGTCGGCGATCGGCCCGCCGATCAGCATCGCGTAGCCGACCGGCGCGCCGTCGTCCTCGGCGAGGAGGATGACCCGGTCGCCGTCTTTGAGGTATTCCTCGAATTTCGGCTCGGACAGCTGTGCCGTCACGAAGGCGTCGACGTCGGATTGCGGGGTGCCGGGCGGGCAGGCCAGCCCGAATGTTCGCGCGGCGAGCTTGTGTAACTCGTCGGCGTCGCCGGGTATTGCAGGGCGGATGGCGATCGGCATCGCATCACGATAATTGCATCAAGATATCTGTCACACATGTGCACCCGGCCGGGTGGCCAACTTACTGGAAACTTGCCTTAGAGTCAGCGAGTGCCCGAATCAATCAGAGACCTGGCCGGCGTGATTCCGGCGCCGGCCGAGGTGCGGCCCGTCCCGGCCGGCAACTTCACGATCAGTGACAGTACGGCGATCAGCGCGACGCCCGGAGCCGAGCAACTGGCCCGGCTGCTGCGCGCCGCGACCGGCCGGCCACTGCCCGTGCGCCCCGGCCCGGCCGAGATCACCTCGATCCTCGACGAGAGCGGCGAGTACGGCGACGAGGGCTACGCACTCACCATCGCGGCCGACGGCGTCACGATCCGGGCCGCCACCCCGGCCGGCGTGTTCTGGGCCGCTCAGACGCTCTGCCAACTGGTCCCGCCGACCGGGTCGACGCTGCCCGGCGGCGAGATCGTCGACCGGCCGCGCTTCGCGTACCGGGGCGTGATGCTTGATGTGGCCCGGCATTTCTGGAGCGTCGACGAGGTCAAGGCGTACATCGACGCGGTCGTCCAGTTCAAGGTCAACCACCTGCACCTGCACCTGACCGACGACCAGGGCTGGCGGCTGGAGATCGACGGCCGCCCGCGACTCACCGAGCTCGGCGGGGGTGCCGGGACGGGCGTGGACGGCGTCGGCCCCGGCTTCTACACCCGGGCCGACTACACCGGCCTGGTGGCGTACGCGGCGCAGCGGTTTGTCACGATCGTGCCCGAGATCGACATGCCCGGGCATGTGAACGCCGCACAGGTTGCCTACGGCGAGTTGACCGAGGACGGGACCGCTGCCACGCCGCGCACGGACCAGGCGGTCGGCTACAGCTCGCTGGTGGCCGGCAAGGAGGAGACGTACGCGTTCGTCGAGGACGTCATCCGCGAGGTGGCCGCCCTGACCCCGGGCCCCTACCTGCACATCGGCGGCGACGAGGCGCAGGCCACCAGCGCCGACGACTATCGCACGTTCATCACCAGGGTGCTGCCGCTGGTCGCCAAGTATGGCAAGCGGGCCGTCGGCTGGCATGAGATGGCCGCGGTTGAGTTGCCCGAGACCGCGGTTCCGCAGTTCTGGCGGGTCGAGGAGGCCGACGAGGGCACCGCCCGCGCGGCCGCGAACGGCAGCAAGGTGATCATGTCACCGGCCGATCGGACATACCTGGACATGAAGTACACCGCGGACAGCCCGCTCGGCCTGGACTGGGCCGCCCTGATCAGCGTCGCCCAGTCCTACGACTGGGATCCGGCGACCCGCCTGCCCGGCGTCGGCGAGGACGCGCTGCTCGGCGTCGAGGCGCCACTCTGGTCGGAGACGCTGCGTACCCTCGACGACGTGCTGACCATGACGTTCCCGCGACTGCCGGCGATCGCCGAGATCGGCTGGTCACCGGCGCGGACGCACGACTGGGAGTCCTTCCGGCGGCGGCTGGCCGACTGGGGGCCGCGCTGGGCGGCGCAGGGGATCGCCTACCACCGCTCGCCCGAGGTCGACTGGCCCGCCCAGGCCTGACGTCACAGCATCCCCGCGCCCCAGTCGGCTGACCGAACGACCGAAGTTTTCCTTAATTTTCGGACCCGTCGCGGCCGTCGAACCGAGCCTGTTTCCGCACCCCAGCCCGGTCATCCGGGGCATTGCCGTCGCTCACATGGGTGAGGGGCCCGCCGGAAGAACGCTCGGCGGTGACCCTACGCTTGCGCGGTGAAGAATCGGGCGTCGGCGTCGGCAGCAATGCTGGCTGGGTTCCTCGTCGTCGCGGCGGTGCAGCTCGCGCTGGTCGTCGTGCCGGTGTTGCTTGTGCTGTCGCTGCTGCCCGGCTCGGCGGCGCTGCGGCTCGGCGCGCCCGTGTGCCTCGCAACGGTCGGCATCATGGCGTACGCGACCCGCCGCGCCCTGCACGTGCGGCGCACCGAGCCGGTCGGCGTGCCGGTCTCGCGCGCCGACGCCCCGCGGCTCTGGGCCCTGCTCGACGAGGCCGCCGCGGCCGCCGGCACCCGGGCGCCCGACACGGTCGTCGTGGTCGCCGACGCGGCAGCCACCCTCACCGAGCGCGCCCACCTGCTCGGCCTGTTCGGCGGTCGCCGCGAGTTCTACCTGGGTCTTCCACTGCTGCAGGCCTGGGACATCGGGCACCTGCGGGCGGTCGTCGCGCACGAACTCGCCCACTTCTCGCCCGCCCTGAGCCGGCTCGCGCCCCTGGCCTACCGGGGCCGGATCGCCGTCGGCCGCACGATCCCGAGGATCACCAAACGCAACCCCGCAGGACCATTGCTGCGCGCGTACGCCGATTGGTATCGCCGGGTCGACGCGCCGTTTAGCCGCGCCCAGGAGCTCGCGGCCGACCGGATCGCGGCGCAGTTCGCGGGCGGTCGCGCGGCCGCCTCGGTGCTGCGCGATCTGCCGGCGCTCGACGCCTTGCAACGCGTCTTCCACGCCGAGTACGTAGGCCCGGGCTGGCGAGCCGGGCATGTACCCGATGACATGTTCGGCGGGTTCCTGCGCATGCTCGCGGCCCGCGGCGACGAGGTGAATCGGCTGCGCTCGCGGGACTACCCGGCGCCCGGCCGGTGGAGCACCCACCCGCCGGTCCCGGAACGGCTGGCCGCGCTGGCCGAGATCCCGGTCGTGGTCCCGGCACCCCGGGGCGCGACGCCGGGCGACGCGGGATCGAGCGCGACGGCCGGTGCCGGGGCGGATGCCGCGGGGACGGCGGCTGCGGGTCCCGGTGCGGCGACGACCGCGGGCGCCGGTGCGGGTCCCACCGCGATGGCAGGCGCAGGATCGACGGCCACGCTGGCCGCTGCGGGTTCTGGTGCTGCTTCTGCTGGCGGGCTGGCGGCTGACCGGGATTCGGGTGCCGGGCCTGCTGCGACGCTGACGGCTGACGCGCGGTCGGGTGCGGCGGCGGCCGGGCCCGAGATCGACGAGGCCGAGCTTGTTCCCGATCTGCCCGGGCTGGGCCGGGCGCTGCAGGCCGTCGCCTATCCGCCGCAGGGCCGCACCACCGTCGGCTGGGACGAGTTCTTCGGAGCCGCGCGCTCCGTCGAAATGCAGCGTGAGGCCGAGGCCGCACTCGGCACCATCTCGCGCGCCGCGGGTCGGCCGGTCGAAGGCGCCTCCGGCGTGCTCGATCTGGCGGCGGACGGCCAGCTGCAGAAGGTTGCCGAGACGGTGTTCCCCGACCTGCCGGCCGATGAGACAGCCGGGCGGATCGGCGAGCTAGTCACGCTGCTGCTGGCGCTGGCCGCCCTGAACAGCGGGGTCGGCCGGTGGCGGCACAGCTGGACCGGCACCGCGGCGCTGGTCGCCCTGGACGGCGGCCCGCTAGATCTGGCCGGCCCGGCCGCCCTGGTCGGCGATCCCACGACGGTCGGCGCGGCCCGGGAACGGCTGGCCGCGCTCGGCATCGACCTCGAGGCGGCCGCCGCCTCGTTGCCCGCCGGGGCGCCCGTTGTGGCGGCCGGCGGCGAGGTGGTCGGCGGCGTGGTGAACATGGTGGTCGACGGCGCCCGTACCGATCTGTTGATCGTGGATACCGGGCTGTTCCTGGTCCCGGGTCTGCCCCGGTCCCGTAACGGCTCGGCGAAGCGGCGGCTGGCGCAGTTCGCGGCGGCCGACGTGCCGCACCAGCGGGACGCGGCCGCGCCGGGGAGCCGGTTCGTCCCGTACGCCGAGGTGGCCCGGCTGACCCAGACCCGGCGTACCCCGAAGTCGTGGGATTTGAGCCTGCGCAACGGTGGCACGCTGAGCCTGCGCACGGCGCTCGACTCCGACGAACTTCCCGGCGGCTGGGCCGCGTTGGATCACGCCGTCGCCTTTCTGGCTAGGACGCGCTAGCGAGGCACGGTTCGCCCGGAAGTCGCAACGACCGCAAAAAGCCCCATTTCGCCAGGCTGCGCCCGCCCTGGTGGAAACCCCTGCGGCTCGCAGCTTGAACCCGGTAGCCGTCTGGTCCGTGCTTCTAAGCACACGGTCATATCCCTGACGAACGCGTAACCATCTCATTGCTTCAGGTAACAATGACATCAGCCGTTGTTGGCTTCGCCTTACCCGAAATTGGGTAGTGCACAGCTGGTCACGGCAGCCACGATCGTCAGTGGAAAGGGGGCGCTGATGGAGCGGGGACCGCTGGCGCTCTTTGGAGCGATCATCGCAGTGGGTCTCGGCCCGGCGATGTGGCTTGGCACCGTGTTCGGCCATACGGCGCTGCAGCCCAGCGCGCCGCCGGCCGCCACGGTGCAGCAGGAGAGCGGCGTGGGCGGCGTGGGCGGCGCCGCGCCCAACCCGGCCGAAGTGCTCCGGAGCAATCCGAAATCGAATGTTGAGCCGCTAGCCACGGCGACACCCAAGCCACGCAGGTCGAGTGCCAGCCCGTCGGCCAGCGCGTCGCCGAGCCCGAGCGAGTCGAGCCCGAGCGGCTCGCCGTCGCCTAGCGAGGAGCATTCGACGCCGCCGTCCGAGCCGCCCACCGATCCGGGCGATGACCCGCCCTCCGACGGCGACGGGGGCGGCGGCGGGAGCGAGGGCGGCGCCCCGCCTTCCCCGCCGCCTAGCTCCGCGAGCGAGTCGGACGACAGCAACGTGTCGTCGGCCGTTTGATCGGCCGGGTGGCTAGTCGATCTTGCGGAGGGCGACCACCGGAATCCGGCGGGTGCCCGAGCGCACCTCGTGGTCGGCGAAGAACGGGTACTTCTCCTTGATCTTTGCCCACTCACGGTCGTAGTCGGCGCCGGTCAGCGGCTCCGCCGTCGCCGCGAACTCCTGCCCGGGCAACTCGACGGTGACGTGCGGGTCCGCGATCAGGTTGCGGTACCACAGCGGGTCGCTCGGCGCGCCGTTGTTCGACGCGATGACCAACAGGCGGTCGCCGCTTTGTACGTACATCATCGGGCTGGTCCGTTTTTGGCCGCTCCGGCGGCCCATGGTGGTGAGCAGGAGTAGATGGCGGTTGCCCATCGAGGCGCCGCCGTCGGAACGGAACTGGAGGATCAGCTGCTTGTTGTGGGCGAGCAGATCCGGGGGCATCGTCATGGTCTGGATCCTTCCGCAATCTCGGCGAGATAAGGGCCGGTCCCGCAGCCTGCGGGCCCCGTGTCGGCCCGTGGCCGGCCGGCAGGGCAACACCCAACGGTGTGTGGGCATGGGTGCCCGCGATCGGCGTGGATCGGCACGCCGGACGAGTCGACGGCGCGGTAGACCGTGCGGATCGAGACCTCGAGTTTCTCGGCGAGCGCCGGCGCTGTCATCCGGCCCCTGGTCTGCGGGAGCGAGACGGGCTGGGATGCGCACACATCAGCAAGCTAGCCCAGATGCCTGACATCCTGTGCCAGGCATCTGGGCTGTCCACTACAGGGACACGACCTTGTTAAGGATGTCGCGGTAGCCGCGCAGTTCCAGGCGGAGCTTCTCGGTGTCGTCCGAGTCGCTCAATAGGGTGTCCTTCTGCGCCTTCAGGTTCGCGGTCAGCCGGTCGACGGCCTCGTCGACCAGGGCGGCGGCCTCGGCGGCGGCGTCCTTCGGGCTGTCCACGAAGCGCAACTGGACGTCGCGCCAGCGCTCCTGGAATCCCTTGGCCGCATCCTCGCCGAACAGCGACTCGACCCGCTTCTCGGCGACGCTTCCGGGCTTGCCGGCCTCGGCCTCCGCCGGGGTGCTCAGCGCGGCGGCGGCAACCGGGACCGCGGCCACGACGGCGGTGCTGTCGGCCGAGTCGACCGGAGCGGTGCCGTTTTCCTCGGCCACGGCCGAGCTGGCGTAGGTCGTGGACCCGTCGCCGACCTCGACCGGTGTGGCGGCGACGGGTGCGTCGGCCTCCGGATCGGTCGTCTCGCCGTCCAGGGTGTCGCTATCCGCTGGGCCGGCGTCGGTCGTATCGGTATCCGTCGCATCGTCGATCGCCACCGCCGCAGCGGGGGGCTCCGCGTCGGGCTCGGGGGCCGCCGCGTCTGCCTCGGTGGCTTCGGCCTCGGGTTCGGAGATCGTCGCGTCTGGCTCGGTGGCTTCGGCGTCGGGTTCGGCGGTTTCCGCGTCGGGTTCAGCGGTTTCCGCGTGGGGCTCGGTGGCTTCCGCGTCGGGTTCGGCGGTTTCCGCGTCGGGTTCGGCGATCGCCGTGTCCGGCGAGGAGGCTTCCGCGTCCGGAGATGAGACTTCCTCGTGCGGTAGGGCTTCCTCGTCCGGTGCGGCTTCCTCGCCTGGCGGGGTGACCGATGCGTCCGGGGACGCGTCGTCATCGTGCGAATGGTCGGCGGCGTCCCGCTCGTCGAGCGACAGGTCGACCTGGTCGTCGTACCCGGGCTCGGTCGCACCGAGGTCGTCCGGAGCCCGCTCGGGCTCGTCGAGCTGAGTGTCGGCGGGCTCGTTGTCGGCCCGGTCGTCGAGGCCGCGCACGCCGTCCGGTTCCTCGGTTTCGGCGGAATGATCGCTGGCCACGCTGTCGGAAGGGCTCTCAGCGGGAGCGTCGGACCAGGGCGAGCCGATGCGCTGCTGTGGCACCGCGGGCGCATCGTCGTCCGGGTGGTTCGGGACGTCGTCGTTGGTTTCTTTGGCGTCGTTGGAGAAGAAACGCATGTCCTCGCTCCTCAGCTTCTGGTGGTGTCGGGACGGGAGCCCGCGACGTCGGTGTCGTGGTCAGGTTGGGCGGGTGCCGGCGTCGCCGCGGAGTCGGCGGTCACAGCGGTGGCGTTGGGTGACGTTGACAGGGGGTCGGTGCCGAGCAGGTCGGCGAAGAGCGCACGGTAATGCACCAGCGCCTGCCGCAGGTCCTCGGTGCTGGCCTCGCCCTTGGCGCTGCGCTGGCTGATCGCGTGTGCGTCGCGATAGTGGCCGAGCGTCCGTGCGTGCTCCACGGACAGGTTGGCCAGTTGCTCGTCGTAGTCGGCGGTCGGGTAGCCCCGCTCGGTGATCAGCCGGGTGACCAGGTCATCGGCCGTCGAGACGGCTTGCGCTGGACTGTCGACGAAGTCAATCTGCACCTCCTCCCAGGCGGCAGCGTAGGTCGCCTGGGACTCCTCCGACAGGGGCTTGAGCTCCAGTTCGGCGTGCCGCTTTTCGCGTTCGCGCAGTTCCTTCTCGCCGTCCGAGCGGCTGCCGGTGTCGGCGACGACCCGGTCGTACTCCGGCCCGAACGTGTTCTGCAGTTGCTTGCGGCGGGTGACCTGGACGCCGTACACGATTGCGGCGATGATCACCAGTACCAGGACGATGAGGATGATCACGACTATGGGGGACATGGGAACTCCTCCTTCTCTACTCGGAGGTATTCCCACCCAACCAGGGTCATCAATCCGGTTTGGCGTAACAAGGTGAAACACGCTGATACGCCGGGGCGCGCCGGTGCGACGGGTGCCCTCGAGGGAGCGGGTGGCCTGGTATTTCGCTCGATGTGACGAGGACTACAGCCGCCGCGTCCGCGAAAAGTTGGGTCTGGGCGCTCGAATCGATAACGATCGACAACACTTTTCGGGTCGGGCAGCCGCTCCGAAGCGGTTTGTCGCAACTGGCGACGTGCCAATCCATGCGACAAATAGGACAGACAACACATATATCGTACGTTGGGGAGCTAGTAGAAGTCGAAACCATTACGTATTCTGCCGAAGGCGCACGACACCCCCAGCACAGCTACTTCGGGGTGTCTAGGTGTCAGTCCCTGCTGTACCACTCGGGCGGAGCCTGATGAGAACCCGGAACTTGTCGATCCGTTCGAAGATCATCGCCTTGGTGATCGTGCCGCTCAGCGCCCTGCTCGCCTTGTGGATCTTCGCGACGGTGCTCACCGCCGGCCCGGCGGTCAACCTGCTGTCCGCGCGGACGTTGCTGAATTCCGTCGGCAACCCCGCCCAGGTGCTGGTCTTCCAGCTGCGGCGGGAACGCCGCCTGTCCGTGGTCTATCTGTCCGATCGCAACGCCAAGTCCGACGCGCTGACCACCCAGCGGACAGCCACCGACCGGGCCGCCGCCGATTTTCGCCGCGCCGCGGGCAGCAAGGACACGCAGAGTAGCCTGAGCGCCCCGATGCGTTCCACAATCAACCAGATCTTCATCGATCTCGAGGCGCTGCCCGGCAACCGCAGGTACATCGACGCGCGGGCGGTCGACCCCGTCGGCGCGCAGGGCAACTTCAACAACATCATCAACACCTGCTTCCAGATCTCCACCTCCACGGCGGCGTTCGGCGACGACGAGGTCGATCGGCGGATGCGGGCGCTCGCGACGGTGGGCCTCGGTCAGGAATATCTGAGCCGGGTCGACTCGCTGCTGGCCGGGGCGAACGCCGCCGGGCGGTTCGACGCGGACAGCCGGCGCCAGCTGCTGCAGTCCGTCGGCATCGCGCAGTTCCTGCTGACCGACGGCGTGAACAGCATGCCCGCCGCGGAGCGCACCGCCTACCAGACAATGAACGACGGGGCCGCGTTCACCCGGCTCCGGCAGCTACAGGAGACGCTCGTCTCGACCAGTAAGGACGGGCAGCCGTCGCCGGTCGCGGCCGGGCAGTGGCAGACCGCGTACGAGCAGTCGGAGCAGCAACTGGTCGCGTTCGAGGTGAACGAGTCCACCACGCTGGCCGACCGAACCCAGCAGGTAGCGGTCAACCTGCTGATCCGGCTCGGGGTGGCCGGCCTGCTCGGCCTGGTCGCGCTGGTCGCCTCGCTGTACGTGTCGATCCGGGTGGGCCGCTCGGTGGTCGGTCGGCTGCGCCGGCTGCACAGCGAGGCGCTCGAGATGGCCGGCGAGCGATTGCCGACCGTGGTCCGCCGGCTACAACGCGGTGAGACCGTCGACGTCAACGTCGAGACCCCGCCGCTGGAGTACGGCAAGGACGAGATCGGCCAGGTCGGGCGTGCGTTCAACGAGGTGCAGCGCACCGCCGTGCGGTCCGCGGTCGAGGAGGCCAAGGTCCGGCGCGGCATCAACGAGGTCTTCCTCAACATCGCCCGGCGTAGCCAGACCCTGCTGCACCGCCAGCTGTCCCTACTGGACCGGATGGAGCGCCGCGAAACCGAACCGCAGGAGCTGGAAGACCTTTACCGGGTCGACCACCTCGCCACCCGGATGCGGCGACACGCCGAGGACCTGGTCATCCTGGCCGGCGCCGCACCCGGCCGGGGCTGGCGCAACCCGGTGCCGGTCATCGACGTGGTCCGCGGCGCGATCAGCGAGGTCGAGGACTACAAGCGGATCGACATCCGCGCGATCGAGACGTCGGCGATTCTCGGCCGGGCCGTCGGCGACATCATCCACCTGCTCGCCGAGCTGCTGGAGAACGCGGCATCGTTCTCGCCGCCGCAGACCCGGGTGGTGGTCGCGGGCCAGGTGCTGCCGAACGGCTACGCCATCGAGATCGAGGACCGCGGCCTCGGCATGTCGAGCGAAGCCATCGAGGAGGCGAACCAGCGGCTGATCGAGCCACCCGACTTCGATCCCGCCGACAGCGCCCGGCTCGGCCTGTTCGTGGTCGCGCAGCTCGCCGCCCGGCACGGCATCCGGGTCTCGCTGCGCCCGTCACCGTACGGCGGGGTGACCGCGATCGCGCTGGTCCCCGGCGAGTTGGTGACGATGGTGGCCGGCCCGATGGCGCTGTCGGCGGCCGATCGGTCCTGGGACCGGCCGCTGGTCGGCACCGGCACCGACGACCCGTCCCGGCACTCGCTCGCCGAGCTGCAGTGGCAGGGCAGCGAGGAACTGCGCTCGATCACGATGACCGGGCGCCGCGCGATCACCGCGAACGGCTCGGCCGGCGCACCCGCGGCAACCCAGGCGCTGCCCATGGCCGGCGCTGGCGGGCCCAGCCCGAGCGCGGTCGCCGACGGCTTGACCGCGGACGGTCTGGTGCAGCGGCGCCGGACCCGGCCGCGCCAGGAGCCGCAGGCCCAGGCGCCCGAGCAGTTCCCGACCGGCCTGGAGAGCCCTGACGCACTGCGGCACCCGCCGCGTCCCACGCACCCGGCGCCCGAGCAGTTCCCGGCCGGCTTGGAAAGCCCTGATGCGCTGCTGCATTCGCCGCGTCCGGCGCCTGAGCAGTTCCCGACTGGTTTGGAAAGCCCTGATGCGCTGCTGCAACGCTCGCCGCGTCCGGCGCCCGGGCCTGCGGCGGAACGGGTCGTGGTCGGTGAGCCGATGCACACGGAGGACGGCCTGCCCCGGCGGGTCCGGCAGGCCAGCCTCGCGCCGCAGCTGCGGGCGCCGGCCGCCGAGCCGGTGGCCGCGCAGGCCCGGTCGCCCGAGCAGGTGCGCAGCATCATGACCGCGCTGCAGTGGGGCACGAACCGTGGCCGGCTGGCCGCCGCGGGCCTCGACGCGACCGGCGAACCGCCGAAACCCGGCGACGCACCCACCTTGGCCGATGCGGCTACCGTCATGTTCCCGGCCATCCGGGACGACGAGCGCACGGCCGGCGAAGACCCCGACGGGACCGGCGCCGCCGGTCCCGCGGCCGACGACCACCCGAACAGCCCGGAGAAGGACGCATAGTGGCACAGACGACAAGGCAGAGCGCAAACCTCAGCTGGCTGCTGGACGACATGGTCGATCGGGTCCCGTCCGCGCAGCAAGCCGTGGTGCTCTCAGCCGACGGGCTGATGATGGGCGCCTCGGCCGGGCTGAGCCGCGAGGACGCCGAGCATCTGTCGGCAATGGCCGCCGGCTTCCAGAGCCTGGCCAAGGGGGCGAGCCGGCACTTCCGGGCCGGTCCGGTGCGGCAGACCGTGGTCGAGATGGAATCGGCATTCCTCTTCGTCACGGCGGCCGGGCTCGGCGCCTGCCTGGCGGTGCTGGCGACCAACGACGCCGATCTCGGCCTGATCGCGTACGAAATGGCGATGCTTGTCACACGGGTTGGAGAATTCATGAATGCACCCGACCGGCCGGCCGATGGCCGCTGACCCGCGGCGTGCACCGCACGACTGGCTGGACTATGACGCAGGCCCGGTGGTGCGCCCGTACGCCGTGACCCAGGGCCGGGTCGCCCCGTCCGGCGACGAGTTCGACCTGGTCGCGTTCGTGGTCGCAAGCGGACCCGACCTGCCACCGGCGCCGCATTTGCAGCCGGAGCACCATGCCATCGTGGACGCGTCCTGGGAGCCGATCTCCGTGGTCGAGCTTGCTGCCAAACTTGACCTGTCGATCGGAGTAGTGCGCGTTTTGCTCGGTGATCTACGCTCGGCGGGGCTCATCTCGCTGTACGAGCCTCAGGCGGCCGCACAGCCGCACGACGTCGACGTACTCAAGGCGGTTGTCAATGGACTCCGTGCGCTCTGACCGCGATGCGGCGGCACAGTCGCGCATCCCCGTCGCGCTCAAGATCCTCATAGCTGGTGGTTTCGGCGCGGGCAAGACCACGATGGTCGGCTCGGTCAGCGAGATCAAGCCGTTGCAGACCGAGGAGGTGCTCACCGGAACGGACGGCTACGACGACACGTCGGGCGTCGAGGGTAAGCGCACCACCACAGTGACGATGGACTTCGGCCGGATCACGATCACCGACGACCTGCAGCTGTATCTGTTCGGCACGCCCGGGCAGGACCGGTTCTGGTTTCTCTGGGACGAGCTGTCGCAGGGCGCGCTCGGCGCGGTGGTGCTCGCCGACACCCGGCGGCTGGCCGAGTGCTTCCCCTCGATCGACTACTTCGAGCAGCGCGGCACGCCGTTCGTGGTCGCCGTGAACTGCTTCGACCCGGAGCGCAAGTTCGGCGCCGAGGCGGTCGGCCGGGCCCTTGACCTGGATCCCGACGTGCCGGTGGTGCTCTTCGACGCGCGCGAGCCGCACGCGGCCCGCAACGTCCTGATCGAGCTAGTCGAGTACGTGGCCCGCCGCCAGTTGGCGCACGCGGGCCGCTAGTCCCAGGGTTTACGCCGCGGTTCGGCGGCTCCCGCGCGAAGACGCCTCGTGCGGGAGCCGCCGAGGTCCCGCACGAGCGCCGCCGTTTCTGGTTGGATCCTGGGTGTGAGCGCGCATGGTGAGTTCGTCTTCGTCGGCTGCTACACGGGTGAAACGGGCGGCGAGGGCGAGGGCATTGCCCTGTTGCGCCGCGATCCCGCCACGGGCAACCTGATCCGGATCGGTCTCGCCGCCCGGAGCCCGTCACCCTCCTTCCTGGCCCAACACCCGAGCCTGCCAG
>Ga0307512_10003735_pt1 | contig 17245 bp, 18 predicted proteins | sample 14_EM_MG_FD_200267 | JGI IMG/M metagenome (GOLD analysis project Ga0307512, IMG submission 200267) | Populus trichocarpa ectomycorrhiza microbial communities from riparian zone in the Pacific Northwest, United States - 14_EM | ecosystem: Host-associated > Plants > Roots > Unclassified | place...
TTATGTATATGGTGTAAATTTAAAGTTGTAAGCTGATAATTACAAGGGACAACGCCAGCTAAGCTCAAAAACTCACAGAAAAAGTTCAGAGAAAAACACAGAGAGGAAAGAAGAGCTGCGTCGATACTTTGTTATTACAAAAAAAAGATTAGAAAAGCGAATGTAGACTGGTCCGATGCTATGGTGGAGGAAAGGCAAAGGAGTTGATTGAAAACAGAAATAAATAAGAATGGAAATATTGAAACGGGGAGGATTCTGAGGGCAATAAATACATATATCTACATACTACAATTACTGCTCAGTGCTCAAACTCGTCTCTGCCTAAGGCATAGCGGTCCTCCCAAGAAACATATGCTGGACTCCCGGGCCGATCAGATTCAGCCTCGCTGGAATAGATCTCATCCTCCTCATACTCAGGAAGATCCAACTCACGGACTTGAGCAAAGTTCAAGTTGGAGATTTCAGATAGTGTAGTTGTACTAGTAGCTGATATAGAAGCTGCTGGAGAAGACGGAGACCATGCATAAGCTCCCTGTGGTGACTGACACACAGGAGGTACCCGTCCAGTGGTGGTAATATAATTCTGAAGATACTTTCGTAGATATAGATATGTGATCTGATGTACCGGAATACCATCAATATATGTGCGGTAATAGTCAATCTCTCCACTAGCTGACATCAAATCCGTTGCATTTAAAGCTGCGGTACAGATATTCATAGATTCCGGTGGAAGATACTCTTCAGGATCTAGTAAAAACATAGTACATTCCATTAATATATGGCAAATTCAGATACAAATATTCAAACGCAAACAGGTTTGATGTACAACTGACCCCATCCAAGAACCTCCGAACATAATTCAGACACTGTTGATACAGGTTCAAGTTGACCATTGTCAAGGGTACCGTCAGGTGGTGTAATGTAGAGTACAACCGGTTTTCCAGGCTGTACACTAGGTCTTTTTGGCTGGCTTCGGATGGAATGTGCGTTCCAGAGCTCAACAAAATTGTGGATTTCATCCCGGATAAGCGGCATATATACAAATAGCAATGCTATCTGATCTGGAATACTACCAGTCCACAGTGCGCGTGCCTGCAGCATGTCAAAGTATTCCATACCAAATAATGTCAGTGATGAACTATAATACCGTTGTTGGCAACATAGCATGGTATACCTTCCAAGCAACCGTCTGGCTTTTGCTCATTTGTCTCCACCATGATTCAATTCTGTAATTCGCAGTCGATGTTCCGTACGAGTATACAGAGTACATATCCTTGTCCAGGTTCAAAGCAAGGTGCAGTTGACAATGTGCGTTGGCCATCATGTGGGTTTCTGTACCTCTATCAGACCGTATTGTGTGTGGCAAAATACCATTCGCCCAAACATGATCCAGATATCCTCACACAATTTTGATTGCTGTTCTGGTTGATACTCCATCATAGATCCATATAATATAGCTAGATACGATAGTGTGATATCAGAATAGCGTACTACATGCATGAGCGGTACATTCAGAGATACCGTGAGTATGCATCTATCCCAGCATATATCTCATTCCCATAAAGACTAAGCTTGTGGAGCCCATCAACGGAAAGAATCTGATTTGGTCCTGCAACGGAAAAGTCTGTCCGTGGTATGCGTTGTTGCGCAAATGCTCTGTTGGCAACTCCAATTGGATCCAAAGCTCTCAATATCTGATACATACTATCCCGGGGTACTGGAACTCCGCATTGCTTTAACCGCGTATATGTATGTCACCGTCCATACAGGGATGACTGCCCGTGGATCTCCGATTCCAATGCTGCATGCATGATCTCATTGTGCATCTCAAATTCTTCTTCTTTGAATCGACGACGCATTCCAAGAGACAAGTGTACACATATCAACCTAAAACCTCAGATTAGCACAAAGAGACAACATTACCAGAAAAACTTCTGTAAAAGATTCCAAAAAGAGGGATGTATTGCGTACTCTCTCATGGTCAATCGATAACCCTGCTTTGCCAAGAAACGCATGATCCCAGTATCTGTAAGACCCCACTGCCAAAAAAATATCCACAGCTCTTGTTGTAATGCATGTAAATCCAATTCGCCTAATAGATTTCTCTTTTTGAAGGACCACGTATTCAGATGACGTTCCAGTGTACATACTGAAGGATAGCTGACATTGTCACTGTTGGCGTCCATGATGACTTGAACGAAGTACTCGTGGAAGAGCTCGTGTATGTCTTTTACTGAATGGTCTTCCAGAATATACTATGTCCAGAGAACTGACTTGTATGGTTCCAAGGAAAATCCAACTGCGTCCCGTAATGCCATTGAATGTTGTACCCGCGTGACTGCTGGTGGTAACCGGGTAGTAGGAACTGACTCGAAATGGAGGTGTCTCAATACTGACAGGAAGACCTGGGTACCACTGTGCCGTATGTATAATAATGCTGTATGTTCCCAATAGTGAAATCAGATAGCATCCCAGAGTTCTTCGTCAAGTACTCCAAACACTTTCCGATCAGCAATCCACCTTGGAATTTCAAGTAACTATTATTTTATCCACACTACCCTTCTCACAATGAGTTCCGTTCCTTTTGATGACTTGTATGATAGTAGCTGTGGCTGCCGAAAGCGTATATACGGAGGAAATGATGTTGATTTAGCTGCGCTACCATATCCAGCAGATGTTACACCTACATACTGTTCAATTTGCGGTCAGAAGAAACGCTACACGCCATATGCAGGTCACTCAATACGAATTCCACAAAATGGTGCTCCCAACACCGAGTCTGCCCGGGTATCAGCTATCAATCCACAATTATCTCAGTTGTACGAACCCACCACCTCTGTGTCTAGGCAAGCATTACCTGCCATTCACCCACAACCACCCACCACGCTCACTTCAGGTGCTACGGAATCCGCTGCATTCTCACCTATTCAATATCATCAACCATCAACTTCTCAATCACATACTCAGCGTTGGGCCTCATATACAGCACTGGAATCTGCAATTGGACAAGCTAGAACCGGTGGAAAGGCATCTCAGCACATTACAGTCGGGTGTGGGCAGCCACAATCCAAGCTTCACAGTAATAGACGGGCTCTGAGGAAGAACATACCACCTACATTGAACCAAGTTGTATCAGGAACGTCGTCAGTTAGTATAGCAACCACTTCGAGATTGCCAAAGCCACATCTCTCTTCACCGCAATACAAGTCACAACTTATTGTATCTAATATTGAACCACCACAAAAAATTAGAAAAATACCCGGAACGGAGCAATGGTATCCTTCACCCGAAGTTATGGATGCTCTTCAACTGCCCAGGACAATGGCCCAGCATCTGTGGAATACTGCTACACGGCCGACAGGATTATATGATGACATGTTGTTAGTATTTCCAGATTGTAAGTTAACTACATCCCTCTGACACTCATTCTAATATAAAGACTAATATATTACACAATGTAGTTCACAACTTTAATGATGTACGAGTTGTAAAGAGCTTTGGCCAAGATGGTATCAACCGGCTGCCAAAAAATACCTTTGAGCAACCTACTACACTACGTCAGATTTTAGAACTACATTTTCCAATCCATCGAATCAACACTGTTCCTAGGGTTACTCTTCGCCTCCTTTTCCGCAGTGTTGAGCAGCTGGTTCCGGATCCTATACCTACACTCAGTACCAACTGTGAGCAAGATACCTCAATGCCCGGTAATGTTCTACCAATGTCGGACTCGGATATCAATTCCCACCATAGTGATGAAGATACTCATGACTCACTGTACTTTCCACCCTCACCTCATTAGTATTTATCTTTTATCTCAGCCAATAGGGCAACAGGACGATCAGGTTCAGCCCGGACTCCGATGGAGCACCCACCAACTCCAGGACCAGCGTCAGCGCTGCATACAGATCAGCCACCTTTGGAGAGTATACCCCAATCATCAAGTCTCAGTCCACCTCCTGAACAACTTGAGGATGTGTTGAATACCGTGACCCGGAAGGTATAACCCTCTATTCACCACAGTATAGAGTGTTGATGAAGATTATACTAATAATTTAAGCGATCCCGCAATGACCTTCCAAGTTCCTCTCCACCAAGACCACCTTCCCACCAGTCTCCGGAACACAAATGACTGTCTGGTATGCCTGATAAAGATACTAGTACTAGGAGCGGTGGTGGTGGTGGTGGTAGTGGTGCCGCATCAAGTACAACAAGTACTTTGTACCATCGGACTCAGTCCCAAATGCTACCACAGGATCACCATCAAGCAAGTCATCAATCCAGAGAGGCAAGTACTTCACTATCCAAGCACCCAAACTTCACCGGAAATAATTATTAATGGTCGCTAGCAGACTAGCAAAAACTGAAGGCTGGATTTTATTCCATGGTAGAACTTGAAGTGTAGTAGTCATGGTGGTTGTGGTGGAAGTTCTGAGTTTGTAAATGTTGGTTGTGAACAGGAGCACCAGTGTTGTTATTTTTGTTGTAGGAATGCCGCGTCATTTTCAAGTTGTGGTCCGCTGCAATTGTTCTGGTCCTTTCCTATTGTTCAGGTCCCTTCTCATTGTCAGGTTTTTTCGATGGGGTCCGTTGCGATTGTCAGAATACAGAGGTACGACAACATTTGACTTTTGCTTTGGTGTTATTGCAACATGGCGGTTCCGGCCCTTACAGGCCTCCGTACGCCATGTAAAGATGCCTAATTCACTTACCATGTTCTAAATTGTCTGATCAATATTGGTGGACTTAATTGTGCAGTTCGCTTAAAAAATCATCGATTTTTGATGTGGTAAGGCTGTTGCCACACAGACCTATAAAACCGGCCGGTTCCAAATAAGCAACCGTTGCTAACACTAGGCAACACCAGCCCGCGATGTAATGCATTCAATGACGGTCGTAGCTCGAGATTTGATATAGCCTTCCATGGAATGTGAGCTGAACTACATCCTATCATGAGGTAGCGATTTAGGGTATCTTGGTGAACTTTGGATGTTAGGTAGTCCTTTGCTGCCAGTTTAGAGGGTTGTGTCTGTGAAATGCGTTAATATAGGTAATATCTAACTGTCGAATATGAATTTCTTTTGCGAACATACTATTGTATTTCCACACTTGCGCTGTCTCTTTATTATGGCCAAAGCAGTTTCATCAACTGTTGTACTTGTCAATTCAGAGACTTCCAACTCTGTTGATTCGTTTAACCTTGCAATGTGTGCTTTTGCCAGGAAGTGTTTCGTCATGGAGCTGGTCCCATGTTCTGATGGATGGCAAAGAACTTGATGACAAATGATACATATGATGCCAGGGCAGCCGGTCTCCTCAATTCCACAGTGCAAATTGAATCTCCACAAAGGCACATGTCTAGAATTATTCCAACCAATAGGATGCTTCCGGCCCACGTATGTTGAAGCACACCGACCGTCAAAGATGACTTGTATAGTAAGGTCGCTTATCTTGCGAGTAAAGACTCTTTCATTTCTGGAAGATATCATGTCCTCTAGCAACAAGGTATTTATAGATTGGGGATCTGACATGGTTGTAAGAATTTGGAAGCTGTGTAATTCCAGTTGAGAGACTGTCAAAAGTTATATTATTGTCAAGTAGAACATTGGTGCTTGAATATTGACTCTTGTGCTACACGCAAGACACAAGTAAGACCTGTGAGGCATTGCATGAATAGTTGTGAAGTTGAATACAGGGTCATACTGACAAGACAGACTGTTAAAAACGCCATTTAGGAATGAAGCAAGGCATTTTGTTGCAGCGAAGCTTACTGAGCCCAACAAAACCTGTTGCTGCTCCACTGACACTTTTTTTCAAGGGGCGGTAGTGGAATTCGTAGTTGCATTGTTGCTCACAAAGGCGGCCTATATGTTGATTATACGTTTATGTCAATGCACAGACCCTGGATTATGCAAGTTGCATGACCAAACATTGTGGACGCTCCGTTAATGCTCCGTTTACACTCAGTTTTAGGACATAGTAACGAAGCTGTTGCACGTATTTTTGCCGAGAAAGGAGGCCGATAGTTTGATTATGGGTTGATTTCATTGCGCAGCCCTTGGATTTTCTAAGATGCAAGGCCTAAAATCCTCCATGCTCCGTTGACGCTCCGTTGACACTCAGTTTTAGGACATATTAGCCATGTTGTTGCAAGTATTTTTGCCTAGAAAGGAGGCCAATAGTTCGATTATTGGTTAATGTTGCCCCATAGCCCTTGGATTGTCCAAGAAGCAAGGCCTGAAATCATTGACGCTTTGTCGACGCTCATCTTTAGGACATAGCAGCTATGTTGGAGGATGAATTTTTGCGGAGTAAGGCCACTGGTGGTTCGATTCTGTGTTAATGTTGCCACACAGCCCTTGTATTTTCCAAGATGCAAGGCTAAAAATCATTGACGCTCTGTTGACGCTCCATTGACACACCATTGAAGCATATTTTTCGGACATAGTAGCGATGTTGGTGCAGGCAGATTTACCAAGAAATGTGGCCAGCTGTTCGATGGTGGGTGAATGTCGCCGCAAAGCCCTAGGATTTTTCAAAATGCAAGGCCAGAAATTGTGGACCCTCCATTGACGCAAATTTATATGACATAGTAGCGCTGTTGTCGCAAGCATTGCTGCCTATGAAGGCGGCTGGTAGTTGGATTATGGGTTGATGTCGCCGCACAGCCGTTGGATTTTCTATGATGCAAGGGCAAAAATCGTTGATGCTCCGTTGAGGCTTTGTTTTAAGACATAGTAGTGATGTTGTTGCAGGAATTTTTGCCTAGAATGGCAGCCGATAGTTTGATTATTGGTTAATGCTGCTGCACAGCCCTTGGTTATTCCAGGATGCAAGGCCATGAATGATTCACGCTCCATTGGCACTCAGTTTTGGATTTGGCAATTAGCATGACATTTGCCATTTTGGCTACAATGCCGACCAATACATCTAGTTTGGCAGGAGCTATTTATGCTGCCCTTTGGTTGTCAGATGTGTAAAACTAAAAATCGTTGATACTGGGTTGATGCTCATTTGTAGAATGGGGCAACGAGTGTGTGATTTGTCTTTTCGGCTATAACACTGAACAAGACATTCCTTTTGGCAGGACGAGACAATGGAGCCCTTCGATTGTTGCATGTGTAAGACTAAAAATCGTTAACGCTCTGTTGACGCTGACATTTAACACATCCAAAGAGCCTTCGTATACTCAATAACCGTATGCAATGAATCGCAAACACATTATTGACATCCAATATTGTGTTTCTAAGTATTATCATTTGCATCCAGAAGCTTTGTGGCCTCTCAATTTCTGATCAACCTCAATGAACGTTGTCTGAGTGAGAGACGACGTGGACCTATCACATTCCTGCGCTTTCGGCCGGCAATTTATGGCATGTAGAATATTTCACTGTTTTTGATCAATATAGCTCAACTTCCTCACCATGCCTCATTCCACCCCTTCTCCTCGATTTCGATGACATACCATACGCAATTTCTAATATCTCAACCATGCACACCAGGTCTGTGCTGAGAGTTACGCAGTTGGATGCGTTGATGGATGCAGCATGACTGGCGTCATTCAGACAGATTAGTATTGAACATGGACCGCTCCTTCTATGACTCATTTGACATCACTCACTCACATTTCGTTAGTATATTTTGTTACTAATTTAGGTTTTGCTTTCTCACTTGACAGTCATTGGCAAACAGAATTCGAGCTTATTGGCCGTCTTATAACCTGATTTGGGTTCTAGACCTGTTGTATGGTACGTTCAACCCTTGCACATGCATAGATGAATTATCATGTCTCACAATTTGGTCACTGAAATCAAGAAAAAGCTGGCACATAGCAAAATTGGTACTCAAATTGCTTTTCACGGAGATACGATGTCAAAAATATCAATTCACGTATCTATTCCTCCGATTATGCAGGAGCTGTCACCATGTCTCTGTCCGAATCCGATTTCAATATCGCTATTAGCTGAGGAGGCTATATGAAGGGGTAAAGCTTACAAGTTCAACAGGCTTCGCTTTTTGCAAAGCAAACGGATTGGGCTCCGAGACAGTCGCAGGACAGGCGATACCTGTGACCAACTGTGGCTTCACAGAACCTAGCCTCTGATGACCACGTCCTGGTCGCGAAGTCCCTTGCGGCATCGGCAATGTTCCCCGGACAATATCAAGACACTCCATAAGCTCTCCAGCTGTAGTTTGTGTAGATGCTGCTGCATCATCTTCCGTTGCAGGAGAACAACTGCCGGAAGCATCAATTTGGATGTGCTGTACTTCGTATCTCTTTCATGGAAGTAGTCGGCTCCGTCACCCCATCACGGTGTTGTCAATTCGTCAAGCTTCATCTGTTTATGCCGAACCCTCTCCATGCGCTGCTGTACTGTGTTGGAGATTGTTCCCATCACCCAGCCAGCTTTATCATCTTCGCTTAGCTTGCCCTGCTCTGTCTCTTCATCATCCTCATCGTCGCCATACTCCCCATTGTCAGAAGTTGCATGATCGCTCAGACAGTCTCCAATAGCAACCATCATTTCACGACACGTTTGTATCATGGCCTGAGTTACGAGTGAGGGGTATTGATGGTACTCAGGAATAGTATCGAATGTGCGGAAGGAATGGGTGTTACGGAAAGGCGGAGATGCTGATAGACCCGGGAATGGCGTGGGTACGTTGTGAGATGGTGGTGGTAAAATTGTTAAGATAAGGAAGGAGTCTGAGGTGTTGCGACGTCGGGCGATGTGGCATGGTTGTGTTGATAAGGACTTGTGTTGGTGGTGTGTAAGATTGTGAGGAAATATTTGGATGGTACAGCGGAGCATAGGGAATGGTTCGAGGGTGGCAGACGAAGTGTATATACAGAGAGGTTGTTAGGTGTTGGAGGATATCTGTTTCTTCTGTCTTCACTCCTTCTCTTGTATAGCAATGCAAGTACAAGTTTAAAACAGCTCTGACTCTTGTCTTGTCTTGATTTCCTTGATATGAATGTCGAAGAATCTTGTCCCGATTCTGATATCACATTATTGTTTCCAATATCACATATGCCAGACCCCAACCATTACAGTCTTTTTGGGCTCTCCCGTCGTCAATCCCGCACTTTCAACTGTCCCTGTATCTTCCTGCTTCTGCCTAATCGCCGACTCTGCATCTTTAACTCACTTTCTTGCCCCAGCGGTTCTTCTCTCAACATTATCCTCCATCCATTTCCTTTTGTTTTCATTGCTTAGGATGTGCGTTTCTGGTCGTTTCTCTGCCGCTAGCAGCTTTTTGGATCACAAGCCGCGCAATTCTGCAATGGCTCGGACTCATTCTACTGCCGAGCTGGTATTGCCTTCATTTGCTCAATGACCTTGGCGTGTGGACCGCTTTGTTGATTTGCCATAGTTGCAAGCCGGTCCTCACGAAAAGTTCTTTTTCAGAGCATTGAACAGTGTAGTTTGTGTTGACTTTGTTGTTGGGCAAGATGTTGGATGTTGCATGATATGGACAGTCTGGAGGCAAGCTGCATTTTTTATGTCAAGGTTGGTACATTTAATAATCTTGAATAAAGCAAAATCTGGCTTTTGACTGTCAATAAAACAGGAATAGTTAGGCTAACCATACAACATGACTTGATTGTTAGCGTCAGTTTCATGTATTATCCCAGGGATTTTTGGAGACAAACATCAACAGACATCCTTTCACTCGAAGAATGTCCAATTTATATCTGACAATCATGAGAATTCAGCTGACGTACACCTCAACGTATCCCTGGAAACAAACAAACACCATCAGACCGACTCATTGTCAATCGCTGGATGGTGGGGAACCCCTGGAACTTGCAGCCATACGCAGCAGGATTCATCTTGAGTATAACATACAATTCGGCTTCCACTCGTTCCATTCTGACATGAAGGTAACTATTTATTCCTCAGGACTTCCCACATCTTTTCATTATCCTCTTCTTCTCCTATTCCACACCACCAAATCATGGATACACGAACACCTCAGCCAGGGGAGACCGAATCCGAATCAAGCCGACCGACGGGTGTTTCATGCAATACATCACTGATCGGCACACAGCACCAACGCATACACCAGTTAGTCCACCGCGACGCTGCCAATGCAGCCACCAAAATTATGACCCAGGATGCATATTTAAAAATCGTCCATATGACCGCAAGCAGCAAGAATACAAAGCAGCATGCAATTGGATGTGAGTATATCGATACCGTCGTGAACGGCCGTCAATTAACCATATAACATACAGCGGGTGTACTTTGAGAGCTACTTGACCAATTCATCGCTGCCCGTAATGGGAAACCCCACTGGTCGAAGAAGGTATCTTGCTGCACAGTCCGCGAAATCGAATATGATTATGTTGCTATCTCAGGGATGTTTGTGGACAAATTTCGTGATAAGCATCCCTGGGAGTGGATGAAACAGGCTGTATTGACCTTAGAGGAGGCCACGGAAGTGTATATGGTTGAGGTACTAGCCGAATCTCATTGTTAGAAGAAGCAACCAACTTCTTGTAGGTTTTCGGCATGTCTGCTACTATGGCAAGGCAAGCAGGTAGTGTACAGGTGGAACAGTCCGACATGCGCCTGGCCTTGAATATGGCCACAATGGCCAAAGGAGGGATTTCGAGCGCCGCAATAGAGGAAACGCATTATCTGATCAAGAAACCTCACACTGAAGTCCGAGAAGAGAAGATGCGGGGTGTAGAGTTTCTGGGGCATAAAAAGGTCAGGGCTGCGATGAAAGACACCCAGCTATGCTTTGCCAAAACCACACAGACGGATGCCTTCCTTGCCATAATGGCACCGCAAAGAATCTGCAGTCTCACTGGAGACACAAAGCAACAGGTGCACCTCCACTTGACGGAGGTAGACAGCCAACTCCAGAACTGATGCCACCTCTGCCCGGGACGCCACCTCTGCCTGGAACGCCACCCATGCCACCCGGTAATAATCCTGGACCTGAACATTCCCAAATCATTGATTTGCCAGCCGGATATGTGTATTCACAGACATCTCGTCCCGGGGCCGAATTTTTTACTCCTGATCCATCTGCCCTGGACAGCCAGCACAGTGCAGATTTTGATCCAGATATGTTGACTGATGAAGGAACATCCACTGGTAAGTACACTATCTGCTGTGTAGCAATGCAGCTAACATCCATTTTGAAGACCACAGCAGCCTTTTGAGGAAACCTGCAATTGATGACAAGCATTGATCAAATGGAACGGGTTTTTGCAGTGTATTATTATTTACAATCAGCGAACACTGTAAAGTATATTTTAAAGGATATATTGATATGTATTATTAAAGAACAATGTTGTAATCAAGGAGAAAGTCAATGAAAATGCTAGAAAGGCTGCCAAAATAATGTGAATGTTTGACTATGCAAAATCAATTGATTGCATATTGCAGATATGCCTGTGGCAAAATGAGCATCAACGGAGCGTCAACAATTTTTGGTGATGTATGTCTCGTAATTGAAAATTGATTTGGTCGTGGTTATACATACTCGATGTAGTGGCCGCCTTTTTAAGCAAAAATTATAACAACAAGCTCCCTACCTCATCTTGAAAAAGGGCCTCAACAGAGCGTCAATGATTTTTGGTCTGGTAAGCAAGGAAATTGTAAAGTGATTCAATCCCTGTGTAGCATAACCGTTGCATTGGCAGCCTGTATAGGCAAAACAGCGTCCAGCACGGTCACTGCGCCATTCTGGAAACGAGCATCAACCGCGCATCAATGATTTTGGCCTTTGCATCTTGGTTTATCTAACTGTTGATTTGTCATAATAATTCACAGATGATGTAGTGGCGGCCTTTTCAGGCAAAATTATGCGTGAGATGTTCGTTACCCCATCAGGACAATTAGCATCAACAGAGCGTCAATGATTTTTAGTCTCTTACATCAGGTAATCACAAAGTGATCTACTAGTGGTTAGGCATAATGGATGTAATGGCTGCCTTTATAGGCGAAAAAGAAAGCGACACGGTCATTGCCCCATTCTGAAAATGAGCGTCAACTGAGCATCAACAATTTTTGGTCTTGTATATTGGGTAATCAAGGCATTGCGCGGATGTATGAGATCATAACAGAACTATTGAATGCCATAGTTCTCCCAAATACAAAACCAAAATGGAAAAACATTGATTCCAAAATAACTGATGTTGCAACCTGCAAAGTAATTAAAAAGGTATTTCTGGATGTTATTTAAGTGATTTTGATCAAATACAATTATCAAACAGCAGAAGCAAGAGCAGTATATGAATCTACAGACGGACCCACTGGACAACCCACTAACAACCTGCCCAATTCAGATGGGTTGGGAGATGTCAATCGAATCGTACCTGAATTGACAGGTCAGGTCTATCGACAACCTGGACCACATATATGGCGATAGTTCTGTTCCACCCAGGACCGGGACCCGAAGCTGCGGCCCAGAACCGTTGCTCACACTACTTGCAGCTCACAGTGCTTGAAAGCTTGCTGGTTATGGTCGATGTTTGGCTGGCTGTACATAGTGCTACATAAAACCAAGCTGAGCAGCTACTGGGACTGCATGATGTAGTGAGATCTAGATCATCAGAAGGAAAGGTGAGGACTCAATATGTACCCTGTGAGAACTGGCTGCAGATGATTTATTGGAACTAGATACTGGTGATACTCAAAAGTACTCTGGCGCTGGTTGCAGACAGTACTGGGAGATATTCAATCTGAGCTGGTGGGACAATCAATATCTGAAGGCTGCAGACTGGATATGTTATAAATAGATAATGCTAAGATTTGTGGAGGAAGATTATAACCTGAATTGGATTTCTGCTGTGCTAGTAATGCACTGCAGGCGATGGATAGAGTTGAGTGGTAGCGATAGAGGGATGTGGAAGTTTATGGTGAAATACCTATTCAAAAATCCCAAAGTTTCAATTTCTCTAGATATATTCCCTTACCACCTCCAACTTTCTTTCATTAGTATCTCCACACTCTGTGTATTCAGTTTTCTACTCTACCAGTACTTGATACGCTGAAGTTAAGTAATAGTCTTATCTCCAAATAGTGGCATTGCAAGTTAACATCCAATTCTGCTCCAACCATCATCAATTGATTGTTGTACCAGCCTTGATTGACTGTCTTCAAGCACCATCTGCAACAAGTCAAGATTAACTATCACCAGCAAGCTTCTAAGCAACACCTGCAGTCAAATCTGATCAACAGACTTTGAATACCCATGTGATAAATAGCACAGCTGGAAGACATAGAGCCTATTGTCACTACTCTGCCATACCTCCCCCAGAATTGAAAGGGTATATGTTAGTATGGAACAGTTCCAACATGATAGGCACATGAAGAGGATGAGAGGTTTTGATAGCATACCCAGCAATTAGGAATAATACAATTTGAATAGATTTACAAAAACTGGATGCAAGGGAATAGATTCAAGAGCTGGAAAACAGAGTGTAAATTCCATTGAATGTTGGGATACTGCCTATCTACCATGGGGTATCCAAGATATATATACTTCTTGTTGTCCTAGTCTGTTCTGTGTGAACAGAATCAAATGTAAGCATGGACAATCATTGCATGAATGTAGTAGAGACTCTGTTTAGTTGACAACTCAAGTTATATAATTCAATTTATAATAATCTCGACACAGTGAAAATGAGTGCAAATGTACTGTGAGATTCTACAATTCAATGGTACTGCCTATAACATATGGTACTGCCTTAGTAACTGTTTTGAATAATTACTATTTGAGAGACATGGGACAAATACAGCATGACACAGAATGATACACTATGGTATTGAGGTAATACTCCTACCATGGGAAACTAAGATGGCGATGACAACAATAAATCTTAATTCTTATAGCACTGAAGGTTTTTCCAAAGAAGGCAGATAATACGCACTTTAAAAATCAATTATGGTTCATCTCTTATCCCACCATTCCAGAGTGACTTTATCCCTGATGAGAATATTCTGCTCTCAAATTAATGAAATCTTAGCTGGCTATGTCTGTGGAACATATAGTAATAGTTGAAAATAAGGCTGACTATACATTGTATTCGATGATGAAACATACATTTGGATAGTATAGTTCAATGTTGGACAAGTTGAGTGAGTTACCAAGAAGTCTTGGAATCAATTGTGGCTGAACTAATTGACATACTATGAATATTATTCAATAGTGTATGGCTGACAAAAGAATCTTGATAGATTTTTAAAATTCAGAAGAAATTGATAAGAATATATTATGATTGAATTGTAGTGTAATTAACAACCTGGCAATATCTCAAAATCAAATATTCTATCATACTAGATATAGGAGTATTTTCCAAAACCCAATAATAATAGTGTATTATTACTAATGGAAAAAGCTATGGTAATATAACTGGTATATATATTTACTATTATAAAAGTTGTTATCAATGTCAATTGACACGCTATTGCAAAATTAGATTGAAGTTATTTTAAAAAATGTACTGGATTGTATCATACAGTAAACAACTAACAGGCTGGATAATTGCTATTAATATAATAAGTATTGGTAGAAAATTGATATAATCAGATTACCTCTTCTTGGAGTCAAAAAGCATAAGCTTTTACAGTATATTAACAGGCCGTACTAACCTACAAATATCAATATACGATAAAATTGAAGCTGTTAATGACTAATACAATTATACCCATTCATTAGTATGATTACAAATAGTTGTTACTGTTGCCACTAATGCTGTTGTACTTCTATATACTTTTGTGATATTACTACGACTATTATAAAACAGTAATATTTATATACTGTCCAGTGAATTAACTTTCTTGCAGAATTGAATGGACTGTAATAAGCTCTTATAATACATATTTACAGACAATAGTATATGCCTAATATACAATTATAGCTATAAATATAATACTGCTTTAATAACTGTTACCTAATATATTAACTGTTCAATAAGAAAGTACTACAATACAATAAAGTACTAGCACACAAATTAAAGGTTATTTTAATAAATTAACCAATGTTTAAATAATTTAAAATACAACATTTCACATTTTTATTATAGTCACTTTTTGGTTGAGTGGAGGTTTGTATGTCCTGGATAGTTGCCAGTTCCAAGACTGTATGGTCCATCTATATAACTGCTACAATGATACCTCAAAAAAGACCAGTAGAGGCTCCCCTTTGAATAAAGGTTTCTGTAGTAGCCAATATAACTTTGTATTCAAATAAATTGTAAAATACATCAAATATTGGTGTGTAAAACCTAGCTGCAACTTGTAAATCTGCCCTTTCCAACTATTACTATACTCCCTGTTGGATGCACCACCGCCCACCCCAGTACATTACGGTTAATACAATCCAATGACATAATGTCTTCATTATTTTGATACAGTGGCAAGTTGTGGAAAACACAAATACAGTAGGTTTTTGGTCAAGATTGGTATTACTTGTTGGAATTGTATTCTGCCTTTCCAGATAATGCCAATATATAAGTCATATTTCCTCCTCAACAGGTGATACAGGGGTAACTACAGATACCCCTTTGGTCCAGGGGGAATGTTGAACACTCTTTGACATTTGAATGATTCATTTTAGCTCTACCTGACTGTATGATGGATCAGGTGACATTGGTTTAGACTCTGTGAAGATCAAGACCAAGGAATACTGCAGGCAAATCTCATTATATGTAATAGGGTCAGGACTGTAAGGTATATCTTATTAGATATAATAGATGCTTGTAAGGATGGAATCATATGCCCAGAGGAGTATAGATCACCATGTGCAAAGGAAGGTATGCTCAGACATATAGTATCTATACTGTTGTTCTCCTATTTCCATATGAATAATGCCATCATTTCAGTAAACATCGGCAAAAGTGCAAATCGACTATAGGCTGCGCTACGCGCACACGCGCAGCTCATAGCAAGCTTCCCATGGACCCCTGCGCGACGCTCAGCCTACAGTCATCTATAGTCGATTCATAGAGATGTGCGCGTGGGCCTATGGAACTATATACGGCTGCCGGCCAGAGATGGACCTATACTTGTCTTTACTGCCAGCTGTTATACCGGTACTGTACACACTATTGCTGCGAGTCTGCATGAGAGCCCGCTGGCGATTGAAAGCCTGCTCTAGAGCCGACTTGAGAGCCTGCTTGATAGCCTGCTTGATAGCCTGCTTGAGAGAGCCGTGCTTCGAGAGGAGTAGAGTTTTCCACGGGAAGCACTTGGCCGATGGCAAACTCTGAGTTTGTGGAAGCTTTGGCTAATAGAAGGCTCTAAGTCTGTGGAAGCTTTGGCTAATAGAAGGCTCTAAGTCTGTGGAAGCTTTGGCTAATAGAAGGCTCTAAGTCTGGAAGCTTTGGCTAATAGAAGGCTCTATGTCTGTGGAAGCTTTGATGCTAACGTTGTCGTAGCCAACCTACTTGTCTAAGTGCTTCTGGTACTATGATCACCATCACCGCCACCATCACCATCACCGCCACCATCACCATCACCATTACCATCGCCATCACCAACACCATCACCACCGCCTTCATCACCATCAGCCCCGGACTGAATGCGCACACATACGCCCACAATCGATGGGAAGCGGGCAGCAGAATCTGCTGGAAAATCCGAGTCGGAGATCTGCTCTCCCCGAGATCCAATTGTCTACCTTTCCTGCAGAATCTAAGGCTCCAATTGTCAACACCATGACCATGAGGCATTGTGAGATCTCGTCGCGGTGGCCGCGCTAATAATAAGGTTCAGACTATGATATCAACCGACGTCATGATTTCGGCCACCGCCACCCGCCACCCGCCACCCGCCTCCCGGTGCTGGCGCCTGCAACTCAGCAAGTCTCTGGATCGAGCACCCAGGAGCATACATGGGAGCATATAGTCAAGTGAGATTGGGAGTGTCTTGCCTCTTGAGAGTGTACTTGGGAGCATGCTGGGGAGTGTGCTTGAGAGCGTCTTGAGAGCTTACTTGGGAGCGTACAGTCAAGCAGGCTAGGAGTGCGCCATCGAGTGCAATTAGGAGCGTCCTTGAGAGCGTGCTCGGGAGTGTACTTGAGAACGTACTCGGAGGTGTACTTGGGAGTGTACTTGGGAGTGTACTTGGCGTGTAGTTGGGTGCGTCTTGAGAGCTTACTTGGGAGCGTACAGTCAAGCAGGCTGGGAGTGTGTTATCGAGTCCAATTGGGAGTGTACTGGAGAGCGTGCTCGGGAGTGTGCTTGAGAGCTTCCTGAGAGCTGGTTTGGGAGCGTACAGTC
>Ga0307512_10003736_pt1 | contig 17241 bp, 15 predicted proteins | sample 14_EM_MG_FD_200267 | JGI IMG/M metagenome (GOLD analysis project Ga0307512, IMG submission 200267) | Populus trichocarpa ectomycorrhiza microbial communities from riparian zone in the Pacific Northwest, United States - 14_EM | ecosystem: Host-associated > Plants > Roots > Unclassified | place...
GGGGGGGGGGGGGCGGCCACATACCCAGACACTCGGCGAGACGAGCACGGTCAGTTCCTTCAATCGGATCACAAAGTCGCTCGATCGGCGGTAGAATCTGATGTGCGAGGTAATACTCGTAGTCTGTGGAAACAATACGAGAATAAACAGACGGCACGCGATCTCGAGAGATGGGGTGTACAGACCAGCCTGAGTCTCGGAGCCAGCCTTGCGAAGTTCATCGGGATGTCTTGCCCGCTCTGCCTGTGCAGAATTTCCAGGCGCGTCCGCCTCGCCAGAGCAAAATATGTACGGAATTACATCGCCGGCTCGCACCGCGACGTTACGCGTCTTCATCCTGAGCGCGACTTGCACATGGGGCTGGCTCTTTGCGTCGGGGTAGTCCTCCGGGTTCTTGCCTAGTCGCTTGAAGATGATAAACTCGTCGAGTTTGATCTTGCCACCGCGCACATCCTCGCCAACGGTGGTGAGATATTCGTGGATGCGCTCAACAACGATCTCTGTGGCTTCGCCAGAAAGAATCCGATCTAGCACGTACTGCGAGACTGTCTTCGACAGCGCGCAATACTCGCGGCGTTTCATGTCAAGACCTTTCACCTCCGTGGAGGTTCTAAAGCCATCCTCGACCTTGACCGCGGCATATTTTTTCTTCTGGAGCAGAAGCAGCCGTTGAAAGACGCCGTCAAGGTCGATTTCGAGAAGCCTGTAACGATCGTTGACGGCCTTCTTCAACTCCGCGGAAATTTTGAGAGCTTCCGAAAGCTCAGTGACGTTAGAATTGACGAAGACGGAATCGGTGTCTCCGTAGATGACCTGGGGTCCTACATCAGCGACTTCCTAAAGGCGAGTATTGATGTCTCACATCTAGCTGTAGGCTTTCGGCTAACTCGCGCGTATGCGTCAAGATCTCGCGACCTTTGAACGTTGTCAAGGCTGCGAGCGGTTTGGCGTAGAAGCGCGAGTATTCAAAACCAAGACAGCCATACATAGAGTTGGCAGTAAGTTTGAGCGCTTGCTGCTTGATATCGTACTAGATCTCGGCCGTGAGCGACACAGCCAATTGCAGAAAGCGAGGGTGACACACTTGCAGTAACTTTGCGGTTGAGAGCGATCGGTCCTTCATGAGGCTCTTGACTTGACGTCGCCGGCTAACTAAGGTAGCAATAAGACGAGGTAACACCCCTTGCGATACCTCTGATCCTGGCGGTTCAGGGATTTTATCGTCCTGAAGGGTTCATTCAGTCGACGACAATATCCCGTAGATGCACAAACGCACGTCTGAATCCTGTAGGTCCACAGTGGTAAAGTCGATGTTGTACTCCTGGATGATACTGGGGTACAAGGAGTTGAAGTCCATGACGAGAATAAACCTATCCCATAAACCACGCTTGGGTTCGAAGACTAGACCACCCTTGTACTTGTCCCTTTTGCCCTTGGACGTCTTGGTTTCTCCACCCTCACCATCCGCATCTTGTTCAACTTTTACTGCCTTCTTTCCCCACTGTTTGTCTGGGCGTATGTACTTCAAACGGTGGAACTCATGCAACAAAATGTATTCGTTCCGTTCCGCACGCCCACCATTCAGGGTCTTGTTCCTGTAACGAGCGGCTGAGCATCCTTGACAGCATTTATCGAGGTATTACGCACCAAGAGTTGCCAGCTAGGTTCGTAAGTTGTCGCGTCAGAGGCAAAATCTGCACCTTCGCTGCGATAGCCATCTGATAATGTGCATCTATTTCGCAGTGGTGCACAAACGTGATAAGCCGGTCTGGCGTGCTGACGCCGTCATCGAAATAGCTCGGAGTGTCTTCGGGGTCGATGTCTTGTCTGACACTCTTAAGATGTGTAGCACACATCTCCGTCAAGGACCACGTGGTCGAGGCTATCATGCTCTTGGCGCCGTCCGAGGCAAGATCACAAAGTAAACGGCCGTTCAGAAAGCGGAGGTTGGTTCCCTGCCGACCAATTCCTGGCCATTTGGAACGTCGGAAGCGACCGATGCGGGACCAATGATCCGCTTTGAGGTCTCTCATCCGATGGAGGAGAATATCCAAGGAAACACCAAGGAAGTCGTGCCCGACAATGATATCGGGATCGGCTTTGTGTAACGTTACTGGGGATGCCATACTAATGAGAAGCCTGTCAAGTTGCAAATTCATCACAAACCTAGGAGACTGTTGAGGAGCATCCGTTCATTGTTCATTGGGGATATCAAGCCTTTCGCATTAGACTTCACTTTTGCTTCGAAACCAGGGGGGAAGCGCCCAAGTGGTCGAACAAGGGTATGTACGGTGCAGGGAAGAGCCTCCGGGGGTGTTGGGTCATCAATCTGAGCTGTCAGAGAGGGTAAAAATTATATCTCTTTAACGAAATCGTAGGCTACGTACTGTTCGACCATATCCTTGCTGTTGCACAAACAACCTCTCGTGTATTTTCGTGATGGTTGACAATCGTGCGAATGCTTAGACTCGCAATTGTGAGGGGAGGAATGTCTCTTGGAGCGTTCGAGTCCGTCTCCGAAAAAGGGTTGATATCTTTCGGGTCCGCGGCCGTCACCTCGAACTTACACCAAGAAACCTACGCTGGACCTGAGCCAGGGAGCCAAGTTCACTTTTGAAGGACGTACCCCTTTGTATTCGACATGGGGGTTCTTTATTTGAAGCCAACAAGGTCCCATGATCTTACGCTTCAGAACAAGGAGTTCGAAAGCGCTTGTATTTGTCCCAAATATTCGGGAAAAGGTTGGGCTAGAAACATTCGCAGGAATTTGGGGCTCTAAAAGTACGGCCCTCGATAAGCACAATCACCCGATAAACCTGAAAAACGTACCCTCAAAGCCGTAGACGACCTTCAACCACTGCGTCTCTTCCTTGGGTACATCAGATTCGCCAAACGCATATCTTCGCTTCACGAATTTCGCCTTCCAGGCTTTTATCCCCGCCTTCTTCCGGACCTGGTCAAAGTCTCTCCACACCGCCGGCATGTCTGGGACGACATCTGTCTCACAACCATCTTCATCGAGTTGGGAGGGACGCGGAAGGATAAACAGGTTGCGCTGCAGATTTGCTACAGTCACGCAGCAAGAAACAAACGAGTTGGTGTTCTTGTCGAGCGTCTTGCCAATAAAATAGAGGACGCCCTCGTGCTCAAGGTAGTCGAGCCAGAAGAAACGAAATGAGCCATCGTCCTCGAGAGCAGAAATTGTGGAAGCATGTGCGGAAGATGAAGATGCCATCGCTGTGTTACCCAGCTTCCCAAGGCTCTCATCAGGCTTCACAGTTAGCGAATCATAGACCGAAAGCCAAGACGGGTTCTCTTCCTTTTTGACGGGCGCATCATTCATTGGAAACTTTGGCAGCCCAACATCCACCTGCTCCGCCTTAACTGGCAAAGCAGGTTTTTCGTCAGTCTCCATCACGTCATGAAATGGGATATCATCGAAGAAATCGTCATCGTCATCTTGGGGGGCAAGATTCCTTGTGACTTCCATAGCGCCCATCTTTTCAATTGTAGGCACGATCCCTTTGGCTTCCGTCCTGACCTTCTTCTTCGGACTTGTGATTAAACCGTCGTCCGAGGACAAGTCGCCTCCGATATCAAAGCCGTCAGAAGGAAGTCCATCCGAGGAAGTGTCCACGAATGGGTCGCGATGACTGTGTGAACCACTACGTCCGTACGCAGTCCTTCTATCTGAGGAAGGCCCAGGGGAGGAAGAGCGATCGTCATAACGGTAATCCGGCGAGGGCTTCCGCTTTCCTGGCCGAGAATTTGTCTTCGATGCAGCTACGGCATGAGAGACATCCCAGTCGCCAAGAAGCCCTGACATGAAAGCATCCTCCTGTTCCTTCGACACAGCCGGACGATAAGCACTGATTGAGGTCGTCTCTGGGGGTGGTGGCTTGCTTTTCGTCTGCGCCTTGGTCTTGACTTTCTTCGGTTTGGCTTTGCATGTATGGAATTCGTCAAATCAGGATGAATAAATGCGAGAGGCAATGTGACGTACTAGTTTTGTACATGGCCTCATCCTCCGAGTAGTCCCGCGCGTCATCATTTTCCCAGTCGTCCATGCCATTGTCGAGATAGTCACCGACGCCGTCGTCAACGACGAAGTCATCTTTGGCCAGACGACCTCGAACGACGCTCTTGTATTGGTCCTCCGTGACCTCATCATAAATCTCTGTTTCCTCTCCCTAAGATTACCAAAGAGGAGGGATCGATAGCGTTTGAGCGTCGCGGGATAACGCGTATACCGTTGAAACGGACCTTCCATTCTCGCCGACCACCTTGTCGTGCCAACTTGAGAGCAGCAAATTTATCCGGCTTTGCCTGACGCTCCCTGCGTGAGCGATCTGCCATATTCTAGGGTGTACAGTGTCGGGAGATGCGGTAAACGAAGGAAGGAACACGGGCAAGACGCGTCTATGCTTCAAGGCTGATTACGATGGACGCGTGCTGCACAGCACTGCATTGACGCGCTTTTAGGCGGAGCTGAAAACCGCGTCGCTGACATGACATTTTGCGTCTCTCCTCTGCGGGTACAGCATCAGTCATGCTGCCCTCCCGCTTTCTCCGCAACGTGCACTTGGCGGCTCGTTCGCAAATATTGCGGTTACAACGCCCCCCTCTTTGCACCTCTTCATTACCGCGGTCCCGTCTATCCTTAGCGGTACGACACAACTCTACTCGTGTGCCCCCCGTCTCTGCCCTCGGCTCGGCCCCTTCTACAGCCACTTCGGATGCTCAGGCAGCAAGATCTGATGTAGATGAACCCAGACTATCCTTGACCTTTACGTGCACGGCCGGGAACTGCTCCACGCGATCGACTCACCAGTTCACCAAGCGTGCATATGAGAAAGGGATTGTGCTGATCGAGTGTCCAGGTTGTAAGACAAGGTAATGCAAAAGCTGCCGTTACATATTTATAAATACCACAGCCCTTCTGACCATCACGTAGGCACCTGATAGCTGATAATCTCGGATGGTTCAAGGAGTCAACAGAAGATGGCAAATTGCGCAATGTAGAGGATCTCCTCCGTGCACAAGGTGAAACTGTCCGTCGTGGGCGGTTGAATCCGGATGGTTCGATCGAGGTGGATGAATGACCTCAAGCCGTATGTGTTCATTCGTTCCTTTTCTTGTGAGTAGTGCTTCTGATTTTCGCCGTCTACCGATGCATGTTTACACCAAAAGTCTATCTTTGCATCTATGAGGATGTGGCCTGTGTGGCCCTCTCCCCATCCACCTTTGGGATGATGTTATGCTTCTCCAAGAGCTCTTCAAGCTCTCCGGATTGATGCACTGTCACGTAATAGATATTACCTCAGTTAATACACGAGTAATAAATCATCTCTCGACTCACTTCCGAGGATGATGTCGCATCCCCCAATAAATTCGGAGTTGACGTATAACTGGGGAACTGTTGGCCACTCTCTTTAACAATGTGAGGAAATGAGAGGACGTCGTGTTCAACTGAGGGATCATACGCACGAGAATTCCTTGATCCCATTCCTCAACTCAGGGTCCTCCAGCACATTGTATGTCCGCATCTTCTCATGTGGGACACCGTGCAGATCCAAAACTTGTATGACAGCACGGGAGAAACCACACTGTGGCAACTCGGGCGTGCCCTTCATAAAAAGGACAAGCGGTGAGGCATCAATGGCCTTTTGGATTTGCACGCGGGCTTCCGAAGAGAGAAGTCGACGTAGGGCGAATGATGTGGCTGCGGGTGACCCACGGGTCAAGGGAGAAAGCTGGGGAAAACATGAGCACATAAAAGCGTGGACTTTACTTTGTAATCCTTTCACCCACAGAGAGCCTAGAGATAGACCTGAACATGGACGCAGTTCGGATGGTGGACAATTGCGCGCGACGTGGTTGGTGGACAGTATGCACGAGACGTTTACGTCACCGCTGACATTTACAGAAACTTATTGCTCGCCAGCTGAGACCTGGCGTCCAGCATTGCCCGTCAACATATATCATCACTGGCTGTATCCCTTCAACTGACAAGCGTCCGACCAAGTAGTGTCTACTGTACTGAGTCTATTTACACAAGATGACCTCTAAGTAACAAGCCAAAACAAGCCACTTGAAGTTATTGGAAGCGCTGACTGTGCGGGCGGGCAGGGATGAAGGCGAAAATGACGTTTCCTCATGGCTTTCTGGCATGTTACGTGCGCTCAGCGGAGGTTAGTCGACCTATTATTGGAGAGGTTTTCCGCAGTTGTTGGCTCACTATTCATTTCATCACTGAATCATCAGCACCTATCATCCTGGAAGTTTCCAGGGGGAACCCGTTATACCAAGATGGTTAGTTCTGAACACTGATCTACGAAGTCGTGTTCTAGACGAAAGACGCACTGTTGCAGTGGCGCAACAATTCGCTCAACAATGGAAGCATCCCACACCAGTGCCAAATGTGATCAAGGCCAGACCACTTCATTTCATGGAGTGACGTTCATCCCATCTGACAGGATGTGGGTGTAGCTCTGGAAGGTCTATGCGGATCAAACCGTCATTGATAGATTCTCCAATTATCAGCGAGTTTGAATGCGTTCGTATGATAGTCTACACGGCTGACCCTGGGCACGCCAGGCGAGGGGTAGAGCAAAGCAGGGGCATCCCTGATGGGAACACGCGTCGCCGCTTTCATGGCACCATTCGGGAATGCTGTCTCGGGGACACCTCTTCTGAGAACGCACTTTGCAGGCTCAGTAATTGCAACTTGTGCAGGATTATACAGGTGCCACTCGAGCGTACTGCCAGCTTCTCCTGGTACTTAGGCGCCATTTTTCTACAGAGCTCCTTTCAACTCGCCAAAGCGGGCCAGCGCACAAACTTTGGCCGATTTGGGGCGGGTATATATACGTCAGCGACGTCGTCAAAGGTCAGCTCACGCTCAAGTTGTGGACCTAGGTGGGGTTGGAGTGATGCGATGATGTCTACAGGCTAACGACTATTCTGCTGGGAGCGCGTCTCCAAACAAGGCGATGCTTCTCAACGATGTTGTGATGGGGAGGGTAGTCAAGCTTACACGGACTGACACAAGCATGAGACAGGTACGGTGCGCTATGGATTCTGTGAAGAGATCTTTTTGCCTTACATACAGAATTGCCTGGACTACAGCCGCCACCAGGGTTTGACGCAGTGATTGGCGAACCTGGAGGGGATTTGAACTATGATGAGTGTGTCGGTACGTGAAAAAATGACTTGGGATCATTTGCTTATGCGTTGATGCCAATCGCAGTATATAATGTGAGTGGATGTCAACGATCTCATCAATAAGTCTCTCTGATTGAGAGCATGATGGGGAGAAGAATGATGCCATTCGCCCGTCTTTCCTCATTATCTATAGATGAGTAACACAAGAGGCGTAGAGATCAGAGCTAAAGTCAATTAAGGACCTCTGCTGAATTCGTGGAAAGTCTGTAGTATCTGACGAAGTAAACCACTTCAAATACCACCCTCCGACCTACAGGTAGCTAAGCTCCAGGGAGTGAAAATAAAATTTCTTTATAATAGATGCTTGCTCCGAAATTTATCTTGGATGACCGATGATACTGAGTCACGGTACCTGAGTGATTCTACAAGAAAAGAAACTGCGAAAAAGGATACTTGGTACCTGATAATATCGCGGAGTTGTACAGGTCAGTCTAGGCCATGTATACTAGTAGGAGCTGCTAGTATCCGTCTCGCCTTTGCCACATCCCCTTGCGCGTGCATCCTCGCAGCATCACCATCTATCACACCTTTCAGCGATCAGTTTGTGCCACCGCTCATATGTTACGCACATTTCGATCTAGCTATCAAATATCAATACGCAAATTCCGGCTCTCCTGCGCCAGCAAACCTAACTAACACAGAATACCAGACCATAAATCAAACAGAGGTGTGGCTTTGCCATGGTAGCAATGTGTGGGAGACTTCCGCGTTGCGTTTGTTACTACGTATGGACTGCAGTAGATTGCAATATCAGTCAGACACCACGATACACATGTGATTATTTTGTCGAACCTTGTTCGTCACCCTCCGAGTTCGCAGACCCACGCTTGCGGAGCAAATCTGCCACCTTTTGGTGTTTCTGTTGCTTCGATAGCTGGTATGGGGTTTGGCCCTTGTCACTTAACACATTTATGTCCGCGCCACGTTCAAGTAATAGTATCACAAGCTCGAGGAATCCGTTGTGTGCTGCGGAATGAAGCGGGGTCCAATAGTTAACCTTCTTTGCGTTTACGTTTGCGCCATGGTCGAGGAGCATCCGCGAGACTTCAACATCCCCGTTTCGTGATGCCCAATGGAGCGGAGTCCACCCAAACCTATCGCGTGGATCCACCACCGCACCTCGTTCGAGAAGTAAGCACACGACCTTGACGTCCCCATTCGTCGCTGCTCGATGAAGGATAGTCGTGTCGTATGTAATGCAGGAGTTGATATCTGCGCCCCGATCGAGCAGCGACTTGATCACGTCAAGTTTTCCCTCTTTACAGGCAATCTGTAACGAGATAGTCTTCTCATTTTCCCGATCTTCTTGGGTACCGTGCCGAGCTGGGTCCAATGTGACCGAGCGTATGTTGTTACGAACAGTTCCATCTGTCTTGTACTTGGCTAAGAAGCTTGCGACATCGGCTTTGTTATGCTTCGAGGCCAATTTCGCCGCAGTTTTATTGGCTTTGTCAAGCTGGTCGACATCTGCGCCCTTCTCAAGCAACAGCTTCACGACCTCCAGGTGACCACTTTGTGATGCTACGTGTAACGGAGTACACCCATTGCCGTCTTTGGCATGCAAGTTCGCCTCGTGGTCAATTAGGAGACGTACGGCGTCGGGATTCCCGTTCGCTGCTGCTCGGCCAAGTGGCGTTTGTTGCTCACCGTCGAACACATCGACGGCTGCACCACGCTGGACCAGCAACTGAGCGACCTTGGCGTGGCCATGGGATGATGCTAGGTGTAATGAGGTCAATAAGTCATCTGCCTGGATGTTCGGATCGACGTGGCGGTCTAGCAATAGTTGCGTCATGTCAACATGCCCGAATCGTGAGGCCCAGTGTAAGGGTGCCCAGCTCTTGTTATCGCGGGCATTCAAGTCGGCCCCTCGTTCGATGAGCAAGAGGGAAACGTCAATTTTGCCTTCGCCCGATGCCAAGGCCAACGGCGTCATTTGAGTCTCATTCCGGATATCGACAGAAGTGCCACCGTCAATCAACAATCGGACGACATCGAGGTGCCCGTTTTGGGATGCGATGTGCAGCGGATTCGAACCGTTGTTATCCTTGGTGTGAATGTCTGCGCCTTTCTCGATCAGGAAACGTACGACGTCGAGCTTCCCGGTGCCAGATGCCAGTTCCAACGATGTCCCTCCATTCGCGTCACGAATGTCGACCTCCACGCCACGCTGTAGCAGAAACTTCACGACTTGGAGCCTCCCACTTTTTGACGCTAGGTGGAATGGGGTCAAGCCTCTGTCATCACTTGAAGACACGGCAACGTTGTGCTCGATTGAAATGTGGGAAACTTTGACGTGTCCGGGCCATGAGGCCTTGAGCCATGAGAACCATAAGGCCATGAACCATGAGACATTGAGCCATGAGAACCATGGGGCCCTGAACCATGAGACATTGAACCATAAGGCCTTGAGCCATGAGGCGCTGTCTCGCCTGTCCAAGGGTGTCTGCTCGGGCTGTTCCGAGTCATCGGTGTGGCCATCAACATTTGCTCCGTGCTCGATGAGCACCTGTACGATGTCAAGGTGCCCATTGGCTGATGCATAATGCAACGGCATTCGACAATCTGAATCGTGTGCATTCACACGAGCATCGTGACCCAGCAATAGCTGTGCGACGGCAAGATATCCATTTTCTGATGCATAGTGTAATGGAGTCCTGCCGTTCTTGTCCCGTGAATTCGCATCCGAGCCACGCTCTAAAAGTAATTGTGAAGCTTCAAGTCTCGAACAACGACAAGCCAAGGCCAGTGGTGTTTCTTGGGCCTTGGTCCGTGCATCGAGTCTTGCGCCGAATCCAAGTAACAGTTCAACGATCCCTTGATACCCCATATCTGCTGCGGCGTGTAGTGGAGTCTTGGTATTTTTGCTGGTCATGTCCATGCTTGCTCCATGATTGAGGAGTAGTCGGGCGATATCGGGTTTTCCGTTGGCTGCTGCCAGGTACAAGGGTGTATTTTGACTGCTGTTGCATATGTCAATGACCGCACCGCGTTGAATAAGTAAGTCGGCGACGTCCAACTTTCCGTAGGTTGATGCCAAAAGCAAAGGAGCCCATCCATCGTTCGTCTGCTGATTCACATCCACGCCGCTGTCCAACAAAATCTTCGCTATTTCGATGTGCCCTTCTAACGATGCGGAGTGCAACGGGGCCCAGCCTTCAATGCCACGTAAATTTGGGTCTGCATTGTTGTTGAGCAGTAGCTGTACGGTTTCGGATTGTCCCTTGGCGGATGCGGCACACAACGGCGTGTTGTGAAACCCACCCCTGGTATTAATGTCTTGTGGACGAGCAGTAACGAAGTGCTCCACGAGGCCAAGGAAACCGCATAATGACGCATAGTACAGAGGAACAGCAGAGGGCCGCGTCGGGTGCATCTCAGACATTGGGTCCAGCCAATGATGGTCCACGTCGTATAACCAGACCCATGCCGCAAAATGGGGCTTCATTGGATCAAACAGACGCTCCATCACGTCTTGAACTTGTGATGCCACGTTCCCGAACCAGGCATGATCGAGCCAGAATCGAGCGGCATACTGGGCTAGGGGAAAGTGACGTATGGAATTTCTGTCGATTTTGTCATCAAGATGGAGAAGGACGCCAAGGCAAACGCGTGCAAGGGTGGCGTTTGCAGGTTCCGAGAGAATATGATAGCACGACAGAGGTTTCAAGTCTTCGTTTTCTGGTTTCTCAAGTCGCGGCGATGTCAAGAACTCTTTGACAGAAAAGTGGGCAAATTGGACAATTTGGGAACCGGAAATATTCACGACGGAAATGAGGCTGGAACACGCAGACAAGACCGCTTCATTCACGTCTACTGGTCGCCAATCTGGGTTAAATGTGGGGAACCCTGCTTTGTCGAAGCGAATTGCGAGGATCTCGGCTAGTTCTTCGACGCTGAGAGGGCGTTTGGAGGCGTTCAGGCACCGGAAGAGACGCTGTGTATATTCTCGTTTCTCCTTGTCGATATTCTTCAGTGTGCGCGTGTACGTTTCGTCCAAACTCTCTGGCAAGTCTTCCAAAATACTCCGAATGCTCGCGGGGAAACTGCGACGTAAACTGTCGATTTGGCAAATGACCCATCTAAACCTACGCGAGCACACGGGGGTCAATCGTGAAGTCCCAGACAGTGTACAAGATAACTCACATGCCAGCTGCCTTGCCAGAGAGCGTATTAGTGACAAGTCGCTTGTCCTCCTCTCTCCAACTCCGCATCCTCCGGTCTTCATAGACGACATACTTGATGTACTCGACTATATCATTGTTCTGGCCATCCTCATCATGGAGAGAGATTTCGAGCGGTTTCAAGGGTTCGAGGACATTTCGGATGTCAATCTCCGGACGGCTAGCCACGCAAATATGTACGTTCGCATAGTTCGGATCAACAAGGTCTTCAATGAGCTCTAGAACCTCTTCACGTGCGGATGGATTGCCGGAGGTGTCAGGGCACTCGTCAAGACCATCGATGATGATAAAAACTGGACCCTGTCCCGGCAAGCACAGCATATCCTTGATACATTTAGTAAGTGTAGTGCTATTGGGCTTCTCTGTGCCATCGCCGTTGTCCGAATATAATTTGTAGAGGAGCTCGTAGCAAGAATCAGATCGAGCAGAGAGTTGGGAAAGGAGTGAGGAAAGGAGGCCATAGTGGTCTTGCTTCTTGTCATCTCGGAAATCAAAATAATAATAAGCCATTCTGGCCAATCCAGCTGCACGCTTGTCCGCAATATCCTGAATGATTGTAGATCTAATCCGCAATATGAACGATCTTGAATATGGGCATCAAAGGATAACATACAGAAGTGTGCTCTTTCCACAACCCGCTGTAAGATGAGCAAGCCATTAATACAAGTGGCGCACTACCAATGAAGGAACCGTACGTTTCCCATGGATCCATAACAGTGACCCCCTTGATATCCAATCCGTCAATACGCCACTCTGAAAGAACCACGCTGAGGTTCCTTTATGATGTCCTTTCCAAACCATGTCATGGTTCGTAGAAGGGTCGGGAGGAGAGAGCCAAAGCCGGATATCCTTTTTGAATTGGTCACCTGCAACAGCGGCTTCTGTCTTTGTCGAGGATTGAAAATAAGAAAAACTAACGTTTCATCTTGTTCACTTCGTCTACGGTCTGCTGAAGGGAGGCTACAACCCAGAGTAAGCACGAGAAATACTCAATTTCGCGCGGGACACTTACTCAAAGCCTTTATAAGGGTATCCATTGACGCCGCGCCGTCTAACAGAAGTAGCAGTCAGCGGAATGTTAACGATGACTCAGACATGGATTGCGCACCTTCCATCACTATTCTCGTATTGTTTACAAGACCATGCACAACGCTCAGCGTCTGTGCGACAGTGATCCGAACCTCGTCCCTGTTCAATCGGTCTAGTCTCTGTAGCATGGCCTCGACCTCACTCTCTCCCAGAAGTTTCTTTGCGAACCTCCCTATTGAATACTGAGCGACGGACAGGTTGTACATGATGATGTGCTTACTGAGTCTTCCCTGTCTGATTTGTTTCGTTGCCAGAGCCAGCACTGAAAGTAACTCGACCAATATTTTGACAATGAGGTCTGTCATTATTGGCGTGGGCGGAATGTTTACATAAATGTCAAGGCGTTTAAGGAAGCTGCCCAAGCACTCGAAGAGGTCAAGAAGAGCATCGTAGCTCGAACTGACGCCACTGGCAGCCTGGAATACTCGTCCGTTAGATGAGATCTGATTGAAGTCTGGGTCGAAGGGACGCACTGCAAGGAGAACATCAATGCCGACGAAGACGGCCTTCGCAGGCGAGAAGGGGACCTGACAGAATTACATTACAACATTAGCGTAGAAACGCGCAAGGAAATGAGGCATGAATGACTGACCAGGCTAACTGCCTCGCCAAGAAGGTCAGAGAACGCATGGAGGACCCGAACGGCTGGGCTGAGGCACTTCATCAGTCTCCGATTCTCGTCGCGAAATTCCTTGAAAGCCTTCTCCCGTTCTTGAAATAGTTCAAGGATAGCATCGGGTGTGTTGGACTGTTGGAGCTTCTCGACGAAGGGATTCTGAGAAAGGTCTATTCCTGTCTGGTTGGCGTAGTCGGCCAAGGCATCGATGATCAATTGGAGGTTAGAATGAGAGGTCGTTGTATAGTCAGCCGGCGACATGAGGTCAATTGATAGTTCGTTGTTTGCTGGGGGAGGGGGGGGGAGAACGGACAGAGAGAATGCGGATTGAGGACGCGAAGTGATGGGCACTACTATATGCAAGCGTCTGAAGACTGTGCAGCTGTGTAGTTGACTGGACCCCTGATAATCGCACGATCATTGTTTAAGTGACGTGGGCGCATGCAAATGTCGATTTTGGGAATGAGGATATATGAAGGGGTACTATTACTGCGGGGTCACATACAAGCACAGTACCACTGCGGTATTGTCACCCATTATCGTGTTCTTCAGAGAAGCACGAGATCTGTAGACTGTCAGGTTTGGTCAGCTGTTCCTTCGTATTGCACATTCAACCCTAGGGTCCTTGAATGAAAACACCGTGCTTTATTTTCGTGTTCGTTGGACATATCGCGCGCTGGTAGCCCCAGTACAGTACCAAGTCGACTAATATTCGGGTTTATGCCGCCGCCTGTGTTAATCACGTTAGGCGCAAAGGTTCCCATGGCGACGCCGGTCCCTCAGGTGTAACGGCGATCAACAGTCCTTCAGACAAATGTATCGGAACCAGTGAGTTAGGTTGTGATTTGCCTGTAACGTTGTTTGGACCAGCGCTGAGCATAGGTGCTTGAACCTGAAGGCGTCGCAATCGTGATCACTGGCAGAGGGTGTGGCGAAGAGTGTGCGAAAACAAACCCGAACGCGAACGCGTGTAGAGTGTAAGGTGTAAGTTGTACATCACGTGCTCTCATCCGCGGGACGTTCACAGTCCGATCGATTGGCGTGCGAATGTCCGCATCCGCATCGGTGTTCTTTTCACCTGGGTCCTCTAGGTGTTCCATCATGGCTGGATCATGGCTGTACACCTCAGCGTTGATACGATTCTTTTGTTACCTTATCTTACTTTGTGTTGGTCTTGCCTTGTTGTCTAGTCTAATCAATGTCAGCAGTCGTCCATAGGAGGGTGGGTGGGAACGGGCACTTTCCATCTTTTCGCGTCATGGACGACCTTCGTAAGAGACGCGGAAAAATGGACCTTTTGCTGTTGCTGTTAGAATTATGTCTGCCTGTCGTGCACACTGAAAAATGGTAAAGTGCAAGTTTGCGAAGGGACCAGGTCACGATGATCTGTAACGTAGGTATATGTGATATGTCCACGTTATTGTCACTTTTTATTTTGTGTCGCCAACCACGGTGGACTTAAGGAGTCAAATGTGTGGGCGAGTGCGCGAGAGGCGTCCCGTCGTCGTCGATCGTGCGAAGTATGTATGAATAGGTCATACCGTTCTTCGGGAAGAGGACCGAAATGCCATCAAGTCATCGATCAGAAAGGGTAGAGATAGGAGGGTATTCAACTTATTCGGGTGTGTCGTGACCGCAGTCGTATCATTCATTAAAAGCATGTTCGCGCCCTCTGCCACGATCATGCACAGATGATCAGAAGGATTTATGTGATCGTCGAGGTATCAGTGTGCAGCCAGTGGGTTAGTAGGCCATCAGGAAAATGGTCATGTGCTACCGAAGAGTTAGCCGCGGATATTTTATCAATATGTCAGTTAAGCGAGGTAGTCTGTCAGTACGCGTCGGCAGCCAGCCAATATGCGTCATGATCTGGTTTGTCGGGATGGCAGTCATCTCATCCATGAAGGGCATGTTCACATTCTCGACTGCTGGAGGGAATGCTCATAAATATGAAACGTCGGCTGCGAGCATGGCCGTCAAGGCGCAATTGGAGTCTGCGTTCCAAGGGTGAAAACAATGGCGAAGTCACGGAGACTAGAAAGAGGACGACCATGCGCAGATGATCTGAAGCATTGATGTGATTGTCAATGTGTGTGTGAAGGGGGTCAATTAAATACGGAAATGTAAATATGTGCTCACCAGCTGGGCGACAGCGAAACCGCCGCTCGCGGCGTTTGCTTCAGAGCACGTGATCACAGTCAGGTGATCCATAATCAAGAGCTTTACGGGTGTTTATTTATGCCGGTTCGTCTCCTGAAATACTCAACTTAAGCTTGCCCCTCGGGCCGAGGTCTTGATCTTCTTCATGGAACTGGAACCGAGAATCACGCAACCACGAATCGAAGTTCATGGCGCTGAAAAGAACTTTCTACTTCTCCTCTGACACCCATCGTCTTGGATTGAAACCTAAGAAAAAATATGAAGGTTGAGAACCGGACATTCATAATCTCAGGCGGGTGAGTCGCCAGTTGACGATTACCGCACACCACCCTAAACTCCATCTTCCTAAGCTCCTCTGGCCTGGGACTTTCTACAGTCGGATGCATCCTTCAAGAGAAGGGATATGTCGCCATCTTGGACATAAAGCAGCCTGACGCATCTACCATCGAACTTGCACCCAGCAGGGCTAAATTCTGGGAGCTGAATATCACCGAGGTCGACGACATTACCAAGGTTGTCGACGAGGTCATCTCCTGGACGAAACAGAGTGGTGCTCCATTAGGAGGCGTCATCAACTGTGCTGGCGTTGGGACAGCAGCCAAGGTGGGTAGGGTGCCTAGTTCCAGGAATCTTTTGCGAGTACTGACCGGCCAAATAGATCATAGGCGCCAATGGACAACCCCATACTCTGGACGTGTGGAACTTTACTATGGACGTCAATCTGACGGGGACGTTCAACCTCACGCGAATTGCTTGCAAGCATCTGGTCAAAGTTCCGCCAGAAGGCCCTGATGACGAGAGGGGCGTCATCGTCATGGTGGCGAGTTCGGCTGCTGTGCGACCATTTTCCGCGTTACCGTTTTTCCTTTGTACTAACACCGTATTTGTAACCACGCAGTTTGAGGGCCAAACTGGTCAGGTTGCGTATTCCGCCACGAAAGGTGCACTGGCCAGCATGACCCTCCCCATGGCTCGCGACCTCGAGCGCTACGGTATTCGCGTAGTCACTATCGCACCTGGGGTCTTTGTCACCCCAATGATGATGTCCATGAATAAGAAGGCGCAGGAAAGTGTCACCCGTGAGTTGTTATTTCCAAGACGCATGGGGGAGCCGCGCGAGTTTGCGCAGACGGTAAAATGGATCATAGAATGCCCCTACGTAAACGGGGAGACGATCAGATTGAGTGGTGGTAGCAGAATTCCGGCCAAGATGTGATTGTACTGAGTATCCCAAAGTCACTGTAATTGTCATTGTCATTGACACATCTCGGTTTTACGGTCCGTAAGCCAGTCCGACTATCGTTCATTAATTATTTGGATCAAATAAGGTAACCACGGTCCATATCGGGCCCAGCTTACTACAACGCATACGCGTATTGTATCGTATCAATATGATGGAAGAATCACAGAGGGCAGACTGGGAGGCAGCGACCAATTACATTGTTCCTCACCAGGGTTCCCCCTGGGCTGAACTTAGAAGAGAGGGATCGCTGGCGACGAAATAGGAGAGGCTAGCAAACACATCCGGCGAGCGAGGACCACGTAAGATTCGCGTGAGCAACTCGTTTTTGGACAGTAAGAGTTTTAGGACTTGGGAGTGAGTGATCATAATACGGCCAACTACGCTATGTAATACAGCTCAGGTAAACTACTACCTCGTTGGCGCGGAATAAACAAACATGGCATGGAAAGAAAAATGAAAAACGAAAATGAAAACGAAAGAAAGAGCAAAAGACATACTTGCTGCCACTGCTGTCACTGCTGCTGCTGCCACTGCTGCTGCTGCCACTGCTGCCGCTGCCGCTCTGCTGCTGCTAAGGTAGGGTCGTTTTAGTTTCAACGAACGTCACGTGATAAAAGTGACAAAATGCGTGACAAACACAAAATTTTGAATAACTTTCCAAAAACAACATTTATGAGAAAATGGCTACGCATAAAGCTGTATAATTACATTTAAGTCATTTATGC
>Ga0307512_10003737_pt1 | contig 17241 bp, 12 predicted proteins | sample 14_EM_MG_FD_200267 | JGI IMG/M metagenome (GOLD analysis project Ga0307512, IMG submission 200267) | Populus trichocarpa ectomycorrhiza microbial communities from riparian zone in the Pacific Northwest, United States - 14_EM | ecosystem: Host-associated > Plants > Roots > Unclassified | place...
AACGCACCGTCGCAGAACCGTTCGACGCCGAACGCCGTGACCGATTGCTGCAGCTGGCCCGCAAGTACGACCCCGCCGGACTGTTGCACCCCAGCTTCGTCATCGCCTGAGCACCTCCTATGAAAGGCCACGCAGGCTCAGGCTCAGCAGGCCCAGTAGGCCTGAGACAGGCCCGGATCCGGCTCTTGAACGGCCTCAGATTCTCGGAGGACGTCTGATCATAATTGTGGACGATTATGGATGATTTGTCGTCCGATTCGGCCAAGGCTGCGCGGATTGAGCCCGACGAGGCGTCACGGCAATGTTTGGTCACTTTGCGCCCTATGTGGGCGAAACATGACCAAGATCGATGATATTGCCACATTTTGTGCCCGACAAAAGGGATTTATCTCAATCGGGCGGCCCCTTTAACTGATAACCGGTGGCTCCGGCCAGGTCATGATGCGGGCACCGGGCACCGGGCACCGGGCACCGGGCACCGGGCACCGGGTGCGGGCTCGGCTGGCGGCGTGGAGTTCGCGTAGGTCGGGGATGCGGTTGTCGAGGGTGTCTGGGCTGACGTTGCGCAGTTTGCGATCGGCGCGACGCTGGCATCGGGGTTGGGCAGCATGTCCCGAGGGCCCGGATGTTGTCGGGGGCTGATGGACGGCGGGGCGGCCGTCGACGCCGCAGCGGGCGCTGAAGGCCGGCCGACGCTCAACCGACCTCACGAATACACGTATTGAAATATTTCAGCCTACGGACCTTGACACGCTGGTAACGCCGACGAAGCATGGGAGCGCTCCCATCTGCTCCCGTCGATTGGATCGCTCCGATGAGGACCCGGCGAATTCGCAGTACAGCTCTGACGGCGGCCGTGCTTCTCGCGACCGGTTTCCTCGCCGGGACGAGCGTTCCGGCCGCCCGGGCCGCGACCACTCCCGTGCAAGCCGTGCAGGCCGACGCTCCCGTGCAGGTGACCGTCAACGCGCGGGCCGGGCTGGCGACCGTGCCCGACACCGGCCTCGGCGTCAACGACGCGGTCTGGGACAGCCAGTTGGGCACCACGGCCGTGTCGGATCTGCTCAAGGCCGCCGGGGTGGGGATGATGCGGTACCCGGGCGGTTCCTACGGCGACATCTATCACTGGAAGGACAACACCGCGCCCGGCGGCTACGTGGCGCCCGGCACGGACTTCGACACGTTCATGGGGTCGGTGCGGCGGGTGGGCGCCCAGCCGATGATCATCGCGAACTACGGCACCGGCACCCCGGAGGAGGCCGCCGACTGGGTGCGGTACGCCAACGTCACCAAGGGGTACGGCGCGAAGTACTGGACCATCGGCAACGAGTTGTACGGCAACGGCCACTACGGCGCGAACTGGGAAGCCGACAATCATGAGGACAAGAGCCCTTCCGCGTACGCCAACGGGGTCGTCGCTTTTGCCCAAGCGATGAAAGCAGTTGACCCGACGATCAAGGTCGGCGCGGTGCTCACCACCCCGGCGAACTGGCCGGACGCGCAGGTCGGCACGGGTGACGCCGGCACCTGGAACAAGACCGTGCTGACCATCGCCGGCCCGGTCATCGACTTCGTGGATCTGCACTGGTATCCGGGCGGTGCCACCGCGGCCGAGTCGCTCGGCAAGTCCGACCAGATCACCGACGCCGTGTACCTGACCCGGCAGCAGATCGCCCAGTACGCCGGGGCCGGCGCGGCGCGGATCGGCATCAGCCTGACCGAGATCAACGTCGGCGTCGGCCAGAACACCCAGCCGGGCGCGCTGTTCCTGGCCGACGTCTACTCGGGCCTGCTGGCGAACGGCGTGTTCACCGTCGACTGGTGGAACGTGCACAACGGGATCGGCACCGTGTCCACTGTGGCCGGCCAGACCGACTACAACGACTTCGGCCTGCTCTCCAGCGCCACTTGCCTGAGCGACGGCAGCATCTGCGAGCCGCCGCTGAACACGCCGTTCGCGCCGTACCACGGCCTGTCGATGGTCAACGCTTTCGCCCACCCCGGCGACCAGTTCGTCCGTGCCGGCACCGACCAGCCCTTGGTCACCGCGCACGCGGTGCGCCGGCCCAACGGGGATCTCGCGGTGCTGCTGGTGAACAAGGACCCGGCCAACGAACACCCCGTGACCATCGAGTACGCCGGATACGCGCCCGCCGCGGGCACGCCGACCGTCTACTCGCACACCAACGGGGCGACCTCCGTCACCAGCGCGCAGACGGGCACCGCCGCCAGCCAGACCCTGCCGCCGTACTCGCTCACGACCGTCGTCCTGCACCCCGCGTCCCCGGTCAGCGGCCTCCCGGCGGCGCCCGGACAGCCGACCGCGAGCAACGTCACCGACCGGACCGCGACGATCTCCTGGCCCGCCGCCGGGGTGAGCCCGACCACCAAGTACGAGCTGTACCGGCAGAACGGCACGATCAGCGAGCAGCTGGGGGAGAGCACCGGGACGTCGTTCGTGGTGCGGAACCTGAACCCGGGCACCCGGTACACCGTCAACGTGCTGACCCGCGACAGCGCCGGGAAGGTGTCCGCAGCGTCGCCGCCGCTGACGTTCAGCACGGGCAGCCCGGCGGACAGCACGTGCGCGGTGCGCCTCACCGACGTCACCGACTGGAGCAGCGGCTACGTCGGCAACATCGACATCACCAACAAAGGCCCGAACCCGATCGACGGCTGGACGCTCACGTTCACCTGGCCCACCGGCTGGCAACAGGTGAGCGGCGGCTGGAGCGGCAACTGGGTCCAGAACGGCGCCACGGTGACGGTCACCAGCCTGGACTCCAACCGCAGCCTCGCGGCAGGCGGCGGGACCACGAGCACAGGCTTCGTCGCCGCCTACACGGGCCCGAACGTCCCACCGGCGGCCTTCACCCTGAACGGAACCCCCTGCACCACCAGCTGACCTCGACCATCGGGCGCGCCCGGCTGTGCTGGGGCGCGCCCACCGGGTCGGCGGCGGTGTGTCCACCGGGTGGGCGGCAGTGCGTCCACCGGGTCTGTGGCGGTGCGTCCACGAGCCCGGCGGTGGTGCGTCCACCGGGTCAGCGGTGGTGCGTCCACCGGGTGGGCGGCAGCGTGACCACCAGGTCCGTGGCGGTGCGTCCACGAGCCCGGCGGTGGTGCGTCCGGCGGGTCTGCGGCGGTGCGTCCACGAGGTCCGTGGCGGTTTGTCCGGCGGGTCGGCGGTGGTGCGTCACCGGGTCCGTGGCGGTGGGTCCAGCGGGTCGGCGGCGGTGCGCTCACCAGGTCCGTGGCGGTGCCCGGTGGGTCGGCGGCGGTGCGGTGCGTCCCCGAGCCCGGCGGGGCGGGCGGTTCAGCCGCTGTCGGTGGCTCGCAGGGCCTGGATCTTGCGGCGGAACGCCTGGTGGCGTACGCGATAGAACTCGGCTTTGTCCTGCTGCGGAATTGTCGGGGCCGGAGCGGCGGCCGGGCGCGGGTCGAACGCCGGCCGATCGGTGAGCTTCGCGGCGCGCGCTCCGAGCAGGACCGCGCCGAGCGCCGAAGCGGCCGGCACCTCGACCGGGGCGAGGGCGTGGCCGAGGATGTCCGCGAGCATCTGCCGCCAGCCGGGATCGACGGTGCCGCCGCCCGCGAGCCGCAGCTGGGCGATCGGCGCGCCGGGCTCGACGACGTGCTCGAGGGCGTCCCGGACGGCGAAGGCGACACCCTCGAGTGCGGCCCGCAGCAGGTGCGGGCGGTCGTGGCGGGGGCCCAGGTCGGTCCAGGCGGCGCGCAGGCCGGGATCGAGGTACGGGGTGCGCTCGCCGTTCAGGTGCGGCAGGAAGTAGGGGTCGTCGGCACGGGGCGCGATGGCGGCGGCCGCGTAGAGCTGCTGCCAGCTGGCCCCGAGGGTGCGGCAGACCCAGCTGAGGGTGAGGCCGCCGTTGAGCACCGCGCCCATCCGGTACCAGCCCGTGTCGGTCGCCGCCCGGTAGAGGTGGGTGACCGGGTCGGCGGGCGCCGGTTCGGGCAGGGCGGCCACCGGCCGGATGATCTGGATGCCGGTGCCGATGGTCAGCTGCATCGTCCCGGGCTCGATCAGCCCCGAGCCGAGGGCCGCGGCGGCGGTGTCGGCCGCGCCCGCCGCCACCGGGATCCCCGGGCGCAGGCCCAGCAGGGTCGCCGCCTCGGTGGTCAGCGTCCCGGCGCACTCGGCGGACCGTGGCAGGATCGGCGCGAGCTTCGCCGGGTCCAGGCCCAGCGCGTCGAGGACCCCGGCGTCCCAGACGTCACCCGCGACGTCGTAGAGCAGGGTCGCCGAGGCGTCGCTGGGCTCGGTGGCGAACTCGCCGGTCAGCTGGGCCCGCAGCCAGTCCTTCGGCTGCAGTGCCCAGCGGGTCGCCGCGTACGCGATCGGCTCGTTGGCGGCGAGCCAGGCCAGCAGCGGCCCGGCCATGCCGGGGCTGAGCGGGTTCGCCAGCCGGGCGCGCACGTCGGCGGGTAGGCGCCGGTAGGGCTGCAACTCGCCCAGGGCGCGGGCATCGGACCAGAGCATCGCCGCCCGGATCGGCCGGCCGTCGGCCGTGGTGGGCACGACGCCGTGCATCTGCCCGGAGAGGCCGATCGCCGCCGGGTCGGCACCGGCCTGCGCCACCGCGGAACGCACCGCGGCGGCCGTGGCGGCGAGCCAGTCGGCCGGCGACGTCTCGCTCCATCCGGGTCGCGGGCTGGCCACCGGGTAGTCGCCGGTGGCCTGACCGGCCACGGAGCCGTCGAGGCGGCCCACCACGACCTTGACCGAGCTGGTGCCCAGGTCGATCCCGAGCACCGTCACGTCCGCGGCCTCGGGCTGGAGGCAGGGCAGAGTCATCCTCGATCACCCACAGTGGATCTCCGGGTTGGCGGTCATCGGTTCCGAGCTTTCATGGTCGCTCCCGTTCCGTCGCGGACTCACGAACCGATTCGTAACACGCCAGTAACGAAGACTAGAACAGGTCATCGTTGTCTGTCATCGGTGACATCGGCAAACCGCTGGCGGTCGTGGCACCGGCCGGGCCGTTGCGTATCCTCGGGGGCTGGAGGGTGATCGGATGAGCACGATGCGCCAGGTGGCGGAGCGCGCCGGGGTCAGCGCCAAGACGGTGTCGCGGGTGATGAACAATGACCGTTACGTCTCCAACGAGGTCCGCCGGCGGGTCGAACAGGCCATCGCCGAGCTCAAATACGTGCCGAACGTCCTCGCCCGCACGTTCCGCTCCGGGCGGGACGCGGCGATCGGCGTCGCCATTCCGGACATCTCCGACCCGTTCTTCGCCACCCTCACCCGCGAGGTCGAGCAGATCGCCCGGTCGCGGGGCTTCGCGGTCTTCATCATCAGCCTGGGGCAGAACGGCGCGGAGGAGCGCAGCCGCGTCGAGTCCCTGCTCGGCCGCCAGCTCACCGGCCTGATCACCACCCCGGTCTCGGCGGACCAGTCGTATCTGCGGCCGTGGCAGGACCGGACGACGATCGTCTTCATCGACCGCGCCCCGGCGAAGATCACCGCGGACTGCGTCGTGGAAGACGACCAGGGCGGAGCGTACGAGGCCACCCGGCACCTGATCGAGCACGGTCACCGCCGGGTCGCCTTCATCGGCGACTCGCTGTCCACCGCGACCACGGCCCGCCGGCTGGAGGGCTACCGGGCGGCGCTGGCCGACGCGGGCCTGGTCGAGGACCCGGAGATAGTCACCCTCGGGCCGACCGCCGAGGCCGAGGCCGGCAAGGTGGCGATCGACCTGCTGCGGCTCGGCGACCCGCCGACGGCGCTCTTCTCCTCGAACGCGTGGTGCACGATCGGCGTCATCCCGGCTCTGCAGTCGATCGGCCGCAGCGACCTCCCGCTGATCAGCTTCGGCGACTTCCCGCTGGCCGCCGCCATCCAGCCCGCGCCGTCGGTGATCGACCAGGACCCGACCTCGGTCGGCCGGACCGCCGCGACCAGGCTCTTCGAACGGCTCGACCACCCCAACCGCCGGCTGAAGCGCACCATCGTGCTGCCGGTCCCGCTGATCACCCGCGGGTCCTGCTGCGCCGAGCGGCTTCCGGCCGCTGACTGAACGCGTCACCCGTGGTTCTTGCTGCGCCGGGCGGCTTCCGGCGGCCGGCTGAACGCGTCGTCCGGCGTGGCGGTCAGCGCCATGATCGGATCCCGCCAGCCGAGCAGGTCCAGCAGCGGCCCCGTCAGCGCGGTCGTGACGATCGCCATGACCACGAACAAGGTGAACACGCCGGCGTCGATGACTCCCGCCGCGAGCCCGATATTGAGGATCAGCAGCTCGGTCATCCCCCGGCAGTTCATCAGGACCCCGAGCACCGCGCTGTCCCGCCCGCCCAACCCGACCGCCAGCCCGGCCCCGCCGCCCGCGATGATCTTGCTGAGCACGGCGACCGCGAGCACGACGGCGCCGGCGGCGAGCAATCGCGGTTCGCCGATCACGCTCAGCCGGGTGCGCGACCCGACCGCGGTGAAGAACAGCGGGAGCAGCAGCCACTGGGTCGCCTGCTCGACCACTACGGTGACCCGGGCGACCAGCATCGACCCGTGCGGCAGCAGCAGGCCGGCCATGAACGCGCCGAAGATCGCGTGCAGGCCGAGCCGGTCGGTGACCAGGGCGCAGCCGAGGACCGCGGCCAGCAGCAGGGCCGGCCCCGCGTACCGGGAGTCGCGCTCGGCCGGAAGCAGGCGCCGCAGCAGTGGCCGTACGCCCCACCACAGCACGGCCAGGAACGCCAGCGCCGCGCCCAGCCGGATCAGGGTCTCGGGCAGCGAGCCGGTGCCGGCCAGGCACAGCGTGACCGCGAGCAGGCACCAGATGCTGGCATCGCCCACCGCCGCCGCGCTGATCCCGAGCACGCCGATCGGGCTGGTCAGCCGGCGCCGCTCGGCCAGGATGTGGGCCAGCACCGGCAGGGCGGTCGCGCTCATCGCCACACCCAGGAACAGCGTGTACTGCACCGCGCCGACCCCGGCGGGCCGGTCGGCGCTCAGCGCCAGGGCGGTGAGCATGCCGGCGGCGAGCGGGACGGCGACCATCGTCTGCCCGACCACGAACGCGGTCGGCCCGGCCCGGTGTTCGCCGTCCGCGAGCTCCCGGGCGGTGAGGAAGACGAACAGGATCACGCCGAGCTGGGCCAGCAGGTCGACCGCCTGATCGCTGCCGCCGGCGTGCAGCCACTGGCTGACCGGCGGGGCGGCCCAGCCCAGCAGCGACGGGCCGAGCAGCAGCCCGGCGGTGGCCTGGCCGACCACGCGCGGCTGCCGCAGCCGGGCGGCCAGCGCACCGCCGAGGTGGGCGACGGCGATGAACACGGCGATCGTGCCGAGCGCGTGTCCGACCTGCCAGACCTGCGCGGGCGCGGCGGCGGCGGCCGGGCGGGCCGCCATCTCGGTGGGCAGCCGGCTCAGCAGCAGGACCACGAACGCGCCCGGAACGACGACCCCGCCGGCGTAGACGACCGCGAGGCGCCGCCGGGACGGGCGCTTGGCGATGCCCTGAAATATCATGATGTCCCCGAAATGGCATGGTAGTGGCCCGGACCGAAGCCCGGCGGCGGGTCGAAGGTTCGGCCTCGCGGAGCGCGATCGGGGTGTAGTTTCGCATCGGGATTGCGGGCTGATTATCCCTAATAGCCCGCTACATGCGGAATCGCGGCGACGCATCCTTGGTGGAGGAGTGGGGCACGTGCGGACACAAACCCGCCCGGAACCGGCCGGAAACTTCGATGACGGGGCACTGCTGGACGACCACCGGCTGGCGCGAGCGGTGGTGGAGTCGGTGCAGGCCAACGTGTTCGTCGCCGATCCGCAGCTGAATCTGGTCTACATGAACCCCAAGGCGGTGCAGACGATGCGGACGCTGGGCCCGGAGGTGCTGCGGGTCTTCGGCGTCCGGCTGGAGGACGTGCTGGGCGGCAGCATCCACCGGTTCCACAAGGATCCGGGCCGGGTGGAGCGGATTCTGCAGGACCCCGCGGCGCTGCCGCACGATGCGGCGTTCACGTTCGGTTCGGTCACGCTGGACACGCACATCAACCGGATCCTCGGCCCGGACGGCCGGACCGCCGGCTACGTGGTGGCGTGGGAGGACATCTCGGAGAAGCGGGCGGCGGAAGCGCGGGCCCGGGCGCTCTCCGGCCGGCTCGGTGAGACCCAGGAGGTCAGCGCGGCATTGCAGGCGGTGGCCAGCGCCACCGAAGAGATGGCGTCCGCCGCCAACGAGATCGCCCGCAACGCCACCCAGGCCAGCGAGGCGGTCACCTCGGCGGTGAGCGTGGTCGCTTCGGCCGGGCAGACGATGGCCCGGCTCGGTGAGGCGTCGGTGCAGATCAGCGACATCGTGCAGACCATCACCTCGGTGGCGAAGCAGACCAATCTGCTGGCGCTCAACGCGACGATCGAGGCGGCCCGGGCCGGCGAGCTGGGCAAGGGCTTCGCGGTGGTCGCCGGTGAGGTCAAGGAGCTGTCCAAGCAGACCTCGGCGGCCACCGAGGACATCAACGAAATGATCGGCGGCGTGCAGGAGCTCAGCACGGCGGCGGTCGACGCGATCGCCAGCCTGGCGCAGGTCATCGAGCGGGTCAGCCAGAACCAGACGTCGATCGCCTCGGCGGTGGAGCAGCAGACCGCGACCACCCGCGAGATCAGCGCGAACATCACCGACGCCGCCGGCCGCGCCGAGGACATCGCCGCGTTCGTCGTCGCCAACAGCGACTGAACCGGTCAGGGGCGCAGCTCGACGCGGATCTTGTCGCTGTCCGGCAGGATGATCGCGGCCGCCGCGTTGTCGCCGCGCCAGCCGGCCGGCAGCAGGAACCAGCGGCCGTTGCGATAGACGAAGAGCCGCAGGCCCTCGTACCGGTACGGGTAGGCCGAGTCGCCCGCCACCTTCGTCGCGGTCACGCCCGGTCCGCTCAGCGCGAGGTCGTCCGCGCTGAAGACGACCGCGTTCGACATGCGCAGCGAGCCCGCCACCCGCTCGCCGGTCTGCTGGGCGTGGATCGCGAACGACCAGAACAGCCCGACGACCACCGCGCCGGCGACGACCGCCCGGCGGATCAGGCGCTCCGGCCGGCGGTCACCCGCGATCGGCCACCCGGTGGCGGCGAACTCCAGCAGCAGCGAACCGGCCACTATCCCGGCGGCGGCGAGCAGCGGCGTACCGGTGCGGACGGCCCCCAGCAGGACGCCCACGCTGGGCACGAGGATCAGCAGCGCCAGGACGGCGACGTCGGCCAGCACGATCCGCCGGTGTGCCCAGCCGCCGGCGCTCGCCCGGCTGATCACCCGGTAGGCCAGCAGGGCCGCGCCGGCCGCCAGCAGCAGCGCCGCGCAGGGCCGGAACGCGACGCCGGCGCTGCGCAACAGGTAGTCCTGCGGCGAGTAGCCCAGCAGGTTGGCGTCGATGCCGTAGTGGGCGAAGATCGCGTTGGTCCGTACCCAGCCGAAGTAGTAGAGCAGTCCGGTCAGGGTGGCGAACGGGGTGACGACGAGCCCGATGGTCTCCAGGATCTTGGCGGGTTCCGCCGTTGTCGCCGGCACCCGGGTCAACCGCCGCCGCGGAGCGTCTTGGCCTGCTCGTAGCGCGTGCGGGCCGTCTCGGACGTCCATTCGTAGCCGGCCAGCGCGGTCAGGGCGCCGTCCAGCGAGCCGGGCAGCCGGTCCAGCGCGGTGAGCTTGGCGGCCGCGGCGTCGGTCCCGGCGGCCTTGAGCGCCCGCTGCTCGGCGGCGAGCGCGTCGTCCAGGCAGGCCGTCGCCGCGCCGTCCGAGCAGGTGGGCCTGGGTGTCGCGGTGATGCCGACCCCGGGGATCTCCGCCGCGGCGGAGGGCTGGGTCGAGGCGATCCGGGTCGGCTGGGGCTGGACGCCGGGGATCTCGGTGTCGTCGGTGCAGGCGGCCAGCGCCAGCGCCGCCGGGACGAGCACTGCGCACATCAGCCGGCGCCGCGCGGCCGGGGACGGACGCCGGGTGCCCATGCCTGCCATCATGCTCGGATCGCGGGAGCGGCCCATCCGGAAAACGGTCAGCGCGGCCGGTACGGTGCGATACCGGCACCGCTCGTCAGGGCCGCCGGGGATCAGCCGCCAGGGGGCGTGGGCATGCCAGGCGGCCGGTATTCGACCTCCGGGCGGCCCGGCCCGCCATAGCGCGGGCTGCGGATCACCCGGCCGGCGTCGGCCAGATGCTCCAGGTAACGGCGGGCGGTGACCCGGGAGGTGCCGGTGCGGGCGGCCACCTCGGCGGCGGACAGCCCGGCGAGGCCGGTCACCGCGCGCAGGGCGCCGATGACCAGATCGAGCGTGCCGGCGTCCAGGCCCTTGGGCAGCGAGTCGTGCGGCGTGCCGCGCAGCGTGGCGAAGGCCCGGTCGATCTCGTGCTGCGCCGCCAGCTCACCCGCGCCGAGCAACTGCCGGCGGTACTGCGCGTACCGGTCCAGCTTGTCGCGGAAAGCCGCGAACGTGAACGGCTTGAGCAGGTAGTGCGTGACCCCGAGGGCGACCGCCGCGCGGACCATCGCGATGTCCCGGGCCGAGGTGACCGCCAGGACGTCCGTGCCGCTGCCCGCCGCGCGCAGCGCCCGGCACACCTCCAGGCCGTGCTTGTCCGGCAGGTTCAGATCCAGCAGCACCAGGTCGACCGGGCCGGCGCGCAGGGCCGCCATCGCGTCCCGCGCGGTGTGTGCGACGGCGACGACCTCAAAACCTTCGACCTTCTGCGTGTACGCCCGGTGCGCGTCGGCGATCAGCGGCTCGTCGTCGACCACGAGGACCCGGATCGCCGTCATGCCGGGGCCTCCTCGGTCATCGGCGTGACCGGGAGCCGGACCGTGAACACCGCGCCGCCGCCGTCCGCGGGCTCGACATCGCAGCCGCCGCCGTGGCGTTCGGCCACCTGGCGTACCAGAGCAAGCCCCACGCCGTGGCCCTGCCCCGGCTTGGTCGACCAGCCGCGCCGGAAGACGTCGGCGGCCTGGCCGGGCGGCAGTCCCGGGCCGTTGTCGGTGACCCGGACCAGCACCTCGCCCCCGTCCTGGCGGACCAGCACCCGTACCCGCCTCGGCTGTTGCGCCGCGGCGACCGCCTCGAGCGCGTTGTCGACCAGGTTGCCCACGACGGTGAGCAGGTCGCGGCTCGGCACCGGCCCGCCGTCGATCCGCGACCGGTCGTCCACGGTCAGCTGCACCCCGCGTTCGCTGGCCTGGGCCGACTTGCCCAGCAACAACGCGGCCAGCGCCGGCTCGGTCACCGCGCCCATCACCTGGTCGGTGAGCTGCTGGGCGAGCGACAGCTCGGCGGTCGCCAGCTCGATGGCCTCGTCGGTGCGGCCGAGCTCGACCATCGTCAAGAACGTGTGCAACCGGTTGGCGGCCTCGTGGGCCTGCGCCTGCAGGGCCTCGGTGAGGCCGCGTACGGAATCCAGCTCGCCGGTCAACGCCCGCAGCTCGGTGTGGTCGCGCAGGGTGAGCACGGTGCCGACCGCCCGGCCCTCGAAGGTGGTCTCGCGCTGGCTGGCCACCAGCACCCGCTCGCCGGCCAGCACCGGCTCGTCGACGGTGTCCCGGCCCGACGCGATCAGCGCCGTGGCCTCGGCCGGCAGCTCGAGCTCCGCCAGTGGCCGGTCGATCGGGGCGTCCTCCGGCACGCCCAGCAGCCGGCGGCCCTCGTCGTTGATCAGCGTCACCCGACGGTCGCGGTCCACCACGACCAGGCCCTCGCGGACCGCGTGCAGCACCGCGTCGTAGTACTCGTACATCCGGGTCATCTCGGCCGGGCCCAGGCCGTGCGTCTGGCGGCGCAGCCGGCGGCTGAGCAGCCAGGCCCCGACGCCGGCGAGCAGCAGCGCGGCCGCCGTCGCGCCCGCGACCAGCAATGCCTGGCGCCACAGCTGGCGGTTGATCACGTCGGTGGTGATGCCCACCGAGACCAGGCCGACGATCGTGCCGTCGGCGGCCTGCACCGGCACCACGGTCCGCACCGACTCGCCCAGGCTGCCCCGGTACTCCTCGACGACCCGCCCGCCGGCCAGCGCGGCGGCGATGGACCCGACGAACTTCTGCCCGATCAAGCCGACGGTCGGATGGGTGTACCGGGTGCGGTCGGGCGCCATCACGACGATGAAACGGGTGTTGGTGGCGATCCGGGTCGCCTCCGCGTACGGCTGCAGCACCATGTCCGCCGGTTTGCTGGTGCGCAGCGCGTCGGCGACCGCGGGGGAGTGCGCGACCGTCTCGGCCACGCCGATCACCTTGTCCACCGCGGCGTTGCGGGCGTCCTGCCGGACCAGCAGGAACGCGCCGACCATTCCGCTGGTCACGAGCAGCGTCACGACCAGAACCTGCAGTGCGAACAGCTGCCCGGCGATGCTCCAGCGTCGTGTCATGTCCGTTTCCACTCCGGGTCGTGCCGGTGAACAGAATGAACGTAATGGTGCTCTCTGATGAGACCTGGACCACAGTCTGCGGCATGGACACCCAGAGCCCTCCCCCGCCTGCCAGGCGGGACCGGACACATCTTCTCTACGTGGCGGTGATCGTCGCCGTCATCCTCGGTATCGCCGTCGGCCTCCTCGTGCCCGACTTCGCCGTCGAACTCAAACCGATCGGCACGGGCTTCGTCAACCTGATCAAGATGATGATCAGCCCGGTCATCTTCTGCACCATCGTTCTGGGTGTCGGCTCCGTACGCCAGGCCGCGAAGGTCGGCCGCGTCGGCGGGCTCGCGCTCGGCTACTTCCTGCTGATGTCGACCGTCGCCCTGACGATCGGCCTGGTCGTCGGCAACATCATCCACCCCGGATCGGGCCTGCACCTGGACGCCGCCGTCGCGGCGGCCGGGCAGAAGCAGGTCAGCACCACCACTCCCGCGACCACCGCCGACTTCATCCTGGACATCATCCCGACCACGCTGCTCTCGTCGCTGACCGAGGGCCAGGTGCTGCAGACGCTGCTCGTGGCGCTGCTGGTCGGCTTCGCCCTGCAGTCGATGGGTTCGCGCGGCGAGCCGGTGCTGCGCGCGATCGGCACCATCCAGCGGCTGGTCTTCAAGGTCCTCGCGATGATCATGTGGCTGGCGCCGATCGGCGCGTTCGGCGCGATGGCGGCGGTGGTCGGCTCGGCCGGCGTGGACGCGCTCAAGAGCCTGGCCCAGATCATGCTCGGCTTCTACCTCACCTGCGGCCTGTTCGTCTTCGTGGTGCTCGGCACGCTGCTCTGGCTGGTCGCCCGGATCAACATCCTCAGCCTGTTCAGGTACCTGGGCCGCGAGTTCCTGTTGATCGTCTCCACCTCGTCGTCGGAGTCCGCGCTGCCGCGGCTGATCGCGAAGATGGAGCACGTCGGGGTCAGCAGGCCGGTCGTCGGCATCACCGTGCCGACCGGCTATTCCTTCAACCTGGACGGCACCGCCATCTATCTGACGATGGCGTCGCTGTTCATCGCCCAGGCGATGGGCGACCCGCTGTCGATCGCCGAGCAGATCTCGCTGCTGCTCTTCATGATCGTCGCGTCCAAGGGCGCCGCCGGGGTCACCGGCGCCGGCCTGGCCACGCTCGCCGGCGGCCTCTCCAGCCACCGCCCGGAACTGCTCGACGGCGTCGGCCTGATCGTCGGCATCGACCGGTTCATGTCCGAGGCGCGGGCGCTGACCAACTTCGCCGGTAACGCGATCGCCACCATCCTGATCGGCACCTGGACCCGCGAGTTCGACCGGGACCGCGCCCTGCTGGTGCTCTCCGGCGGCGACCCGTTCGACGAGGCCACGATGCTCGACGAGGAGACGCCCGACCAGCCGGCCGTCGAGAGCACCCCGGTTCAGGCGAAGGCCTGACCCACCCCTGCTGCCCGCCGCGCCCTTCCCAACAGCCCCGGGCGCGGCGGGCGCACCATGATCGCCCGCTCCGTCGCTGCCATCACTAATCGGCGCGGCGGGGCGGTGCCATGTCACCGGGCCGTAGTCGGCGGGCAAGCCGGCCGGGATCAAGCCACCGAGGCCGGGGCCGGGTCGGCGACGAGCCGGTTGGGCGCTTTCATGGTTGAGCCCCGCACGACAAGCTCCGCGGGGAAGACGTACTCCGAGCGCGGAGCGGCGTGTCCGTTGATCTCGTCGACCAGGGCTCGGACGGCCGCGTTGCCCATGGCCGCCACCGGCTGGCGCAGCGTGGTCAGCGGGGGATCGGTGAAGGCGATCAGCGGCGAGTCGTCGAAGCCCACGACCGACAGGTCGCGGGGGACCGCCAGGCCGCGGCGGTGCGCCGCGCGGATCGCGCCCAGCGCCATCAGGTCCGAGCCGCAGACGATCGCGGTGACCTCGCGGTCGAGCAGTTGCCCCGCCGCGACCTCGCCGCCCTCCACGCCGAACAGCGTCAGGGACACCAGCTCGTCCAGCTCCCGCTCGAAGACGCCCAGCTCGCGGCGCATCGCAGCGCGGTAACCCGCGAGCTTGCGCTGCACGGCACGGAACCGCTCCGGGCCGGAGATGAAACCGATCCGCTCGTGGCCCAGCGCCACGAGATGCGCCACCGCCGAAGCGCCCGCCTGCTGGTCGTCGCAGGAGATGAACGGCGCGTCGATGCCCTGGGCGTAGCCGTTGATCAGCACGATCGGCAGCGGCCGGTGCACCAGCCGCTGGTAGCGCTCGTGGTCGGCGGTCGTGTCGGCGTGCAGCCCGGCCACGAAGACGATCCCGGAGACCTGCCGGTCGAGCAGCATCTCCACGTACTCGTCCTCGGTCACGCCGCCTGGGGTCTGCGTGCACAGCACCGGGGTGAAGCCGGTCTGGGCCAGCGCCGACTCGATCACCTGGGCGAACGCCGGGAAGATCGGATTCTCCAGCTCCGGCACGATCAGCCCGACCAGGCCCGCGCTGCGCTTGCGCAACCGCTCGGGACGTTCGTAGCCGAGCACGTCGAGCGCGGTGAGCACGGCCTGCCGGGTGTCGGCGGAGACGCTCGGCCGGTCGTTGAGGACGCGCGACACCGTCGCCTCGCTGACCCCGGCCTGCCGGGCGATGTCGGAGAGTCGTGCGCGCATAACCGTCACTGTAAACGCTTCCGTAAGTCGTTTCAGAACCGAGCAATGCCGGGTCCCCCGCCCCCGTCAGGGGACCAGCCGCCGGTTATCGCCAGGTGTCGGTCAGCGTCAGGGTGCAGGCGGTGCCGGTGTTGATGACCCGGTTGCTGCCGGCCTCCCAGGTGATGGTTGAACCCTCCTTCTTGATGTACTTGTACTCGACCGCGGTGTTCGCCGGCAGGTTCACGGTGCCGCGCCAGACGGGATAGGTGGCCGCCGAGAGCGCCACGCCGCCGGCGGTGTCCCAGTTGCTCAGCTCCGACCGGTTGCCGAGCACATAGACGTTCTGCCCCCAGGTCGTGCTGACCGTGGCGGCGAAGCTCACCGCGACCGTGCTGCAGCCGCTGGTCGGTGACTTGGCGTTGACGTGGATCGCCACGGCGCCGTTCGCCGGGATGGTCACCGAGGCGGTGCCGCCCGCGACCGTGACGGCGGTGCCCGCGCAGCCCGTGCTCGTGGCGCCGCCGGTGATCACGTCGCAGTAGGTGCCGTCGGCGAGCCCGGTGGGATAGCTGGCGGTGGAGGCGGTGGCCGAGCCGTTCAGGCCGATCCAGCCGAGCGAGCCGCGGTGGAAGCCGATCACACTGCTGGAGGTGGCGGTGAAGTCGGACACGGTGCCGGCGGCGGCGGTCGCGTTGTGCCAGCCGACCATGCCCTTCACCCCGGTGGACTGGGAGATGCACTGCCAGGTGCCGGCCGAGCAGTTGGTGTCGGTGATGAAACCGCTGGAGTTGGCCGGCGGCGACTGCCCGGTGTTGCTGGTCGGGAACGTGAAACCGTCGTAGACGAACGGCTGCCCGTACGGGTACGCCAGCAGGAAGTAGTTCGCCAGGGTGTAGGGGGCGCCGTCCAGGTAGCGCAGCGTGGTGCCGTCCCGCTCGAGATCGTGGTTGGTGACCATGGCGGCCGTCTGGTCGCTCGTCGCGTCCAGGCTCCAGCTGGGAATGCCGGCCAGGTTGGCCAGCGTGCCGTTGGTGAACTGGGCCTTCAGGCCCATGGCGTAGGAGAAGCCGAGGACATCGCCGTTCGAGGTGAAGGCGGCCGGCTTGAGCTCGCTGTTGGTCGAGCCGGTGAAGATCTCCTGCGCGATGTACGGCGCCTTGCCCTCCGTGGTCGTCGGGTTGAGCAGCGCCCGGATCGCCGTGAAATCGGCCACCGAGACGTGCTTGGCGGCGTCCACCCGGAAACCGTCGACGCCGAGGCCGATCAGGTCGTTGAGGTAGCCGGCGATCTTCGTACGCACGGTGCTGCTCTGGGTCTTGAGGTCGGACAGCGACAGCAGCATGCAGTTCTGCACCTCGGCGGTGTTGTTCCAGTCGTCGATCACCCCGTCGTCGTCGGCGCAGTAGCCGTCGTTGGCGTGGTGGAAGTCGTCGTAGGCGTACGGCACCGCCGGGTAGCTGTAGCCGCTCGCGCTGTACGTGGAACCGCCGTACGTCGTGGTCAGGGTGTTGTTGGCGCCGGCCATGTGGTTGATCACCGCGTCGGCGTAGACGCGCACGCCGGCGGCGTGGCAGGCGGTGACCATGGCGGCGAACTGCGCCCGGGTGCCCATCCGGCTGGTCAGCTGATAGGACACCGGCTGGTAGACCTCCCACCAGGGGTGCGCGCCGTTGTCGCTGGTGGCGAGGCTGACCGACTCCTCCGGCGGGGCGACCTGCACGGCGCCGTAGCCGGCCGGGCCGAGTTGGTTCGTGCAAGCCGAGGAGATGGAGTTCCAGTTCCATTCCCAGAGGTTGGCGGTCACGTCGCTGTTGTTGAGGCTGACGGCGGCGTGCGCCGTGACGGTCGGCATGAGCAGGACGACCAGGCCGCTCGCCGCCAGGACGACGGCGGCGAAGAGCCGGGCGAGGACGATGCGCGGGCTTCGTTCCATGAGGGGGCTTCCAATGCTCGCAACGGGGTATTCGGGGGAGCGGGGACGGCCGTCCGTTACGGCGAGGATGCCGGACTGTTTCAAGAACGTCAATAAGTTGCTGCAAGACTTTGCAGACTTTGCTGGGTGGTTTCAGAGAGTCGTTGACAGTGTTGCGAGCGTTCGCCCTAATGGGTGGGGGGAGTGCCGCGCCCCCCTGGATCGGAGCAGCCATGCCCGCCATCTCCCGCCGGGACTTCACCGCCGGCGCGGTGGGCGCGACCTTGCTGCTTGCCGGCTGCTGGGCGCCGGGCGGGGACGAGAGCGGCAAGACAATCG
>Ga0307512_10003738_pt1 | contig 17231 bp, 12 predicted proteins | sample 14_EM_MG_FD_200267 | JGI IMG/M metagenome (GOLD analysis project Ga0307512, IMG submission 200267) | Populus trichocarpa ectomycorrhiza microbial communities from riparian zone in the Pacific Northwest, United States - 14_EM | ecosystem: Host-associated > Plants > Roots > Unclassified | place...
AATCGGTCGAATAAGTGGGATCCGTCGGGTACACGGTCATCGGGCACCTCCCAGGGATATCGCCAGCAGGCCGTTCTCCGGCCGGTCCGGGTCGTTGTCGCAGGTGGCGATCTCCAGCGGGCCGAGCCGCAGCACGCCGTCCTCCCTCTCTCCTCGGTCCTGCTCGAACAGCCGCCGCAGGCGGGTCACTTGGACGCTCTGCACGCCCGGTACGGCCGCGGCGACGGCAACCAGACGGCTGAGCCGCACGGGTTCGCCGAAGGTCAGCGCGTCCGGGTGGAAGAAGCCGAGCCCTCCGTCCGCGAGGCGGCCGCTGCCGAGGACGCGGTACAGCTCGGCCAGGATCTGCCCGTGCTGGTGGCCGGGCGCGGCGCAGACGCTCAGCGCGACGTCGAGCGGCACCAGTCGGGCGGGGCCGACGACGAGGTCGTGGCCGATGCGCCGGTACGCCTCCAGGGACTGCTCGACCTCGGTGAGCAGAGTGGCCGACGGCTGTGCGCTGCCGTACGCGTCGATCGCGATGTGGGCCTCCTGGACACTGCCGGTCCAGCGGATCTCGGCGGCGGCGCGCTGCACCCCCGGCAGGGCGCAGGCCAGGTCCGCGTAGTCGTCGGCGGTGACCGCGCGCAGGCGGGTGCGGCGCAGGTCGAGCGGGGCCAACTGGCGTGCCTGCTCGATAGGTTCGGGCTCGACGCCGCCGATGGCGGGCAGCGGGTTGCGGACCACGGCGGCCGGTGGCTGTTCGCAGTCGCTCTGGACGACGAGGTGGTTGATGGCCTCCGCGCCGACGTTGCCCGCGATGCCGCCGCCGAGCCGGTAGTGCAGGGCGAGCCGGTGGCCCGGTGCCGGCCCGGCGCCGTGCCGGCCGTCGCCGAAGCGCAGGGCGAGGCGGCCGTCGTCCTCCAGTTCGCCGACGAAGTGCCGGTCGCGGGGGCCGCTGTGCAGCAGGTCGCGGCACGGCACCCAGGTCAGGTCGCCGTCCTCGACGCGTACGGCGGGCAGCGCGCTGCGCGGGTCCTGGCCGAGTGCGGCGGTCGCGGAACCGCGCAGCACCGGCTCCTCGGGGTGCAGTCCGGCCGCGTACGACGGACCCCAGCTGTGCGCGATCTCCCAGGCGATGTGCCCGTCGAGGACCGCCCCCGCACGGGCGCGGGAGGCGAGAATCTCCACGCGGCGCAGCTTGGTGTCGAGCAACTCGTCGTTCTTGTGCAGGAGTTCGCGCAGTGCGCGGACGGGATGCGCACGGAGTTCGAACCGCTCGATGACCTTCAGGCCGTAGATCAGGGTGAGTTCGTCGATCTCCTCGGCGGCGAGCCCGTCGCGGTCGCGGGCGCTGCGCCACAGCTCGACGAGCCGCTGCCGCACCCGCCCCGGTATCGCGGCGATCCGCTCGGCCTGCCCGGCGGCCACGATCTGCGCGTCCGGGAAGGGCACCGCCTGCACGACCGGGGAACGGCCGAGAACCGGGCGGAAGCGGGGCGCGATGCCCGGGTAGACGGACTGGGCGAGCAGGGTGCGCAGGGCTGCCGCCTGGGCGTACGCGGTGCCGGGCACCACGCGCTCGTGCCGCTGCCCGGCGCGCTCCAGGCCGAGTCCTGCGCGTACCGTCGCCGCCTCGCCCACCACCTCGAACAGTTCGCGGACGTCGTCGGGTACGAGTGCCTCGCCGCTCTCCGCCTTGTCGGTGAGGGAGTTGACGAGCCGGGCGGGTGCGTTGCCCTCCTCCCGGTCGTAGCAGCCGAACGCGGGAGGGTCGCAGGGCGCGACGACGGCCGGCTCGGGCGGCACGGTGGCCGTCTCGGGGAGTCCGGTGAGGGTGCGGCCGTGGTCGACGAGGACGATGTTGCCGCGGGCCAGGGTCACGTCCTCGACGGGCAGGCAGTCGCGGCCGCCGCGCGTGGTGAGGCAGAGCGGGAACCGCAGGGCGTCCCCGGCGGCCCAGGTGACCTCCAGGACCGGCTGGTCCTCGATGCGGTCGACGGCCGGGGTGACGGAGGTGAGGCGCACGGCCTGGCGGTGGCTCGGGTCCTGGTCCCCGGGGGTGCCGGTGCGCGGGCCCTTCACCTCCTCCAGGACCAGCAAGTCACCGGGCTGCAGCTTGAGTTGACGGTCCCGGCAGGTCTCCGGGTCGTCCCACTCGTCGCGCAGGGTGGCGGAGGTCGCGCCCTTGGGCAGGGTGCACACCTCGCCGCCCCAGGTCCACAGGCGGACCGCGTTGTGCGCGACCTTCAGCTCCAACGGGTCGGCGGCGAGGACCGGTTCGAAGACCTCCACCGAGCCGCGCTCGTCCAGGTCGCCGAGGTCGTTCTCGTCGATCACCGTGCCGGGCTCGGGCCGGTCGTGCGGGTCGAGGGTGCGGACGTCGACGGAGGCGAAGCGGAAGGTGCCCGGGGCGAGCGTGGTGTCGCCGGCGGTCCGGACGGTGACGTAGGCGCGCGCCGTGCAGCCGTCGTGCATCGCGTAGTCGATGAGCCGGACGTGACGGCGTACGGAGACCCGGCGGCGCGCGGTGTCCAGGTAGGCCTCGGTGGCCACCGCGTCCTGCTGGTAGCTGATCTGGTCGCCGGTGTACGCGAGCAGTTCGACGAGCGTGACGCCCAGGTCGGCGGGGTTGCGCTCGGCCCAGTCGGGGGTGGTGAGCGCGAGCCGGTCCATGAGCAGCTTGCGGATGGTGTCGTAGTCGCGGGCCGTGTAGTCGACGACGGGAGCGGAGGGGAAGTCCGTCCCGTCCGGCTCGTCCTCCCTGCAGTCGAAGGGAGTCGGGCAGTCCGGCCGGAAGGAGAAGGACGCGCGGTGGTAGCGCTGGTCGAAGCCGCGGAAGGGCTCGGTGCCGGGCCGCCCGTACGGGTCGGTCTCGACGAGCGAGAACACGTACCGCGAGGTGTCGCCGGCCCGGTCGAGGGTGACGTAGAGCCGGTCGTCGAGCTCCGGGTCCTCCTCGCGCTCGACGCTGACGTCGACGGCGGTGATGCCGGTGATCCGGCGGCCGCCGTCGATGCGGACGTTCTCCGGTCCGAGGCCGTGCGGGGCCTTGCCGAGGAAGGTGACGGTGAGCAGCAGCCCGTCGTCACTCACCTCCACGGCATCAACTCCGCCCAGCTGAGCGGCTCTTACCTTGGCGCGGCGGGACGTGGTGGTGACGGTGGTCATGCGGCCCTCCCCTCGAACACGTCGTCGGTCCGGGTCCCGGTGGCCCGCAGGACGTACGACAGATAGACACGTACGGCGTTCTCGTCGCTCACCACGTCGAGGGCGACCACGTCGATCAGGTCGCCGAGCCAGCGCTGCAGTGAGGCCTGGACGGAGAGCTCGAGGGTGCTGACGAGTTCGGGACTGTTCGGGGCGAAGACGAGATCGAGCAGCCCGCAGCCGAAGTCGGGGCGCATGACGCGCTCCCCCGGGCTGGTGAACAGCAGTTGCTCGATCAGGTCGTGGACGTGCTCGGCGTGGCCGGCGTGTGCGGTGCGTCCGCGGCGGTCGGCGCGGAAGGGGAACGCGATGTCGCTGCGCGGGCGTTGGCTGGTTCGGCGGCTCATCGGACCGTGACCTTTCGCTGGGCGGCCTGGACGACGGGCGGCCCCTGCGGCACGAAGGCCGCGGTGAAGCACTGGGCCGCGGAGGTGTCGAGCAGCACCGGTGCGCCGTCGACCATGACGCCGGTGCCGTCGGCGGTCCAGCGGACCGAGACACAGGGCGTGGGCACACCGTCGACGGTGTGCGGGCAGCCGGTGACGACGTACGCGTGTGCCGCCGTCGCGACGGCGGCGCCCCCGATGCGTACGCCACCGGAGGGTGTGGTGGCGGCGGTGACCCGGCCGCCGTGCGGGCAGCCGATCACGGCGCCGGCGTCGAGCAGACTCCCGGACAACTTGGTGCGTCCCCCGTCTTCTATCGCTTCGAGAGCACGGTCAACTGGCCCTCGTTGATGGTCACTTCCTTGCCGCGGAGCACGATTTCGGCGCCTGCGCCGGTCGCGATGACCACGGCCTCCTTGGTGATGCGGATGTAGGCGCCGCCCTGGGCCTGGAGCAGAATTCCCTGCTCCGCACCGGCGGTGTCGTTCATGACGATCTTGTGCGCGCCCGGCGTCTGCACGACGACCGGCTTGTTCGGCGAGTTCGCCTGCAGCTCGCGGCGCGCGTCCGGCGGCAGTTCCTCGGCGGCCCCGTACCAACACCCGGTCCACACAGGGAAACTGGGGTCCCCCTGTTCGAACTCCACCCACACACCCGCGCCCGGCGGCGGCACGACGAACTGCCCGGCCTCGGGCCCGGTGAACGGCAGACAGGGCAGCGCCCAGGTGGACGGCTCGTCACCGAGCACGTCGGGCACCTCGACGGTGATACGGCCGATGCGCAGCGGGTCGTTGTTGTTCACGACACGGCCGCGGAACTTGCCGAGGTAGCTGTTGTTGGGTGCCGCCATGCTGAACTGCTCCTGATGGGTGGGTCGTTGGGTTGTCGGTGCTACGGCCGGACGTAGTCGCTACGGGCCTCCAGTCCCTCCCGGGAGAGGGTGAAGTTCTGTTGGAACGAGCCCGGCCGCAGGTTGTGGGTGACGGACTTGACGTAGTAGTCGCCGTCGTACGCCCGCCCGGAGCCGCGCACGCCGACCAGCTGGCGGGGCTGCAGGATGTACCCGTGCCGGTTGACGTCGAGCGACCCGGATCCGGAGACGACGTCGGCGGAAACGGCGGCACGGGCGAGAAGCTCGGCCTCGGCCTGCTCGCGCTGCTGCTTGGCGGTGCCGGAGAGGGTCTTGCGCTTGAGGGCCGGGGTGGGCCGGCGCCCGAGCGGCGGTCGCAGCGGACTGATCGGCGGCTGCGGCAGCAGGGTGGACTGGCGGGTCCCCGGGTCCTGCCACCGGGCCTGCGGCTCTTCCCGCGCGGTGCCGTCGTAGGCGAACGTCAGCTGATCGACGGTCGTATGGGCATCCATGTTGACGTTGAGCGCGTGCTGCCGGATGCCGAGGCGGACCTCGGGGCCCCAACGGGCGGAGGACTGGCCGGGGTTGGGGCCGGGTTCGAGATAGAAGGTGTAGCCGTTGGCGCGGGCCAGCTCCGTGACGTACTGGAGATCGGTGCCGGTCTGGTAGTGCACGCGCAGATCCTGGTGAGGCGGCTGGGCGATCTTCTCGGCGTAGACGTCGGGGCGGATGCCGTAGTCGGAGTAGCGGCGCAGGATGTTCAGCACCCGCTCGGAGGGCGGCAGGTTGGGATACCGGGCGGTCCGCTCCTCCAGATCCATGAGCAGCGTCAGATCCTCGCCGGTGACGGTGAGGGTGGAGTGCCCGGGCTGGTTGCTGGCACCCACCTCCTGACGGACGATGAGCCCGTCGAAGAGCACATCGGGCGTCCCCCGGACGCTGACGGTGACGATGAGCCGGGTCTTGGGGTCGAAGAACCCCTCGGGCAGCAGCCGTTGGTTGATGATGCCGGTCTTGGTGAGGTCGAAGGCCAGCTGGAAACCGCTGCGTTCGCCGGCCGTGGCCGTGATCTGTGCGGACAGCAGGGCCTCGGTCACCTCGGCCGGCACGGGGCGGGCGAGCTTCGGCCCCATGAGCAGCGTGATGTGGACGGGGCCCTGCCCCACGGGCTGCTCAGACACGCCGGTGTCCCCCGGGCTCGGGAATGTCGATGACCTGCCCGGCCTCGTCCGTCAACTCCCTCGGATCGAGTACGGGGTTGGCGTCGGCGATCCGCCACCACTGACCGGAATCGCCGAAGTACCGCTGGGCGAGCAGATCGGCCCGCTCACCCGCACCGACGACATGCTCCTGCGTCTCCTGCGCGTCGAGCGGGGGCAGCAAACGGCGTTTGGCGTAACGGACTTCGGTGCCGTCGGGGAGGCGGTGCACGCCGATCTCCGCGTCGTGGTAGCGACTGGTCCGCGGATAGGGATGAGCGCCGGGTATCGAACCCAGCGCACTCTCGTACGACTCGATGTCAGCCATGACTGTGCTGCTCAGCCCCTTCCGCTCAGTACGTCCGCGCCGGGCAGCCCGAGCGCGCCAAGACTGCCGCCGCGCGCGGCGGCGGCGAGCCGCTCCTTCTGCGCGAGGTGCGCCATGTAGAGATCGGCACCGCGGTGCCCGGCCGGCAGGTCGCTGACGGTGAGGATCTTCATGCCGATGCCGAGGGAGGCCCGTATCGGGTTGAGATTCACGTCGAACGCGGACTCGTTGACGGACAGTTCGGTGAGCCGCACGGGCATGACCCGCTTGCTCCCCCACGTGAACAGCGTCAACGGCATCTCGATCGGACTGATCTCGATGGTGCCCTTCTGCGACAACTTGCTCGCGGCGCGGAGTTGGGCGGTGGTCGGCTGCACGAGCATCTCGAGGGTGGCGAGCTGTGGGTGAATGCCGTCGGGCGCGGCGATCTCCAACTGATCGGTGGCGTCGATCTCGGCAGTGAACTTCCAGGTCTCCTCGGCGGGGCCCTTGAGCCGGAGGGCCTCGTTTCTGTCCCCGCCGCCGCTGCCTCCGCCGCCGCCATCACTGCTGTCTCCGGCGGACTGGGGCGCGATGCTGCGTTCCAGGGTGTCGGGGTTGAACTGGAGGACGATGACACGTTGGGGGGTGCCGCGGTCGGGGTCGACCACGACTATGCCGGAGCGGATGGGTTTGGGGATGTCTGCGTAGCGGGTCATGTGAGCACTCCTCAGCGGGCAAATCTGCTACGGCTTGGGCAAGTTGCTCGGCCAGGCACGTCCATCGCTCTCCGCCTCGTCGAAGGCGTCCTGAATGATCAGAGCAGTGTCAGCCAGCAGACCGATCTCGCGATCCCGCACCAGGAGCTTCAGCGCGTGCAGGGGAACAACATGGTCCAGATACTTGCTCGGAGTATTGGGAAAGATCATCGGGATTCGCATGATGCTGTCGTGGCGGCCGGGAATATCTTGGTAGTACCAGCGCCCTGGAGTATTCCTGACGACCGTCTCGCCGTAGTACCGGGAGGCTCCGACCAGGAAACCGCCGGTTCGCTCCGCATCGAATTGTTCAAGAGTTTCGTACCGAGCCAGGATCTCTCGCTCCAGCGCTTCCAAGGACTGGAATGAATAGTCCGGGGTGAGCGTCTCACTCATATACCTCTCACACCAGTGCTGGATTTCGCTCGACATATTAGACAACCATGCGTCAAGGAATTCACGCGCCTGCTGGTTCATATGCTTCCGGTCTTGCTTCCGGTAGTACTCGGTCAGGATTTCCTTGGCGCTCATTTCTACTCCTTCTTGCTCTCAGAAGAGTCCGGGGTGATCCGCCACGGGCGTGCTCAGGGCATGCCATTCGAGGACCAATATTCCCTTTTTCTCCAGATTCTTCTTCTTTCGGTCCGATATGGACTCACCAATCACATACACTACCCGCCAACCCTGCTTGATGAGATCCTTGTCCTTTTGTGTCTGATTGAATTTCGCCTTCCGAGTCGACTTCATCTCAAAAAGGATCTTCCGGTCGAAGTGGACGAGGTCAGGCCGGCGTTTGATTCCGGTAAGGCGTTCCATTCGGCTCTCCAGTTCCGCCTGCTGCCTTGCGTCGCCGAACTCCCAGCCGTCCTCGCGGCTCAACTGCTGCGCCTCGATGAAGTCCTCCTCGTACTTTTCCCCCTTGTACGTCTTGCCCTGATTCTCGGTGTACTTCTGATACCAGTCCTTGAACTTGGCCAGCTTCTTCCCGGTCCTCGCCTGCCGGTCCTTGTAACGCGCCCAGGACTGGACGACATGCTCGTCCGAACCCGGCTTGGGTTTTATCTTCGGGCGGCGGCGCTGCTGTATGTCGCTATCGGTCGGCTCCGGCAAGTGCCGACCCTGCTGATTCAGTCCCGGGTCTTTGTAGGTGTACTCGTGCGGCTGGTCTCTTCTTCCGCCCTTGAGCGGACGAGTGACGCCGGGAACGCCGTACTTTCCCTCGATATACGCCTTCAGCTTGTTGACGAGGGTGCGCCGTGCCGCATCCCCCTCGAACAGTACGAGCTCACCCTCCAGCTCCCGCTCGATTTGTTCCTTCTTCAGTCGAAGGTTCTTGGTGAAATCGGATTCTTCCTCGTCGGCCCGGAAAGTGTCCCAGCCTCCCGGCTCCTCAATGCCCAGCGCCTTCTCCAGGATGGCCTGGAGGTCGGGGCCGAGTATTGCGCGGAGACTCCTGATGAGCCCGTCAGCCGCACCCGACTCCGGGTTGAGTGCAGCAGTGATGGTGAACGATGAGCTACCGGACTGCCGGAGATCAGTCAGGCGATACCACGTCCGCAGGGCGGGCAGGACCGCGCGCATGCCCCACTGCGGTATGCCTCGCCTCAGGATCCCGGACAGTTTGGGTCGCAGCCTGGCGAGGATTTTCTGGAGTCGCGCCTCCTTCGACTCCCTGGACTTCTCGTCCTTCTTGCGCTGGTCCTGTTTCTGCTTCTTCTGCTCGTGCTGGCGCTTCTTGTGGTCCTTCAGGTGGTCTTTCTTCTTCTTGAAGAAGTTGCGCAGCTTCGACGCACCGTTCTTCAACGCCTTGCCGAGCTTCGACTTCTTCAGCTTTCGGCCGAGCGTCTTCGCCGCGTTGCCGACCTTCTTCAGGGCGGACTTGACCGCGCCCTTTGCCTTCGAGAGAGCCTTGCCGACCGGGGACTTGGGCTTCTTGGGCTTGGTCGGCTTCGGGCCCTCGATCTCCTTCTGCTTCTTCTTCGGAGCAGACTCGGGAGTCTTGTCCTTGGCCGGTGCCTGTTCCTTGTCCGGGGTCCGGTCCTTGGCGGGGCCCTGCTCCTTCTCGGGCGTCCTGTCCTTCGGCTTCGTCTCCGCCGCATCCGGTTTCTTCGCCGGTCCCTTGGGGGTCGCATGGTCCTTCGGTTTGACGGGAGACTTCGGTTCCGGTGACGGCTCGCCCTTCGGCCTGCGCTCGGTGCCGGGGCGGCCCAAGGCCTGCCTGGCCCTGCGCATCGCCCCCCGAGCCGAGTTGACCGCCGACCCCGCCGCCTTCTTAGCCCCGCCCCCGACCTTCTTCAGCCCGTCCATGATCTTCTGCGCCATGCCCTTGAGCCGCTTGCCGACGCCCTTGGTCGCCGAAGACAGCTTCTGCAGAAGGAAGTTGGTGATGAAGTCCAACAGGGCCACGACACCCGCTGCGACCGCCTCGGCGAACAGGCAGGCCGCCGGGCCCGCCTTTACCGCCTTCAGGTACGCCCAGAACTTCGAGAACGCCGACAGGATCGAGCTGACCGTCGACCAGGCCGCCATCAGGCCCTGGACGATCGTCAGGATCGCCCCGGCAGCCGGCACGATCATCGAGACGACCTTTTCGATGACCAGGGTCGCGATCATCATCGGCAAGGACGCGATGATCGCGTCCCACGCCATCTTGCCGATCTGTTTGATCGAGACGCAGCCCTTGACCAGGACGTCGATGACGGCCTTGCCGAGGCCGAGGATGCCCTCGACCTTCGTGTCGAACCACCCCTTGACCGCCACCTTGATCGCGCCCCAGAGGTGGTCCGTGATGCCGGTCTTGGCCGCGCTGCCCGCCTTGGAGATCCAGCCGCCCGGGTCCGGCGCGATGTCCGCCACCAGCGCCGCGAACTTTCCGAGCGCCTCGATCGCCGCCTGCGCGAACTTGATCGCGCCGACGATGACGGCCTGGTAGGCCTTGATGACCGCCTTGACCCCGGCTTCGAGGACATCCAGGAGCTTGTTCAGGCCCGCCGCCAGTGCGTCCAGCAGCGTGTTGACCGCCTTCTTCAGGCCGTCCGCCAGCTTGTTCACCGTCGCTATCGCCGCGTCCCGCAGGCCCTCGATCGCCTTGCGGAAGCGGTCCCGGAGTTCGGGGAAGGCCGCGAGGAGGGTGTCGCCAATCGCGATCAGGACGTCCGCCAGCGCGTTGATCGCCTTGACGGCCAGGTCTCGTACGAAGTCGATGGCCTGGTTGGCCCAGTCCTTGAACTTGTCGATGATCCCGTTGACGGCCTTGCGGGCGGCGTCGAAGACCGCGGTGACGGCGGCGAGCAGGCCCTTGAAGAAGTCGGCGACCTTGTCCGCGATCCAGCCGAACAGGCCTCCGGAGGGCTTCTTCTCCTCCTTCTTCTTCTTGGCCTCCTTCTCGGCGTTCTCGCGCTCGGTGTCGATCGAGGAGTTGTCCTTGTCCTTGCGCTCGCCGACCTCCTTGTCCTTGTCGTCGCGAGCCTTGACGATCTCCTTGTTCTTCTTGCCGTGCTCGTCGTCGGACTGCTTGTCCGCGTCGTCGACCTTCTTGTCCTGCTCGGTCCGCCAGTCCTCGCGCTGCTTCTGTGTCTCGCGAGCGACGCGGCCGCGTTCGGCGGTCTGCTGCTGGGTGTCGCGGTCGACCTCGCGGTCGATCTCGCCCTGCTTGTCCTGCTTGGCCTGCTGCTCGCTCTGCTGGTGTTCCTTCTCCTTGGCGCCGAGGTCGCCCTGCGCCTTGCCGGCGGCACCGGTGATCTCGGTGCCCTTCTCCTGCTTGGCCACGGCGCCGACGCCGGCCTTCGGCGCGGGCGTGGCCTCGAGTGCGCCCGCCTTGCCGCCCCCGGCACCGCCGGACGCCTTGCCGGCGATCTTCTCCCGGGGCGCGTTGGGGAAGATCTGGTCCTCGCCCATCGGCTTGGCCGCGTCCTCGCGGCCGGTCGTCTGCAGGTCGGACTGCTTGTCCTTGAGCGCCTTGGCCTGGTCGTCGGTGCGGGTCGGATCGCTGGCGCCCTCCAGGCGGATCTTGGGCGCCGGGCCGACCGTCTTGTTCTCGAGTTCCGGGTCGGTGGTGGGAACGGCGTCGGCCGCGGCCTCCACGTTCTTCGCCTCGGCCTCGCTGAGTCCCTTGTCGGGCACGGCGGGGGCCGGCGGCGGAGGCACGTTGTCCGTCGGCTGCTTGCCCTCGGCCTTGTCGCCGCCCTTCGCCTTCTGCTTGTCGCCCTGGTCCTCCGGACCGATCCGCTCCACCTTGCCGGTGACCTGGGCCGCTTCGGGCGCGGCCTCGGGCGGTGCCGAACGCGTCTGCGGCGCCCCCGAAGGGCGTTCCCGCGTCGGCGGGGCCGCGTCGAGCCGCTTCTGCTCCTCGCCGATCTTCTTGTCCGCGGCCTTGTCGACCCCGGGCATGGCGGCAGCGGCCTGGTCGGGCGCCAGTTTGCTGACGGTCTGTACGGCGGCCTTGGGGTCCTGCCCCGAGACGTCCGGCGGTTCCTCCTGCTTCTGTTCGGGCGCGGCCTCGCCGCCGCCCCCTCCGCAACTGCCCTGCCCGCCCTCGTCCTTCTCGGGTGCGGGCGCGGGCGGCGCGCAGCCGCCGCCGTCCTTCTCCAGGGACGCCTCGGGCCGGGGCGCGTCCGTCTCGGCGCTCCCACCGGGCCGGCCGGGCCCGTCGGTCTGCTCGGCCGCCGGGCTCACCGCCGCCTGCGCGACGGACGGCGCGGCACCGGGTCCGGCAGCGGTCGTCGGGCCGGTCTTCTCGGCGGCGCCCACGGGTCCGCGCGGTGCGGCGCCGGGCCCGGTCTCCTTGGGCACGCGGCTCTTGGCCGCCGGCGCCTCGCGCTCGGACCGGGGCGGTTCGGCACCGCGCCGGGCGGCGGGCGAGGGGTCGCGGTCCTCGACCGGGGTCTTGGGGGTCTGCGCACCGGCAGGCCTGGACACGGCCGCCGCCACCGGACTCACCACGGAGGGCGCCGGGCCCGCGGCAGCCGACGCAGCCCCCGCGGCCGACCGGGACTCCGTAGCCGTACGGTCCTGCTGTTCCCTCTTCTCCACCTGCGCGTCCCTGGCATCCGGCTTCTCGTCGTCGCCGTCCGCCTCGGTGCCCTCGTCCTCCGGCGCCTTGGTCTGTTCCTTCTCCTGCTGCTGCTCCGGGTCGGGCTTCTCGGCCTCGGGCTCGGGCCGGTCCTTGTCCTGGGTCGCGAGATCCGGGCCGACCTCCTGGTCGAGCGGCTTGTCGGTCTCCTGGAGGTCCTTGGTGCCACGGTCCTGGGCCTGCGCGGCGGGCCCGTTCTCGGGCTGCGGGGCCTCGCCCTCCACGGGCCCCTCGTCCTGGCCGGGGGCCTTCTGCTCGGGTCCGGCGTCGTCCTCGTCCTGCTCTCCGTCCCGCTTGTCCCGCTCCTGCTCGGCCTTCTCGGCCTTGGTCGGCGGCGGGGTGGGGAAGGAGGGCAGGGACGGCTCGGCGGCGCCCGGCCCCAGCTTGTCCGCGGTCGGTACGGCGGACAGGTCGAGATCGGCCTCGGGCAGGTAGTCCTCGGGCTTGAGGGCGGGTTCGTCCTGCTCGCCCGGTGCCCGGCCGCCGCCCTCGTCCTCGCCGCCGGCGACCTCCTGGTCGGCGCCCGCTTCGAGGCCGAGCGGTCGTTCCTCCTCGCGTGGTTCGGCCTCGGGGCCGCCGTCCTCGTCCTTCTCGTTCAGCCCGTGCTCGGACAGCGCGGAGTCGGGCTGTTCGGCCCGCTCGTCGACCTTTTCGGGGCGTACGGGGCCGGGCTGGGCCTTCTGCTTCGGATCCGGCCCCTCGCGCTTGGAACCGGCAGCCGGCTGCGTCTGGTCGTCCCGCTGCTTGCGCTTGTCGGCGCCCGGCGCACTCGCCTGCTGCGGGTCGGCCTCCTCACGATCGCGCTGTTCCTTGCGCTCCTCCTTGGCCTGCTCCGTGCCCTCCTGCCGGCCCTGGGTGCGCTCGTCGGCGGACTGGTCGGTGCGATCGCGGTCAGCGGCGGACTGCTCGCCCTCCTGCTGCTCCTCCTCGCGCCCCTGCTGCCGGGAGGCGTTGCGCTCGTCCTCCTGCTCCGTGCGCTGGGCCGCGTCCTGCTCCTCGGTGGCGGCGTCCGAGCGGGCCCTGCTGCGGTCGCTGCCGCTCTTCTCGTCGCGGGCCTTGGCGTCCTGCTGCTCCTCGCGGGTGTCGGCGGCCCGCCTGTCCGTGGCGCCGCGGTCGGACTCCTGCTTCTTCTGCCACTGGGTGCGTTCGACACCGAGCTCTTCGAAGAGGTCGATCTCGGGCAACGGCGTGTCGGCGGGCTGGAGTTCGACGAGGCCGGGACGGGCCTGTTCGGCGATCTCCAGGAGCCGGTCGTACTCGGGTGTCAGCAGCCGGTTCTCCAGGCGCTCGACAACCGCGTCCTCCAACTCTTCGGACATCCGCGCCAGTTGGAGCCGTACGCGGCCGGAGGCGTCGGCCGGGTCGCCGCGCAGACTGCGCAGCACGTTGCCCGCGAGGCGGTCCACGAGGGTCGCCGGGTCGACGGCCTCGGCGCGCATGCGGTCGGCGTCGACGGTGGCATAGCGCAGCCAGCCGGGGGTGGCCTGCCCCTCCTCGACCTGCGGGGCGGACTCCTCCCGGCCGGGCTGCACCAGGGCCTGGGCGGCCTCCTCCGCCTCCCGTTCGACGGCCTGCTGCGGCAGGCTGACGGCGCCGAGCTCGCGGCCGGCCCGCAGCGCTCCGAGGCCGTGCGGGTTCTGCACCGTGTGCTGCAGTTCGTGGGTGAGCAGCCGGCGGCCTTCGTCGGTGCCGGGCCGGAAGGCGCCCTCGCGGAAGAAGACGTCCTGGCCGACCGCCACCGCGTCCGCTCCGAGCAGTTCGGTCAGCTGTCCGGCGTCGCGGCCGGTGTGCAGCCGTACCCGGCCGAGATCGTGACCGAGCTGCTCCTCCAACTCCCGTCGCAGGCCCGGGTCGAGGGGCTGTCCGGCGCCGCTGACGATGTTCTTGGGCTCGGGCGCACGGGACTTGGCGGCCTTCTCCTTACGCTTGCGACGCCGCTGCTCGGCAGCCTGTTCCGCACGGCCGTCCTGGGTCTGCGAGCTCACCGGCCCACCTCCCCATGACCGCTCAGCCCCTCATGCACGGCACGCGCCAGCTCCTGCCCGAGCCGCCGCGCGGACAGCCCGGCCGGCAGGGACGGCAGCCCGGACAGCGCGTCGACGGCCAGGGGGCCGTCCGCGGCCAGGGGTACGCCGTGCAGGCGTACCAGCCGGGTCAGTTCGCTCTCGAACGCGGCCGAGACGCGCTCCGGGTCGGCCCGGAAACCGTCCAGTACCAGTTCACCGATCTCCACGCGGATCGCCGCAGGTTCCCGGTCCCGAGAAGTGCTCACACCCATCCGCGGACCTCCGTGGGCGTCAGCGAGCGCTCCAGCTTCAGATACTCCGTGCGGGCGGCGGCGAGCATGTGCCGCATCTGCAGCCGGTCGCCCTCCTCGGCGGCGAGGAAGGCCCCGGACAGGGCGATGTTGCGGATCGAACCGCCGGCGACGGTGAGTTGGGCGAGGAGTGACGGGTCGATGTCCTTCACGGGGGCCTGCGGCGGCAGCACCCGGCGCCAGATCTCGGCGCGCTCGTGCTCGGCCGGGAAGGGGAAGTCGACGACGAAGCGGATACGTCGCAGGAAGGCCGTGTCGAGGGCGTTCTTCATGTTGGTGGTGAGGATGGCGAGGCCCCGGTAGGCCTCCATCCGCATCAGCAGATAGCTGACCTCGAGGTTGGCATACCGGTCGTGGCTGTCCTTGACCTCGCTGCGCTTGCCGAACAGCGCGTCGGCCTCGTCGAACAGCAGCAGCGCGCCGCCGCGTTCGGCGGCGTCGAAGACCCGGCGGAGGTTCTTCTCGGTCTCGCCGATGTACTTGCTGACCACCTGGGACAGATCGATGACGAACAGGTCGAGGCCCAGCTCCTTCGCCATGACCTCGGCGGCCAGCGTCTTGCCGGTGCCGGAACCGCCCGCGAACATGGCGGTGACGCCGAGCCCCCGGCGCAGCGTGGCCGCAAATCCCCACTCCTGGTGGACAGTTGCCCGCTGGCGTACATGCGCGACGATCTCCCGCAGCACGCTCGTCTGCCGCTCGTGCAGCACCAGGTCGTCCCAGCCGGCCTGCGGCGCGATCCGCCGCCCCAGCTCGTCCATGCCGATCCGCGCCTCGTCCAGCCCGGCCCGCCAGGCGAGTTCGGCGGCGTCCAGGTCGTCCTCGTGCGGCAGCCGTCGGCGTACGGCGGCGGCCGCGGACCGCACGACGTGCGGCGGCAGCTCGAACTGGGCGACCAGCGACCGCAGTTCGCCGTCACCGAGATCGGCGACGTCCCGGAACGCCTCGCCCCAGAGCTCGAACTGTTCCTCGTCGTCCAGCCGCGGCACGACCACCCGGGCCCCGTAGGACCGCTCCGAACGCAGCGGGTCCTCGCTGGACACCACCACCGGTACGGCGGCCCCGGCCAGGAACGACTCGGTCGCCGCCCGCTGGTCGCGGTCCAGTTCGCCCACCTCGACGAGGAGCGCCGAGGGCAGCAGGATCGCCTCACGCTGCCACAGCCGGGCGAGCCGGTCGCGCTCGACGGGCTCGGACGGTACGTCCTCGGCGCTCATCGAGTAGAGCCCGAGCCCGGAACGTGCGGCCGCCGCCGCGGAGATGTCGGCCCGGCCGCGCAGGTCCCCGCCGGTCAGCTCGACGAGCGGTGCGTCGGTGCCCGCCCCCGTCGTCCAGCCCTCGGCGAGCCGGCTCGCGGCCAGGTCGTACGACGGCGTCAGTGCCTGCGGCACCGGGGTGCGGCGCAACTGGCCGTGCAGCCGTGCGTCCAGATAGGGCGAGCCCAGCAGGAAGTGCAGGATGCGCTCGTCGAGCCGCAGCCGGGAGGTGGTCAGCCGCGACTCGTCGTCCAGCTCGACGATCCGCCAGCGCCTGAGCGGCGCCACGGGCGTCAGCGCACTCCAGTGCGGCTCGGCCAGCGCGGCCAGCGCGAGCGAGAAGGTGGGGTGCACCCGCTCCGGATCGCCGCAGGCGGCGGCGCATCGGGCGGCGGTCGTGGGCTCCAGCTCGTGGGCGGCGGCGAGGAGTACCAGGTCGCGCTCGAAGGGGGTGAAGCTGAAGCAGGAGACGAGGGCGTCGAGGGGCGCGGTGCCGGGACCGGCGGCAGGTGCGAGGGCGCCGCCGGGGGCCGGGGCCGCTCCGAGCCCGTCCCGCGCCCCGTCGGCAGGCGCCCCGTGTGCGGCGGCGCCGTCGGCCCCGCCCCGCGCCTCGGCGGCACGTGCCGCATGGGCGTCGACGCGGGCCAGGACGCGCTGGATCTCCGCGGTCAGCGTCGGGCTGCCCGTGTCCGCGCCTGCTGTGGTCGGCTCGTACGCGCCCATGTCCTCACCTGCCCCCGCCGTCTCCATGCCGTCTCAGTTCTCCGTCCGGTCGTCGCCGGGCGGCCCGGACCTGCCCGTCGGCTTCGTCCGCCTGCCCGGCTGCGCCGACTTGCGGCTGCGCGCCGGGGTCTTGGCGGCGGTCCTGGCGACGGCCTTCGCAGGGGCCTTCGCCGTCTTCTTGGCAGGCGTCGCGGCGGGCGGGTCCGTTTTGTGCGGCACAACATCCGTGGAAGCGGCTTCACTTGACGGCTCGTCAACGGAAGCGGCTTCACTTGACGGCTCGTCAGTCTTCGGCTCCATCCCCGGAGGGACCGGTGCTCCCGGCGCCCCGAACGGAAGCACCCGCACCTCGGGCCGCTCCACCGGTTTGCCGGGCAGCGGGCTCTCCCGGCCGTCGATGAAGACGAGCGCCGCCTGGTAGACCACGGACAGCGTGTACGGGGTCTGGTAGAGCATCCCCCAGAGTTTCGACGTCTCGTCGACGTCCATCACCGTCGGCGAGAAACGAACGCGCTGTGCCGCTTCGGCGAGATCGCTGCCCGCCAGGTACGGCCGCTCACCTGCCTGTTCGATGACGTCCTTCGGCAGGATCGGGATCTCGTGCAGGGTGCGCACCACCGAGCCGATCAGCCGCTGCCCGACCAGTTCCCTCTCGTCGCCGTACGCACTGATCACATAGTGCAGGTCGAGTGCCGCGGCCGGCCGCTTGACCAGCGTGCCGTCGGCCGCACGGGTCGGCAGATCGTTGTTGCGCTGCGAGGTGTTGGGCGTGACCTGGTAGAGGAACACGGAGATGGTGGGCTGCTCCAGTTGCGGATCGGCCGGCGGCTTGCGTGGCTCGACCTTGACGGCCTCACCGAACTCCGGCCCCACATTGTTCTCGATCAGCAGGGCGAGAGCCTGGGTGACATGGGCGATGGCCAGTGCGTTGCTCATGACGTCAGTTCCTCGGTTCCTCTCGTCCTGCTGCGTACGTGCGGCTCACTCGTGCCCCCGCGCCAGGTAGTCCGCCAGGCTCAGAGCCGTTCCCGGCCGCTCCGCCGCCTTCTGCCGCGGCCGGGCTGCTCCCTCGGCGGCGGCAGTCACCTCTAGCCGCCCGATCTGCACCTGAACCACCTGCTCGGCGGCCCGTGCCGGTCGCCGGGCCGCGGCCTGCCGTACGGCGTCGCGTGCTG
>Ga0307512_10003739_pt1 | contig 17229 bp, 13 predicted proteins | sample 14_EM_MG_FD_200267 | JGI IMG/M metagenome (GOLD analysis project Ga0307512, IMG submission 200267) | Populus trichocarpa ectomycorrhiza microbial communities from riparian zone in the Pacific Northwest, United States - 14_EM | ecosystem: Host-associated > Plants > Roots > Unclassified | place...
GCAGAGTAGTCAGGAAAGAGCATGAGCATGGCCGGACAATCGAAGGCATGAGCTGGCCGGCCCCGGGCGAAGAACCAGCGGTCAGGACCACCATACTGGACGACACCGCTGCAGCCAAAAGCGCCGCGCAGTGCTGGGCAAGGGAGAAAGAAGCCAAAATCGGAGCGGGGGTCTGGATGTGGTGGACAGATGGATCGCGCTCAGACGATGGCCGAGTGGGAGCCGCAGCGGTGTGTAAACACGGAAATGAATGGAGGCCTCCCCGCTGCTTTCTGGGCACCGGACGTATGGAAGCCTTCAACGCTGAATGGTGGGGGAACGGGCTTGCGGTTGATGTGGCGAGCGAGAAGAGAGACACACTGCAGGTGCATGGAGTGAAGACGGTGGCAGTCTTCAGCGACTCACAGGCCGCGATTCGACAAGCGGCACACTTGGAGCCGGGCCCAGGGCAGCGACTGGCGAGGCTGATCAACAGAAGGGCGCGGAGTCTCCTCGCCCACGGCATCGCAACCGAGATCCACTGGGTCCCGGGACACTCCGCCATCCCCGGAAACAAAGAAACAGACCGCCAGTCCAACTTGGCCCGAAACGCGAGCGGAAGCACAGTGATAGAGCGGCCATACACCTCGGCCTCGAACAGGGCCAGACGAATCTCCGAGGGAAGGTCGGCAGCGAAGGCGTAGTGGGAGGCCGACAAGTGCAGCAAGCTCTTCAGCTACAGACTCATGGGCAAGGCGGGGACCAAGAGACCTATCCCGATGACAAGTGTGAAACCGCTGGCCGCCAGGTTCTACCGACTAATGTCCGGGCCTGTGCCCACTGGGGTCTACCTAAACCGGTTCGGCAACTGAGACGACGACAAATGCTGGTCATGTGGAGGGACTATGGCCCAGATGCGGGAGCACCTCTTCTGCCACTGCAGCAGATGGAAACACTAGCAGAAGACTCTCTGGAAAACAGTGGGACATACAACAGGCTGGAAAGCGGGCAGATGCCGGCACGTGCAGATCTCTGAGATCTTCACCACAGAGGAGTGCGACCAGGCGGTGATGGACTTTCTGGCGGCCACTGAGGTCGGGAAATTTCCGCCCAAATGAAGGAGTGGTATGGAGTGTGCTGAGGGCTTGGAGGCTCGGGGGCGGGGCTGGCGGCAACGGGAATATACAATTCTTTCTTTCTTTCTTTCCTTCTTGACCTTTTTGTCTTTCTCTTACCTTTCATTTGTCAGCGGGGACGAAGGGTAGCAGGGGGGGAGCTCCGCCATCTAGCTGGCTCGCCCGGAGGTGGAGGGGATATCAGGGTCCTGTCATACTCTGATTCGAGTCAATACAGTACGATTAAACAACAACAACAAGAGGTGCTCCCGCGTCTGGGACACTGTCCCTCTGCACCACCGGCACTTGTCGTCGTCTCGGTGGCCGAACCGTTTCAGGTAAACTCCCGTGGGCGCGTGGCCGGACTTCAGTCGGTAGGACCTAACAGCCAGGGACTTTACGCTCGTCATCGGGATAGGTCTCTTGGTCCCTGCCTTGCCCTTGAGTCTGTAGCTGAAGTGGTTGCTGCACCTGTCTGCCTCCCATTTCGCCTTGGCTGCTGATCATCCCTCGGAGATTTGTCTGGCCCTATTCGAGGGCGAGGTGTATGGCCGCTCTATCACTGTGCTTCCGCTTGCGTCTCGGGCTAAGTTCGCCTGACGGTCTGCCTCTTCATTTCCGGTGATGCCAGTGTCTCCCGGGACCCAGTGGATCTCGGTTGTGATTCCGTGGGCGAGGAGACTCCACGCCCTTCTGTTGATCCGCCTCGCCAGTTGCTGCCCTGGGCCCGGCTCCAGGTGTGCCGCTCGTCGAATCGCGGCCTGTGAGTCGCTGAAGACTGGCACCATCTTCACTACATGCTTCTGCAAGGTTGCTCTCTCCTCGATCGCCACGTCAAGTGCGAGTCTGATCGCCCACATTTTCGCGTCGAAGACCTCCATGCCTCCAGTGCCCAGATACCTGCGGCGAGACCTCCATTGATTTCCGTGTTTGCACACTGCTGCGGCTCCCACTCCGCCATCGTCTGAGCGCGATCCATCTGTCCACCACATCGAGACCCCTGCTCCGATTTTGGCTTCTTTCTCTCTTGCCCAGCATTGCGCGGCGTTCTTGGCTGCGGTGGTGTCGTCCAGTATGGTAGTCCTGACCACTGATTCTTCGCCAGGGGGCGGCCAATCCGTGCCTTCGGTTTTCCGGCCATGCTCATGCTCCTCCTTGATTACTCTGCATATCGGTGCGCCGGAGGAGGGGTTGTGGTGTAGCTCCTTCAGCTTGCTACTGCATGCGTTTGCTAGTCTCGCTGCGAATCGCTGTTGTCTGGAGTCCAGGATTACCGCCGCCGGCGTAAGCCCTGACTCTCTCATTAGTGTGCCCTGCGGGGTTGTCGGCAGTGTGCCCAGGATGGACCTGGCTTGTCGATTAGGAGGAGTTGGAGGTCGTCTCGCCTGCCTACTTCTCTGGGATCCCACCAGAGCTCACTCCCATACAGTGTGACCGCCTGGACGCACGCCACTTGGAAAGCGCTTACGCTCTCCGGAACGACGCCGTATGTCTTGGTAAGGGTTCGGAGTCTAGCCTCTACTGCCCTGGCCTTCTTCATGCATCGGTTGTGCTGCTCTTTAAACGTTAGCTGTGCGTCCATCCAGACGCCCACCCAGCGTGTCACCTGTGTGTTGAATCGTATGGTCCCGCTTCCCACGCTTATCTTTGCTGTGAGTTTCGGCCGGAGGTGCTTCCTGTGGCCCCGGCTGGGCGTGGACAGCACCGCCTCCGTCTTTGCAGTGTCGAACTGTAGCCCTCGTCTATTTGCCCACTCGATGCTCTTTGCTGCGCATCTCACAAGCATCGAGATGACATGGATGACATTGCTTCCGGTCGCCACCCAGCCGAGGTTGTCTACAAAGGATAGCCCTTCGGCTTCTGATACATATTCTTCGACCCATTTTGTCAGTCCTGAGGTGTAGATTGCAAAGAGGATCGGGGACACAGGTGAGCCCTGCGGGACCCCCGCTTCCACTGGGTGTCTTTCCATGGCGTTGCCCTCGATTATCATCTCCACCGTTGTTTCCAAGAGAAAGCTCTCCGTCCATCGTATACGGTCTCTGTCCATTTGCCTGACCTTCATTAAGTTGACTAGTCTTCCTTTCGCCACGCTTGGGAAGGCTGGTTTGATGTCCATGAGAATCATGCCTGGTATGTGGCCATTCCTCCAGGCTGCGTGAGCTCTGTCGACCATGATGGCTGCTGCGTCGATGGCTGACCGTCCTTTTCTGCTTCCAAATTGTCCATCGCTCAGCAGTCCTCTTCTCTCGCCGTCTTCTGACAGCAGCTCTGCGACTACTTTTTCGACCACTTTTCCCATGCAGCTCAACAGCGATATGGAGCGATAGGCCGTCAGCTGCGTGTAGTCGTCTTTGCCAGGCTTGCGAATCACCACTCCGGTGGCCCGCTTCCATACCGCTGGGTGTCTCCCCGTGCGAATGGCCGCCTTCGTCAGCCTCACGATGCTCTCTTTGTCCAAACTGCCAGATCAGCCCTATGGCGCCGAACGACAGCTTGTCCGGCCCCAGTGCTTTTTTGACCGACTGCGAAAACAAGGCTCGCTCAACTGCTTGCTCTGTGACGCGCGTGTGTGCGCTTCCCCCGGGAGGCAGTTCGTAGTACTGGTCATCGTCATTTGAAGGAAAAGACTTGCGCCTCAGCATTTCCTCCTTTTATAGTGATGTGTTTACTTGCTTGCCTTCTCTGTCTGTTAAGGCTTCCACAGTCGTGCCCGCCCGAGGGTTCGCGTACCGTGCTGCCCTCCATACCTCGGCCCCCCTCAGGTTTTGGAAGTATTCGCTCCACATTTTTCTCTTGCAATGTCGAATCAACTTCTGGAGTTCTGCCTTCACCCTGGCGGCCTCTTCCGAGTTCCGTCTCCTCCTGTTCTCTCTTCCCACCGCCATCCTTCTGTTCTTGATGTCGGCGTTCCACCACGTCTTTGATCTGGCGCAGATCCTGATTTTCTGTGTCGTGGTGTCGAGAACATTGCCCATTGCTTCCTGGCACCATGCGGCCTCTTGCTCCACCTCGTCTGCTGTGCATGCCACATCCAGGTGAGCTCCCTCTTTCGCTAGCTCAGTCCATAGCTTCTCCGCCGCCTCCGCGTCCTCCTCTTTCATTGCAGCTAAATTCCACCCTACTACCCATTCGTGGTCCGACTCTTCCCGTCTGTCTGCTTCCACCTCCCATTCTATAACCTCGTGGTCGGATCCCATGGCGTGGTTCTCGGCCAGTCTCGACCACTTTGTTATTGCACGATTTGCCAGCGTCAGGTCGATGACCAACTCGCCTTCAAGACATTCTCTTGTCCAGTGGTGGGTGGCTCTACCATCATTTCCAATCTCCAGTCCATTCTCGTCAATCACGTCTTCCCAGAACGTCACATTCCGCAGCACTTGGCATCTTGGGTCCCATCGTGAGCTATGAGCGTTGAAGTCTCCAGCGAGGACAGTGCCGCCCTGCCGAATGACTCTCTGCCAGTTCAACTTCCGCGGCGGTCTCTCTCCAGATTGCGTGTCTTGTTGAGCGTAAATGTTGATGATCCTCGTTATCATCTCCCGTCTCCTCCTGACGTCAGTAGCAATGACATCGTCGTTAGCACCTCTGCTTAAGTCCGTCCACTCATGAACCACCAGGCCGCTCCCTCTCTGTAACGCCGTCCAAACTCTTTTTCTTTTTCTTATTTCGTATGCCGAATGGCTGATCCCAATACCTCCTTTCTCAGTCGGTGGCTCTTGCAATCACACTACGTCCGCCCTGCATTCGACTCCCGTCTCCAGCGCCGCAATGGTCCACTTGTACAACCTTGCGCAATTGTGCTGGATCACTCAAATCATTGGTAGCCAGGGCTCCCACTTCAGTTTCAGTTTCAGTCGCAGTCGTAGTCGCGATCTCAGCCTCGGTCATCATGACATCTCTCGCCTCCCCCGTTGCCTCCTCTTCCTCCGCATCAGCCATCTCCCCTTCCCCTTCTGCCCTTCCGCCATCTGCTGCCCCTCCTCCTCTGGGTCTATGACCAAGCACCACCCTATTCGTCCCCGTTGCCGTGTGCGTAGCTTTGCTCGCGGGAGCCCGCCCTGCTGTTCCCGTCTTTCTGCTCTGCCGCGCTGCCCTGGCGGCTTCGCTCTTCTTTGCACACCTGCTGCTAAACGCAATGTGGTTTCCTTTGCAATTGGGGCACCTCTCCAGCGTGTGGCCGCAGAGTGATCGCTGCTTTGCCGTACACCCCACTACATTGCACTTGTGGTCGCTTGTCTGGTGATTGCCTGAGCAGTAGCCACACTTGGGCTTGTTGCCGCACTTAGTCTCTATGTGGCCCCATCCACAGCAGAGCTCACACCTACTGTCAGGGCCCGCACTCGTGAACGCCTCGACTCGGTGCCACACTCCCGCCGCCTTGATCACATTCTTCATTGAATTCTGTGCCACCCTGCTTCCCTTTACGACGAAGACTACCGATGATGCGGTGATTTCTCCGTTCTGCCTCCTCTCCTTCATGGTACGGGGGTTTGCCAGCCATTGTACCTGGGTGGGAATCGCCACGCCCTTGTTCTCCGCTTCAAATTCCGCTCGCATCTTCTGCAGGCCCTCTGTGCCTTTTCCCATGTACCGCACTAGGGGTACTGCATGAATCTTTAGCCTTTCCCAGGTCTCGTTCTCTTCGATATCCACAACTCCCTTGTCGACAGTCCTCGCTGCTGTGATGATGATGTCGCGGTACCACATTGCCATCTCCGCTGTCGCATTCTGGTGTGTGATCGCTGTGATCGCGCCCTTCGCATTCCTCCTTGCGTTCATGATCCTGATGTGGGCCGGGGCCTGCTGGTGGAACAGCGCTCTGTTGATCGCTGACGCAATCTCTTGGTCCATCTTATTGGGGAGTGGCACACTCTCGTCTCTCCTAAAGATTAGGCATCTGTCTGCGATGCTCGAGCCCGTTGCCGGGGCTGGGGCTGGGCTGGCCAGCTTTTTTTGGTTTCGTGGTGGGACCGTCTCCCATCGTCTGGTCGGTGTCGGCAGTGGTGCCGCCGGCCCTTTGCGCATCGATGTGCCTCTGCGCCGGTGTCAGTGTCGCACTCAGTGCTGGTGCTAGGATCGGCTTTGAGCTCGGGTTTGGTTTCGGTTTCGGCATTGGCACTGATTTGGGCTTCCTTTCCGGCTGCAGCTGTTGTCGCTCCTCCGGCTTCTTCGGTCCGCCTGTCTGCGTCAGGTCTGCGTGTATCGAGGCCTCTAGGCTGACACCCTCAGTGTTTGCCTTCCTTCCCTCTCTCTGGTCCCATCCTGTAGGAGCCACCACTCTCTTGACCATGTCCGTGATGCCCTTGCCCCACAGTACGTCATCCTTGTGGTACGCGTCCCGCTTCTCCTCTTTTTCCTCCAACCACGTTTTCATTCCTCGCCACTGCGTCTCCTGTAGTGCAGTCTGCGTCTCCAGCATGTGTGCCATCTTTGTGATGGTTCGGTGTAGCTGTGCTAGTTCGCGGGCTCGTTGCTGAGCCGCGCGCTCCATGCGGCTCCTCCAGTCCCCGAGGGCCCAGGCGGTCGCCGGGACCTCACTCCTCCTTCTCCTCTTTCTGTTCTCATTTCTCTCCAACGGCTCAAGTGTGTCTTCGCCCGCAGTCTCCACGGCAATGGATGCCACTGCCGTCGCCATCTCCATCACCATATCCATAGGCGCGTCGCTCCTCCCGTCCGCCGCTCCTCCCATGTCCAGGCCGCTCCTCTCGCTCACTCTGACTTCGGTCATCGCTTCTGTGAGGCACACCTCTTCCAGGGTAGTCCTCATCTTCGCTCGTTTGGTGGCCGACGTGTCGGGTCAATCGTGTTTTTTGCCAAGACTTGGCGTGAACCCACTCAGTTGTGTGGATTGCTGTGCGTGCCCACCTACCGCGGTCCTGGCGGTGCTGGGAAGCTCGCTCCGGGGTCAATTCGACGTCTAGAATTGATTGCCGCCATCCGTTTTTCAATTGCTATCGTTGTTGTCGACTTAACGCGCTGATTCTGTTTCGCCAAAACTTTTGACAACCATATGTACGCTGAACGAGGTGATGTATGAAGTTATGCACTGATATGAGAGGTCTATTCTCAAGCTCTCCATTATTCGCTAGAGGTGTCTCTAGAGATGGCAGGGGTGATGTGTATGGTGGAAGAACACTGATTTGTCGAGGTGACGAAGCGGATTAGCTGTTGGTGATGAGATGGAATAGATTGGGACAAGCCTCATCACATGCTGCGAACGTAGATAGTGCAGCAGACAAACTCGTGAATAGACTTATTTACTTTGTAACACCTCATTCTTGCCGCAACCAAAACTTGAGCTAACTTGCAAAAGCACGTGATCTGAGGTTTTTCATTCTAATTTGATTAATTTAACTGACATGAATGGGGACTACGTGAAGAAAATTGTGATCTCCATTCGAGTCCGAGTTCGGAACCTATATCTCCGCAAACACGCGATATCTCTTCCCTATACAATCATATATATGTCTCTTATCTTATCTTCGTTAGCAGTCAGACGACTATGTGTCGTTCTCATCATCTATCACTATCGGCTCTACTTTAATCGCTATCATCTCCGATCTCATCTATTTCGGGTTATCTCGGGAGCAACTAATTACCGTTGTACGACTCGAGTGACGCTAATAAATCGTCTTTCCTCTCACCTCGAAGTAGTACCCACCACGTGGTGCATACTGCCCCGCAATAATATATACTCTCCCGCTGCATTTCGGACATGTGACAATCTTCAAGTCCACTTCGTTTGCTCAAAATTTTACAGTATTGAGAAGCACCGGGACATCCTAGTAGTTACATGTCATGTGTATCTTTGGCATGCATAAAAGGTATTCTTCAGTGCTTTCAATCGCAGCATGTTTTCCTCCCGTAGAGATGCTACACTCCCGACTATTACATACGATATTCTTCGACCGTCGAACAGGTTTTTGTTGAATAACTGGCCCCAGTACAGATTGAACTATGATACACGCCTATTCCTTCGTTACTGATGCGTAACTCATCATTTATCTGCGACTACTCTCTGCGTGAGCGGTTTGTCGGTGCCTCTACTAAATGATATCTCAAACAGACTAACTAGATGTGGAGCAACGATGTCCAAATCTCAGCGGATACGCAAGTTGGACATTGCTTCCGTTTGAACCGCTGGGTATTAGTTTCGACATCTGATTCTTTCCAATATCATCAGCAATCACCGAAATCATTTGCATCACTCGATTGCGTATTGGCCCAAGACAATGTGAAAGGGAATTTTCACTACTGTTACGCATCGGAAAGACTGAGCATAATCGAAAGGCACCTCAATCGGTAAGTGGGCAGGTTAAGCTAGATGCGTTGGATCAAAGCAGACTATCGGATTCTGGGGTGGCACACCTGGGTCTTCGGCAACACTAATTGGTCACATTTCTTGCTACTCATAAAATTACCGCGGGTAACCCACTATCTGACTAACTTAGCACTGCAATGCCGTATTTATCTTACCTCTCAGCTAACTATCCATCACAGAGCAATTATTTGGTGAAGCTAGTCTAATTATTGCGACAATGAGACAGGACTCCGAAATGCGAAATTGATAGCACCATTTGTTCTACTGGCAAGGAATACCCCACCGAAAAACATACTAAATATTGTTATCACGAGTACAAACGAAGCAAAGCTCATGGTTTCACGCTACATATCTTCCACGGTTCCCACTGAAGGTTGGAATCCTGTCGTACAGATTACTCACTGGTCAAGGTAGAATGCGCTGTATAGCCATGACAACCGCAAGAATTGCATAAAATCTCGGACAAGTGTAAATTATCATGGCTCGATAGCCTTCGATGTAATCGGTTGGTAATGATTGCACAATCTGATAAAAGAATGATGGCTGTCCCGCCGCATCAGATACCTAGCGGACAGCCAACGAGCATTAGAATGCATTGTTGACATGAGATCTGGCCTGATAGCTTGTAGCCTCCATGGGCCACTAGTCCCCATGCCGAGGAGGTGGTCTAGCCCCGGGAGTGATAATCGGCATCGGGCTCCGGTTGTGATACTCGGCGTCGCCGAGTATGCTCTCTTCTTTCCCATATATATGCCTCTCTTCCTCTCTCTCTTTGTTCATAAGACAATCACTTTTGTACGATAGTCAATTCAATATCTCTATTCGTACTGGATTGATCTCAACATGCATAGGATAATGTATTTCTCATGAGGTCATGCTATCTGTAGACTGTACATATGGAAACTAGCAGAGTGACCGGTAATAGAAGAATTAAGCCGCCAAACCGACGTCCGTATCCCATCGTGCGTAATGATGTAGCTCTCAAGATCTCACCCCACGACAGCCATAGACAAGGCTAAGAGTAGACTCAGAATATCCTACCCACCGAAGCACAATGACACCCAGTTAATGATGCTACTTATGTTGTTGTTGTTTATTCATACTGTATTTACTCTAGCTAGAGTATGACAGGACCATTATCCCCTCCGCCTCCGGGCGAGCCGGTTAGGTGGCGAAGCTCCTGATGCTACTTATGTTCAGCTTCTAGGGGGTGGTTCAATGTGATTTTACCAATGTTTCATACAAATCTGCAAAGCAACGGCCACAAGACCAAAAAGCAGAATCGACAATCAAAACACTGCTTAATCGCCAAACTCTATCTTTACTTGATACTCGGTAGAATTAAATCCTTATTATTATAAAAATCCAGATATTTTTTGGCAGCAAAGTGTTGGGGAGCAGGGGGTTTGATAGAAGTATTTTATAGTTGTTCCACCAACCACAGCCCATTCCTCATCAGGGATAGGAACCGCAACAGTATGCCGTGTAGAGTGTAATATCCTGAGCTTGAGGATGTGTCGCTAGGAACGGTTTGTTATTTTGGGGATTGGGTGAGTTGGGGTACATAATAGTGACTAGAGACCACCGAAAACTATAAGGATGTAATTTATATGGTTGCATGAATACTTACTGTTATTCATAGGATGTCGGAATGACTTGATCCCGTGGTGGTTCATAAAGTCGGTGTCATCTCACCCGGTCATAGGTATCACTCGATCCCGTTCACCGGTTATTGTTACATTGGTACGAAGATAGTTAATTGTATTAAAGTAAGAGAGTTCGCATTAGCTCCCATATGCATATCCGTGTAAGAAGCTATGACCATCTATAGCAGACACGCGCAGAGTAAGAGAAGTATCTACATCCATATGTGCTACAACTCTAGCTCTTGTCAGAGTGCTTCCGGACGGTCGACTTGCAAGGTTATTTCGGGCTGGTGCACTTCATGAATAATGAACACCGTGACCTGAGTAAAACACATGGATTCCAGTGGATGAAAACATGTGATGTGGAATATGTACTTCTGAGGTATATAACTAGGTACATGGACGACCCAACCAGTTTGTGCCGGATTCAGGCAAGTTACTCTGGTGTCTACATACTAAATCGGTAGCTCCCACACGATGCTATATGCTCTCTCTAAAGGAGCCGGAACCAGAGGTGGGCTTTTCGTGCCCTCTCCCCATACAAATGAAAACTGAAAGGCACCTGTTGTATAGTAATAAAAGCACCGAATGATGTTAAAACAGATTTTTTTGTGCAGTCTTAAAAGCTAGGATGCCATTTCTGAGTTTCATTTGAGCTTACTACTTTTCGAAATGCTGAAATTTGAGCCAAGGTGCCTTAATTCGGCTACTTTATATAGTTTCACCAGCCCCACCTCGAATGGATTCAGCTCCAAGGCAATTTGCTACATCATCTGCTCCTTCATAGTAGTATTAGTTGATATTAAAAACTAAAGAGAGATGGCCAAGGAGACAAGTCGACTCGTGAAACACAAGAACAGCGAAGTATGCGTATATTAAGGATACGTGGCATAGGCTTTTTAAGTATCTCCGCAGCCTACACCTGCAGATAAACTATGTTCATGCTGACCTTCATTCGTTCACATCCAATCAAACGGTTCACCAGCTGCGGTGCGACCACAATATGAGATTTTAGCACCCTTGTCAATTTCCAGCCACCATATATTGAGCGACCCCGCACTTCCAATATAAACGATAGTCTGGAATGACGCTCAACAAGAAGCTCTTGGGCTCACACGAACATAGTTTCTCTTTACGCTCGACTACATCAGCTATCCTCCGCCATAATTCAGGATGAATTTATGGAAACGCAGAAAGATAGCCCTCCTGGCAGATCAATCACCGACTGTGCAATTGGATCAGCAGCAGAATGTACAGCAAAGCAGTGCAGAACGGAGCGAAGAGGTGGGAAATGCTTTTGGTTCTGAATAGTAGCTAACGTAGATTATGATAGCAGATACTAGAACGAGATGGCCTCTTTTTCTTCCAAGATGACAGATCTACCAATGACTACAACATCGAGTTAAGTTTTTTACCAGATCGTACGATATTGAAATCTGACAACCTTAGCATTGTGGCGGTTCACGGACTTGGGGGGCATTGGATGCAAACATGGATAGCAGAAAATGGAAAGCTTTGGCTGCGTGATTTTCTTCCAACCCAGCTGCCAAAGGCCAGAATCATGTCTTTTGGCTACAACTCGGACACAGCATTTAGCGCCGCCGTGACCGATATCGACGATGTTGCCCTAATGCTACTTGATAGAATGGATGGAGAACGACAACTCGAGGAGGAGAAGAAAAGACCTATCGTGTTCATATCTCACAGTCTCGGGGGGATAGTCGTGAAGAAGGTGTGTCTTTGTGTCGCGCCCATTTCGTTTTCTTCCGACATCTTACATTCTAATGGTTCAAGGCTATGATTATTGCCCATCAACGATCCAGCTTGTACGGGGAGTTGCTCAACTATGTTCGCGGATCTGTATTTTTCGGTGTGCCCCACAGAGGATCGGATGCTGCTTACTGGGGCAGCTTCGCTGCAAACCTTCTCAGAGTTCCGACTTTTGGTCGGACGAATACGAGCTTTATCACTGCCTTGCAGAGGAACTCCGGAACATTTGCCGATATATCGCAACAGTTCATCGAGCGGGGGTCATCCCTTCAGATCAAAACATTTTACGAAACTGCAATGATTTTCAATCAACTGGTATATTCTCAATGACGATCTGTCGAATAGTTGACTAAGATGTTCATGCAGATTGTGGACAAAGAATCCGCCTGCCTTGGTCTTCCGAACGAAAGAGCCGTTGGGATTGGGGGAGCAAATCATCGAGATTTGTGCAAGTTCAGTGACGCCAAGAGTCAGAAGTATTTGCAGGTGGGGAGGGCTATCGTACAGATGGTGGACTCTGTTACGACTTCAGTTCCATGTACGTAGAGTTGAAAACCCAGTATTATTTAATAACCTTATGCATTCGCTCCGGACCTGTGCCTGTCTTCTAACTAGTAGCCAGTACCCAATAGGTCCCAAATTCTTGAATGGATATCAACCATTCCATATACCAGTCATCACAGGCGGATTAGTGAGGACCGGCTAGACGGCACTGGGCAGTGGCTATTAACAAGAGAAGAATATAGTGAGTGGCGAGTTTCTAGGAGGTCAAAGCTTTTGTTGCTTCGCGGTATACGTAAGTTATCTTACACTCCCGATCTTCGCTATCTAGACTGATGCGAAACAGCTGGAGCTGGAAAAACATACATCACGTAAGTGATATAATCAAGCTATTCAAAATCGAAAATCGTCTTTTAACAATGTATGACATAGGTCAAAGGTGATTGATGAATTACAAAAGGAATTCCCGTTCCATCTTAGCCAAACCTCGGAGAAGCTGGCATATTTCTATTGCAATCGAGCTGAGGAGAGCCGCCGTGATCCCGAAAGTATACTGCGTACCCTTGTTCAGCAGCTCACCCAAACCAATGGGTTAGAAATCCAGGAGGCAGTTGTTGAAATCTACAATAAACGGAAAGAAAAAGGACAAGCGTCTTCGCCACTCAGTCTCCAAGAATGCCAAGAACTACTGATAAAGCTAGTGAATGCTTATTCAGAGACTACTATTTGTCTTGATGCACTGGACGAGGTAGATAGCACTGTCCGCATACGCCTATTGAAGGCCCTAAAGCTGGCAATCGATAAATCGAAGAAACCACTTAAGATTTTTGCGACATCTCGGAATGACGTCGATATTCTCCATCAATTCACCATGTTTCCTAGGATTGATGTGCAGCCGGACGATAATGCAAACGACATCAACAAGTTCATAAAAACAACTGTCGAGAGTGCTGTCGCGGATGCCCAGCTGCTTCATGGTGATGTCACTGACCAGCTGAAATTTGTGATATGTGACGTCCTATGCGATCGATCGAAGGGAATGTGAGTAAACGAAGGACTTTCGTAGCCAAAATTAATTTCAACTATCACAGTCGTTGGCTGGGTACTCACCTTTTAAATAGGCGTTTTTTTTTTTAGTTTCGGCCTGTACCCGTACCAGTGCTAGTGACTGATGAGCTGCTCTTAGGTTCCAACTCGCTGCCGCACAGATCACCTTCCTCTGTCAGATGGACACTGAAACCGATGTCCGAGCCAGTTTGACGGATCTCCCAGATACATTAACGAAGGCCTATGACGAAATATACGAGCGTATCCATGCCCAGCATAAAAGCGCACCCCTGTTAGCCCTCAATGCCCTCCGTTGGGTCATGTTCTCCTATGAACCGCTAGCATCACAAACTCTTCTTGATGCAGTCAGCTCCAGAATTGATGCATCAGGTGAATACACTCAGGATGCGTCTATAACTATAGACACAATATTGAAAGTGTGCCATAACTTCCTTATCTTAGATGAGCGCCTAGACACTTTCCGGTTTGCACATCTCTCGGTGGAGGAATTCTTGGAAACAAAGTTCACGGAGATCGACTGTCATGCCTACATTGCAGAGATTTGCCTTTCACTTTTATGCTCTCCGATCTATTTCGATAAATATGACCGAGCGCGTCGCATAGGAAAAGGGGGTTACAGAGATCATCATCTCTTGCTGTACTCTACGTGTTTCTGGCCATGGAATTTCTCCTATTGCGAAGCCGCCCATGACTTCGAGACATTGATCTCTCTTCTGAACGAATTTATGGCGGGTTCTTACTACCGGAGGTTTCTCCTCTATCACCGCTCTGCGTTTCTATCGACGCGTCGCTTAACCAACAACTCCTTTTGGCACAATATCCATGTCTTCGCACGCCAAAGAAACGATGACCCATTATTAGCTGCTTGCATCTTTGGATTAACTCGGACGTTTAAAGTTTTGTTTCGGTTGAGGTCTGACGTAGAGGACATCTTCTTGGATGAATTACTTCACCATGCATGCTGCGATGGATACTTGGAGCTTGTGCAATACATATTGTCGAAAGGGAGAATTTTTAACTGGGCGCTGCCGCTGCATCACGCCGCAGTAAATGGACATCTAGCGGTAGTCGGGCTGCTACTAGAGAATGGCGCCGATGTCGATGTCGTCTTGGACGGGTGGACCCCAATTCACAATGCTGCATTGATGGGACACGTGGCAGTAATTCAGTTGCTTGTTGAAAAGGGTGCTGACATTGGCGCTATTATCGAGTCTGATGAGACGCCATTGTATCCGTATACTACACGCACAGAAGGTGAGCAGCGGCTGTATGACGATAGGTATGTAATGGAGGACCGTGGAGATGATGCAAGCGGCGCAACACCGCTAGACCTTGCGGTACAATATGGACACGAAGTTGTGACGCGAGTACTTCTCGACATGGGGGCAGACATCAATTCCGTGTCCTGGTTCGGGTATCCGCCACTGCACTCTGCGTTATTCAAGAAAAATGAGGCATTAATTTGGTTGCTCCTCGATAACGGCGCTGACATCCATATCGGAGACGAATTCTGGGGGACGTCTTTGAGCATTGCCGTAATGACCGGATACGATACGTTCGCACGGAAGTTCCTCGAAATGGGCGCTGATGTCGAGGTTGACTCCCAACAGGGTAGGCCATTACACATTGCCACAAACCGTGGAAATGAGGTAATGGTCAGACTGCTTCTGGACAATGGCGCTGATGTCGAGGGTGACTCTAATAAGGGTAGGCCACTACATGTTGCGGCATCAAGTGGAAATGAAGCAGTGGTCAGGCTGTTTCTGGACAACGGCGCCGACATCGAGGCCGGAGGCGGGTTTACACCGCTTTCCGCCGCTGTGATAGCGGATCATAAAGCGATGGCCCAGTTTCTCATCGACAACGGAGCAGATATCAATGCCGCCGATAAGGGCGGCTACACCCCGCTACACTGTGCCGCACATCACGGACACGAGGCTCTGGCGAGGCTGCTCATCGACAACGGCGCCAATGCGTCAGCCATCAACAAAGAAGGGCAGACGCCTCTTGATGTGGCGAACAATCCGGCAAAGGAGATCCAAAGTATCAGGTACATGCACGTCATACAAGCCGGGCGAGTGGCGGTGGCGCGGCTACTTCAGTAACTCATCCACTTCACTCATTTCGTTTGCACCTTGTACACTGAGGTACCAGGTTTTCTCGGTATATATAGTAATTTGAAATTGGATAATGAGTTAGGCAACTTTTCTTGCTAGTTTCATTTTTTGTCACAATATAATAAGCGAACCTGTAGTGGGAAACCTATGGAACAGAGTTGGTGGAAATCTGGATATGATATTCGGAGAAGGCGTCTGGGTAGTCGTTACTGTCTTTGTTAAAACTTTTGTTTACACATTTATGCACAAAGTTAGCATTGAAATTTCCATTTTGTAACCACTGAGTCATTTGGATCGAAGGTAGGATGATGATCATGTGGGACGTCCCGTACCTGAATGTAACTACAAAGATTGGGTAATTGTGCACACATCTCAAACTGGGAGGCGGATGATAAAACAGGACCTCATCCCGGCGTTACAGAACAAAATTTAAGTTCCGACCGATCACGAACTTTGTCCGTTTGCGAACTGGATGGACCATTTCGCGAATTTTGACTAGTTCGCGAACTGGGGACCTAGTATGTGACCTTGCTAAAGTACGAGATTTAATCCCACCAGACAAAGGGAACTATATAATAAACATAGTGTAAGACCTGTGATACGTATACTTGTTGTCCCAACTTCAACCCTACATGGCCTTACAGACTTGCACGTGATGCTTAAAGCTGAAAGGTGTTGCGGTGATACGAAAAAAATATGCACTTATACCCACCAACTCTGTGAAGCGGTTCAGCAGTATAGAAAATGCGGATCAATGATGTGGGAGCTACGCTAATCGGGTGAGAAGCTGCCAAATACCGTCAAATCTCCGATATTATCTCCTGTTTTGGGCGTGGCAGCGCACACGGTAAGCGCGGCCTAGTTACCAGTCAGAATTATACAAACTCGGTAACTGTAACCTCCACTAGGGGCCCACAGTCGCCATGAACGGGCCGTAAGGCTTCTAGCCTCGGCCCGGGACGCTCCAGGGAAAACAAAGTGTTCACTCGGTCTGGACGGCGGTGTCGAGCATTGATAGACGCTACTCTTGACAGACGGTTGGGAGCCCTGTCTTCGAGTACAACAGAGATGCAGAAGAGTGAAAGAACAAAAAGAGGCAGTGATGGAGTAGGAAGTAGATGAGGAAAGGAACTTCGATAGCAACGATGTAAACGGGAAGCCAGCCGAGCAGATAAAAGACTCAAGGAAGAAAAGTTGTATCTTGCGGATCTAAGCTGTTTAGAATCTTTCCTGTCCACTTCGTAATAGGGTCACTCGTTAAGGACAATTTGAAATAGTATTAGTATTCTACTCGATTGACGTATCTATTATTGAAGTCCTGAGAGTTCATTTCCAACCGGTATATTTTGGCTAGTACGGTTGCATGGTTTAGGTTTCCAATTTGGCCCTAAGCCTTATGCATTGCCCAGTTCTATATAGAACGCTGAACAGTAACGTATGGAATGTAGAGTACTTAGTGCAATTGTGACGCGTCAGCCTGTAAATCCCACCGTTCATTTCATACGTTCTGTTTGACTGTACCATTATATTGTTGAGATCAATCGAGTACGAATAGAGATATTGAATTGACTATCGTACAAAAGTGATTGTCTAAAGAGCAAAGAGAGAGAAAGACAGGCAAATATATGGGAAAGGAGAGAGCATACTCGGCGAAGCCGAGTATCACATCCGGAGACCAATGCCGGGCATCACTGCCGGGGCTAGCCCTA
>Ga0307512_10003740_pt1 | contig 17227 bp, 16 predicted proteins | sample 14_EM_MG_FD_200267 | JGI IMG/M metagenome (GOLD analysis project Ga0307512, IMG submission 200267) | Populus trichocarpa ectomycorrhiza microbial communities from riparian zone in the Pacific Northwest, United States - 14_EM | ecosystem: Host-associated > Plants > Roots > Unclassified | place...
GGACCCGCGGTTCGGCAACAAACAACCGACGAAGTAGCAATGCGAGAAGGCCGACTGGCGGAGATTCCAAATCCGCTTCGTCGAAGGGTTCCCAGGATCCAAAGATTGTGCCGCCAATCAGCGTCCTCATTGTTGATGGTATGTCAACTGCCCTGTTGTTTCCCCTTTCCTATGTACCTTACCTGCATTGCAGATAACCCCATTAATCAAACCATCCTTTCCACGTTCATGAGGAAGAAGAAAATCAAGTACGATGTCGCCAAGAACGGTCAGGAGGCGGTACAAAAGTGGAAATCTGGAGGATTCCATCTTATTTTGGTATGTCCTCAATTGGAGTTGTTCGATGATTAAAATCTTACACGTAATCGAAAAGATGGACATTCAAATGCCTGTCATGGACGGAATCCAGGCCACCAAAGAGATTCGTCGTCTGGAAAAGATGAGTGGGGTCTTTGGATATCCCAATACTCCGACTGGGACTCCCATTTCTGAAGGTCAGAAGACACCGTCGGACTCCACACCAGAGTCACGACAACCTACGACTCCCTTCCGATCTTCTGTCATTATTGTCGCTCTCACGGCCTCATCATTGCAAACCGATCGTGTTGCAGCGCTCGCAGCTGGTTGCAATGATTTCCTTACGAAGCCGGTGTCGTTGCAGTGGTTAAACAGCAAGATTATCGAATGGGGTTCTATCAAGGCGTTACAAATGTGGGCTGACATCCGCCCAGAGGTTGTCAAAGGGTTCACCAATGGGCAGCAAGAGAAGGCGCAAACGGTCGCAAAGAAACTGCACATGCCGGAAGGACGGTCGACACTGGGTACATCCAGAAGTCGCTCTGCGTCTCTGACGAGGCCTGGACCGCTGAAGATGACTCAGATCACCACTAACACGACATCGGAAACAAGGGACTCGGTAGGGGAGGCATTGGCGGACCCGGGGAAGTCAGGTGGGTAGGGGTGTGTAAAGAAATTAATGTGGCCTAATCCCTTACGTTTAGCCTCGTCTGAACGCAGGGACGAAGGCAAGGCAGGCAGACAGCCCACACAACGAAACACAAATCCACCCCCTGAACACAAGAATCCTAAACCCAGTAGCACTGAGGAGACCTTGGCAACTCCCACGCCGGAGAAACTAACAGCGGAGGAAGCTGGAAAAACGCCTACTCCCGGTAAGCACATCCCTGATTGTCTTTTATACACGTGCTTATTGCTTGCCCAGGTCAATCGGCAAACCATGAGGAAAAATCCGAACCTCCACCCGTAAAACTGAACGATTCCCCAGATGCCAACCATCATCGACAGGGCCCCGACGATCCTCCTGACTCTGAAGGCCGGAGGCACTGACGGTACTGGGCGGCCCCCGGAATTTGCATCTCAATTGCTGTTCCATGCGCCATCCTCCTTTATCCGAGGGTCGCCGGGTTCCTTCGCGGTCTTTTTCGTACTAGGTGACTTCGTGGGATATATAGTACAGGTTTTTTCTTTTTGTTTTCTTCCTCTATCTTTATGCGGGGATCTCTCATCTCGACATTCACCTTCACATTCACGGGATATCGGTGTTCTTCAATTTCTTTCTCCGCGGGCTATTTGGAAGCTTCTTTCTATTAGAGATCTGTTGGTTTTCTGGAGGCCTGATCCTTCGGTCTTTTCTTTTTGGGCTCAGATCCGTCTCATTGTTGTTGTCCATCGATTGTGCCTTCTGCTGTGTCATGCTTTTCTTTTGGTAGCTCACTGTTCATTTCTTTCTGGGTTTTAGGTTAAGGACTAACACAGCCAGAAACACGAGGCCATGTTTTTCTGAAACTTGAGTGACGGGGCCTCACTTCTTTCGTTTCACAGAAAACGCCCCAGCCGCCTCGGCTGGAGAAACCACGAACCTCTTATTTTAATTGAGGCGTATCATGTTATGTGGGACGGGAGACGCTTTACCACAGCTCTGGGTACTTTTCCACTGCTTGCGGAAGCCCGAATGCAGCCCCAGTTATCTTCATGGTAATTGACGGACGGATGGGGGTGACCAGATGACCAATATGCTTCAGTCCCACCTGAGCGGTGATCTTCAACCATGTCATAACCCGCCAAGTTGACGGTGGTGTATTAGCTTGGATCGTCTTCCTTCGGTTGGGTGCTGTTCATTTGGATAGGGTTTGTGATCCTCAGATTCAACTTACCGACATTTTGGTGGAGTAATGTTCTGGGGTGGGTTCTTTGTTTCGACCGCGCATTTGCCACATCGAAGTATCATGTAAGTGGGAAGCGATTGTGCCGTAAGGAGGGTCCTACACGACGGAAACGAATAACAGGACCTGATCGTTGGCCCGCTGCTCGTGGGGGACGGTTCATTTCGGGTCACTGGCCGTTTCAGACACGGTTCTGGGCACTATTCTCGATGAATTCATTCGTTCGTAATCTTCGACGCGCGCAGCCGGAGAAGTTGTGTTGCGGAACGCCACAATGCCTCTCCCATTTCACCACCCCTCGGTAATCTCGTTGCCCGTCGATGAGCGCTGGACTGGCCGAACCATCCGGAACCTCTAATCAATCGCGTCTACCTGGAGGCGTGCTGTTCCAAGAAGGAAGTCGCTCTAGAAGATGTTTCGCCAAGGTAAATGACTTGCCAGTACCCCTCCATATGATTGGATCAGCTGACGGTCGATAGGCATCAGGGTTTGGGGGGTACCAAACCGGGGCTGTTAACCCAACAGGGTACTTGGACGCCATGAATCCGCAGTCATCTAGATAGTATATGCATGATATCAACGGGATCCTGCACGAACGTGTGTTCCCGTTAGGTGACCTGCATTCGCCTCACTTTCAGACATGTGTCAGCGTTCGAGATCGTCTACTCGGTCGATGGCGACATCAAAGTGCGGAACGGTGCAGTTTGGAGGGTTAAAAGTGAGGGTGACCATGCCTCGCGTTGTGTGCGTTCCCAGTGTGGCTGACCGGTTACAAGAATCGCGGGAGGTGTGAGCGGGTTCCTTTTTTGGGCTCCGATAGTAAGCGCCAGTGATCGGCTATCCCATCACGGGAAAGAACCCTCCCAATAAGGTTTTAGCTCGCCAGCAGGCGGGAATTCGTCAGGTCACCGTTTCAAACCAGGGTGTGTGATCTGATGACCACGCTTGAGATGCAAGGAGGGGGTGTGTGACTTATGGAATCGCGGCCGCGGCCCTTGTATTTGGTCCATGGAAGGGTTCGAACGCCCCGGGCGGCTTATCAGGGATCATCCCATTCTCTGAGGACGCCCAATGACACACAGGCGATGATCGATAACGCGTAATTCAAACCCTTCACGTGACCATTACCACGTCCCACCGGCGCTCGGCCAGATAAGACAAAGGTCGGAAGTAAAATTATAATCGGAGCGTGAATTTTCAAAGGCGACACATTTCAAACTCCGACCAGAGACTTCAGCGTTCCTCAAATCGTGTCAAAAGCCCGGTGGACTTCATCCTTCTTTCGCATTCCGCCATCTATTATCGACATGGTCGATGTTCAAGACGGCGACGCACAAACTCACAAACGCACCGCAATACCTCAACTCTTGAATCCTGTCTCTTCCTCTCCAACAAAACGTCAAGAGGAACACGGATTCTCCACCTATCGAGGTGCTTTTCGGCGTCCCAGCCTGTCTCACAGTCTGATCTAACCTCACCCGTCCAGATTTGTCCCCCGCAGGTCCAGCGACCTTCAACCTGCGTGCTGCAGACTGGGGACGAGGAGACTCCTCACCTCCAAGCACCGTGCATTACGCTTCTTCTCCGGACACCAACGGGAGCGTCCGTGGCCGTAGCGCCAGTTACTCGACATACGATTCTGGACCGCGGTCTAATGACGGCAACGGTTATATAATGACGACATCATATATCTATGCACAGAGTATGGGCAATACCCCAAGCCCCGCTCCACACGCTCTGCAGCCACCACCCGTCCTTCTCTATGATGGACGTGCGGGTAAACATTCCGGCAATTTTGGGTTAAACCATCGCTGATCAATGTCATTCTAGGGAGCCATCAGACTCAAAGCCCACCTGAATCACCGCGTCCTGGCACAGGTCCTCCAACCCCGAGCAACGCCTCTGGTAAAGAACCTTGGCTAAACGCCCGTCCCCCGGTCCGAACCATTGGAGGGGAACCTCGCCAACCCAATCCGGTACCAGGTATGGTTGCATATCGACCACCACAACAATATATATCACACGTTATTCCTGTGCCGATCTTGATGCAAATCCCGCCAGTACCACCAAAACGTCCGAACAATGAGGAAGAGGAGAGCCCCGGTGCACCTAGGAAGAAGCCTAGAACCAGTAGAACGAAGGCAGACGGGTCAGCCAGTAAGTGCCTGGATATTTCCGGAAGGGGAACTTCTTCCTCAAACATACATCCAGTCCCAAAGCGGGGATATACCACGAAGAAAAGGAATGAAGCAGCCCAAATTGCCGCTCAGAATGGTCAGTGTCACTCCGTTTCAACAGTCGACCGACTGACCATAGCGACGACCTAGCAGAGATGATGGCATCGGTTGCATATCAGCCTCAACAAACAGAGGGGGATAAGCCTGCTGAAAGTTAGTTTCTCCCCCCCATCGCCTTCTCAAAAGTAATTAATCCGCACAGAAACCACGGTCACACCTTCGAGCAACGGCAGCGCCAGACCTCCATCCGTTCAAGTAGAGAAGGGTGGGAAATTGCACCCTGAGCTACAGTTTGCAAGGTGTATGTCACACAGGTATCGCAACGAACGCTTCCCTCGATGCGTCTCATGTACGCGAAGGTGGGCCGGAGACACATGTCGATTCCAGTCAATTCGCTTCTTCTTGAGAGACGAAAATAAGGTTATTGTGGGCATCAGTTTCGTCGAGAACCAGAAGGCCGACTCTCCGACGATGGATTTCCCCAAGAAGTGGAACGTACCGTTGGACGCCGGTCACATCAGTCGGGTCAAGGTGTGAATCCATTGATTCGCTTGTTATTTGCAATGAGATGACACAACATCAGCGAACGGTAGCGCGCGCATTGTTGCCGGTCCTGAAGAATGAACTGAAACATCTCCACGTCCCGGAAACCATCCGTAGGCCTAGAGAGAGTGAGGTTCGTGCCACGTGTGGTAGGGGTGTTTCAATCTGTCCCATTGGTTGGCTTTTTGACCGGTATACAGATACTTGTATGACTTCCATCTTTTCGAGCAGCTGGATGTGCCGTCTCTGTGGACGAGAGGCATGTGCAGAATGCTTCGAGCAAGTCAAAGTCCTCACGGACAACAGTGGAGCTGAAGACGCCGACGTCTTTGAACTACAAGCACGCCGTGAGAAGCACTCTCGCAAGAACCCGTTCTTCCTCGCCTGCACTAGACGAAACGAGCATCAGGCGAAGGACTTTTCTCCCATGACCCGGTTCTGCAAATCAGAACTCGAGGTCGTGATCAAGGAAATGGAAGAACTCCTCGCTGTACCAGACCCGAATCCCCCTCTTATCGAAGATGTCGGGGTACCCGACCTCGATGTGGAGATGACACCTGACCAAACTAGTCCTTTACCCACTCACCGTATCCTCGAGTTCAAGCATGAGGACCTGTCATACGACATTTTTACGAAGCTCTGGGCCAAGGGGAAACCGCTGGTTGTGACCGGCTTACTTCCTCAGTTCAAGATCAGCTGGACCCCAGAACACTTCATCGAGAACTACGGCTCAAAGAGTTGTCTTGTGATCCAATGCCAGTCGGACATGAACAAACGGATCACTGTTGGTGAGTTCTTCAAGGAATTTGGGAAATACGAAGGACGAAACGATTGCTGGAAGCTGAAGGTAAATTTGGTTGCTCGTCGCTTGCCCATTCTCATCCTTCGTCGCGCTGACGGTGCACACTAGGATTGGCCACCATCAACCGACTTTAAGGTCGCCTTCCCAGAGCTCTATGCTGACTTCAGTCAGGCAATCTCGATGCCGAATTACGTGCGTCGTGATGGGGTGCTCAACATCGCATCCCACTTTCCTTCCAACACGGTCGCTCCCGACATTGGTAAGATGGCTTATCAGTCCAAGCTTCATTCTCCCCGTGATTAATAGCATCCATGTCTTAGGTCCGAAAATGTACAACGCCATGGCGTCATCAGACACCCCCGGAACGAAAGGGTCAACCCGTTTGCATATGGACATGGCAGATGCCGTGAACGTCATGCTCTACTCTGCTCCAACCCCTGATGGGAAGCCTGGAAGTGCGCTTTGGGACATCTACGATGCCTCCGATGCTGGGAAGATCCGGGACTTCTTGAAGAGCAAGTTCAAGGGCAAGTTCCAGAACGACCCAATTCATTCGCAGATGTTTTACTTGGACTCTGACCTGCGGAAGGAGTTGTATGAGGAGTTTGGGGTGAAGAGCTACCGGATCTATCAAAAGCCCGGAGATGTTGTTTTCATTCCGGCCGGGTGTGCCCATCAGGCACGTTGTTTCTCTCCCGAACTCAATTTTGTCACCGGTATCCTAACGCAGCAACGCACGTCAGGTGTGCAACTTAGCAGATTGCATGAAGATTGCGATCGACTTCGTCAGCCCCGAGAATGTAGACCGTTGTGAGACTCTGACTAGGGAGTTCCGCGAGCAGAATCAAAGCATGCAATGGAAAGAGGATGTGCTTCAGTTGAGGACGATGATGTGGTTTTCCTGGTTATCGTGCCGGATCCACGAGGCCATCCAAGGAAAGGAGAAGACCAACACGAGTGGTGCTGTGGCTATCACGTCGGTGTTGTGCAACAAACCCCCCGAGCGGGCGAAACAATCCCCTGATTCTGCCCCGATGGACGTTGACGGGGCCATTACCATGCTCCCCCTTGACTGAGCGTGTTCGTTAACTCACGTGCCCTCAGTGCGGTGGATGCTTCATATTTACTCTTCGCCGTATATCTGTACATGTTCCCCCGTCTTGTTATGTATTTCTGCCGTGTATTATAACCGTTTGTTCGCGGTAATCTGGGTGTTCACATATTCGTTTGCAGGCTTATGTATCGTTCCTCTTTATACACTTAGATGGAATTTTATTGTGCATCATCTACCACTGCCTTTAAGCGCCGAGGTGAAATCTTAGGAGAGGAACGTGGTCAGGGTTACCTCCGTTTCGGCATTTTGGGCGACTAACAAGGATATGAGCGAGCGGCAAAAAAGGACTTTGTTGTACTCACCCGTACGTGATCGACAACTATCTCGCCCACTTCGTGTGCATCGTCAAGTTCGCGTTTTCTCCCCGGTTTCGAGGGTGGTGAAGGTGCGTGTGGTGGTGTCAAGTCCCATAAGCGCAGTACACCATCTTCGCCGCCTGTGACGAGACACCCTAAAACGTCATCAACCAGAAGTGAGCGAACGATCCCGTTGTGATGTGAAGGGTATGTCCTGTCGACGGTCCAAGGTTGTGATGAAGGGGGTGATAGGAAAGAAAACGACCCGCTGGGGATATTTTCAGATTCAGTCACGGATCCGCATGATGGCGTGAGATTCACGTACGAGTTTGAACCGACAATTGGTATCAGTCGATCCTGCGACCGATGGCAGCCGATTAAATAATCGGGCTCCCATGAGTACTGTACGCGAGGTGCGATCTCCTTGAAGTTTGGTTCCGAAACCTTGTCCAATTCAGAAGTCCAGAGGCTAAACGTCTCCATATCGCTTGCGGCCCACACTCCATCGTGGTACCACCCCGTTTGCGCGACGCTGCAGCCCCAGTTCACAACGTGCTCGATGGCTTCGTCTTCGTCTTGTTCCGCTGTGTTGGTTATGGTAAGTAACCCGTCCGATGAGGCTGACAGGAGCCGATTTGAGATGGTCGGGTGGAAGTGGAGAGACGTGATGTCGTCCGAGTGGGTGGATGTATGCGAGAAGATCGGAACTGTTGGTCTCCTAGCGTCCCAGAAGTGTATTGATGCGTCTTCGCCTTGTAGAACGGTTCCAGTTGCGATTGTGTAACCATCAGGAGAGACATCGAAACTGAGCAATCCGACGTCATAGGGCGAACGCACTATTCAATTCACACTTGATTTAAGTCGATCAACGGCGAAAGGGTGAACAAGAAAAAATGCGAAAAAAAAAGTGAAGGAAAGAACAAAAAAGCGGAAAACGCCTGGTGAAGGCATGTTTCGGAAACGCACTTTCGAGAGAAGGAGAATTTGACCTGAGGTCCCAAATCCTGATACACCCGTCCTTACCGCAACTGGTGAGCGTTGGGCTAGACGCGTTTGATGCCGCGTGGAAATTGACAGACTGCATGCTGGTCGTTCCGCCTGGGTGGCCTTCCAGTGCGGTTAGGTGCCGTAGATCAGCCTTGGCATAGAGGTGGATCGTATCCGCCGGAGATGAGGCAGCAGCTGCATAGCAGTCGGGTAGAGCAGCTATAGACAGCACGTATGCATTTGAAGGGACTGACCCCGCGGCCCTTGGCCGCTGCATGATAAAAATTGCGGTTGTGGGGGGGAGGTTTTTCGGGTGCCTAGCCGAAGTAAACTTTGAAGTCAGGGGTAAAATCAGCGCTCGGAGGTCGGTCAAGAGAGCTCTTCCCACGCTTTCATCTCACCCATCACTTCTTTCCTGCTCTTTCATCTGGTCGTCGTCTCCCCACGTCGTCGTCCTCCACCCACCTCGAACCACATTCTTTACTTTACCACACTCCTTTCCAACCTCTCGCCACCGAGACCAAACCACCTGACCGGAAACTCCGCCCGCTTTCTTAACCGACCGAATCTACATCTCAGTTTCATTCCTCTGCACAACCTCCCTCACCACAACACACATTATTCCTTATACATATATATATCCACCTCTAAACAACCATGGTCAGATGTGCGTACTGTTTTTTCTCGTACATCCGATTATACTGGAAACGAATGTGGTTTGTGGTCTAACACCTCTTTTTCTTGAACAGCTTCGCGCCTGCACCGTTTGCCACAACGCTTGGACTACACCCTCATCCCTGCGCCCTTAGGTGAGGATCTATGTCTCACGTTCTAGTGTATATCGGTCGCAATCTGACGCCGTATTCTCTCCACCGTTCTGCAGACCTCACCTTGCCGTTGGTCGATGAAAAGTCACCACTTCCAGCAATCATTGTCACCCCGAGCTCCCCCAGAGGCTCGACCGACTTCTCTATCGCATTCCTGGCGCAGGAACCGAAACCATCACTGCGTGAACGAGTGGTTTCGTACCTGCCTCGCCCGCCCCTCCTCTCCTCAGAACAACCCGTCTCTCTTGCCACCACTCCCACTAAGAGCAACTTCGCGTCGTTGTCTGCTCCCTTCAAGGCCCGTTCCATCGTCATCATGTTTTTCCTGCTGTTCGTTATGGCCTGCCACATGATCGCTCATAGGTTTGCCATCGCGCCAAGGATGGATTTTCAAACCAAGGGGCTCGGGCTTGGCGAGGTCGGTCTCGCTGATGTGCACATCCACGGCAGCCTCTCACAGTCTCAACCAAACGTTCCTCGCGTCGACAGGGGTACTGGTTGGTTCAGCTTTGGAGGAACGCCAGATGATGCTCCGGATTTCGTTGTGAGGGAATCTATGCACGGCGTTGGAAACACCGAAGACCCCACCGATCCCCATCCGAACCTGGCTTGAAGAAGAGTGTTCGTCATGTTTGGATTATGATTACGACTTTTTCCTCTCGGCGTTTATTTTGGGTTCAATGGCAATGATGAATAGGATTTCTTGGATCAAGAGATTTTACTTGTTGTCGGGCTACGGATGGGAGATGCCGTTCATTGCATTTCTTTTGCCCCCCTTCGTCGGTGGAGTATTGCTATCGTTGAGCAAGCACATTTTGGATGATCTGTCAGGGTTGATTCGTTCACCTGTGTTCTGTGTTAGCTACTTTTTCCTCATCATAGAATCTGTCGTTTTCTCTCAGGGTGCGTGCCGTGTCCTTCGGATTTAACTCCATCATGTGTTCGGGTGTTTACCATCCGCCCGTTTACACCTTCCCTGAATCTGTGACGCGGTCACCCACGAGGTATGCAGATTACCCACGCGGTGGCAGACGCCAAAATCCTTGACAATCATGCCGTTTGGCCTGTTACACAGTTGAGCCGAGGGTGAAGATCATGTGGTAGGCGCGGTCTCATGGTGTATTTCCCGGTAAGTAGATCGCAGTCGGCCACGATTCTATCATGGAAGTTTATTCCGCCGTAAGTCCCAGGGAACGTTCCGGATTTCGAGAACCTTACCTATCCCCACCTGAGTTTGATCTTAGATGGTCCGCCATCGTCCTCCTAAGGATCTATCTCTGAACCTTGCGAGCATACGGGGCGCTCTGATAACGCTGGTCATGTTCTCTCGTAACACATAGCTGTCAATTTATGCCACTACCCGTTGTGATGACGGGTCTATGGGGCATATCGTAACCCAGGCACTTTCCTTGGCGTACATCATAGTGGGTGGCTTTTGACAGCGTCGATGAAAATCACAAAGCTCCCGAGGCGCTTTAGTTTTATGGATTTGCCTCCGATAAGCAGCGCCGAATCAATATCGATGATGATCCTTGTGTCCGTTGAATCGCGTGCTCAAATCAGCGCGTGGTACAAAGTGATGGACGCCAGGTTCAACTTACCATCCGGGCGTGACAGTGATCGGCTCTTCCCATTGTCTCCTTGGCTCTGAGCCTTACAACTGTCTGTACTACGGTGTGCAACCTACGTTCAATGAGCATGGATTTTTGGGCGTGGCAACTGCAGGTCATCGTTTTCCCTCGACTTGTGACTGATAATTTGTCGACCCCGTAGGCTGTCGAGAGCCTATTCGAGGATCCTACAGATATCCAGAACCATCTCGCAGCCGTCCACGCACTCATGTTACCGAGAGACTTTTGACTCACTACAGGCGTAAGGTGATCCCACGCCCCCGCCCCCATCATCTTGATCCCGGGGGCGCGGTCCCATGCGGTCGCACCCGCCCGCCTACTAGCACGTCCCCTATGTTGACTAATGTTAGAGTAGGTACCCAGCGTCCAAAGTCCCGAATTCGCAGTGCAACACGAGGTAATGTGGTATTTTTGGGGGATGTCTCCTGAGGACTGGGATCACGGTATGTGTTGCCTTTCAGACAAAAGTTGTGGAGTTTCACGACACCCTAGTTCACGATCCTTGGCCTTCCGCCAGCCGAGAGGGATATGACGGCCGCTGTTCGGTTTACCGTGGTGGTATACAACGTGATTTGCGTATTCGGGAGCGAGTGGCGATTGACAGGCACTGAGCTCAATTCGGCTTCTGTTCAATCGCCCTGTTCCACTCTGATGGTCCCTGTACTCGTGATTCACGATGAGGGACGTGATCCTGGTCATATCGTGGTTCATCGCAACACATGGTTCGGCGGGCGATTTTACCCTTTCTTCTGTGGGCAGATTAACCATTCTGAATGGTTTGGGTTGTACACGGAACCCAGGTTCTTCTGTTGTCCTGAAGGCGGGTCGGTACGCCAGTCTCAGTGACCGGGGGGTACAAGTTTCCGTATAGAGAATGAGATGGGCTGCCCTGGGTTTCTTCAACAGCTGCTTGGTTTTCTTGGCTGTCTTTTTAGACATGCTCTTCGTTTCTACCCTTGTTCTTTGGCTCCGGCCTCGTCTCTGTCCATCCCTAACTGGGCTCAACACAACTGCAACTGGCCTCCTCCGAGGCTGTGATTCTGTCCCCAGTGAGAAGTCCATTGCTGGAGCTGAGGCCCACTTTTCTGCAGACAAGGTCGCAATGGACAGCGACGTCACCACTCAGGCCATCTCTGGCGTCCCAGCGTAGTGTTAGTACTCGAATGTCGTTTGTTTATTATTCTGACGATTGTCGCATGATACAGGGTGTCATCTACGGCTCCGCCTCTGTCGACGGTGTATGTATACCCGACTCCCTTTCATTGATGTCCTGAACACGGATTAAACTGCCAATGGTGCCAACTTCCACCTTGCTGGTACCGACAGGACCCTCAACAGGGACTGCTTCAATCAGCCCGCCCCGATAAGCGGGATGCTATCTTCCTTCCACGGGCTGTCTGTTGGTTTTCATGTTCTTTCTAGCTCCCAGCAGATCGCCACCCTCGGGAAGGGTGGAGCCGACAACATCAACGTTTACTCTCTTGGCTTTGTTTCTGGTACCGGTGCCGGCCCCCTCGATTATTCCCCCTTCCCCTGGTCGTACTCTAGCAACGGTGTTGTCATTTTCTACTCTTCCGCTCCCGGTGGTACCTCCTCCCCTACAACCTTAGCAGGACCCCCATCTACGAAGTTTGGTAAGCTACACTTCCCCTAGATCTCCCCCACTGTCAGATGAGTGTTCCAACTAAATGAATTCGCAGTTACCCGATTTGTTTGTACCACACTTTTCAGGGCGGCGGGCTTTTCGGTGATACTTTCTTGCGCGACGCGAAATAGCCACGTGCGAACCGATCCGAATCATTAAAGTATCTCATTGGTCCGGCAATGGCCGTCCGAGAAGGTCGAACCGCCAGCCGACGCCTCGTCAGATGGCTATAGCCCTTCTACTGGCAGTAGCCGCAAGCGATGGGTTATGGTCAGTGGCGGTCCAACACTTTCACCAAGCCCTTCGCTCTCTCCCCATTTGAGACCCATCTCCAGAGAATCGAGGTGTCCATTCTTCGTGTTCAATAGTCTTTGATCCCGATTGCATTTGAGGTGGGGCCGGGATAACTCGGGTCTGAAACGGGATCCCTTCTCCCTGGGAGGGGTTGCTGAAGGCCGTTCGTTACTTTTCGCAAGGTTCATGTACCGTGCAGCGCTACGCTACGGGCGTGTACTTTGGAGGAACGTCCTTGATACGACAAGTGTCCGAGGAAAGTGGGATACTCCATTCGGTGGTACCATGCGACGAGTGAGAGAAATCCAGCGCTGCAAGCCCGACTATCATTCTGATACCCAGCACCTCTGATGTGTTTCCCCCGCGGGGGCGCCCGCGGTTGTATTGGCTGCGGCGTGCTTGCAAGTGTCACGACGACACGGCAGACTCGCTACGGGCCACAGCTAGAGTCGCTGCTTTCCGGTTGACATTGGAATCCTACCGTCGACGAAACTCGAAAGGGATGTTGATCGGGGCCTTCATCACTCGTTGGTCGTCGGATGGGATGACTCAGTTCACGCGAGCACTTGGGTGGGATCATCCATGGAGAAAGTAGAACCAGGGGGCCATGTCCCGAAATCCATCCAAGGTTGGGAACAACGCCGTATATGGAGTAACAATGAATCGGTTTTTGTACAAAGCGTCAAGTCGAAACACAAAGACGTAAATATGTTATCGGTAGAACCGCCAGTACAGTGTACTGGATACAAAAATGAGGGGCGCGTGGATCATACCTACCTGCGCAAGATTAATCTGCAGAAACCATTCTGACCTTTGTTCTGCTACAATTTCTAGAACCCAAGTGAAAAAAAACTGTACATCAGAGAGCCTTATGTCCGCCGGTCGAGCCAAACCCGCCATTACCACGTATGGTTTCCCCCAAATACTACGAAGGGGTCAATGAGAGGCTTGGAGCGAGAAGGGAGTTGACCTACTTTGACTTCAGAAATTTCCGGGGTGTATATGCGTTCGAGTACCAGCTGGGCAACGCGATCGCCCTCGTTGACTGAATAACAAGTCAATGGATCGAAGGCACTGCATACAAACAAAAAGAAACGAACCCTCGAAGTCCTGGTCTCCAAGATTAAACAATAGTATATATAAGATGCCGCGGTAATCGGCGTCTATGACACCAGCCCCGGTATCAATGCCGAACTTCGCAGCTGTTTGATGATCTTCGGTGAGTGGCGGATAGGAGCCTTTGCTAGGTGGCGCTCACCAAGACCACTTCGTGGAGCGACGCGTCCATATGTGCCCTCAGGAACCGCAATCGAAATCTGAGTATCGATAACAGCCTTCCCCCGAGCTGGGATGCGTTTCTGCTCTGCACTGAACCGCGTATGAGTTTCGAGTGTACAGTGCAATCCAGTACGCCAATGTCCAACCTGTATAAGTCGTATCCAGCTGCCAGAGGAGAACCGCGAGTAGGAGTTCGGGCTTTCTCAGAATGTTTCCTAACCAAGAGTTTATCCGCGGGAGTAGATACGTCAAAATCCTTGACGGAAACTGGGCTAGGCGTTCGCTTCTCGGCTGGGAACTCGCCGGACCCTGGAGTATTTTTTGGCTCCTTGGGTTTGCCTTCGTCGGACTCCGGAGTCACCTCTCGCTCCTTGGGTGGATCCTTGTTAGACTCTGAAGTAGCATTTCGCTCCTTGAGTTGGTCCACGTCGGACTCTAAGGCAAGCTTTAGCTTCTTGGCTGGGGGCTCGTCGAACTCTGGAGCAATTTGCCCCTCTACTTGGTCCTCGTCGGAGTCCGGGTTAACCTTTCGCTTCTTGGCTGGGGACGCGTCGAGCTCTGGGGAGGACTTTCGCTTCTTAACTTGGTGCTCGTCGGACATGGAGGGCGTGATGGGAGGGGCAGGGTGGTAGAAGGCGGTGGATCGTTGGTTTGGTTGCTTTGCAAACCGCGCAGAGCCGTGCCGCTATATACTACGCGACTGTCACGATCACGTGCCCCCATGTGACTAGGTGGGCGGATAAAACCGGTGACGTCCATTGATCGTGGTTGGATGTAGCCTCCTCCAGTCGTCGGAGTGCCATGGTGACGGACTACGGCTGAAATTCTGCGCGGGCTAGCTGACGCTGCTTACCGAAGTAGCGAATAGTGGCAATCCTAATGAAGAGTCAAGGTTGAAGCTAAGATCTGAGAGCCCTATAGCCATAATCTTGTTCGAGTCCCTTCCATAGGTCCGGCTTATAGGTTGCAACGCAGAACAGGACAGCGGAAGCTCGTTCGAACGGGATCAGAGGTATGTCTCTGTAATCACCACCATTTCAGTCGCTTAAGCGCTTACACGTTGGAGTCCAACTCTGATCTAGACGTTCCACCTGGGGTTGCGGCCGTGAACGCTGGTCGTATGAAAGTTGTAACTGAGCGTGGAGAACCAATTCGCTTCATTACAGCGCGTTTCATTTCGATAGACCGTTCTCCAGAGGATAGAGCTCCAATTCATTGTTTACCTTTTGATGGCAACGGGACTCGGCACCCCGGCATCAGTCTGTTCGCACATTGACCACGGTAAGTCATCAACCTAATTTTCCCACTTGCGTTTCGGTCTGGAGGGTCGTTGCAGCGATGAGGGATTAGTTTGGGGATGTGTGGTTGGGTGTCGCAATAGCAGCAATAAGTTATGTCTGAGACCTAGCCGCGGTATCATGTATCATTCCAGGATGCCGAACCCCATTGCCATCACAGTGCGTTGCAAAACGATAGACCGCCTTTCGAGAAAACGAGATAGGATTTCTTTGTTTACGTTGTGACGCGTAAACAGAGATTTTGAGTGCAGGATCGGTACGGGGATCAACGAAGTTGATGAACGTTGTTCGCCACCAGCCACTCCCCCGGCTAGGGTGCAGTGAGAAACACCCGAGTTTCTAACAGTGGGTTTTTCACACGGTTGGTAATTGTTCTTAACTTGCTGTTAGAAATGGGGCGCGGAACCGCCTGTTAGTAACTCCGAGGAGTTTGCCGGGACGCGCAAACCCGACAGAAGTAAGCTAAGCATGCTAAAGCAGCCTATAAAACAGCGCGAGGCCTTTGACCTGACTGGCGGCAGCTCCTGAAGGGGATGGTCTCGGCAAGGACTCTACCGATACCCTTCCAGGGGATGCTCTTCGAGAAGGAACTCGCTGGCTTCTCGGACAATTACAAGTTGTCTGCACAGCCAGAACTACAGGAGATGTGGAGAACGAGGCACCTACGGAGGGTGGTTGGGGAAATCTATAGTATGCTCAGCTGTTTATAACTACGGTGAGCTTTCAACCGCAGTGATGGACTGGTATCTAACGAATTAAGCGTTCGCATGCTAGTAACAGGTGAGGATTGTGTTAGTAAATACGCCGATGCCTGTATGAGTTAGTAACTGTTGGTGAAAAACGCGACACGTTTCTCACTGTACCCCACCACCGCCATCTGGATGGTTCACTATGCCTGTCTACGCTTAACTCCGCCCCGCGCTCACAAGCCAACAGGGTGCTGTGGGCTATACCATCAGCTCTTACTCCGGGGGTGTTCGGGAGGGAATGAGGGACGTACGATCTCTACCAGTCGGTGGTGTAAATCTTTGTTTACGTGTCACGCATAAACAAAAGGATCCTGTTCTATTTTTTGAAAAAGCGATCTATCATTTTGCAACGCACTGCAAAAGGTAAACAACAAATTGGAGCTTTATTCACAATGGGTGACTATCCGTAACGCTAGATAATATCATGTCCATCGTAGAAGGGTGCCATTAGCCTGTGATCCCGAGGATTACCGCGGACACGACCACACGCGCCTTATCGGCACTTCCATCGATCTCATCGACGACTTCGAGACTTCCAAAAGTCAACGCTTCGAACTCAACCAACGAGATACGATATATCAGATACGCAACGACCGTTAGATACAGTAGTTTCTCTTCTCTCTTTTACTCGAATCCTCACGACGTTGTCCTATCACTTTCCCGAGTGTTGCTGTTGTGAGACAGCTTCCATAGCCGAGGTTTACTGTTCAATATCCGAGAACTTCCGCGTCGTGTACATGAATGAAACTGGAGAATTAAGCGTCGAGGCGACACCAGCATGTGGTAGGGTAGGGGTAGGTGGGATCCCCGTCATTCCCGTCCGTAGTTTGAAATATTGACTGGTTTCGAGTGAAACTACCGAGGCATCGTGATTCCAGATGCGCGGTTTGGAGACAATATCCACGACCCGAAGCAGCGGCCGGGTCCTGACAGTTCCCTTAAACGGCACCGGATATTCGTCTAGACTCATGTGTACACGGTGTAGCCTTACGGATAGTCACCCAATGAGTCATGGCGGAGGGAACTCGTTCCAGTAACCATAAAAACTCCACAGGCTTGGAGTGACTAGATTTGTACCGTGCACCTGGGGCACACCAGATCTCGGCCCAAATTATCAGATAGCAGTGACATTACACACCGCCCTCAGAGCCCTTAAGAAGAGATCAAGCAATGAACTGGTGTGTTCGACGTTTCGCAGACACAGAGGGCTACCCGATACTACGACTCCGTTCCTCCAAGTACAATTACTAAAAAGTGGGGACTCTAGATGCACGAGGTTTATGGGGCCAGTTGAGTGAAACAGACAAGTCCATAGCTTGTCGAGAACCGGAAAGGTTACCGAG
>Ga0307512_10003742_pt1 | contig 17225 bp, 18 predicted proteins | sample 14_EM_MG_FD_200267 | JGI IMG/M metagenome (GOLD analysis project Ga0307512, IMG submission 200267) | Populus trichocarpa ectomycorrhiza microbial communities from riparian zone in the Pacific Northwest, United States - 14_EM | ecosystem: Host-associated > Plants > Roots > Unclassified | place...
TAATCCACCACCCCCCCCCCCCCCCCCCCCAGTCCATATGCTTATTTTAAAACAGTCTACAACAACTTTGAGATCGCCGACATGGAGTTTTGGCGTGGAGAAGCCTTCTCCGCCTATTTCGATTATCTTGATCATAACGGAGGCTTCTATTACGAGGTTCGTTCCGCCTTCGTCACCACCCGTCAATCCCTAATCTCATGTTGCTTACACTCTTTTTTCCGATTGGGGAATCGTGTATGTATAAATAGCGTTGGGGCGACGCAAACGTACACACGATCGGGGCGGCGCTCTTCGCGGGCACGGAACGTATCCACTTTTTCGACGAGATCGGGTATTCGCATTACGAGTACACGCATTGTCCCACCGGCGATCTTTGGAGACGCGGCCGGTGCTCGTGCGACCCTAACCCCTCGCACAACGTCGGTGCGTACAACAAATAGCGATTCGTCCGCTCGTCCTGGAGCTGATTGTTTTTTGTTTTGATTTTTTTTCGTTAGATTACTCTGGACTCTCGTGCTTGCCAAAGTGGGACCGGATGGTGGGACGCCAACCGCCGACATCGACGTCGTAATGGCGACGGCGGCGACGTCTATAAATTAGGGACTGTTAGCGTGTTGCGAGCACGTCGTTGAACGATTGCTTATTCCTTTGTGTGTTTATCATTACCTTTCGTATGCCTCTCTGGCCCGACTTTTATGTACTGGCTCGAGTTGCCTGTTGTAGGAGTTGGATCTGGACTAGATACAGGCCCACATTGACATTTTAGAACAATTGTGGATAATATTGTCCTCGGTCTTCGGGTGGGCGGGTTTGGCTGATGCACATACGCGTCGAGACTTGTGTCTGCTCTGGTATGGGACGCAAGGATATGGGTATGCATGAACTGGCATCTTTCAAGTTTGTTCGGAATATGCGTGCGATGTCCTCGGTCGATTACCAAAGTCTCGTACGAGGCGCACGCCGTACCCTCAGCGGTGTCTGCGACTGCAACATCCCCCGTCCGTCTCGTCCTTATTATTGGACGATCCTGGATGGTCCTGGATCATTTCCGGCGCTTAAACTACTCGAGCTCACCTTTATCAGCTGTCACTTAACGTCTACTGTACAGCTCCACCGTGACCTACACGTGTGAAACTGTTCACTGGCACTTGGTTTCCTCCTTCGACTCTCACGAACGGTCATCGGCCCTGGCAAAGGCGTACAGAAGTGATCCCTCTATTCGTCGGACCGCTATCTCACGCCCCAGGCCTCCAAGGGTCGATTCACTGACACATCATGACCCCCTACAAGTGCGTTTTAAGCCTCTCCCCAGCAATGTTATTTGCAACTGACCAATTTCTGCTTGGGCGTGTTCCAAATTCCTCCAGTCATCCATTCCCGCGGTCAAGTCCTTACCATCTCGACCAGTCGTTCCCTGGCTCCTCTTTTATTCCTACTACCGAGGGATCATACGTGAGAAGGGTCAGACGAAGGGGAATTTGGGTGGAAGATGGTCGAGGTGAGTGGTAACGTACCAGTCCCATTTGCCCAGTTGTTGAGTTGAGGGACCTAGGCCCACTTTACCAACCAGCTGCTATTGGAACACTCCCCGACGATGCCCTCCTAGAAATTTTCAGTTTCTATGTGGAGAACGCATCTGAGGTCTATGGATTCGAACGGATGAAAGGTTGGTATACGCTGACGCACGTGTGCAAGAGATGGCGAAACATCGTGTTTGCATCGCCGCGTCGCCTCAATCTGCTACTTGTCTGCACAAGCACAAGACCTGTGACGGAAATGCTGGATTTTTGGCCGACTTTGCCTGTTGTCGTACAGGACCGGCAACTCAACATCCACCCACAGTCGCGCATGGCGTACATCATTGGTGCGGTCAGGCATCGCGAACGCATCTGTCAAATTGACCTCGGCAATATTCCATCTTTCCTTTTGGAAAGGCTCATCGAAATCATGCAGGAGCCATTCTTTGCACTTGCAAGCCTGAAACTTTTCTCGAAGATTGGATCAGTGACGGTCCTTCCGGATTCATTCTTGGGTGGATCTACCCCACGTCTGCGATCACTCACCTTGTCTGGTGTTCCATTTCCGGCGTTGCCGAAACTACTGTTGTCCACAAACAACCTTGTTGTTCTTCGCCTTATGGATATTCCGCATACTGGGTATATTTCACCCGAGGCGATGGTCACTGGCCTGTCCTCCGCGACCAGGCTCGAAAAGCTTTATCTTGGCTTCCATTCCCCTCGACCTCGCCCTGATTGGCCTGGTGGATCAAGCCAACCACCGTCTTCGTTGACGCGCGTTGACTTTCCCGCTCTCACTCATTTTTCATTCCATGGCGTTAACGAGTACATAGAAGACTTTGTGGCCCGGATCAATGGTCGTCTACTCCACAAGATCTTCATATCATTCTTCCATCGGCTGCGCTTCAACATTTTACAGCTTACCGAATTTATCGGTCGCATAGAACATTCTAAAGCCTTCCAAAAAGCTGTCGTAGTTTTTCGTCCCAAACACACTTACGTCACACTTTATCCGTTTGAAAGCACAACTGGCACAACTCTTACATGTGCTATTTCATGCACTGTGTCAGAATGGCAGCTTTCATCTCTGGCAGAACTCTGTAGCGCACCTTCATCTCCCCTCCTACTCTCCTGCTTGGAACGCCTCGACATCTTGGACGGTCACAATTCTTCCGAACATTGGCGCGATGACATGGAGGGCATCCAATGGCTTGAACTTTTACAGCCGCTTACTACGGTGAAGGATCTATACCTATGCGAGGAACTTGCGCTACGTATCGCACGGGCGCTTTCTGAGGAAAGAGCAACTGAAGTAATGCCTGTGCTAGAGAATATTTTTGTAGAAAATTGGCAGTCAGAGGTTGTGCAAGGAGTCATTGGGCCATTCATCGACGCACGAGAACTCTTCGGTTACCCTGTGGTCGTCCACCGTTGGGAGCGACGGTGATATGATGACGAGTGATGTATATTTTCATGCCATCAATTCTGGCGTTATTCTGGTTCCGTTCATACTGTTCTTTTCCCGTTACCTTTACCAACAAACATTCTCGTGGTTTGGTCCCTATTGCCCATCATTCGTATCCGTAGTATGTGCCTTACCAATGACCCGTGGACAATTACCTCAACAGTCTTGTGAAGTACGACAGTAGCGAATAAATATGACTCTTGTGTCGAACGTCATCGAAGGAGACTTGGATTGAGGCTAGGCTTGAGCGCGCAAATGCGGTGATGAAAGTATGGTGGTACACCCGCCCTCTCCGACGATACAAAATAACGGCGAGGAGGAAGACGCTTAAGACGAATGGAGGAAGGATAACAGCACAGAAAAGAGGGCAAGTGACAAGGGGGAGAAGCGCAGTCCTTCTAAGTAGATTATATTGTCGTGGGTATCGTTATTAGCCATATTAGCCCCCTATTCGATCCCACCTCGGAATACACGACCAACCATCATAATCTAAAAAAAATTCATCCAGCGAAGAGCCACAGGCGAAAAAGAGTCTATCACATACCGAAATTGCGCTCGGGGTCGCATGTGCAACGACCGCGCTCCCAGAGGTCGCCCGTGGGACAATGTGTGATGTGATAGTGTTCATACCCGATCTCGCGGAAGAAGTGGATGCGGTCCCTGCCCGCGAGAAGTGCCGCGGCGATCGAGTGAACGGGCGCGTCGCCCCAACGCTAATTCACACACAAATCTCGGTCGGAAAAATTCATTGGGAACTGTGGGTCGCTTACCTCGTAGTAGAATCCGCCTGAGCGATCGAGGTGGTCAAAATACGCGGTGTAGGCTTCGCCCCGCCAAAAGTCTAAGTCGGAGATCTCAAAGTTGTTATAAACTGTTTAAACCCTGCCGTGGTCAGCAGCCGCCCAGTCGTCGTCAAGCTGTAGAGTCGGGAAGGAAAAGGGCATACACATGCAGAGGTTGTATTCGGCACCGCCGTCATCGGACACGAAGTTCATCGCGCTGTCTGACGCGACGTATTGAGGGTGCTGGCTTACGAAATCTACAGTAAGGATGTGTAAGCACAGATCAGCGTGTTGTAGGAAGGGGGAAATTGTACCTTTCACGGTGGACCACAGCGACTCGATTGTACGTCGCGTCTCCTGCAGCGCAATGGTAAACCCTAAGGTGACGAAGATGAGTTTGGGGGCCTGTAGGCAAGGCGTGAGGGAAACGAACCGTAGGTCTTGTTGTTCTCGTTCAAATAGACAAACGGGTCAAAGTTGACGTCGCAATGATAGCGCACATCAGGCCTGGACGGGTTCAGAGGGGCACATAGAGATGGTTTGTTGTAAGGGTGGACGTACTCGACGCGCCAAGCGTACCGGTAATGTTGTAGCAATGGATGGCGAAAGAAGAACTAGCCCGATTGGTCAGGAAGGGAGGCTCAACGTGTAGTTGAGATATCTGACCCCAGAGAAGAATCGACACATGTTGCGATACCTGGACGGACACGCATTAGAATGACTGGGACACGGAGAATGAGATGAAGAAAGCCGCACGATACACTATCACTTCTTCCGATGCCATCGTTCATCATTCTCTCTCTCTCCTTCGTCGCCTTGGCCTCGTCTATCCACGAAGGCTGATGCCAATGATTGGCGGGGATCTGCCCAAAATGGACGGGCCCTGACGCGAGGACCGATACGCGACTTGATGTGGGGGTCCCACGTCAGGACACGGGAACAACCAGAAGAGGAAGGGGGAAGAGTGCGCACGATTTGAAATCGTCCGAGATGGGCTCATCATTTAGAAAGATCCATGGGTACTTATACTTGCGATTAAACCTAACTTCCATCTCATGCATGGATTGCACTGCGCCCTCGGTGTCCGAGTTGCTCGCGAGCATGACGAGTGTCGCGTTTTGACGACGACGCAGTGGCGTTCCTACGGTGGGTGCGCCATCATAGGCCCCGCTTTCCTCATATCCGGGGGAGTCGTAATAGCTCAGTGGTACTGTGTTGGGCAAGGTCTTGTGGGATAATAAGGTGGAGGTGAGGGGATTGTAAGAGTGGGGCAGCAGGAGGAAGAGTGCCAGCAATGTGACCTGTCATGTTATCATTAGCAACAGCAGACAGTTCGATGTGAACAGGACGCACTAAGAAAACGATAGAGCGTGAGATTCGTTGCATATTGTTATAAGGGGGCTTGGAGGGCAACTCGGGTCAACGTGGCAAGGTGGCTTGCCAAAGGGTTTGCTGCAAGGATGATGCGCCACTCTCCGGCCAAAAAAAAAACGCCGGTGCAACAGGGGCGTTGATGGTAGGCGGTTACAGGAAGGGATTACAGGTGGAAAGACGTCGGGGGAAATTTTATGCGAAAAGCGGTTGACCGCACGCAGTTTAGAAGACGTTGCCCAAGCATTGAATGGAACACGTCCAAGGCCATGCAAGAGAGCCGCGACCGCGGATCGGATCGATCTCACCCATCCACACGTGACTCGTGACATCGCTAATTACCTAAACGACTTTTTATATGACAGCCATCTTACTCCACAATTGCTGCAGAAAACTTCTTGCTGAGCGTGTCATTATGCTCCACAGCGGTTGTCGACAACATTCAATAAATCGCAATCCCAGACAATTATATCGGCGCTCCTTATATGCTGACGTGATGAGCGGCCAAAAATTGCTTCGCCTGAAACGGCGGAAAAGCGTTTTACCATCGTTGAAAACGAGCTTTCTGCGTTTGTCTCTCCTCGTGCTATACCCCAGCTGTATCTATCAACCGCTCACTTCATAGGAGGGAATCTTGACTGTACGAGCGGAAGAGTGAAGTCTCACGTTGTGATTCACCGATCCAACGTGCCAACCAGTCTGGCAAACTACGTTGCTACGTTCTCCTGAACTGCACCTACTTGCTCGTCCCAATGCCGCGGCCGTCAAAAGCCTTAAATTTGACCTTTATCGTCGTCCTCGTAGCTGTGCATGCCAGTCCCGTGTGCAATCGTGCGATCGATAACGATAAGATAACCGCTCACCTTCATCTCAGTCAACAACCTTACAAATCCGCCACCTCCGTCTCATCCTTCAAATTTCCTGCCAAAATCTCCCCGAATCACCTACCCCCAATTTATCCCGACCCAGCCAGAGCTCATCCGATACACCCCAGTCTCCCCACCCCTTCGTCAGTAGCCCATCTCGCGTTGGAAGGTGGATATGTGGATTTCGCTCGGTTGCCCGTCGAGCAGGGCGCAGATGTGAATATACGAAAGAAGCACAAGTGGACTCCGTTTCATCTTGCATCGAAGGGTGGACATGTATATTTCGTTCGGTTGCTCGTCGAGTATGGCGCGGAGGTGAATGCCCAGGACAATGGCATTGTAGTTACAGTGCCTGCGATGGCGGGGAAGGCAGAGAGAGAAGGGGGGAAGAGGGAAAGATGTGAGAGCATGAGAAAGTGATGAAGAGACGAGAACGAGCACGAACGACGGTTCCGTGGGTCCGTAGGTCCGAGCGATGGCGCGCGGATGACGGTTCTGCTACGCAAGGCTAAGACGAGCGAGAAGCGACGGAGAGAGAACAAGGAATATTCGTGAGCGACGGTCTCACTATGTCGAAAGAAAAGGAGTGACCATGCAGGGAAGAGAGCAGAACAAAAGGAGTAGGGTTGAGGACGTACGACGCTACAACCAATGACGATCCATGCCTCCCACGAGAGCAGGAGGCGTTTAAATACATACACTACCTACTGAGATGCGTAGCAAGGTAAGGGTAGTGGGAGAACGATGCCACGAAGGCGAAGGTGGGAAAGCGATGCAGAGAGAAAGAGGCAGTAGTGCCGGCGTCGCCGGAAGGCGGGAGGCAGTGACAGGGGACGTTGAGAGTGAGTGAGAGCGACGTCGACGAGGTCGAAGCAAAGCAAGAGGGGATTATGTGTGGACAAATGACAAGGCAACGCAAGCTGAGGAAGGCTTGAGCTAGTGAATGGCCCGGGGTTGAAGACAGGAGCGTACGACTAGCGTACGACATACGGACTGTACGGTCAGAACCCAAACTGAACACAACCCGTCCCACCACTCCGGGATTGTTTGGCTTTTTTCAAAATTCCCCCCCCTCTGCTCATCAAGCAGAGGAAAAACAAACAAACAAGAAAGCCGAACAACACCAGAGTGGTGGGACAGGTTGCAGCCATGATGGTAAGTGTAGATTAAATCGAAGGTCTAAATGGGGGGAATACAAATTGCAGGGTGTCCTTGTCCGCACCAGTTGCGCTGCCACAGGTCGGGTATACTGACAGCATCGAACGGATCAACTGTGCGACACCTCACACGTGGCACGTGACCGCATGACCCCCGAAGTCGAAAGAGCCGGGCGTACCTCCTCTCCCTCATCCTCCTCCGTTTTGCACGGTTGGCCACCTCTTTGCGCCAGAGTTGCACCTGGCTTGACTACGACGGAGTTGGGAATGAGCTGGCGGGATGCGGCCCGCCGGCTATCTTTTCAGGATTCGCAGTTCGTAGTTGTACAACCTATACTTGCCAGTTGCCACTGTTGCCAGCTATCATGCATCATGACTCGCACCACAGTGGTCATCAAGCCTTACCACACCGTCCACGCACCCCAGCATTTTAACGTTTTAACAATCACCTATCTGTATCAGGGTCTATGGTACAATTGGTATAACGACCTCATAATTCTGCCTCCTTCCTGGCCTTTTAGAACTCAAGAACTGCTGACTCCGTGACTGGACCTAAAATTCTATTGCCACTATATAACTGTGAGGACAAGTTCTCCTAGAACATACCAGATTGATAGCAAAGTAGGTTAGCGCCTGCGGCCGGGGTACAAGTGTTGGCATCGATGGCATCAAGGAAACCTATGGAAGCCAATGGAATGACGGATCCCGCAAGTTGAATGCACTTGTGGCCAAAAGGTCTCGCCCAGTGAGACAACACTCGCTGAGCAGCAGAAGAAAATCGTGTGGGTTGGACAGGCAAATGAGCAGGGAAAATCCATGTTTATTGAGTCTTGATGTCGCATCGTGAAAGTGAACAAGTTGCAATACAGTAGTGTCGCAACGCCATTGACGGTATTGTTGGTAACCAAATGCGGCAACACCCTGTCACCGTAGTGGACTCGTGGTGTGTGGCTCCGTCAATCAGTGTTGTACTGTAGTTGAGTTGGTAACTCGACCACTGGCAACTCAACTCTCTGGCACGTACTTCTGGCGGAGATCGAAGCGCAGCTCGGTTGTGAGCGGGGGGGCAAATGCTGACCAGATCAGGGGATTTGTCCAGTACCACGTGTACGGTTGTCGTCCGGAAGTACAGCGACAGCGTTATCGCGATCGTTGCGCCATGTGAAAATTTACGTAGATTTCACACTAATTTAGCAACTCGATTTCGGTACCGCCGTACCGGACTTCAAGTGTCATTTCGGAAGTTTTTTTAACGGAACGCAGCAGGTGACGTGCTCTAGCTACTGTAGATCACCTCTACGGTCCCTTGAGGGCACTTCAAGAAGTCTGGAACCCAAGTGCTGCAAAATACCGTATGTAAACAGAGGTGTCAATAGGGGCCCAGAAACCTGCATGCCGTCATCTTGTCAATCAAGACCCGTTCATTTGACAAGCAGAGCCCGGCACTAGTACTAAATAGGCAGGCGCAACGGCCTCGACGGTCGACCGCTTGACTGTTGCGCGCTTGTTGGATATGTGGATTGCTTCCAAGTTCCAACTCGGGCTACGACGCCCAAATGTCGCCCGACAAAGTGGGCGGCCGCACAAGGTGGTGTCTGATGGTGGTGGTACAACTCTCCTTTTGTCTCGCGCTAATTATGGCACTTTATCCTGTGCAGGGGTTCTACAATACATTCGTTGACCATTACAGTACTCTATTACCGAGGTCCGGACAATCTGCGGTCACCATAATCAATCAAGATCAGTATCAAGAATAGAAGCGATAATGCGCGTCACAGTTTCATGGAAGTTGCAGTACAAACTGTGCTCCCCGTCGGTTCCCCAAAGTTCGTGGCAACGAAAGTTCACCGGTTCACCGCTCGCCCAAATCACGACTACTCTATCCCCTATTCGAAACTGATCTCTGCCTCTATCTTTCCTACCATTCCACTGCGGGTACACTTTCTGCCTCCCTGTACGTATGCTTGTTTATCGGAGCCGCGGAGTGGCGTCGCGCCCATTTCATTATGTTACGCAGGGTGATACACGTCTGGCAGGCTACGGCTGCCCTTTCTTGACTTTCCTCTTCTCCGCTCGCGCACCGCAATGCCATCAACAACAAAGATATCTCGTCCGCTCCTCATCATCGTTTTCGCAGTGGTGCGTAGTCGACCATTTTGCGACTGGATTACACTACGAGACCGCTAAAAGTGACGCAACGCATAGCTCGCCCTATTATCCCTCTTCCTCCTAACGCCACACCCCTACAACCCCACCAGCTCTATCTCATCCTTAATATCCCCATTCAAAAGCTCCCCGAAGGTAGCACCCCCAACATACTACAATGATGATGACCTCTCGATGCCGGGGGCGTCACCACGCCACCGCGAAAATGCGACTTTCGTCATGCTCGCGCGCAACGGGGACGTCGAGGGCGCCGTGAACGCCGTGCGCGAAATGGAGGATAGGTTCAATCGCAATTTTAACTACCCCTGGGTCTTCCTGAACGATGTGCCGTTCTCAGACGAGTTTAAGCGGTGTGTTGTTGACCTTCTTTCAGAATGTGTATGCACCTCTGACACCCACCGAAGTCGCGTGTCAAATCTGGCCTCAGGGCCCGCACATTTTGGCCAGATTCCAGAAGAGCATTGGCACCAGCCGCCGTGGATTAATGAAACCAAGGCGACGGAGGAGCGAAGTAAGATGATTATGGCGGGTATCCCGTACAGCGACAGTATATCGTGCGGGCTTCCTCTTTTCTTATCCTGTAGGGGGCTATTTCTGATATTGGGTCGTATGCGTCCAGATATCGCAATATGTGTCGATTTAACTCCGGGGTGCGATCCACCCCCTCTCATTCTCCCCACACGTATCCGTACTGACGAAACCTGCCTAGTTTTTCTTTCGACATCCATTGCTACAAGATTTCAGGTACTACTGGCGTGTCGAGTGGGTCTCCCCTTTCATACTAACCATTCACCTGAGCCCGATTGATTTTGTGTAGGCCACATGTGCACTTTCATTGCGACGTCGACTTTGACCCATTTACCTACCTTCGCGAGAACAACAAGACATATGGTTCGTTCCTCACTCATACCGTAGCCATCCAGCACCTACCTCAACTCCATTCAATCCAGGGTTTACCATATCATTGTACGACTACCGGCCTACACTCCCATCGCTGTGGTCTGCTGTGAAAGGTCCGCCCGGCCCACGTTCCTCACAACATCCTGACCCACGCGCTCACCCACTGACCCTGTTCCCTTCAGATTTCATGAGCATGTATCCCGAATATGTTGTGCCGGGCAACGCGATGAAGTTCATATCTGACGACGGCGGTAGCGACTTCAACCTCTGTATCTGTACGTCCTTCTCCCTCGCGACCACCCAGGTGTCTTGAACAGTCGCTGATCATGCCCCGGCATAAAACTAGTTTACAACAACCTTGAGATAGCCGACATGGACCTCTGGCGGAGCGAGGCGTATTTGGCGTACTTTGACCACCTCGATCACAACGGAGGCTTTTACTACGAGGTATGATGCGTCCTCACTTTACTGCGAACTGAACGTCAGTTGCTGAATTTTTTTTTCTCCCTCCCTGGGTGATTCCAAATAGCGGTGGGGCGACGCGCCCGTGCACACGATCGGCGCAGCGCTCTTCGCCGGCGCGGACCAGATCCACTTTTTCCGCGAGATCGGGTACCAGCACTATGAGTACTCACATTGTCCGACGGACGACCTCTGGAAGCGCGCGCGTTGCGCATGCGACCCCACGGCTAACATCGGTATGAGCGAGCGATTGATCGGATCGACCGATGACCGCTCTTTTGGCGTTTACTGATTTTTTTTTCATCTTCCCTTTTAGACTACCATTCGGGGTCGTGCTTGCCAAAGTGGGAACAGATAGAGGGCCGATGATAATTGCGGTGCGGTGTCAAGGGCGACGAGGGGCTCGGTATTGTATGTAAAGCCGCGAGCTACTCGGAGAGATAGTAAGCGAGTGCTCCTGGGTGCCTTCCCTTTGTCACCAGCTCGCTCGCTCTTCACACTACCCCATCCCTCCTCCTGCTCTCTACCGCCTTCCATCCAACGAGTGTAGTTCTGCCACGGATTAATCAATGTCTGGTATGGATGGGCTCGTTCAGCTTTGCATACTTATAGAGATTATTGTACACATAAACCCCGACTAGAACACAATGGTGCACAAACGGCAAGCGATATTCAACGAATGAAAGATTAGGAAAGATCATCGACCTTAACTGTACGATAACCTCAAAGACGAGAAAGGAGACTGCTAGCATCGGTGGGTATAGATAGCATCACACAATTCATACCCTTAGTACCTGTCGCCCATGGCATCTGTGACCTGGCGCACTGCAGGGCGTGCATGCGATCTGGTGCTGCAGCCACAATCGATCATTGTAGAACGGACGAGCATCATGAGTCTCCGCAGTTCCTCGAGCCTCAAGTTCTGTATACTATCCTGCCTAAAGAAGAAATACGGTTGCTCGTGATCAACCTCAGAATGGGTGTGTGCAGCTTCCCTACACGTGTACTGGTCACGGCCGTCGATCCTTGCTCCTGGCAAACGTCGCGCTAATTCCCCACGCTGATGAACCAGGTGTGCCCTATGTTAGTGAGGAGGTGTACTACCTTCTAGACCAGGGGTCATTGGGTTTGCTACGCACTCTACGTAGTATGTGCTATAGAGTGTACAGTAAGCCCGTTGGCCTCCAGTCGATAAGTAGTATCATGCCCCACTGCAAACTCTCCATGGTGAGACGGGACATACCCCAACCGTGGACTACAGTTGGAGTGTGCAGCAGTTATGTGTAACTTTACTAGAAGTGCTACATGGGGTTCGTACCCCAAAGCGGCCGGTAATGGACGTTAAAAAAAAACGGTTGCAGTGTACCTGTGGCGAAATATCTGAAACGTCTCCGCGGCTCCGAGATGTTTCCAGCGAGCAGGTCAAAGTGACCCCCATGCGTCAAAGTCAACATGGACATATTTACCGAGGAACTACCATGAAGGGACCGATGGCACTGTGGTGCCCGTGATTGGCTTGTACCCAGAGAGTGGAATGATCCCTCGAAACTTGAAACAGGGGACGGTGATGTCGTATCGAGAACGGACTGACATTTACCGTCAGTAGAGCAAGGGCTTTTCTATGACGTATGAGACAGGGTGACAGGTGACGCCATGTCGCTTACAGACTTTGAGGTGCCTCCTACCCGTCTCGCCGGTCAGGGACTTGACAGAGTCGGGTGGGCTGCTTGGAGACGAGGGTCTGCAAGCCGCGGGAGAAGAGATAGAACTGGGCTCTGTGACAAGGAAGCGAGGGGTTCATCGGCCTGTCCCTGTTGATCTCAAGAAGTGATTAGATCTCTGTGGATGATGTCGAAATAGTTGTAGTCAAGAGTGTACGACACGTTACATATGACCCCTTCCCTCCGGTCAAAGGATCCTCGCCCGCTCGATGAGCAAGAAAGAACAAGGGCATTCACAATCGGATACAAATACTGTACCCCATCACGCAGCGGCGGCGTTGCGCTCTGACAGGGCGCCCGCTGGGCAAGCCGACGACACCAACGGCATAGCAACCACGACAAGCGCCGCCCGCCCGCGGTCGAATCGATTACGTGCCCAGATATGGCCAAGTTGCTCTGTGGCTTTTGCCACATGTGGGTTGCCTCCCAACTAATGGAGATACCCAGCGTCTGAGATTGGCGAAATGAAATATAGACCGCCCGGGGAATTAGAGGGCAGTGGTGTGGTTAACCGGAAACAGTGGACACTTTGGTAAGAAAGGAACTTGAACGCCAACGAGGCTAGCCAAACGATGGATGAAGGTAAGAAACCGGGAGCAGAAAGGCGTTGCGGTTGTCATGAAATGAAATTCACCCCAAAACTGACGCGCCTCAGTAAAATTGGGCTCGGAACTAGCCGGATCTGCCAAGTCAAGTCTCAAGTCTCCTACGCGAGGCGGCTGTTATAGTATACAGTATTAAAAATAATCTGTAACGTAGGGTTGCGCACCCGTGGCTCGCGTCTCCACCGCTTGCTCCACCAGCCATGAGACAAGACAACGACGACGCCGCAAATGGGTTTCCCCATCGAGTGAGCGCCACTCACTGGCAACGCCGTCGTCAACACTCTTTTGTTTCTCGTCTTCTTTGTACTGCTCAACTGTGCACAAACACTTATTCTGGGGTGACTGGCACTTCACCTTGCCCGAATATCGGACCGCCGTAGTCCTGCTGTCTTTCACACTCATCTCTCCGATTTGTAATATTACCGCTGATCGCACAACGCATCGTGTCAAATAACAACAGACGCCAGAGTAGCGCCAACAGGTTTTTCGTCCGCACCTCCAGATTTACAACAATTCGCTTTGGGTCCTTGCTACACATTCCTTGTAACTGTCTTTCATTTTTATCAGACCGCTCGTTTCACCCGAGGTATGTAATGGTGGCCATGTGAGCCGAAGGATGGGGGCTCACGCGCTCACGTCGTGGTTCAGCGCGACCCGCCCGCTGTCAGGTTACAGCCGCAACTTTGTCTTGAATTACCCCCCGCTTGCGCGCTGCTACGATGCCGCCGACAACAAGGATATCACGTCCAGCTCTCATAATCGTGTTCATATTCGTACGTACCCGTACATATGCGACAACGCGACAGCCGATAATGATATCACGACAGTTCTCCTTTCTTTCCCTCTCCCTTCTAACACAGCATGTCTACAATCCCATCAGCTCGATCTCATCCCACATGGATGTAGTTCCCCCGACATATCATGACGTAGTAGATGCCAGCACATCCACGCTGGGAGCCCCGCTGCGCCATCGTGCGAACGCGACGTTCGTCATGCTTGCGCGCAACTCGGACATCGACGGCGCGGTAAACTCCGTGCGCGAGATGGAGGACAGGTTCAACCGCAACCGCAACTACCCTTGGGTTTTCCTTAACGAGCAGCCATTCTCGACAGAATTCAAGCGGTGCGCACGTTATCATTCTCTGGATTATCTATGTATCCTGATTCTCATGTCTTCCTCCCACAAGTCGCGTGTCGGTTCTCGCCTCAGGGTCTGTGCATTTTGGCCAGATCCCAGGAGAGCATTGGCATCAACCTGTGTGGATCAACGAGACAAAGGCGAAGGAAGAAAGAGATAAGATGGAGGCGGAGAATGTCATATACGGTGGCAGTTTATCGTGCGATTTCCTTTACTATATTGCTCCTGAGCAACGCTGACGATAGAGCGCGCATTTAGGTATCGCAATATGTGTCGATTCAACTCCGGGGTCTGATTTACCCTCCTCTCAGATGCCCATAGACCCTCCGGTGCTGACGAATCTGTGTAGTTCTTCTATCGGCACCCATTACTCCAAGACTTCCGGTACTATTGGCGCGTCGAGTATGTCATCTTTTTCAGCTAACCATTCAAACTTTTACCCTTCTGACTATGCCCTGCAGGCCTGGCGTGCATTTCCATTGTGACATTAATTTTGACCCCTTTGTATACATGCACGAGAACAACAAGATCTACGGTTCGTTTCTCTCGTACCAGCAAATCGCTCACAGAACACTCGGCTCAATCTGACTCAAACACGACTCAGGGTTTACTATCACTATGTACGAATTTCGGCGTACGATCGAGTCCCTATGGTCCACTGTGCGCGGTACGCCCTGCTCTGAAACACGCCAACCCGCGCTTCGCGCGCTCACGCCTTCCATTCTCACATAGATTTTATCACGGTGCACCCAGAATACGTTGCGCGGAACAACGCGATGAACTTCCTATCTGACAACGGTGGTGCCGAGTACAACCTCTGTCACTGTACGTCCCTTTTCCTTTCCAAGAATCCCCCTCGAAAGAAAAGAGCGCCTTCTTATTATCGTTACTGTGGGGGCGGGGCTGTGAGGTAGTTTGGAGCAATTTTGAGATTGCCGATTTGGACTTCTGGCGCGGCGAAGCCTACACCGCGTTCTTCGAGTACCTCGATCGGAGTGGCGGCTTCTACTACGAGGTACTGTAACGCCCTCCAAATCCTCACACCCTCTCCTTCGAACTGAACCAAAAACCTCTCCCGGTTGGGATTGTTTACGAACGGTAGCGTTGGGGCGACGCGCCGGTCCACTCGATCGCAGCAGCGCTCTTCGCGGGCACGGATCGCATCCACTTCTTTCGCGAAATTGGGTACGAACATGCGCCGTACACGCATTGTCCCGCCGAGGACGATGTTTGGAAGCGCGGCCGATGCACGTGCGATCCTGCGCATAGCTTTGGTACGCCTTATCTGCGATCAGACCGATCAATCGTATCGTCCAGATTTGCTGATCTGTCTCCCTTTCTTTTTTCAAATTTAGACTATGACGGGTACTCGTGCATGCCGAGGTGGGATCGGATGGCGAGCCAAGTGTGGCGGTGACGCCATGTTGAGCGATCCAACATTTCACTCTTTTGCTTTGTCCTACGCTGTTCACCACATCTATCCGACGCACCTAGACTGCATTTCCGTCTCCCTCTGTTTCCTCTCATCTAATCCTTGCTTACTCACACACACTGTCGAAAATACTCAATCAACATTGCTATGTATAGATATCTACCCAGTACTGACCATCCATAATTACTTCTTCTCTCCTTCGACGAGTGACGTGGAGAATTTTGTGCCAATTCAGGTGAACCAAGGGAAAGGCTTGTCATGGATCCTACAAGCGTGCGATGGGGAAGCAACAAACTTTACCTCAAAGAAAAAAGCACCGAAGAAATAGGAGGTAAGGAAGATACGGATGGTTTAAGAGCCCTCTCTGAACGACCGCGTTCCGTCACTCTACGATATGATCCTAGTTTGCGGAATAAAATCCCACATTCCATCACAGTATCTGGCAGCGGGATAGCAACCAAGTCAGGTACCACCCCGCTAAAGCATGCATCCCCATCTGGGCAGCCGGCGCTACGCAGATACGGTTTGGCAGCCAGTAGAGCGTGGATCATCCCTGGCGCGAGCACGAATGCGCGGACCGCTTGGGTGCTCTGCCAGTGTGTGACCCACATTATTCCCATGGTGGTATTTTTTTGTCACGGGGTTGTGGGGAGGCTTCACGCAAACTGAACGCGAAGACGCAGGAATCACTAGCAAGAATACGCACACAAAGTTTGCGAATGCGCATATGCGTGATGACATGGCGACCTGTACCAACAATCGTCATCTTACTCACATAACTTTGGGCGTCTGAACATGGTAGGGGAAGGAGTAGTGGTGGCAAGGGCAGCCCGAGGCATTTCAACGAGCCGAGCAGAACACTGTAAGAGCGGGCAAGGGGGGGAAAGAGGGCGTATTTACTGAGGCGGTATTCTGCGCATCGAGAGAATCGGACCCATTACAGTAGAGCCTGACTCAGGCTCCTCCAGAGAAGAGGTGGCAATACGTGGCATGCGGACATAACGCGTGAGACTGGCTAGAAGATCGGGTCACGGTACGAACCCCGTGGCTACCAAATTCTCTCATTGAAGCGCAAATCGAGGGGGGAAAGGCGTTAGGGAGGTTGGTCAGCTGTGACTTTTGTGTAAGCCCGTAAGGCCGTAAGGGTGATGAGCTGCGGCTCAGCCAGATGCCCGCCGACGGCGTCCTCCTGAGTGGTGGGTCAGCGGCCCGGCAGGACCCACCAATCAACATTTAGGACATAATATGATAATGGGATGTGATAAGGGGTTACTGTATCTTTTTTGTGTTATTTGGTTCTGCGTGGCACGGGACCAAATGTGGTAACTTAAGCTTAGGTTCAACGTTCAACACTGGTTCAACTCGACTTTCCCTCAGGCTCGAGTCGAGAGTTGTCCCGGAGTTGACTCGACAAGCTCAGCTCCGATTCCTCCAAGGTTGTTCAACTTTTCGGTAACACTAGGACGAGAATTTGGGGCCACTCGTGAAACAAGGTGCGAAAGGCCTGTGGTCTAGCATCAGCCCGGGTGCCGACATTGCTTGTTTCCAACTATGGACCTCACTGCTATCGCGAAGCAATTCTGTCCACACATAACTACAGCGGATTCCCTAATATGGGACCACTGAGCGGACATGACCGCATC
>Ga0307512_10003743_pt1 | contig 17223 bp, 22 predicted proteins | sample 14_EM_MG_FD_200267 | JGI IMG/M metagenome (GOLD analysis project Ga0307512, IMG submission 200267) | Populus trichocarpa ectomycorrhiza microbial communities from riparian zone in the Pacific Northwest, United States - 14_EM | ecosystem: Host-associated > Plants > Roots > Unclassified | place...
TGGGGGATGAAGATGAGAACGATATGGAGGATACGAGCGGCTATGAGAAATAAGGAGTACGACTTGCCTGATTGGGTTTAGAAGACCTCGTATCGGTGTAATTACACGCCGGATAGGGACTCGTACCTGCCGTATCGGGGATGGTCAATTGACTCACACACGAAATTCTCTTCAGTCCCAGTTTCTCATGATGATTTCCCCCATCTCCTCTCATCTCTCTCTTTCTTGTGCTCAACTCTACCATCACCTAAGAACACGAAGTTAAGTCATCCCTCTCTACCTCTCCATGCCATGATCATGACTTAACACCGAGTACAGCATACATCAAGTATCGACCGCTTCCAAGTACTCCTCCAATTTCGCTCGATCATAGCCTGCAAGTGCATCTCCAAACTCGCTCAATCACGGCCTCCCAGTGCATCTCTGAGTTCACGATCACGGCCTCAAAGTGCATCTCCAAACTCGCTCAATTTCGGCCTCCAAGTTCGCACAATCACGGCCTCCAATTGCATCTCCTAACTTGCTCGATCACGCCCTCAAAGTGCATCTCCAAACTCGCTCGATCCCGGCCTCCAAGTGCATCTCTCAACTCGCTCGGTCACGGCCTCCAAGTACATTGTTAATGAGCGACGGCGGGTGTACGGAGATGCAGGGGTAACGTAGGTGGACTGAGCGACGGGGAGTACATATTCGGGAGGCCCCGGGGTAGATAGACATCATCTCATTTTCATCTCATTTTCATATCATCTGGATCCACGCAATTGCGTGGATTCTCACGGCCGGGTAGTATCATATCTTCTCACTTTCTTCCTAGGCTCCTCGAGCTTGAACGGTTCTTTCTCACGAATTCCGTCGTTGCCAGATTGACCGTATGTATATATATAGAGATACTTAAATAATGCATGCCATATTATAAGGTAGCGAATCTTGTGACTGTAACAAAGACGAATATGATATATGAAATGCCTTGTGCTTATGGAACCCTACGAACCACTGCTTTGAGAATACGGCACCAAGTCTCCCAGAGAGCTGCGCAGCGGTCTCAGCTGCTCCAAAATTTGATTATCCTAATAGTCATATCTCGTAGCGTCCTGAATGCACCTCCATAACTGCAGGTGCTTTCAGGAGCATCTGAGAATGCTCTTGCAGAGTCAGAGGAAGAATAGGCGAAACTGCGATCGGAGGGCGATGTGCAACGCGACGCGTGGTATTGACGCCCCGCGCGGAGTAATCCGCCCCCGGGGTGTCTCTGACGGCTCTGACGGAGTGCATCCACTCCGACGGAGCCATTCCGCCCGGACGGAGATGTTTTTTGCTGATGTTGTGCTCAACTCTACCATCACCTAAGAACACGAAGTTAAGTCATCCCTCTCTATCTCTCCATGCCATAATCATGAGTCAACACAGAGTACAGCATACACCAAGTACAGCATCATCCCAAGATCGACAGTCTCCCGCTCCCAGCCAGTTTCTCATCTCTCGGCGGATGTGTACTCAACTCTCTACATTCCCACAATGACAAGTTAACCAATGAATAGAGTCTCAGCTGCCGTCGTGCCTCCCTCCAACTCGACCGCCTCCAAGTACTCCTCCAATCACGCTCGATTATAGCCTGCAAGTGCATCTCCAAACTCGCTCGGTCACAGCCTCAGAGTGCATCTCCAAACTCGATTGATCACGGCCTCCAAGTGCATCTTCTAAGTCCGCTCGATCTCGGCCTCCAAGTGCATCTCCAAACTCGATTGATCACGGCCTCCAAGTGCATCTTCTAAGTCCGCTCGATCTCGGCCTCCAAGTGCATCTCCAAACTAGCTCGATCACCGCCTCAAAGTGCATCACTGACTTAAATTGACCTTGGCCTCCACGTGCATCTCTGAGTTCGTTCGATCTCTGTCTCCAAGTGCATCTCAAACACGCTCGATCAAGTACATCATCAAGGTGCGACGGCAGTTGTACAGAGATACAGGGGTAACGGAGGCGGACAGAGTGACGGGGAGTATATATTCAGCAGACCCCGGAGTAGATATACATCATCTCATTTCCATCTCCTCTTATCATACAATGAAAATTCACACTATATCTTTCCCAACTTTTGGTCTCACTCGCTCTGTCCGAGATCCACGCAATTGCTTGGATCCTCACGGCCGGGTAGTATCATAACTTCTCACCTTGCTACGCTCCTCAAGCTCAATGTAGAAGGAACGCAAGGAGAGATTTTCGCAGCGTCACCCATTGCATTGCAATCCCGATGCAAGCGTGTACCCAATGAACCCATTCCGATGTATGGTCACAGTTGGCCACAACGCTAGAATGTTTGTTTAAAATAGGAGACCGACAAAGCGGGAAGAAACAGCGAAACAGCAATCGGAGGGCGATATGTGACGCGACGCGCGGTCTTGACGCCGGGCGCGGAGTAATCCGCCACCGGGGTGTCTCTGAGGGCTCTGATGGAGCGCGTCCACTCTGACGGAACCATTCCGCCCAGACGGAAACTTTTTTTGCTGATGTTCTGGTTCAATTGTTGTCTTGACAATCAATTTAGGAGTGCAAGTATCAATTTGCAGCGACTGAAATTGTGGATCTTATTCACGGTACATACTTCTATGGCATACTACAAATGGGACTGAATGATAGATCATAGATTGATAAAATCAACCCGGCATTCATTTCCCTCACTGCAACGGCCATCAACCATTGTCTGTCGGCCAGGACAACGGGCGAGTTTAGGGTCCCACCTAGTGTTAGCAACGGTTCTGGGCATCCTGCCAGTGGTCCGGATTTGAACAGGATAAATGGTTCAGTTCGGTTCCAGAACCATCTAAAAACCCGACCCGCTCTGTCTTGGCGGGGTTGTTACCCGGACCGGACATAAACCTGTGGTATGTTGGCCCAGTTTATCATTTAGCAGAGCCACCTTGTTGCGAACTCATAACTATGGCTCCAATGACGTATCTGAGATCAGATCGTATCACAATATAATCTATACGTAAAAGATGCAGTTTTAGATGGTCTTTCAACTCCCATTCTCCAATTTGCGAAACGATCACTATTCATTGAGTGGCTGTGAAATAACGACAAAAATTGGGCATTTTTCGAACTGACTCAATGAATAGTGATCAGATTGCAAATTGGAGAATGGGAGGTGAAAGACCATCAAAAGTGCATCTTTTACATATATATCATATTGTGATACCATCAGAACTCAAATACTTAATTGGAGCCAAAGTTCTGAGTTTGTGAAAATGTGGAACCAGCCAAAAAACGGCGGGTTCAGTGCATTTCAGTTGGTTGATCAGGTAAAACCTGTTGCAAAGGTTCCAGTTCGGTTCCAACCTGGACTGAGAACGGAACCGCCAATTTGGTACCGTTGCTAACACTCGTCCCACCCAAGTTTGCTCCAGGAGGTGGAGCACAACGTCAGGGCAATACCAGTAACATTAAGCAGGTGGTTAATAATCCATGCACTGATGTATTCCGTCGTCTGCACGCGGATTTTCATTCTCCCTTGGCAGAGATTCAAACCAAAAAGGTAGATGATATCCGCAGCATGATTTGCCGAAGGATCCTCCCACCTGGTACGGACCCAGTGATGGCACAACCTCAACACGATCTGGGCAGCTGTTATGAGGACTTCCTTGATTACATCCCGCAGGAGCTGAGAGAGCAGTCCAACAATTCTTGTAATCATCTCAGCAGCTTTGTTGCTGCTACTGAAGCTAGCATGCAATTCTCAACTGTTCTGCCTATCGGTGGGTCTGCCATCGCCAGCAGCAGCCGGCCCCTCCCCTGCAGCATCAGCAACACCAACAGCAATGACATCACCAGGATTGGCACCAACATGAGTAATGTTCAGAATACGGGATTAGTCGATGGTAGTACAATTGTAGAGGGTGCGATGTCGCTTGGAGTTTAGGACTGCTGTCAGTGATCAGATTCGTGATTTCCATTGTGTGCTATTTTATTCTGGGTTTCCTCGATATATCGTAATAGTAGTAGATGTAATAGAACTGATGGTTTACTGGAGTCTGATCTCAAACATGTGAAATCATAATTGCAATGATGCATAACCCTCCCGCAATGGTTGAACCAGTGCAAGGTACTGATGATCTTGTATCAACAAATTAAATATCGTGAACCACTTCTGCATGGTAACCATCATTGGTCACCTTAAGCCATGAGTCTTCAAAAACAAGAACTACACGCTTCATTGAACGTATGGACCGAGTACTATCCTCATCGCGAGTACCAATTGAATTGTGCGACGTAGGAGTATGCCAAGAGAATATTTGTGATATTGCCAAAGGAAGTGTGAACCATTCGTCAAGTGCTCATTGTCACATTCCCAAAAGTGGGTACACAGGTCGTGATGCTTGCAAACAGCATCGCGACGACTCAAAGGACACTCCGGAACAATAAAGCAATGCCATATTTCAGGGAAACCTTGATTTTATTTTTTTGAGTTTGTGGGTACAATAAACTAAATGAAGGAAATGAAGGAAATGTTGTTTTTGGTGATGTGTTCTTCGCTGGAAATTTCTGACTGCGCATTGCTGCTTGAGCGTATGCTGTATTCGGTGTTGATTCTTGATCATGGCATGGAGAGATAGAGAGGGATGACTTAACTTCGTGTTCTTAGGTGATGGTAAAGTTGAGGATGAGAAAGAGAGAGATGAGAGGAGATGGGGGAAATCATCCACCGGGAAAAATGACCTTACGCGACGCGTAACTCATAGAGAAGCTGTTTTTGGACCTGTAATTCATAGCATATTTGATGCGTGGCACTATGAGGTCCTATGGACCTGCAATTTGACTAGATTACTATGATACGCATGCGATTATGGGCGCTTGATACTATACATCATGCTGCATTCAATGAAACTGCCAAATGCACTTCATTGCACGCTCCCAAGTACGCTGTGAAGTACACTCCCGGGCATGCTCCCAAGGACGCTCCCACTCGCACTCGATGGTACACAGCCAGCCTGCTTGACTGTACACTCCCAATCCTGCTCTCAAGAAGCTCTCAAGCACACACCCGAGCACGCTCTCAAGTACACTCCCAATTGCCCTCGATAACACACTCCCAGCCTACTTGACTATATGCTCCCAAGTAAGCTCTCAAGACGCTCCCAAGTACACCGAGTATGTTCTCAAGTACACTCCCGGGTATGATCCCAAGGACGCTCCCACTTGCACTCAATGGCACACAGCCAGCCTGCTTGACTGTACACCTCGAAACCAGCGCTCAAGAAGCTCTCAAGCACACTCCCGAGCACGCTCTCAAGTACACTCCCAATTGCACTCGATGACGCACTCCCAGCCTGCTTGACTGTACGCTCCCAAGAAAGCTCTCAAGACGCTCCCAAGTACACCGAGTATGTTCTCAAGTACACACCCGGGCGTGCTCCCAAGGACACTCACAGTTGCACTCGATGGCACACAGCGAGCCTGCCTGACTGTACACTCCCAAACCAGCGCTCAAGAAGCTCTCAAGTACATTTCGAATTGCATTCGATGGTACACTCCCAGCCTACTTGGCTCTACGCTTCCAAGTACACTCTCAAGAGGGAAGACACTCCCAATCTCACTTGATTATATGCTCACATGTACCCTCCTGCATGCTCGATCCAGAGACTTGCTGAGTTGCAGAAGCCAGGCAGCGGGAGGCGTCAGTTGCAGGCGCCAGGCACCGGGAGGCGTGAGGCAGGTGGCCTATGGTGGGCAGTGTTTGGCGGGCGGCATGTGGCATGTGGGGTGGTGCAGACGGCGGGCGGCCTATGGTGGCCGAATCATGACGTCGGTCTATATCATAGTCTGAACCTTATCTTTAGCACGCCCACCAAGACAAGATCTCACGATGCCTCGTGGTCATGGTGTTGACAATTGTAGCCTTAGATTCCACAGGAAAGGTACACAATTCAATCTTGGGGAGAGCAGATCTCCGTTTCAGATTTTCTAGCGGTATCTAGTACCCGCTTCCGATCGATTGTGGGCGTATGTGTGCGCATTCGGTTTGGGGCTGATGGAGATGATGGCGATGGCGATGGCGATGGCGATGGCGATGGCGATGGCGATGGCGATGGCGATGGTGTTGGTGATAGTTATACTGATCATAGTACCAAAAGTACTTAGACAAGTAGGTTGGCTACGTCAACATCAGCATCAAAGCTTCTACAGACTTAGAGCCTTCTACTAGCCAAAGCTTCCACAGACCTAGAGCCTTCTACTAGCCAAAGTGTCCACAGACCTAGAGCCTTCTATTAGCCAAAGCTTCCACAAACGTAGAACCTTCTATTAGCCAAAGCTTCCACAAACTCAGAGTTTGCCATCGGCCAAAAGCTTCCCGTTGTGGTGGAATGGCGGAGCTAGAAGGCATCATCAACACTCCGCCGCACCTCTCGCGGCATTGCAATGAAATTCGTGAGAAAGAGCGGTTCTGGCTCGAGGAGCACAGGAAGAGGGTGAGAAGATATGATACTACCCGGCCGTGAGGAGCCACGCAATTGCTTGGATCCACGATATCTCGGAAAGAGTGAGTGGGATGAAAAGATGGGAAAGATAGAGTGTGTGATTCGTTGTATGAGAAGATGATTTGAGATCTATCAACCCCAGGGTCTCCCGAATATATACTCCCCGTCACTCCGTCCTCCTCCATTACACCTGTCGCCCAGTCCATCTCCGTCATCCCTGTATCTCCGTACACCCGCCGTCGCTCAGTCCTCTGCCAAGCTGAGTGGCGGTGGTATTGAGAAACGGATTTTCCCGCCACACCAGGCTGCCGGCCAAAATCTTGACCTCAGTCGATATCATAGTCTAAACCTTATCTTTAGCGCGGCCACCGCGATGAGATCTCACGATGCCTCATGACCATGGTGTTGACAATTGCAGCCTGAGATTCTGCAGGAATGGTAGACAATTGGATTTTGGGGAGAGCAGATCTCCGACTTAGATTTTCCGGTGCAATCTACTGCTCACTTCCTACGGATTGTGGGCGTATGTGTGCGCATTCAGGGCTGATGGTGATGATGGCGATGGTGATGAAGGCGGTGATGATGGTGTCAGTGATGGTGATCATAGTACCAGAAGCACTGCGACAAGTAGGTTGGCTACATCAACGTTAGCATCAAAGCTTCCACACACTTTGAGCTTTCTAGTAGCCAAAGCTTCCACAGACTTAGAGCTTTCTAGTAGCCAAAGCTTCCACAGACTTAGAGCCTTCTATTAGCCAAAGCTTCCACAAACACAGGGTTTTCCATCGGCCGAAAGCTTCCCATGGAAAATTCCACTCCTCCCGATGCGAGGCTCTCTAAAGAAGGCTTTCAAAGAGGCTCATCAGCAAAAAATATTTCCATCCGGGCGGAATAGCTCCGTCAGAGTGGACGCACTCCGTCAGAGCCGTCAGAGACACCCAATTGGCGGATTACTCCGCGCCCGGCCTCAATACCACACGTCGCGTTGCATATCGCCCTCCGATTGCGGTTTCACCCTTTCTTCTCGCTCGTCCGTCTCCTATTAAAACGAACACTCTGGCGTTGTGGCCAACTGTCACCATACGTCGGAATGGGTTCATTGGGTACGCGCTTGCATCAGGATTGCAATGCAATGGGTGACGTTGCGAAAATCTCTCCTCGCGTTCATTCTACCTGCGCGCAAAATTCAATTCTCTCTTTACTAATTATACATATCATTTCAAGTCGCCAGATCTATGTGGCTATTGACAATCCATCGCTCGTTCTGTCCGTCGCCTGTCCTACTACTAGTAGCTATCTCTGGAATTACGTGCACGCAGCCGACGATGTTTCCCACGCTGAATACTTGCAAAGCAATGGCTGCCGGTGCTTTTCTCACTTGAACAAATTTCGAGACGGGATCCAAGTTACCCGAGTTTTCAGGTATTGTGGTGAGCGCCAAGGCTAACCAGTACTCAACGAAAGCTCCATCCTCATTTTGGAGCTTGATTTTGAATAGTCGTTGCAGTTGCCATGGGAGACGCCCATTCAGCACGCCATAATACCTACCCAGGCGTTACTTTACCCATACCCAGTCGTTCCATCGATCCCCTCCGCACCAGCTCTGGCTTCCTGTGCATCGACACATCTGAGATATGCGTTCACCTTCTAAACCCTCAACTTGAACCTTAATACCATGGTAAATACAGAGCTCCATTGCGTGCAGTTGTTCATCCGATATATACGTCTTCTTACGACTCTTATGCTTTATAAACTTCCGTGTGCTGCTGTATATTGCCACCCGGTGCGTTGCGTCTTGCGTATTGTCGAGTAATGCTCTGAAGTCTTTGATCATAGCATCAGGATGCTTTCCATCATGGCGGTTTTGGGGTCCCATGAATTCGGGCTTCGCATATGACTGGGGGCTCAGGGGGGCAGCCGGATCAGCACCGGAAGTGAGGACTTTGTAGGCAGCAGCGCTATTCTCCCAACGCTGAGCGAGGGCTTGGAGATTGAGCTCTCTCATTTCGAAGCGGAGGATGCGACGCTGAAAGGTGATTACTTGTGGCAGGTAGTTGAGATTGTGATTGGAGACGTTCCAACCCTCCTTGAGGTTCATTTTATGTGCTTGTTCATGTCTCTCGGCAGAATACTGTTGAAAGGCTCCGTATCGACGAATCTGTTTGGCCCAATGAGACATCAAGTGGATCTTCAGAATGTTGAAGTCGGCATATAACTCCTTGGAAATATCTATCTGGTGGTTGATATAATCCCGCCTGGCGTTCATTTCGCGCCGCTTCTTGGACAGCGTCCAAGTTTCAGCATTTCTTTCCTCGTCTACCTTTCACTTCTTCACGAGTTCCGTTCTCAGGTCATTGGCTTTTGCCTTTGCCTTTTTGCCGGCTCGCCCAAGTAAGAAAACATCTTTGAAGGTGTGAAAACGATGCAAGGCGTCCTCCATGTAGCTCAATGTTGCATCATGGTGAGATTTATATTGAGCATACATATAGAATTCTAACAATGCCCGTGTGCACTCAATGGCGCGATTGAATATGGGACGCTAAGTGGGGTTTCCGCCTCGTAGACACTGGGTTACAACTCCAAGCAGGTACCGGCTCATTTCCTTCATCTCCTTCCCATTCCATTGAGAAACTTCCTGATATGACTTATTTTTTGGTGTCAGGTCATGGTAAGCAGGCACGGATAATGAGATTGCATTGTACTTGTTGAGCCATTCATGCGTCTTCATGAAGTGGAAAATCCACTTCTGGTGGTGGTCAAGCATGCTGATCTGCATTGTATGGAGGTGCTCGGGCTTTGGGAGGTCACTCACGATACAGGGAATATGTCGAAACACATTGAATCCCCGGTGAACATGGGGCAACAAGAGTTCGGCATCGGCTGCCTTGGTGTTGGCATCGCTGAGCATTCCATATAGGTTGTGATCCCACCGGGGGTTTTGCTTGTCTGGATGCACATAATCTCCAAGTTCGTTCTTTGGACACTCGCACCTAAAACAGACATGCCGCTCGAGATGATGTAGGTCGGTATACTCTGGGCAATCTGCAAGCCATGCTACTAAAACTGGTTTGCAACGCCTGAAGTTGCCTTCTGCACAGAGAACGTTGTAATACCCGCTCCCGGCACTGGGATTTTGTTTAAAGGTGAGTGGCTGAAGTAGCCGCCAGAGTACTTCGTTCAGCATCTCTCAGTTTGTTTGCTGTTCCTCGTCCAGCCACTTCTGAGGAATATTGCGGTTCTTCATTGGAATCAGTAGAAGAGCGACCATTACGACGCTGTGCGTTGAGGGCATCTGCCTGATCTTCGAAGATAGATTGCCAATTGTCATATATACAGGCCACTCTTTCTTGTCGCCAGCAACATTCGAGAGATGTGTTCCGTCGAACATGAAGATCAAGGGAACCAGTGTATCCCCCACTCTGAGCGTTGACTAAACTTCGATTAGCACGTTATCATCCTCGAGTATCTCTCCTTACCTGTGTCTCCCATCACCAGTCCGCAGTGTGCATTTCGGTATAGAGGAGTTTTGGGGGCGTATCGCTGTTAAAGCTATGCTGAGGCGCGAAAATGAGATACTCGGCATCTGCTGCCTGCCACATCAACCATCTCACGCTGTTGATGATGTTTCGACTCCAGTATATCATATGGCATTGGTGATTGTCATTCCGTCTCATATCTTCGAGAGTGTGTAGTTCCCACTCCTCGAGAGCCTGATCATCTGTCATGCTAGCCTCGAGCTTCTGGACGCCATCCCTGTTTTTGAAGCTTGGGAAATGCAGAGCGGTGTTTTCTTCCTTCAACATGTTGTCATAGTACGCCTTCAAGCCCTTCTGCTTGATCCCACACAGGATATATTTGTACTCTTCATGCATCGCAAATGGGCAGTAGGGATTGTTTTGTAGGTTGGTCTCAAGGCAGCCCTGAGCATCGCGTTCCCATGGCTCAGCAATGTAATCGATCAGCGGAGCGCCGCCGCCGGGGTATATTTCCGTCTGCGGCAGAGGTGGCGGTGGTTGGGACTCCAAGTCTGCGATGGTTTCAACGTGTTCGAGGTAGGGAAACGGGTCCAAGTCTTCGACTGAATCTTTGTTAGCGTTGATGTCAGCACGCTGAGCGGGTTCAACGCGTCGGGGCGCGCTGCGAATAGTCAGATTCTTCTGGCGTGCAACTTGAAGGTGTTCAGGATTGTGTAATTCAATATGTTTAAGTTGCCAGCTGTCTGAGGTGAACGTCTTTCGGCATGAAAATTTGGGGCAACGGCAAGAGGTCTTCTCTGGCATAGTCGACGACACGCGAGGAGTGGAGTATACACTGTAGAAATGGACCAAAGTTGGTGCCGGGCCTGAGCAGCCTCGTGTGTAAGCTCACGATACTTTCAGCTAACTTATTGAGCCTCAACACAATCTCAAGGAGGTTCTTTACACGCCAGGAGTTGCAAAAACGCTGCATGCGCGATGTCCCATAATACTATGAATAAAATAAAACCAATAAAATCAAACCAATACAAAACCCATAAATAAAATAAACCTTGAGCGTTCCAAAAACCTCACGACGCATGTAATAATCGATGCCTGAGATAAATAGATTAGAACAAAGGAAACCAAAAAGACATGAACCCGACCCTAACCCGAACGCAACAACCATTGCCTCCTGTGCAATGCAAGGACTGGTTGACTCATTGCCTACCGAGCCATCCAGGCGCGCCTCAGGGAGAGACATCAGGGAGACTGTTGCCACCTGCCGATTTAATCAGCAGCTGCTGATCCACATCCACATCCGAGGTGTTTCCGGCTGCCTCAGCTTCTCGCAGAGTTGGCACCACCGGGCGAGGTTTTTGCGGTGTCACAAGCCCCAAATGCTCCAGCCCACTGAGGGGATGAGTCTCCGGATATCATGGTCATGGGGCAGGCGCCGGAGGTTGTGGCCGTGGGGTATGCTCGCGCATCTCCTGGCCTTGCTCAGGTAGCACGATTCGCTGATCGTCTATCATGGCATCTACATCGTCAGCCGATGTATTTACAATCTCTCTCTGGCCAATCGTCCGAGGTTCTTTGCCATCATCCTCATCCTTATCCTCCTCCTCCTCCTCCTCCTCCTCCTCATCTTCCTTCACTTCATTTTCCTCCTCTTCATCTTCCTTCTCTTCATTGTCATCGTCACTTTCCATATCCACATCGCCATCTAAATCAACGCCGTCCGGCGCATCCACATCATCCTCCATTTGCATATCCACATCAGAATCATGTTCTAAATCACATTCGCCGTCTGACTCAGTAGAGTAGGTATCATCATCTGAGGAAATTGACACGGCGGGCTATGCTTCCGGCTCTAAATATACCCGCTCCAGTCAGCCCTCAGTGTCCAAGTCTGCCTCTGACAGTTCCTTCCGCAACTGTAAAGCAACGGCATGAGAGATATCATCTCCCCCTGGGGTTTGTTCAACAATACCTTTCCCTTTACCGTTTCCCTTCCCCCTCCCCTTCCCTTTCCCCTTCCCATTCTTTGTTTCCTTCCCTTTCCTGGTCCCTTTCTCACCGCCCTGTGTGTCCTCATCACCCTCGCCATCGTCATGGTCATTGTCATCGCCGGGATGGCTTCGTCCACCACTCGGCGCTCCGGGATCCGCCCAGTTCTCATAATCATCATCCTCATCGATTATCTCATCCCAGTTCAGTGGTCCAACGGCCAGGAAGTCGCCTGGCTTGTACTGCCGGCAGCTTGGCATCTCAATCTTTGCCCTGGGATCATCGCTACCGTACCAAGAGAAATGCTCGCCGGTGCGTTTAACCTTTCCCAATCTAGTTGTCGGCGGATTGGAGCGATCGACTTGATCTCCGAAGGCACGGGGGTTGTCCCACCTCCAATTGTTCATTTGGTCGCGGGTTTTGTCAAACATTTGCCCCATATATGAGCGGAAGGCTGCCCACCACTCCCAAAACGGTGAACTCCTGCTCCTGCGGTGTGGCCACATTAGCTGGAATTGTGAAAAGTGGCGAGTCGTGACTGGATCAAGAAAGATTAATTCATAAAAGAGGTCCCAGGCCCTCTCATCCTTGACGCCGCAAACATTGTATATCTGTATGAGTCCACAGATGTGTTTCAAGATGCATCCTGTTTTACGGTCCCAATCCAACGACAGGTGTCGATTTATAACCGATGTCGGCATTTTTGCCCTAGCAGTTGCCTTCCCCTTTCCTTTGTGGCTGCCCTTTGGTGCCATTGCTGCGAGTTGAAAATGAATCTACATCCGAGGCATTAGCATTATGATTCAGTTGAACGTAGCGGAAGGAAGCCCAGAGTGAACATACAAAGTTGTGTAGGTTATTGGGTGTGTTTTGGAACGAGAGGTGTTGTTTTGTGCAAGTCACGTGAGGTCGAGATAGTTCAGGATGCTGGCGGTGTGTTTAATATGGGAAGAAAAGACAATGGATGTGTAGGCGGGAAGAAAAGGGATTGGAGGTGTAGGCGGGAAGAAAAGAGAATGGATGTGTAGGCGGGAAGAACGGATATATATACTCGAGTCCCTGCAATTTGATTCATGTCCTACGTGTTGTTGGTTAATGAACACAAAACGGCCCAGCCTTCATCTTGCACAACCACCAAGCACCACATGAATGAGGAGCCTCGAGACAAGATTTAGTACTTGCGGTGACGGCAGTGTGCAACGCCGCGTGTTGCTTCTGCATCACATACCACTGTCACCGCTCAGACCTCGTACATCTTGGAGCAAACTGAGTAGTTCTCAAGTTGTCCCAACTGTGCAGCCATCCAACATGGCTACCAATGCCTAGCAGTGGAACAAGCACACGCAACTGATGTCATAGGATAGAGAATACGTCATTGTTCACTTTGCGATGCTTTTAGCTCTGCCAAAGGGGGATTTCCGCTGGGAAGCTGAAGATATACACAATCGATGGTTCAAAGTATTGTGCCAAGAACGAGTGCAATACGATGATAATCGCGCCAACGAGGCATAAACACCCTTCAGGCAGTGCAAATAGACCGTCAGACATTGCTGTAACAGTGAATATCAATGCTGAGTTTAATCTGAGTTCAATCTGAGTTTAATCTGATGGCAGTTGACCCCATAATTGAATGCTTTTGAAGGGATCTCGTCCCCAAGTATTGTCAGGGTTTAGAGTCTAGCGCGGTCTACACTGCGCCTCCCTTCTTTGTCAAATCCCTCCATGGTCGCTCAAATAGGAGTCTACCTTGCATGCCATTGCATATGCATGCAGAGGAAATTATTCCTACAGTCTTAACGTCGAACATCCATATCGGATGATGCCTTCCCAAAGCACTCACCCTTTCACATCTCCGCTCATACGAAATTTTCGAAGTCTTGCTAATCGTCAGAATCAACAAAAGCATGGGCCTTCAGGGGATTCTCAACTTCCCCCTGCGAAGAGACGCGTTTCCGCACCGGCTGGCGAGACGGATTCCTCTCAAGGAGGGAGTTCTGTAGCCTCTACAATCCAAGGTCAGAACTCCACCCCCTCATCTTTACTGAACAATTCTCGTGTATCAGATATCACCCCGTCCGCTACACAGCGACAGTCAATACTCACTCCAACCCCCACGCCGGGTACAAGCAGTTGTAACACACCAGCACCCAGCGGAACGTCACAGACAGACTCAATGCGTCGCGTTGTATCCAGCCCCGCATCCGGCATTGCTAGCACTTCCACTTCTCTCAGCGGTCTTGAAAACCTGCCTACCCCCATTCCTAATGCAGAAGCCCGCGCAATCATTTCAAATCCACTACGAACGCGAGCTACAGAAAGGAATCAGAGACAGAGGCTGTGGCAATTGCAAACGCATACGGTGTCTACACCTGGATCAGGGGTTTCCAGCAGTCGCAGCATTGATCGATTTGGTCACTTCGACATGACGCGTCTTGTATTTGCAATGGGCAGACTCCTGGAGCGCTACATGTGGAACAGACGGCCGTTTATGAGTGCAAGCGACTTGGAGACGGTAAGTTATGCAACGCGACGCGTTGCAAAAGCCTTAGCTGAAGCCCCACACTGGTAGATAATAGAGACGTACTGGAACACCGCAATGCAGCAAAACAACATTTGGTCCATGGCATTTGAGGCACGCACAAAGGAGATCTTGAAAAAGGTATGCTGAAGCAATGGCCCACGTTGCATATTACACGCTCACACCGGTACCAGGTTCGCGCACAAGTCGATAAGGTTAAATCCCATTTTATTCAATCCGCAAGGGACAATATAGCAGAGCTATATGATCTCCACCGCTTTGAATCCAACGCAGAGCGTTTGGAATTCATTGATTCCTTTCTGGCAGACAATAAGTATCTTTTTCCTTTAGCAGAGTGTGTGGAAGGTTGTGTATGCGGTCCAAATCCAACGCACGGAGTGTCGAAAGCTGCTAACGAATAGCCAGCGTCTGCTTTACTTGCTGGCGGAAGCAATCCTGTGGTTTATCTACATCAAATTTTATCATCAGGCGAATAACCGCGGTAAGTATGCTGATGGATTTCCTAATTCCATGATTGACGACAAGGACGGTCATATACCCTCGCCACTGATCATGTTTGCCTGCACCGCGTTGCGCCATGCTCTCCTGGAGTGGCAAAAGAACAAAGGCGTTCATCCGAACGCTTCCAAGTCAAAGCTGAAAGCTGACAGACCTGATCGCTCGAACAACTTCAATTACATGGATGACGCTGGTAAGAACGCATCCTTCTGCGCTGCAACAGGTCGCAAGTTGTTAACCTCGCCTGGTCTTGCAGACACATATGCATTCTTGATGAATACCTGGAACACACTACTGGAGAGCTACCAACAGAGGGTGTATAACAACACTCTTGCTACAGTTAAGCGTCAGATCCAACAGGCGGAGAACCCAACACCTGCCGTGGTGATCAGTCTGGAAGCAGCACATGTTGACAATGCTATTCTTCTTGATTATTTGACCTCCGAAGTGGCGCTTAAGGAGCCTGAGATCGGGAGCACTGACCCAATTATCCCAATAGACAACAATTGCATGGATGACGAACTTCATTTCGGGATGCCAGGGGGCAGTGGGGATTACGAAGATGAAGGTCATGAAAGCGACATGCGCGATGCCATCCCCACCGCCGGGCGGCGACGATGGCCCGCAACTGAACTCGAGAGGTTTGACCTGGGAACCAGTGATGTCGACGGGTATGAGGGCGAGGATGGCGACGATGCATATGTGGATGAGGAGGAAGAAGCCTCGCAAGCCGATGATGGATCAACGCAGAATGTGGAGGACTGAGGGCATAGTACTAGAGAGTGTCAAGATTGGACATGGCGATGATGCAGATGCGGATGAGGAGGAATAAGCATTGCAAGCCGATGATGGATCAACGCAGAATGTGGAGAACTAAGGGCATAGTACTAGAGAATGTGAAGATTAGACAGTATATTTGAGACGTGTAAAATACGATAATGGCGAAGCAAATGCAACTGCAAGCGATGTATCCGAAGCCAAGACTGTATTGCAATATGTGACATAATCTCAAAGCTAAACATATATGGGGCAAGTGCGGCATCCGATTTAGCGGAGAGGTACAATGTGGCTGTCGGCCGATGAAAGGCATATACATCGCCAGGCGTTGTGTAAACAGCTACAGCATAACTGCAGCCCCTGCAAAGAGTGTAACACACGTGTCGTTCTGATGGTGCGTATACCAGGCGCAAAGTAATGGAGGTAAGTATGCAACGCGACACGTCACCTGGGTGACGGGAAGCGTGTAATTCTCCGTCAGACGGTACAAAGTTCCGTCAGAGCCGTCAGAGCCATCCGGAACACCCGGGTGTTTCAGACGGAAACTAGCATTGTTGCTGATACTCTCAAGCAGGCTCTGAAGCAGGCTCTCAAGCGGACTCCCAACTATAGTGTACAGTGCCGGGGTAGCAGCAAAGACTGTCGGTAGTGAAGACTGGTATAGGTTTATCTCCGGCCGCCTGCTGTATATAGTTCCATAGGCCCACGCGCACATCTCTATGAATTAACTATAGATAACTATAGGCTGTGCGTCGTGCAGGGGTCCACGGAAAGCTTGCTATGAGCTGCGCGTGTGCGCGTGTTCTCGTGTGCGTGTGTACGTGTGTGCGCTTACCGCAGTCTATAGTCGATTTGCACTTTTGCCGATGTCATGAGAAACTGGGACTTAAGAGAATTTCATGCGCGACTCGATTTACCATCCCCGATACAGCAGGTAAGACTCCCAATCCAGTATGTAATTACACCAATACGAGGTCTTCCCAACCCAATCCGGCAAGTCGTACCCCTGATTTTCCATATCCGCTTGTATCCTCCACATCGTTCTCATCTTGATCCCCATCTCTCTCTTTCTCGTCCACAACTCTATCATCATCGCAGAACACAAAGCTAAGTCATCCCTCCCTATCTCTCCATTCTATGATCATGAGTTGACACCGAGTATGTAACGGGCGGGATCGGGCGCAGGTGATATGGATGTTGCAGGACTGAACTCGAAGTGCGTATCGAGGGACAAAGATCAGAATATGTTTCAAAGTCGTAATATTGCTTTCTATACAAGAGAACGAGTAAAGAGAGAAGTAAAAGAAATCCTCCAACGCCAAAACACTCTCTTTATATACAATTCGCCTGCCACCCTCGAACCATCTCCCATGCTCCGATGTACCATCCGAATCTTATCCCATGATCTTACACACCCTTCCATCATTCCTTATCATAACAACCACGCCACATCGTCCGACGTCGCAACACCTCA
>Ga0307512_10003744_pt1 | contig 17223 bp, 20 predicted proteins | sample 14_EM_MG_FD_200267 | JGI IMG/M metagenome (GOLD analysis project Ga0307512, IMG submission 200267) | Populus trichocarpa ectomycorrhiza microbial communities from riparian zone in the Pacific Northwest, United States - 14_EM | ecosystem: Host-associated > Plants > Roots > Unclassified | place...
GCTCTTCCGATCTTCAATCGAGTCGGGGAGGCTACACTCCCTATGTAAAGGTATCTCAAGTTTGGTATAAAATGCAGGTTCTAATAAATACTATACACAACCATAGATATACGTCATCTAGAGCTGGGGCTTCGGAGTGAAGAATCCACCCCCATCGCCGGATACACCTGCGCCAAACACGAGGTACGTGATGGCTATGGCAATCATGGTAAGTGACCGGTCGGTTTTGAGATTAAGTCAGTTAGCTTACCGTAAAAGAGTACCTGTGGCCTTGACCAGAAGTATCCCGGTTCGGGTCGCCTGAAGAAGAGGGTCATCCTCTCCAAGCTCCCGCGGATGGCCTCCCTTCGCCCCTGTTCCACGGCCCTCCGTTCGGCCGCCATCTCTGAGGCGTCCAGCTCCCCTGGGTCGATCTCGTTTGGCGGACCTTCCAGGAGAGCGCAGTCGTCATTTACGACGACAAGCCCGTTCTCGAGTTCTTGAGTGACTGTGGCACAATGGTTAGCCGGCATTCATTTTGTGCAGAGACGAGCGATTCGCTTACCTCGTTCGAGCATGTACCGGACGCCTCTCTTCTGCCTACCAGTTCGCGGGCAAAGCTCGTTGAGGACGCCAGTCAGGTACTGTTCCAAGTCCCGAGTTTGTCGTTCCCCCAAAGGCTTCACCACGAGTGGCTGTCACCGGATGAAAAAATTTGTTAAGCGATGATCGCGATCACAGTAAAAAAGTTACTTACTGAGAGGTAGAGGTCATCTTTAACAAATTTAGTCATTCTGGCGTAAGCCGTCTCGGGGTCAGTAACCTCCCCAGTAGGTCCGAAGTAGATTTTGGCCATCTCGGCGCAAAATCGTTCACAAGTGTTGGGCCAGTTGATGCCCGGCGCAAGGTCTTTCTTGGAGGCGCGTTTCCGCCTCCCTTCACCCTTGTCTATCTCCTTCTCCTTCTCCTTCGCACGTCTCATGGACCGTTGAGGTCCAGTTGAGGGTGCGGCCTGGATGAAAAGGTCAGGGTCCTGAACACCCGCGTCCTGTCGGATCACGATCAGCGAGATAGACTTCAACAAAACGAGCGGGTCGGCTTACCGTTCGCGGGTTCGGGTCGTAGTCGTATGGCTGTTGGTATTGCCATACTGTTGCGAAAGGTGAGCAATTTACCTAAATTGACCCAAAAGGACGCCTGCTCACCCGTGTTGCCAGTGGTGATTGGGTGGATGGGGGTCATAATATCGTCCGTGGCTCGGGCATTTCCCTTGCCAACGGAGGTCGGATGGGGCCACTGGCCATACAGGTTTTGTACGGCCGGCGGTTGGTCGGAGTACACATTGGACCAGTCATTTCCGGTGCACGTGTACGTCTCAGTGGGGAGTGGTGAGTCTAATGGAGTAGGTAAGCAATCGAGCCTCGATCGAAGTTGTGACGAACACTTACAACCCCACGATAGGGTCGGGACAGGGGGAGCTATGGGGCCAGTGAAAGTGGCCAGAGGTGGGAGGGGTAGCTGAGCGGGTCGGTCGGTGTATAGCCCTGTAGAGGGACCCGCCCGCTCAGGTGCGTCCGTGGATTCGTTCCCGAGCATGTTGAATCCGTTGACTTCATCTGACACCGGTATTAGCGTTGAACAACCTGTCCATAACCCACGATATGCTTCAATAAGACTCACCTGTGGTGACTCCACTTGTCCCGGTGGCCTGTCCGCTCTGGGTGTCGTGTGAACCGGCGAGATTATTCCCAGAAAACTCGAGGAGGGTGCTCCCAGAGTATTGGCCGGCGTTACCATCCGGCTTTGGTGCCAGCCACCATGCTTCGATCTCAGCTGCGCTAAGACCGTCAAGATTGAACCCGCCGTTGGTTGCCTCTAGCGGATAATCATTGAATTCGAGGCTGTTGTCATCCGGGATCGGGTAGCCGGAGGTGGTGTCCGCCAAGTTATTGTTAAAGAACATCTTGAATGCCGCGAGGTGTAGTTGAAGGGCTAAGATGAGTAGTGTTGAGAGTACGCGAGGGAATGCGAAATCGGGTGAGTGGATGATTAGCAATCCACCCCTCAGCGATTCTAATACTTATATACTCTAGACATGAGGCATGCTATGAGGGCCACCGCCCTCGAAAGGGCACCGATATCTGCCCGTCGTGTGCTGGTTGCTAGGCGCCTGGACGTCCCCCGCCTCGTGTTTTCTTTGCGATCCCCCAGGTTTACAGCACGGCTACCGTCCGAAAGTCCGAAAGATCAGCCGAGGGGCCTTCAAAGCCTACGTATGCCTCCCGAATATGGATACCCGGGTACGAATCTTTGGATACTCTCCCTCCACGGTATGCCGATCCAATCGTCATCGCAGTTCTCCTTTCAACATTCATAATCCAAATTCAGCCGTGGGCGTTGGCAGGCCTCTCAAACGCGTTTTGACGTAGTGTGGCGCTTCGAGGCCCGTTAATCCAGATCGGCGACCGAGTTAGGATTTACAACGTCGGATCCCCCCCGGTGCTCCCGTCCGCTGCTTCAAATCCAATGGTAAACGCGAGGAGGAGTAGGGTCGAGGGTGTTGAGAAGACATCCTTCAGAAGTCCTACGCACAGGTCGGACTGCACTGGGGCGGAGGGATTTTAATGGCGAGAATATCGGAATTTGGAATGTCGAGCTTGGACCCATGCCAGTCCCGAGCCGGGGCACCGGTGGATTTGACCACCAATTTCATTTATTGGGGTTTGTCGGTAAAGAAAGTAGCGCCGATGCCTTTCAGCCACTCAGGCACGCTTCCACAAGTATCTTTCTTTCGCGTACATCTCTTCCACCAGACTCGTGAGCAAGCGATAGAGGGCCGTGCTAAGCGCCTTCTTTGTCTTTCTTTTCCTCATCCCACTTCTAGTAATTAATCAAGATAACCGAGGCGGACGTGGGCTAGGCTGTACTTTTCTACCACGTCGCACCCCTTCCCATCAATAATTAACTGCCACCTCGAGGTTGAACAGTTGAACCTGGATGCCGACGATACGCGTACTTTACCTTTGCCGCTCATGACGCGTTTTCGCGTTCCATCTTTGCGTGTCTGTCAATCACCAATCGGCATTCACCCTCGGGCTGAGGCGGGGACGAGGTTCTTCGCCTTCCGCCACCTCTCAAAGACCGATAAGATTACGCGGGAGGTTCGGCAGAACTTGAGAGGAACACGCGCGCCAATGGGCAAAGCCACTTCAAGCTCGGACGAAAGCGTAATCGTCATCCTATAGATGAATAGCCTGGTGATGAGAGACACAATCTGCAACAAGTATACGATGAGTGTGGTGAAAATAGAAAGGAAGAAAAAAAACCACAGCACCCAGGATTCCCGCGTGGTCCCCCACCGTGGTACTAACTGAGCGGCACCCTGGTTAACTTCGCAGATCGGACGGGATGCGGTGTTTTCAAGGTCCTATGGCCGTGGATATCTTCCTAGCTTTTCTACAACTTATAATCCCCTGTTTCTTGACCCCATTCTGGGGTTCCCTCTGACTCTCATGTTTCAATCATTCCAAGATTAAATGTTGACAATGTCAACAAAGTACTTCAAAATATCAAGATACATTCTAGCTACATGCTCGAGGAAATCTAAATACAGATTCGGAAATAAGGAAATCAAATCTCAAAGATCCTTCCCTGATTTCGAAGTGGTCCACGTAAGGAGCCAACAATGGACCAAGCAATGGACCAAGATCCGGAGGGGGATGAAAGGTTTCAATAAGGAGACGTTCCAAGCGACACCCTCTCCGGTCCCGCTCGGCACAGTAATTCACAAATCTCTCCGCCCATTCCCTCGAATTTCTACCTCTCTCTCCAAACTCGAGATACGAGAGCCATAGGTCCCGTAACGCAGGACCTGACGGGCTCCCGAGCAATTCCCATACCGAAAGGTCCAGATCGTCCGGCGGGTATTGAAATTTAAGCTTCCGGAGGGAGTGCAACGTACCAAAAATCTGGTCCCATCGAAATGTATTAGTGTATCCCCTGAGCCCGGTGTAGAAAACGGTGAGGTCCTCAATTACCCCCGTGGCTGTAGCCCGGCGGAGGAACGGCATCATGAAATTGTCGAAGTGTGTGCGTACGTCGTGATCCCAAGTGATACTGAGAGCGAAGTTGGTTGTGGCAATGATGGATTTTGGCCCAGCTGCCAGCGCATACGCACAGAGGCGGAGGTTGGTAAGGTGAGGGAACCCAGGATGATCTGGGAGAACCAGATCGAACACAAGTTCAGGAGGGACAGAGGACCATCCTCTGGAGCGGATGTCAGCAAAGATTCTCACACTCGCAGAGGCAGGGATTCCCAGGTGAATCAACATCCACCCGATATCGCATGCGTCGTCTTGCTCGAGGTATAGGCGCTGTAAATTATGGAGATGGATGACACGGGTGGCTGGGGGGAGGGTGGTGGCGTCGAGGGGCAGCCGGGGGCCAGCGTTTGCCACCGAGAGCGTGGTGAGCTGAGGGCTCGAGTCGAGGATTCCGAGGAATACTTCCATTGTAGGGTTGAAATCAGAACACGGTTGTTCGTGTAGGAAGAACTCCACCAAGTTCTGGAAACGACCTGGAATCCAAGGGGTCTTGATAAACAATAGCCTTAAACAACGAATCGACGAAAGAGGAATCGCGACAGGTTTCCACTCGGGGACGTCTTCACGACAGCGGCTCCCGTAGTCGCAGCGCCTAACGCCGATGGTGACATCCACAAGGATAGGGAATACTCCCGAAAGCTCGGGTTCGATCTCCCGTAGACGACGCTCGGGGAGGTCCAGAGCCAATTTATGGATGCGATCGTTGCAGAGGAGAAGCACCTTCCTGATGGCCGCGAATTGTTTGTACGTTGGCTCACCGGGGTAGGATGATAGGATGACTTCGATGGGTCGATTGATGCAGCGTTGCAGGAAGGGCGCCGGCGGGGTCGAGAAGTCGATCCTGGTCCACAAGGAGGGAATGGAAGACGCGATATCCGCCCAGAGACGGCATATTTGCAGGAGGATTATGGGGCTTGAGCAGGTTACGAGGTATTCGAAGGTTTGGACGAGTAATTCGGGGGGCAAACGCGAGACTGGTGAACGGAGATTATCCATATTTGCGCGAGGATCCGGGACCGTTATGGTCCTCTGGTATGAAACACTGGTAAGCAACTATAGATAAGGATGCGGGTAATGATTACCTGCTGAATTCGCTGCGGCAGGTAGCTATCCAAGGGTCAGGATCTTGGGTCTGGATAGGTTTGTGGACAAGAAGGGTCGGAGGAAGCCGATCTTCTGCCAGCGTGCCACCCACCCCAGGTCCACCCCAGGGCCCGAGTCCGACTACCCACGTGCTGCCTACACAACCATGGCCGAACCTGCGGACAATGGCCAGATCTAGAATCCACGGCTGTCGATGCAAAGAGACAACGGCAAAACAAGGTCCGTAACGGAACCCTATGGCATTTTGATGATGAAACACATCAAGCAGCGCAGAGAGCCTCTCATCTCGTTTGCCTACCCAGCACGAAAAAAAGTCAGCGCATGGTCGCCAAGTCAAAAATACCAGAGAGACACGAATAAAGAGGAATGGTCAGAAGGAAGGCAGTACTAATACGGATTTTCCACATCGTGCACTCTCAGACAGCAGTTGGACATCCGATAGTTTTTATCTCGCATACGACGATGTGAATGCTTCTGATCCACACTCACCTACACAACGCGAAGCGGTGGTCACGGTCCTGGTGAAAAAAAAAAAATATATATATATATATATAATCGGACGCTAAATTCTTGCCGGTTACCAATGGTACCGGCCGAGTGGGACGAGCTCAGATGTGTGCTTCGATGCCAGTGGGTATCCAAGGCTGTATAATGGTGTAGCGTACAAACGTGAATGCCAGATGTGCACGATACGAGAGAACGCTACGAGAGAGAGAGAGTTCAAGGGCGGAGGGAAGGTACGTTAAGGATACTCCCAGCATGAGAACACATGTCAGAAGGTGGAAATGTATGCGCTTGTCCGATGCGTTGCAAGAAAGGTAATAAAAGCGAGTATAGAGGAATGCGATGTATCGATAGGACAGGATAATATCATGAGGAGAACGAATGCTCAAAGGAAAAGCGGACCAGCGACGCCACCCGCCAGGGTAACGATGAGAGCAACAACCACTAACCCAACACTAGCCGGACTGGAGGTCATCTCTCCAGCATTCCTCTTCTGGTTCCTCTTCTGGCTCTTCACGGATCCGGAACTGACGGGAACAGAGACATTACGCAGCGACCGCGTGGGTTGCATAACCGGGTTAGCGGTCCTATAAAACATGGGCGCGTATGGGGCGCCCCCCGCGTCGAACAGGTGGAGTTTGTAACCGTCGGTGGGGTCTTGGAAAATTTGATACAGTTGATAAAACTCGGTCTGGTTGTAGTTCTCGATGAAGTTGGTGATCGCCTCGCAAGTGTTTTGAATTTGCTGATATCCGTCGCCGAACGGTGTGAGTGTGATTGAGTTGACGGTGTCGTCAACGGTGTAGGTGCCGTGGTGCCAGTTCAACAGCCCGGTAATGCACTTGTGCCTGGTGGCTGAAGATTGAAACATGATGAATATGATCAGAATGGCAGATTGAAGGACAGCTCACCGTTGCCCTTGAATCGATAACGCGCCAGTTCGTAGTACCCGTCAGCGGTACTTGATAATACGCAAGTCAGTCAAAAGGACCAGGCATTGTCGAAGGTTGTACTCACAAAGAGACAGAAACACCAGTGTTCTTCGGATAATTAAATGAGGTATTCTCAGGGGTGCAGAAGTCCTAGAAATCCATCCAACCTTTCAGTACCAGTTCAATCCACGGGCATCAAAAGAGCGTACCGGGCCAGTAGTGACAGCACCACTACCTGTCGACCAGGTGCCTGGGAGGAGGCTGGGGCTGGTAACCTGGGTAAAAGCGGGTACGGAGAGAAGGAGAGTGACGACGAGCGACAGGCCAAACATTAGGAAAAGCGGTCTACAGCAGCTAGGCTGAGATGAGGGGAAAGGGAGTCGGGAGATACAACAGCGGAGGGCGGGAAAAGATTGAGGGGACGACGGGGGGAACGACGGCAACACCAGAATAGAACCAAGATGGGTATCAATTCCCACGCCATCCCGCACGTGGATGCCCGTCGTGCTCGCCCCTGGGCCTAAGAACAAGCTCAATTCATCCGTGTGCAGGAAATCCGTTTCCCGCTACCTATGAGCTATGGGTCTCCTGTACTCATCAGAGACTTCCCAGTGATATCGAGAACACGTTATATGATCGATTTTCCGGGTGGAATACCTTGTACCACTCCCTCTCAGGGGAAAGCTGGAAGGGTAACACCCAACATAAGCTCTGACAACAGATAATCTCTCTTTCCTCCGTACGTCACCATCTCAGGATCTCTCTCTTTTTTTTTTTTTTTTTTTTTTGAAATCAGCATTCGGAATAGACGCGGCTGGCTTGATGAATTCTCTGAAGGAAACGTGACCTCGTCTATTCATTCCATTCTTTGGTCGGCTGACCAAGAGGTGTCTCCCGCGTCTTGGCCTCCTCTTTGCTATTCATCGGGATACCGAGCAACGACGCTTACCGTAAACCCTAACCCACAGGGGTGCGTCAACGAAGCCGACTCTTTGGGAACACGCCACCATAAGCTGACAGTCTCCTAACTTAACAACCCACCGCACGGCTCGACACGCGTATGTCAATCCAGCACGAGAGCTTCGACCACCCTTTGGACAGGGGTGACCTTCAAAAATCGACAACCCCCAACCCTGATGAGGAAATATTTCTCCTTTTCTTACCCGCACCCGAATATCACCTCCCTACAGCTGTGCTTCACTCGCCATTGTTTCGGGCTTTTCGCAGCAACTGCTTATATTCTACTGACGAAAAGGAGGAAACGCCAATTACCAACGGGCTCAGACAAACTGACGTCAAAGCCCGGTCGACTTAAGCCACAAACCGTATCAGGTCCAAAGCGGTACATGTGGAGAGGTATGCATCAAACGGTCAACAATTGAAAAACCACCTCCCCTCAGGTCACACCGCCCGGCACGAGGTTCAGAACGTTACCTCAAAGATCGTTTCTCAGGCATAGATCATAGTCTAACCTCACAACCCCTGGCTCCAACCGCCGTTCTTCAGTGACGATAGTACCAACGGTCCAGCCCGCAAGACATCAGCGAGCACCGGATTTCAAAGGTCGATGGAGAACTGATAGAACGGTCTCGACCTCCACGGACTCCACCATCATCTCGACGGACTAGCCCAGCGTCATTATGTCAATATGTTGCTTGCCGGGGATTCGGGGATTGACCGGGAAACGACTGACTCCACCCCAGTGCCCCGCAATGATCCACCTTGTTCGCCTAACCATGTGGTTCCACGACGTTATTTTAACCGAATACCGCATACACCATGTCACTGAACTAACCCTCTCCGGCCGACCCAACGCCACAACCTTACTTGAACGAATGATGTGGTGTTAGGCCGATTGCAGTGCTCCTTCCGCTGCCTAATCGCAACCTAATTTTATCCTGGCGGTGGTAAAAAAAACCCTCACGGCATGGCAGGCCCCACGTTACGCGGGCAACTCCCAAAAAGACTAGGGGAGAAAAATGACTACAAACCCATCGTTTTTCGTTCTCATTCCCATTCCCGGAGTCAAGGTGTGCAGATTGGTGGGTAGAGGGATCTACGATCTACGAGGGAGGAAACGACCATCGAATGACACTATTACACAACAGAGTACACTAATCGACTTCAGACGAGACGGTGGTTACGCGGAAACCCAGATATCTGTTCACCAAGAAATGAGGAAATTTTCACACTTACGCAAGCACATCGACACGCGGTTGGAAGAGGAGGAGGGAAGATCCAACGTACAATTTGGGCGCCAATGGAAGACAAGAGGGAGGGGAGAGGGTGTGCAGAAAATTCGTGCATACCATAAACTGATATACAACTTTGGGTCGTCATTCTCTTCAACTCGTAGGGTTTCTTCAATACAGTTGCGGGGACAAAACAAGAGGGAAGTAGAAGGAAGCAAACGTGGGGGTGGACACATGTTTAGTCTTTCTTCAGGTCCCGACGCAGGACGAAGATTCGTTCACCGTCTTCCGTAACAGTGAGTTCCTGGGTTAGATGAGCGTCCCTTGCTCGGATAGCCTCAAAATCTTGGAGGTCCCTGCCCTTTGCGAGTACGACATAGATTTCGAGACCATCACCGACCTGATCGGAGAGATGGTAAGATGAACAAGGTCGTGAAGGTGCGCCAATAATGGGAGAGATCAGCTTACTTCGATGTGACGCTCAGTGGCACTTGTAAATGAATCGATTACGATAGACAACACATCGGGCAGTGGTAAATGTGCTGGGTGTGTCGTTCCAGCTGCGGCGACCTGATTCTTGAAGTATATCTATGAAGGGAACACACCACATGAGCATTCTGAACAGAAATTCCATCAGACGGTTAAAGCTCGGATAGGTCGAGCATGAAGGCGTGTGTGTCCCGAAGGCAAAAAGAGCGGAAAAACGGGAGCAGGTGATTGGAAACGAAATAGAAGCGGGGGACGATGAAAGAGACCTGCCTGGCCGTCGAGGAAAGGCTGAACGAGGGATTGAGCAGCACCGGCAGCTCTGCAAGCCTCGCGCTCATATGACCCGACGGGATCAAACGAGTAGACAGCGCCAGTTCCTGACAGATAGAATGAGGATGACGGTATCGAAGTGAAGGGGGAAGAAAAGACAAACCGTCTTCCTCGATTCCACCAAGAATGTTGTAGACGTAGTAGGGGAAGAACCGTTTGGCGTAGAGCATGGTCTGAATCAAGCGAGCGATCGCTCTGAGAGGCATCTCCTTGGCATGTGCATGTCTATACCACTGAAATATCAGGATGTTAGTGTCTGATTTCGAGAGGAAGGAGAGGTTTATACCTCTAGGCGTTGTTTGACTTTCTTAACAAACATATTCCCATCTGCAGCGAATCCGTTCACGGCCAGGGCCGCGCGATCGGTCCTGTTCAGAGGCCAAGAGTTAAAAATCGACATCGAGAGGGAATTAGGGAGAGATCTGAGACATACAGCCTGAAGACCTTCGGGGCGTATCTCGTCTGAATGCTATATCCTTCGCTCTGTCGTGTGTCGCCGGCGATAACTGAAAAGTCCTGACCGGCGATGGCGAGGATTGTGCCACCATTTTCGGTGTATGGGTTGAAGGATCTCGTCTGAGGTGTGAGAGAACTGTCTTGCATCGTTTTTGCTTGAAAGTGAAAAGAGATTGAGCCGGCAGAGGAAGAGGATTTATGGCTGGATCAGATGGAGACGCGTCACTCACCGATCCCCTTCGGAGTTTGATTCCCACAGCGTCTGGATTTTTCTCGGCTTCCGACATCTTCCCGACTCACCCATTTCCCCTAACTTTGCGAGTCTGTTCTAAAGAACTATGTCTGCTGCTAAGTAGCTCTATTTCAATCTATTCAACGGATATTTGGAATTTCCTCTCGTAATCTTCCATCTTCAGTTATCGGCGACTCTTCCTGCTCTTTCCGTGTTGCCTTATCTCCTTCGTGCATGTTTCTTACCAGTCCATCTCTTCGCGATAAGCGATACGATGTCCACCGGGATCTCACTATTCTCTCAGACCTGTGGGTCACTCCAGTGCCTCCTATGGTGGATCGTGATGCATATCCAAACCACATGGTCGCGCCAATCCCGCCGGTCTACCAACCATACCAGACCGTTCTTATGATTTAACCGGCCAAAGGTGCAACCTCGGTGAAACCTCGATAGTGTCTGACCTCGCCATGCGCCACAAACCGGTTCGCCGCTTCCATCTCCAAACAGTTTCTATTGTCGCTTTCTGCGATCTGCAAAGAAGGATGTCGTAACCAACCTCCGCATCTTTCCTTAAAGCTACAACGACACTACCCTCCTCACGAACTGCGCCCGAAACATTTTCCGAAGGGATCGGAAAATAGATACTCAAGCACTCTCACGCGCTCACGACCGGTCCCCGATCCAAATGGTCTAGCGCGGGATTATTTGTCCGGTTACTCTCCGACATAAACACACACATAGGTTAGCGTAACTACCCTGCCCTCGTAAGCACCGGTTTATCGCCCCACAGAACCCGAGAGTTGACTGAACCCCACTTCCGCCGAAACCTAGGACCAAGTTCCACCGATTCTCCGTGGTTTCTTCTCCCCCCGCAGCACCACCCACTTGCCAGAACCCTCGAATAATTCGCTTCGCCCTCTGTCATTAAATCCTCACTTACTCCTCCTGCATCTACCGTACTACTACCACTTTTCTCACATCAAATTTTTACCTTCGGAAGCGTCCAGGGGGGCTTGAAATGTTCGGCGAAACCCTAGAGCGTCAATTTCATTTCCGTCCCCCTCCTGGTCCTGTACGTCTGTACTTACGATGCCAAAACGTCTGCTGTACATATGACTTACTTCTAATCGGTGTCGTTCCACATACGTGTTGTCCTCACAGCGCTATCCCTTGGCCTTGTTTCAGACGCCAAATTAACCTACCCAACAGGTCATCCAATACCAGAATTAAGGCCAGATCAGGTTCCATTGATCTGCGCCATCTTATAGCAAGAGGACAGCCGAGGTATTGCACCCTCGAAGAGGCGAAAGCTTTCCAGACACTGATTCCTCATGCAGACCGCCGATCGAGAAACGCCGGATATGGCGGCCTTTGCACGTGCGGCATCCAAACCCAAGGTCGCAGATAAGTGTGCCCAGGCTACTGGTCCGTATGCCAAGATTACCCGGTCGAGAAAAAGAAAAAGAAGATACGATTGCGAGAAAGGTCGCCAATCAAGAACCAAATTTGCATAGACGTCGTAGGGGACGCAAAGAGGCGAGATAAACTACTGTATGAGATGATAAAATGATGGTGTAGAGAGGATTGGTCATGAACAGATGTCTGTATGTCCGCGAGAAACCTATAAACTGATAGAGGCTGATAGTGAGGAAGGGCGTCCATGAGGCGCACAGTGGTACGATTATGACGTGTGAACGGTAAGAAGTGGGAATGGATCAACAGCGATCAATAGTAGGAGAGGGGAGGAGGGGTGCACGTGTGGAAGGGTGAGCGATTTCGGCGAGCAAATAGAAAAGAGAGGTGAAGGTGAGGGTAGTGGGTTTCGAAACCGTTCAGCCCGCATTCATCGCAAGTTCGATCGGACAATTTGCGTCCGTGATCTGCGTCGACGTGGATCGACTTCCAATCAGCCCCGCAATATACATCTCTAGCACAAGTCTGAAACGAAGACCTATGTAACACCCGAGAACGAAAGAACTCGTATTAGATGAGACTGTTTGGAGAGACAAGTGAAAAAAGGAACACACCCGGTCTCTGGCCATCCGCGAATTGCCCAGAATTTCTACAGGCGTTGTACCAGTTCGCCCCTAGGAAGACCAAGGTATCAATACCGCCACGCACAACAGAGGAAGCGAACACAACGGGAGAAAAAGGCTCACAAGTGATATCGCTGCTATTATCCGCAGTATACGAAAAGTTCATCGGTACTTGAATGCTCGTGAACTTTTTCGCGGGAAAAGTAATATCAAAGATATCACCAGTCCCCACCTTGTTGTTAGTCTGAAGGTCATATACGAGGGCATTCATGTGGGTGAACTTCAAAGGTATAAAATTCGCTCCCGTATCGACCTGCAGTTCCGCAAAAGCAGGGAACGAGAAGTTTGCGGGGAAACTTAGGAACCGGGTCGGGATAGAACTGTTCCAGTCACCAGTCGCGGATGAGAGCGGTGAGTCTTGGCTAAACGCGAACTTGGGCACTCGAGGGATCAAGAAAGCGAGAAGAATCCCAGCGCTAAACGACGGTGATCAACCACAGGTATCCTGAGGGCTGGGATGTACGACTCACGCTATACACAGCCCAAAAATGAAGAAGACGGTGAACCTCCAGGTAAACCAACCTCCGCACATCCCTCGCTCTCCTCTCCTCCAATCCTTCCACTTTTTACTCCGAGCTTCAGTTTTTCGTTCCTTCTTACCGCTCCGGCTCATGTCGTGTAATTCCGAAGCCTTCCACTCGGGACCAAGGGCAGGGACTGTAACCATCTCTACCTGCGTCCCCGTGACACTGGCGGCATCATCATGCTTGAGACTTGTGTGGGAAAGTGACTGGTACCTATCGCCACAGCTCGGTCAACAACGCCCGACATGGAGACACATCAGCGAAAAGAGCAGATTCACTCACCCTGGGTCAGGATCAACGAACGCCGAACTGTATTTTGGGCCAGCATTATTAAAATCTGCAAAGACGTCCCAACTTCCATCGCCCTTCCCTTCCCCCTCGTCATATCCGCCCTTGAGCGGCTCCGTCCTCCCAGCATCGAAGAACGAATTTTGGTTATACCCGGCCGATCTCAGACCACCGTTCAAAAGTTCCGTGCTCGGCCTCGGTTGGCCAACGTCTTGGTTGTAATACGAAGAGGACGAATCGTATCTGGTCCTTTGGGATTGCACCGGGTTCCCAGAGTGTTCGTTGTTCAAGACGTCACCGGACCGTCTGCCACCGTAATAGGAGACGTTAGACTTTCTGTCTGTATCCATAACCGAGACTACGCAGAATCCAGCGAGAAGAAAGGAATGTGAACGGGAAGGAAGGCGAAGGCCGGAATCGTCGAGGTTTGGCAAAGACGGCTGCCGTGGATGAGAGGTGATCGGAGTTTGAAAAATCCTCAACTTGTTCACTTTCGAGTATCCAGAGCTGGATAACCCTCTCCCTCATCTCGCTCCGCTGTCTTGACCTGCCTGGGACGAGTGGACTTTGTTCTTAGAAACCGGCTTTGCTATGGAGGAACGATTCCCATCTTCCTTACGTTCTGTGAAAAGTACCCGGTCCCTTCGGAGACGCTCCGGGACATTCGGTAAAAACGTGCACGAGGACACACCAGAGTCTGACACCGCCCAAGCACTCTCGAGGTCTTCTACGCATGCTAGCTCTTCGTCGATGGTTTCTGGGAAATCCCGTAGGATGTCTATCATCGTGGAAGATGGGGATGCTTCATCTTCTGACCCTCGGCCCCGGACTTTCAGACCCGTTCCCACAGTCAAAGACGTTCCGCTTCCGCCCTTGCCCAGACCATCTTCAGATCCAACTAGCGACAGGTTCTTGGATCCCGACAATCTCAACCACTATGAACGGCAACCCTTCAGCGATGTGCCCTTGACACCTGCGCTGAGATCTCCAGACTTGGAACGCGACGGCAACTCTTCTAGATTCAGCTCTCATCTTCCGACTCCGGATTTTTCCAGACAAAACTCTATCCGTTCTCGAATATCGATACCGAGAGTCTCTGGGCACTCGGATTCTACCTCCCTCCGAACAAGAGTCAACGATTGGAAATCGGAAGCTGAAACCCTTGCGCATAACCGGCCACCCCTGATACCCGCCTCGAGTAGCAATTGGACACAGAAATGGCCAAAGCCTCGTCTCAACCATAGATCGCTCGGAGGGCTGGTTGCCGCAATCGAAGAGAGCGAGGGTCTCGGATTCGACAAACCGGATAGATGGACAACGCACAAATGGGTTCTCTTAATGTCAATCCTGATAGCTTTCGGGTATTCTTCTGTGGGGTTGGTTTACGCTATGCTTACGTGGTTCAGAGGTAAAATTATTATTATTTTTCTACATGCGCCATTTCTGACTTTGGGTAGGTTGGAAAAACGCCGAGATCGTATACACCACGAACAACGACATCTTGGTTTACATCAGCGTCGCGGCCTCTATTCAAATCTTTACGTGCTTGGTCGGGTTCTGTGGTGTTATCCTAAACTCTCGTCCCATCCTGGCGGTTTACTGTCTTTTGCTTTGGCCCTCGTTCATCTCGCTGGCAGTCGTAGGTTACGCGAGCTACAAACGGACGGAATTCGCCCTGGACAAGAAGCTGAATCTGGCGTGGAGTCAGTGGTACAATCCCCACTCCAGACTTGTAATCCAAACTTCGCTCGGGTGTTGCGGTTATTACAATCCTCTACACCAAGCCATATCCAGCAAAAGGTGTTTTCCGAGGACAACATTACCGGGTTGCAAAGCAAAACTCTATCTATTCGAGAAGCAAAACCTGAGGATGATCTGGTCTACGGCGTTCTCTTTGGTTCCCCTGCACGTCCTCGTTATTTGCTTATCCCTGCTGTGTTCGAACCACGTCACGGAAACGTTCGGGAAGGGCATCATACCGAAGAGGTATAGATTGGGCTTGGGTGACGTGCAGGTGGAAGCTGAGTCACTTGGATACGGGCTGTTTAGGAACGGGAACATGGTGATCGAGCGGCCAAAGGAGTCAAGGACGGGCGTCAGCAAGATGGTTCGTGAAGATAGGGGGGAGGTTGTACCGTTCTTCGGCGGCGGACGGGATTAGAGGTGGAGAGACAGGGGCTGTACTTTCAATCTACAACGATAGAGGATGGGACGTTTGTACTTGCCGAACTGAGAGGCGCAGTAGTGTTGGAATGAAACTGGATACAGCTCACCGGATCTTACGCAGTTGAAGAACTTTCCAGTCAGAACGTGTGTGTGTGTATGTGTGGAGGAGAGCGTCTTGTTTTTATTTTTATCCGCGCGGATTCATGCTTGCGTCATCTTGAATATTCTCTCTTGTAATACGAAGTAGACTTGTTGAGTCGGTGCTTGGTTGGGCCATCCGACAGCGGGTGGTCGAGCGCGGTACCGGCTTGCCTCGAGGTAACCAATTATTAACCAATGTGCGGTTCCAAATTTCATCATTCAATAAGACAAGCGGAAAGCCCACCCTGCCCGATGAACTTGCCCTAAAAAGTCTGGGGGGGGAGTAGCCGCGTTCCCCGCATTGGCCGCAAGGACGAATACAGCCCGGCACACCCCCGCACAACACACATATTTGATATGGAGCCGTGGATCCAATAAGACGAATTTCACGACGGAAGAAAGGGGGATCCGAGACACACACATACTTGGGTGTGGCAAAGGGCCAAGAAGAGTTAGTAAGACCATGAAGGGGGCACGGAGGCAAAGTAGGGGCGGAAGTAATTCACCGATCTCGGGTAAACCGATGACTAGAGGGCCCTGCATTCCTGGTCAGATCGTCCCGTGGAGCAAACCACCTTTGTACTATGAAACATTCATTCCCTCTCACGGTCGACTTGCCATTGACAGATTCAAAACCCCGGAGCACCGTTATCACATCTCTCTTGCTTTGGAACCTTGCACTGCATTTGGACCAAGCTTCACACTCACACAACCTGGTCACTAAGAAAGAGAACTTTCACATCTACGGATACGTAAACAGGTATCAAATTGGACTCGGGGGAAACATAGCGGCGAGACAAATGCGTTCTGCGAGCCCTGTCGGATAATGTGTGCGAGGGCGACGATAATAGATGAGTAAAGAATATGGTGCGAAACAAAGAAGTAACCGCGACAACAAAACGGAAATACGATCCTGATAACACAGAGAGGTATATGGAATTGCGGAGGGTGTTGCTTGTGTGATTAGAGGATGTGGTTATCTACCACCAAGGCACAACACGGTACCTAAGGGGATGGGGTCAGCAGGGTGCATGACAGAGAGAAAGCTTACACTTACTAGTGTCACGAGGGGCGAACGCTTCCACCATATGGCGGTGGGGTGTTATCGTAACGAGGGGGGTGAACGTAAGCTGGGGGTGGGGGCGGGGGAATAGTCGCTCGGAGTGTCGCTAATGGACGACCGAGAACGGGCGGCCCCCGGTTTCGAGCCGTTGGGACTACGCCACCCGTGAGAGGCTTGGGGTTCGAGAATAGACGGCTAGACGTCCCCGACTTTGATTTCCACTTCCAGAGACCCCCGACAAGGGCAATCAAAATCACTAGACGAGCCCAGCATCAGTATCGAGTAGATGCGGGGGAGTAAGACAGAAGGACAAACCTCCGAACAAGATCGGCCAGAAGGGAAGACCACGCTGATAGCCTGTACCAACCGGGCGCTGGTTGTCACCAGGAGTGGCAGCAGGGGAGAAAGAGGTGAAGGTCGACGTGGGGGGCATGTACGAACGATGAAGAAGAAGCGGGGGGGTAGATGAGCTTGTGGGGGGAAAAGGTTTGGTATTAATGATTTTTCTTCATATCAGCCTTTTTATAGCTGATACCGGCGTGGCTGCGCAGGCTCGGAAATTAGGGAGGGGAGACATCATCGACGGAAGAGCCAAGAGGAACACGTGCACGCGTTGAGCGAGCC
>Ga0307512_10003745_pt1 | contig 17212 bp, 11 predicted proteins | sample 14_EM_MG_FD_200267 | JGI IMG/M metagenome (GOLD analysis project Ga0307512, IMG submission 200267) | Populus trichocarpa ectomycorrhiza microbial communities from riparian zone in the Pacific Northwest, United States - 14_EM | ecosystem: Host-associated > Plants > Roots > Unclassified | place...
GGATTCTCCGCGGGCCACCGTGCGGATCGCGTCGATCAACGCCTCCGGGCGGGCGCCCTTGCCGAGGAATCCGCTAGCGCCGGCGCGCAGCGCTTCGAAGACGAACTCGTCGACCTCGAACGTGGTCAGGATCAGCACCCGCACTCCGGCCAGATCTTCGTCGCTGGTGATCCGGCGGGTCGCCGCGAGGCCGTCGGTCTCCGGCATGCGGATGTCCATCAGGACGACATCGGCGCGGGCCTCGCGGGCCAGCCGCACGGCCTGGCTGCCGTTCGCCGCTTCGGCGACCACCGTCAGGTCGGGGGCGCTGTCGATCATCAGCCGCAGCCCGGCGCGGACGATGTCCTGGTCGTCCGCAACCAGGACGCGAACGACGGTCACGGCGCCGACCCGACTGCGGCGGGGGACGCCGGGGCGGGCAGCTCGGCCACGACCCGGAAGCCGCCTTCACCCCGGGGCCCTGCGGACAGCCAGCCGCCGAGCGCGGCGGCCCGCTCATGCATGCCGATGATGCCGTGACCCGCCTGGCCGGGCTCGCACGAGGTTGCGAGTCTGCCGGGGAAGCCGCCCGCCGGGGGCCCGTCGTCTTCCACCGCCAGCGTCAGGGTGCCGGGCTTGAAAGCGAGCTGGATCGACGCGGAGGCGCCCGCCGCGTGTTTGGCGGTGTTGGTCAGCGACTCCTGGATCAGCCGGAAGGCGGTCAGATCGACGGCCTCGGGCAGCGGCCTGGCAGGGCCGGTGACGTCGCACCTCACCCGCAGCCCGGCGGCCACGAAGGAGGCGATCAGCTCGTCGAGCCGGTCGAGCCGCCCGGCCGGCTCGACCGGCTCGTTCTCGCCGGGCTGGCGCAGTAGGCCCACGGTCAACCGCAATTCCTCCAACGCGGCCTCGCTGGCATTCTGGATGTGTGCGAGCGACTGTCTGGCTCCCGTCGGATCCTTGTCCAGCAGGTAGGTCATCGCGCCCGCCTGCACGTTGATCAGCGCGACGTGGTGGCCCACGGCGTCATGCAACTCCCGCGCGATGCGCAGCCGCTCGGCCTGCACACGGCGGCGTGCCTCGTCCTCACGTCCTTGTTCCGCGCGCCGGGCCCGATCCACAAGCATTGCTTGCTGCGCCCGCCGGGCGCGGACCGCCTGCCCGACGGCGGCTGCCGCCAACACCCACGATAGGGCCGCGAAGGTGGACAGCTCGACGCTTCCGCCCAGGCCGACCAGCACGGCGCCGGCCAGCGACAGGGCGGCGATCACCGCGGCGGTCGCAACAAGCACAGCGGTCTTGTCGCTGCGCAGGGAGAACAGCAGCATCGCGAACACCAGGGCGGGACGCGCGGATTCCGGCACGCCCGCCGGCATCATGGCGATCGAACCCGCGGTCGCCACGGCCAGGGTCAACCACGACGGCCAGCCCACGGCCGGGACGATGACGAAACTGGCGGAGACCAGTACGGCGGTCGCGAACACTGCCGCGGTGGGCGTGGGCCTGTCCTGTACCGCGGCAATGGCCATAGCGCCCAGGAAGAGCGCCCCAGCCCCGGCCACTCGGACAGCGGTGCGATGCGTGAAAGCGAACCGGCGCACCCAGCTCTGCACCCGTTTGAGGTAGTCGACCGCGCGGTCATCCACCAAGCTTCCAGCCCTCACAGGGCTGACAGTAGGCACCCCGGCAGCACCGCGGCAAACAAACTACTGCGAACGCAGTAGATCGCGCCGGGCCGGACCGTGACACCACCCACGAACGCAGCGAACGGCCGCACGGGCTACCGCGATCACGGCGGGCGAGGTCACGGCGCAGGGCCGAAGACGAGCCCGGCCTTGCTGACGAACGATGCATGAGTCCCCTTGCCGTGCACGTCTTCGAACAGGAGAGCACCTCTGATGGCCTCGTTTCTCTACCGGCTGGGTCGGTTCGCGTTCCGCAGGCGCTGGCCGGTCACCGCTGGCTGGCTGGCTGTCCTGGCCGTGGCGCTGATCGGCGCACTCACTCTGTCCGGACCGACGCAAGACTCATTCAGCATTCCCGGCACCCCAGCGCAGAAGGCAGTCGACCTGCTCGCCGAGCGGTTCCCCCAGGCATCGGCCGACGGGGCCACTGCCCGGGTGGTGTTCGCCGCACCCGCCGGGGCGAAGCTCACCGATCCGGCGTACAAATCGGCGATCGGCGCCGCGGTCACCGAACTCAAGAACGCGCCACAGGTCGCCTCGGTCAACAACCCGTTCACCTCGGGCACGGTCAACGAGGCCGGCACGATCGGATTCGCCCAGGTCAGCTACACCGCCAAGGCCGACGACCTCACCGACGCGGCCCGGGACACCCTCACCGCGGTGACCGACCGGGCTCGGGCCAGCGGGCTGACCGTCGAGGTCGGTGGCGACGCCTTGAACACCTCGGGCAAACAGGGCCTTGCCGAGATCCTCGGCGTGGTCGTCGCCGCGCTCGTGCTGGTCATCACGTTCGGGTCGCTGATCGCCGCGGGCTTGCCGCTGCTGACCGCGCTGCTGGGTATCGGGATCGGAATCGGCACGATCACCGCCATCTCCGGATTCGTCGACCTGTCCGCCAAGACTCCCATCCTCGCGCTCATGCTCGGCCTCGCGGTGGCCATCGACTACGCCCTGTTCATCGTGTCCCGGTACCGGCATGAGCTCGCCGCCGGTCACGAACCCGAAGAGGCCGCGGGCCGCGCCGCCGGCACCGCCGGCTCGGCGGTGGTCTTCGCCGGCCTCACCGTGATCATCGCCCTGGCGGCCCTGGCCGTCGTCGGCATCCCGTTCCTCGCCCAGATGGGGCTGGCCGCCGCGTTCACTGTGGCCGTCGCCGTCGCCCTGGCCCTGACCCTGCTGCCCGCACTGCTCGGCTTCACCGGCCGACGCATCACCGCCGGAAAGATCCGGGGACTGCACTCTCGCGATCCGGAAGGCGGCATCGCCTTCGGCACGCGGTGGGCCCGAGCCGTCGCGCGCCGCCCCGTCGCGGTGCTGCTCGTCGCCGTCGTCGGGCTCGGCGTGGTCGCGCTGCCAGCGTTGGACCTACGGCTCGGGTTGCCCGATGACAGCACCGCCGCGCCCGACACCAGCCAACGCAAGGCGTACGACCTGCTCTCAGCCGGATTCGGACCGGGCTTCAACGGGCCACTCATCGTCGTGGTCGATGCGGCCGGCGGAACCGCAAAGGCGGCCGGCGAACAGGTAGCAGAGCAGATCCGCGCGCTCGGCGATGTCGACGCGGTCGCCGAGCCGACGGTGAACCAGGCCGGCGACACCGCCATCCTGACCGTCATCCCGGCCAGCGGACCCAGCGACACCGCGACCAAGGACCTGGTCCGGGCCATCCGCGACAGCGACGGCAGCGTGCCTGGTGCGAGCGTCGGCGTCACCGGGCTGACCGCGATCAACATCGACATCTCCGCCAAGCTGGGTGCCGCCCTGGTGCCCTACCTCACGATCGTCGTCGGCCTCGCGTTCATCTTGCTCATGCTGGTGTTCCGGTCGCTGTTGGTGCCGATCAAAGCCACCCTCGGATTCCTGCTCAGTGTCGCTGCCACCTTCGGCGCCGTGGTGGCGGTCTTTCAGTGGGGATGGCTCGCCGACGTGTTCGGCATCAAGCAGACCGGACCGATCATCAGCTTCCTGCCGGTCATCCTGATCGGCATCGTGTTCGGCCTCGCCATGGACTACCAGGTCTTCCTCGTCACCCGGATGCGCGAGGAATACGTACACGGCACCCCGGCCCGCGAGGCAGTGATCTCCGGCTTCGGCCACGGCGCCCGGGTCGTCACCGCCGCCGCCATCATCATGATCAGCGTCTTCTCCGGATTCATCCTCGGCCCCGACGCGATCATCAAGTCGATCGGCTTCGCCCTCGGCATCGCCGTACTCTTCGACGCCCTCATCGTCCGCATGACCATCGTGCCCGCCGTGATGACCCTGCTCGGCAAGGCCGCGTGGTGGCTGCCCCGCTGGCTCGACCGGATCCTGCCCGACGTGGACGTCGAAGGCGAGAAACTGCGCCACCAGCTCGACGACGCACCCGCCGAACCGCCCGCCCGCATCCGCGAACACGCACCGGTCTGACGAGCCACACCCGCCCTCCTCGTGGGGCCGCCGCCGGTGGGCAGCGGCCCCACGTCATGCCCAGGCCATCGCGCCGGGAGGGCAGCCCGTGCACACCACGCAGGTTCTGACCGCTGCCGAAGCGGTGCCAAAGGAATCCGACACCACTCGCATGGAGCTATATATGGAGCCATATGGCTTGCCGCGAAGAGACTGCGGGAGCCGCTAGGATGGCTCCATGGCGGGTGAATCTGGTGGGCGGCGGCAGGCGCGCGGCGAAATCGAGGCGCTGCCGAGCGGATCGCTACGGGTGCGGGTTTACGCCGATGTCGATCCAGGCACCAAGAAGCGGCGGTATCTGCAGGAGACGGTGGCGGCCGGGCCGGAGGCCGCCCGGGAAGCCGAGGCGGTCCGCGTTCGCTTGCTGCAAGAGGTGGCGGCGTCTCGTGAGCTGCGGTCCAGGGCCGCAGTCGACGCTGCCCGGCGACGGCGTCCGGCCCCGGAGTCCGGCAGCGTCGACCCACGCCTCGGACCGGCGACGGGATCTCTCGCGAACGCGGGGCGGCCGCCCAGGTTGACTGTGGCCGGGATCGCGGGCCTCGCCGGGGTGTCGGCGCCGACGGTGTCGAAGGTGCTCAACGGGCGCGCGGGCGTGGCGCCGGAGACCCGCCGCCGGGTCGAGGAGTTGCTGCGCGAGCAGGGCTACCGCCGGCCGGAGAAGGTCACCCGGGCGGCCTGCGTCGAGGTCGTCTGCTACGGCACGCTGAGCCAACAGGTGGTGGAGATCATGCGCGGGGTGCAGCAGGTCGCCGTGCCGCGCGGGCTGGCAGTGGGCTTCACGGATGTGCTGCGGGAGGCGTCGGCCGGCCGGGACTGGTCGCGGGATCTGCTGGCTCGCCGCCCGACCGGCGTGGTCGCGGTGCACCTGGGCGCCATGCCGGATCAGCACGGCCTGCTGAGCGCCAGCGGAATCCCGCTGGTGGTCGTGGATCCCACGAGTGAGCCGCTGGATTGGGTGCCGTGGGTCAGTGCGGCGAACCGGCGGGGTGGGATCGCCGCCGCGCAGCATCTGCTCGATCTCGGTCACCGGCGGATCGCGGTGGTCTCCGGAGCGCCCGAGCGGTTGTGCTCGCGCCGGCGCCTCGACGGCATCCGGGCGGCGTTCGGGGCCGCCGGGATTCCGCTGGAGGAGAGCCTGGTCCGCGCCGGGATGTGGTTCTCGTACGAGGACGGCCTCAACCACGGGCGTGACCTGCTGCGGCTGCCCGCGCCACCGTCCGCCGTGCTGTGCGGCAACGATCTGCAGGCGTTCGGGGTGTACGAGGCGGCCCGGCAGGCCGGCGTGCGCATTCCGGCGCAGCTGAGCGTGGTGGGATTCGACGACATCTCGTACGCGCGCTGGTGCGGGCCGCCCCTGACCACGGTGCAGCAGCCGTTCGCGGAGATGGGCACCGCGGCCGCCAAGTTGGTCCTGGCGCTGGCCGCCGGCGAGACCGTCGAACACACCCACGTCGAGCTGGCGACCACGCTCGTCGTACGCGACAGCACAGCCCCGCCACCCGGCTGACCGACACTTCCGCCCCCGGCCACTGCCGTCGCCGAGAGTTTCCTCCGCAACAGTCCTTGTGTTTCACGACTGTTTCTGCAATCGTTCGTCATCAATGGGAGCGCTCCCAGAAATGATCGGATGAATGCCGCTCCGCACAATGCGGACCGGCGGTTCGCGAGGAGGCATCTCGTGCGTTCCTTCGGCAACCGAATCCCCCGAGCCACCCTCGCCGCAGCCCTGACCGTCGCCGCGGGCGTGGCCATCGGGTCGGCGGCGACCAGCGCAGACGCCGCGGTCGCGGGTTGTTCAGTCAGCTACGCACTCTCGACCCAGTGGGACACCGGCTTCACGGCAAGCGTCACGATCACCAACCTGGGCGATCCGCTCACCTCGTGGAGTCTCGGCTGGTCCTTCGCCGCGGGCCAACAGGTCACAAGCGGCTGGAACGCCACCATCAGCCAGAGCGGAGCACAGGTCACGGCCGGCAACCAGACCTGGAACGGGAGCGTGGCCACCGGCGCCACGGTGAACTTCGGCTTCAACGGCTCCTGGACCGGCAGCAACCCGGCACCCACGGCGTACACCCTCAATGGTGTTGCCTGCAGCGGCTCCCCGACCAGCCCGACGCCGACCACGGCCGGCCCGACGCCGACGACCGACACCGGGTCACTGCCCACTAGCTTCCGGTGGCAATCCGGCGGCCCCCTGATCGGACCGCGCTCCGATGCCACCCACAGCCTGTCGGGGATCAAGGACCCGTCGGTGGTGTTCTACAACGGCCGCTACCACCTGTTCGCGAGCACGACCAGCTCGACCGGTGGCTACAGCATGGTCTACCTGAGCTTCACCGACTGGGCGCAGGCCGGCTCGGCCACCCAGTACTACCTGGACCAGTCCCCGATCGGCACCGGATACCGGGCGGCACCGGAGATCTTCTACTTCGCCCCGCAGAACAAGTGGTACCTGGTCTACCAGACCGGTGGCAACGCGTCGTACTCGACGAACACCGACATCAGCAACCCGGCCGGCTGGACCGCACCGCGGGGCTTCTACGCCGGTGTGCCGGCGATCGTCCAGCAGAACATCGGCTCCGGCTACTGGGTCGACATGTGGGTCATCTGCGACACCACCAACTGCTACCTGTTCTCCTCCGACGACAACGGCCACCTGTACCGGTCACAGACCAGCGTCGCGAACTTCCCCGCCGGCATGAGTGAGCCCGTCATCGCCCTGCAGGACGCCGACCGGCACGCCCTGTTCGAGGCCAGCAACGTCTACCAGGTCGCCGGCACCGGCAACTACCTGCTCATCGTCGAGGCGATCGGCTCCGGCGGAAAGCGCTACTTCCGCTCCTGGACCTCCACCAGCATCGCCGGCACCTGGAACACCCTCGCCGCCACCGAGGCCAGCCCGTTCGCCGGCACCAGCAACGTCACCTTCACCGGCACGGCCTGGACCACCGACATCAGCCACGGCGAAATGATCCGCACCGGCTACGACCAGAAGCTGACCATCAGCGCCTGCAGCATGCGGTACGTCTACCAGGGCCGCGACCCGTCGGTCAGCACCGGCAGCTACAGCACCCTGCCCTGGCGCCTCGCGCTGCTCACCCAGACCAACTCGACCTGCTGAGACGCGCGGGAGGACAGATGCACACGAAGACCAAGGCACTGCTCACGGTCGGTGTCGTCATCCTGGCGGTCGGCATGACGGCAGTCACCGCCCAAGCGGCTGCCACTGGCTGCGGTGTCACCTACACAGTGTCGAGCCAGTGGTCCGGCGGATTCACGGCCGGTGTCAAGGCGACCAACCTCGGCGACCCGGTCACGGCATGGACCATCGGCTGGAGCTTCCCGGCCGGTCAGCAGGTGAGCAGCGGGTGGAACGCCACGTTCGCCCAGTCCGGTGCCGCCGTGACGGCGGCGAGCATGAGCTACAACGGCGCGGTAGCCACCGGCGGGACGGTGGAGATCGGCTTCAACGGCACGTGGACGTCAGCGAACCCGGCACCGGCCGCGTTCACGTTCAACGGCGTCACCTGCACGGGCTCGACCACCACTCCGACGACCTCGCCGACCAGCGCACCGACGTCGCCGCCGGCCGGAACCACCACGACGGCGTGGCAGAACGGCAAGTTCGTGATGGACACCGCGGGTGTGGTCCGCCGATCGAATCTCGTGCTGGGCCGGGCCAACACGAGTGCCAGCGAGTTCGTGCCGCTCGGCAACGGCACACTCGGGGCCGCCGCGTGGGCGGCGAACGGCTTCACCGCGCAGCTCAACCGCACCGACACGTTCCCCGACCGCCGATCGCCGGGCTGGGTGGTCATCCCGGGCCTGAGCAGGCTGACCGGCGCAACCGACTTCTCCGGCTATCTGGACCTGTACGACGGCACGCTGCACCAGTCGGGCGGCGGCATGACCCTGACCGCGTACGTGCGGGCCGACACGGCGCAGCTGGTCGTCGACGTCACCGGCGCCGACCCGGCCGGCACCCAGACCGCCCAGGTGCAACTGTGGAGCAGCCGTTCGCCGACCGCGACCGCGTCCGGCTCGGTGGCGACCCTGTCCCAGACCTGGACCGACAGCACCGCCACGGGCGCGTCCGGCCAGACATTCGGCACCATGGCGGGAATCAGCGCGGGCGGCCGCAACGTGACCGCCTCCACCCCCGACTCGCGGACCGCCCAGGTGAGCTTCCAGCCCAACAGCGACGGCTCGTTCCGGGTCATCGCGGCCTCCCCCGCCTGGACCGGCGGCGACCCGATCGCCACTGCCAAGACGGTGCTCGGCAGCGACCTCACCCGTAGCGCAACCGACCTGGCCGCGAGCCACCTGTCCTGGTGGCACGGCTACTGGAGCTCGGTGGGCCTGATCAAGATCTCGTCCGCGGACGGGTCCGGCGAGTACTTCGAGAACATGCGGACCCTGTACCTGTTCGACATCGCCGCCACCAACCGCGGCACGCTGCCCGGCACCCAGGCCGGGGTGGCCGACCTGTTCAGCTTCAACCAGGACTCCCAGCCCTGGTACCCGGCCGGCTACTGGTTCTGGAACCTGCGGATGTTCGTCCAGGCCAACCTGTCCGCCGGCGCCTTCGCGCAGAACACCCCGGTGTTCAACCTGTACCGCGGCAATGTAGCCAACATCGCGGCGTGGACCAGCGCGCACTACCCGGGACACGAGGGCCTGTGCGTGCCGGAGACGATGCGGTTCAACGGCAACGGCTACTACGCCGGATCCAGCGCGGCCAGCAACGCCTCCTGCGACTCGGTCATCACCGCCACATACAACTCGCAGACCGTCACCACCGGCGCCGAGGTAGGTCTGTGGATCTGGCAGACCTACCTCGCCACGGACGACCAGTCGTTCCTGTCGGCCCACTACCCGCTCCTGAGTGGCGCCGCGAAATTCCTGCTGTCGCACGCCACGACCGGCGCGGACGGCTACTTGCACACCAGCTCCAACGCGCACGAGACCCAGTGGGCGGTCACCGACCCGATCACCGACGTCGCCGCCATGCAGGCACTCTTCCCGGTCGTGGTCGCCGCGGCACAGACCCTCGGCACCGACGCCGACCTCGTCACCCGCCTCAAGGCCGCGATCGGAAAGATCCGGCCGCTGCCCCGCACCGACATCGCCACCAAGAGCCAGGTGCTCGGCCCCGACGCCGACGCGGCCGGCAACGACATGCTCGCCCCCTCCGCCCAGCCGGCGGCCGCCCAGCACAACAACGAGAACCTCGGCCTCGAACCGGTGTGGCCCTTCAACCTGATCGGGGACAGCGGCAGCCAGTCAGACCTGGCCAAGCGCACCTTCACGAACCGCCCGTACGTGACCCGCAGCGACTGGAGCTTCGACGCCCTGCACGCCGCACGCCTCGGTCGCGGCGACGACATGAAGGCCGCGATGATCGCCAACATCGGCAAGTACCAGGTATTCGCCAACGGGCTGGCCAGTTGGAACGCCCAACCCACCAGCCCGTATCTGGAAGAGCTGGGCGTCAACGCCGCCGCCATGAACGAAGGCATCGTGCAGGACTACGACGGAACACTGCGTGTCGCGCCCGGCTGGCCCAGCGGCTGGGACGCCGACGGCACCGTCTACATCCAGCACAAGAGCAAGGCGTACGTGCAGATCCGCAACGGCACGCTGGTCACCGTCGCGGTCGACGCCGGGGCGACCGGGAGCCTCACCGTACGCAATCCGTGGCCGGGCCAGAGCGTGACTGTCGTCGACGGCGCCGGCACGACCGTGGCAACCACGCAGACCAGCGGAACCTTTACGATCGCAGCCCAGGCGGGCAAGGCGTACCTCATCCAGCGCGCCTCGGCACCCACCACAGCGTTGCCTTTCGCCGCGGTCGGCGGTAGCCCGGCGACGGCCCCCAGAACCCTCAACGGCCGATCCATCGGCCTGGCGAAATGAGACCCGGCATGACGAGAAGGTGGATCGCCGCCGCCGTGGCGGGCCTGACCGGCATCGGTACGGTCGTGGTCGCCGAACTGCCCGCCAGCGCGGCCGCGATGGTGGTCGTGAACGGCGCGACGACGTACCAGAAGATCGACGGATTCGGCGTCTCCGAGGCATTCGGCCAGGCCAACGCGATCCGCAACCTCGCCGACGGGCCGCGACAACAGGCCTTGGACATGCTGTTCAGCCCGACCAGCGGGGCCGGCTTCAGCATCCTGCGCAACCTCATCCCGGCCGACCCGGCCAACTCCATCGAGCCGAACGCCCCGGCCGGCCCGTCGGCCACCCCGGTCTACGTCTGGAACGGCTCCAGCGACGCCACCGACCAGGGCCAGCTGTGGCTGGCCAAGCAGGCGAAGACGTACGGGATCAGCACCTTCTACAACGACGCCTGGAGCGCCCCGGGCTTCATGAAAACCAACGGCAGCGAGGCGAACGGCGGCGCGCTCTGCGGTACGCCGGGCGCTTCCTGCGGCTCGGGAGACTGGCGGCAGGCGTACGCCAACTACCTCACCCAGCACGCGAAGTTCTGGGCCTCCGCCGGCCTGACCCCGGCCTATGTCGGCTTCGTCAACGAACCGTCGTTCAAGACCAGCTACTCGAGTATGGACGTGACTCCGGCGCAGGCCGCCGACTTCGTCAAGGTCTTCGGCCCGACACTGAGAGCCTCCGGACTGTCCACCAAGGTCGCCTGCTGCGACACGCTCGGCTTCAACCAACTACCCAACTACGTGAACGCGGTCCGAGCCGACCCCAGCGCCGACGCCAACGTCGCAGCGTTCACCAGCCACGGCTACTCCGGCGCCCCGGCCGCCCCGATCAGCACCGACGGCCGGCCCCTCTGGGAATCGGAATGGGCCATCAACGGCAGCACCTGGAACACCGCCTGGGACGACGGCAGCACCGCCTCCGGAATCACCTGGGCCCAGCAGATCCACACCGGCCTCACCGCGGCCAACCTCAACGCCTTCCTCTACTGGTGGGGAATCAGCGCCACCAGCCACGACAGCTCCCTGATCGGACTCAGCGGCTCCACGCTCACCGCGTCCAAGCGCTACTACGCCCTGCTCGGCTACAGCCGGTTCATCCGCCCCGGCGCCACCCGCATCGCCGCCACCAGCGCGGACAGCACCGTGGCGACCAGCGCCTACCGCAACACCGACGGCTCCACCGTGATCGTCGCCCTCAACACCGCCCGCACCGCCGCCCCGGCCACCTACAGCCTCACCAACCTCGGGTTGTCCACCGGCACCGTAACCCCCTACCTGACCGACGCGAGCAACAGCGCGGCCACCCAGACCGCCATCGCACTGGGCGGTGGCACGTTCACCGCCACGGTTCCCGCCCGGTCGATGGTCACCTACCGCATCACCGGCGGCCCGGCGCCGTCACCTGCCCCGACCGCCTCCCTCGGATGCACCGCGACATACCAGGTCGTCAGCGCCTGGCAGGACGGCTTCCAGGCCGACGTCACCGTCACCAACCCCACGCCGGCCGCGATCAACGGATGGACCGTCAGCTGGACGCTGCCCACCGGACAGACCATCAGCCAGCTCTGGAACGGCACACTCAGCGCCGGCGGAAGCAGCGTTACCGTGCGGAACGCCTCCTGGAACGCCACGATCGCCCCAGGCGCCAGCACCTCGTTCGGATTCACCGGCACCGGCTCGCCCACCCCCGCCCCGGCACCGGCCTGCACCAGCCCATGACAGCAAAGGGTCGTGAACCCGGCCCCTGGGTGGCCGCCCGGACCGTCAGCGTCCGGGCGGCGCGCTGCTCAGTCCACCGGGTCCAACTGCTCACCGGGGTCCTCCGGCGTGGGCGCCCCGGCCCCGCTGCGGCGCTTGCGCCAGACGACGGCCGCCACGAGAAACACCAGCACCCCGCAGACGGCGACAACGACCCCGCTGTTGCTGCTTCGCACTCCCTGGGCAACGGCAATGGCGAAGAGGATAGGCAGTGCCGTTGCGATGGCCGCTCCGGCTACCACCGACACGAGGAACATCCGGTAGGGCACGGCGGCCGCGCCGGCCACGGCGGGCACCACGTTGCGCACGAACGGAATGATGCGGCCGATGAACACTGCGCCTGAGCCGTGTTTTCGCAGCAATCCCGTGGCCCTGTCCCAGCGCTCGAGGCCGCGTTTCTGGATGAGCTTGGTGTCGCGTAGTGCTGGCCCGGCTCGGCGGCCGATCTCGAAACCGACCACGTTGCCGACCACGGAGCACGTCGCGGCCACGGCCCACAGGACCAGGAAGTCGCCCACGGAGCGAACCGCGGCCGAGGCGATGAGCAGCGCAGCGTCACCCGGGATGACGAAGCCGAGCCCGACGATCCCTTCGCCCATGACAAGCACGCCGGTGCCGGCAAGCAGCGCCGGTCCCGGCAACGTCTGTAGCCAATCCAGCGCATTGGACAAAACCATCGGTGACACCCCTTCGCGGATCTCTCGCACAGAAGTGTCAGTATGCTGTCAGATATGTCGTCGCGCATCAATGCCCTTCACTACGGCACGTTACCGGCGTTCCGGGCAGGCAGCGCTGTGGGTGTCGCCGACGAAACCGCGGCCACGGACGCAGTTTCGGCCCAGGCAACTGGCCGAAGCCGGTCCCCGACGTGAAGAGTTCACCTAAGCCCGCCGCGGTCGACTCCGCGGCGAGGTCAGAGGACCCAGTTGCCAGGTCGCCGCAGCATGAGCAGCGGGGCGGCGGGAGGCAGCGCGCTCGCCCCGTGGGGTGACAGGCCGTCGAGGACGAGCGCCAGGTAGCGGCGCCAGCCGTCGCTGTCGGGCGCCATGCTCCAGAGCACGCTGGCGAGCATCGCCATGATCCGGTGCAGGTCGACGGTAACGACGTCGGCACGAAGGAGGCCGTCCCGCTGGGCCCGCTCGACGAGCTGGCCAAGCGCCTCATAGAACGCGGTGGACACGTCGGCCGTGAGGGAGCCGGCGCTCTTGGCGGCGGCCAGCGTGTTCTGCTCGCGGGAAGCCAGAGCCATCGAGGCTTCCATCAGCGCACTGAGGCCGTGCAGCGGGTCCTCGTCGGCGAGGGCCCGTTCGATCGCCGGCGTGAGGTCCTCGGCGATGCTCTGATCCAGGGCGGCCCGCACGAGGTCGCCCTTGTGCGGGAAGTGGCGGTAGAGCGTCCTGATGCCCACCCCGGCGCGGCGGGCGACCTCGTCGAGCGAAACGTCCGGCCCGCCTTCGGCGAAGGCCGCGCGCGCGGCACGCATGATGCGCTCGGCGTTGCGCGCGGCATCCGCCCGCATCTGTCGCTCGACGTGGGTGATCATCTCCGGAGCATAGCAACCGGCAGCATCCTGCCAATTGTGCTACTTTGCACTTCCAGACGAATTGGCAGTCGACTGCTGTTTAGCGCCTCGCGGTGGCGCCGCAGGTGTGCCCGCCTCGCGGCCCGTACCCCGTTGACGGCCGCCCTCAACCACCCGACGGCCGGGTAACCCCAGGAGGATCCACATGAGCACTGCCACCAACACGCACGACACCGATCCGCCGGTCTTCCCCGGCGAGCGCGCCGCACGCTGCCCGTTCAATCCGCCCGCCGAATACACGCGATGGCGCGAGCAGGACGGTCTGCGCCTAGTGAACTGGCACGGCCACACGGTCTGGGCGGTAAGCCGGTACGAAGACATCAAAGCCGCCATGACCGACCCGCGGATCAGCGCGAACACCCTCGGCGTGCTGCAGGGCAACGGAAACCAAGGGGGCCCGAACGCGCCGGACATCTTCCCGCGGATGGACGACCCGGAGCACGCTCGGCTGCGCCGCATGCTCACCAAGGACTTCACCGTCAAGCGCATCAACGCCATGCGCCCGCAGATCGAGGAGATGGCCAACGACTTCATCGACACAATGCTCGCCAAGGGACAACCGGCGGACCTCGTCCAGGACTACGCGTTGCCCATCCCGTCGCTGGTGATCTCCCTGTTGCTCGGGGTGCCGTACACCGATCACGGCTTCTTTCAGGCCATCACCAGCACCATGATGAACATGTTCGCCTCCCAGCAGGAGAAGGCGAAGGCGTCCGCGCAGTTCTTCGGCTACATGATGGACCTGGTGGCGCGCAAGGAACGCGAACCGGGCGACGATCTGATCAGCCGGCTGATCCGCGAGCATGTGCAGACCGGAGAGTTGCGCCGCGAGACGGCGGCGATGAACGGGATCATCCTGCTCAACGCCGGCCACGAGACCACCGCCAACATGATCGCCCTCGGCACCGTGGCGCTGCTGGAGAATCCCGAGACCTTGGCCCGCATCCGGGACACCGACGACCCGGACGTGATCGCCAACGCTGTTGAGGAACTGCTGCGGTACCTGACTATCGTGCACAGCCTGGTCGCCCGCGTCGCCGCGGAAGACGTCGAGATCGGTGGACAACTCGTCAAGGCCGGCGAGGGCCTGATCATGAATCTGCCGGCCGGCAACTGGGACCCCGGCTTCACCGAGCGGCCCGAGACGCTCGACATCGACCGCTCGGTGCGCGGGCACGTCGCTTTCGGGTACGGCGTGCACCAGTGCATCGGCCAGACCCTCGCCCGTGCCGAACTCCAGATCGCCCTGCCCACCCTGCTGCGCCGGCTGCCCGGGTTGCGACTCGCCGTGCCGCTGGAAGACCTGCGCTTCCGCAACGACATGAGTATCTACGGCGTCCACGCGCTGCCCGTCAGCTGGTGAACTCTGGCCGAGCCGAGATCTCCCACGACGTAGCTCGGTGCGCCCGCCCATTCCCTTCGGACCCGATGCCGGTCGCCACGCCTGCGGGTCTGCCGAACGAAGGTTGTGTCGATGTTCGATGTCGTAGCCGTTCTCCACTGGTTCGGCCCGTTCGTGCTGCTCGGCGTATTCGTGATCATCTTCGCTGAGTGCGGACTGCTGATCGGTGTCGTTCTGCCCGGCGACCCCACGCTGTTCACCGCGGGCCTGCTCGCGGCCACCGGAGCCATCAACACCGAGTTGTGGCTCGTCTGTGTGGCCGTGACTGTGGCCGCGGTCCTCGGCAACATCTGCGGCTACTGGCTCGGCGCGAAGATCGGGCCGCCGCTGTTCAACCGGCCGAATGCCAAGCTGCTGCACCAGGGCCAGGTCGAGAAGACCAGGCGGTTCTTCGACAGGCACGGGCCTCGCGCGATCATCCTGGCCCGGTTCATACCGCTGGCCCGCACGCTGATCACGATGGTCGCCGGCGTCGGCGGGATGGACAAGCGGAAATACCTCGTCCACTCGATCGTCGGCGCCGTTCTGTGGGCCACCGGCGTGACCCTGCTCGGCGGCGTCCTCGGCCAGTTCGCCTGGGTGGCCGCCAACGTCGACACCATGTTGCTCATGATGTTGGCGGCGATCGCCCTGGTCTCGATCGTCCCGATAGTCGGCGAAGCCATGCGGAAGCGTCACGGGAGGAACGACGCCGCGGCGCGGGCCGGGACGAGCGAGGCCGGCGAGTCCATCTGACCGGGGTCGTCCGCCGCGACGAGCGAACCCCGCTTCCCGATCCCGGACGGCCGCCCGGACCTTCGACGTCCGGGCGGCCCTGCGGTTCAGTCCACGGGATCGAGCCCGGGATCCACACTAGGATCGTCGGGTGACGTCCGGGCATTGGCTCTGCTGATGCGCTTGCGCCACTTGAGGACCACGACGAGAACCACCAGAAGCCCGCCGACGATGGCGACGGCCACGCTGCCGGCACTTCGCAAGCCCTGGGCGACAGCGATTGCGAAGAGGATCGGCAGCGCTGTCGCGACGGCGACTCCGGCTGACACCGACACGAGGAACATCCGGTGGGGCACGCCGGCGGCGCCGGCCACGGCGGGCACAACGTCGCGGACGAACGGGATTATGCGGCCGACGAACACCGCACCCGAGCCATGTTTTCGCAGCATACCCGTGGCCCTGTCCCAGTGCTCCGTACCGTGTTTCCGGATGAGTCTGGTGTCGCGCAGCGCTGGCCCGACCCGGCGGCCGATCGCGAAGCCCACGACGTTGCCCGCCACGGAGCACGTCACGGCCACCGTCCACAGGACCATGAAGTCGGTCACGGAGCTGACCGCAGCCGCCGCGATGAGCAGAGCCGCGTTGCCCGGAATGACGAAGCCGACGATCCCTTCTCCGATGAGGAGCACGCCGGTGCCGGCGAGCAATGCGGGCGCAGGCAATGTCTGCAACCAATCCAGCACATTGGACATAGCCATCAGAGGCAACCCCTTTGTAAGCCCCGTGCACGGAAGTGTCAGTATGCTGCCATATCTTGCGAGCATCAATGCCTGACCGAACTCACAGACACTGGTCCACACCCACCGCGCCCTGACCGCCATCACAAACATCGCCGCCCGCGCGGCGATCGTGCAAGCTCCACCAAGTGGCAGTTGGCTGCCACTTTTGCTACTGTGATCGAATGCTGACGGAATCCACGGCCGCCACGGCGGCGGTGACCCGACCACCGCGACCGGTGCTCGCCGCACTCAGCGGCCTGCTGTTGGCGCTGTTCGTCGCCACGCTGAGCGGCACGGTGATCTCGACCGCGTTGCCCGAGATACTCGGGCGACTGCGCGGTTCGCAAGCCCAGTACACCTGGGTGGTCACCGCCGCCCTGCTGACCGCGACCGCTTCGACGCCGATCTGGGGCAAGCTCGCCGACCTGTACAGCAAGAAGCGTCTGATCCAGATCGCCATCGTCGTGTTCGTCGCGGGATCGCTCGCCGCGGGCCTGAGCCAGTCCATCGGTCAGTTGATCGCCGCACGGGCGTTTCAGGGCATCGGCGTCGGTGGCCTGCAGGCGCTGTCGCAGATCGCGATCGCGGCGATGATCGCCCCGCGGGAACGCGGCCGGTACAGCGGCTACCTCAGCAGCGCCACAGCGTTGTCGACGATCGGCGGCCCGCTGCTGGGCGGGTTCATCGTGGACACCTCATGGCTGGGCTGGCGATGGTGTTTCTTCATCGGTGTTCCGGTCGCCGGGGCGGCGCTCTTCGTCCTACAGGCAACGCTGCGGCTACCGGTGATCCATCGCGACGGCGTGAAGATCGACTACCTGGGCGCGACCGGCATCACCGCGGGCGCCGGGCTGTTGCTGATCTGGATCTCGTTCGCGGGTGACGCATTCGCCTGGATGTCGTGGCAGAGCACG